>Ga0210383_10004090_pt1 | contig 12952 bp, 10 predicted proteins | sample IncBWC14OmetaG_FD_160072 | JGI IMG/M metagenome (GOLD analysis project Ga0210383, IMG submission 160072) | Forest soil microbial communities from Barre Woods Harvard Forest LTER site, Petersham, Massachusetts, United States - Inc-BW-C-14-O ...
ACCGCGGGGAAGGCGGCGAGGGCTGCCTCCAGGACGGCGGCAGGCATCCGGGCTCCGCCGTAGGCAAGGTTCCGTAGCGTCGGAACATTGGCGGTCTTCCCGTCGAGGTACTCGACGATACGGGCGAGCATGGTGGGGACCACCATCGCGTTAGTGATCCCCTCCTCGTGCACCGTCCGCAGCCAGCCGTCAGGGCTGAAGTTGGGCAGGTGCACCAGCCTGCGGCCAGCAAAGATATTGGTCAGCGTGCTGCTCAGACCCGCCACATGGTACGGCGGCACGCCGACCAGCATGGCGTCGTCGGCACGGGCAGCCCCGAACTCGACCGTCTGCAGCACGTAGTTCACCAGGTTTTCGTGCCGTAGCACCGCGGCCTTGGGCTTGGCGGACGTCCCGCTAGTGAACAGCAAGACGCACGGAGCGCTGTCGTCGGCCGACCCCTCGCCGACCGGCTCGGCGGAATCCGCCTCGCGCTCCCAGTCCCGCACTGTGACGACGCGGCCGCCCAGGCCGGCCAGGACCGCCTGGTAATCGGGACCCGCGACAATGAGCGGATCGGCCAACGCTGCCAACTGTTCGGCGAGGCGGTCGGCGGACAGGCGGTAGTTCAGCGGGCAGAAGGGGATGCCAGCCAGGGCGGCGGCGAACAGCACCGTCGCGTAAGCGGGCCCATTCACGTCGAGAAACGCGACGCTGCCGGCACCTCCGGCCTGCAGCACGCCTGAGCCGCCCTGCGCAGCCCGCAGCAGCGCACCGTAGGTCAGGGCCGGGGTGCCAGAATCCGGATTGCGCGAGCCGACCGCGATCCGGTCCGGCCACGCGTCTGCCGCCATCTCGGCGAGCATTCCCAGTGGCATGCAGGCACGCCGCTCAGGCCGGGTTCCGGCCGATAAAGAAGTTCTCGTCATCGTCCGGCGCGACCAGGATCCCGGCCGCGGCGGCACCGGCCCGGTACGCGCCCATCTGCGGTGCCACCAGCCGCTGGGTGGGCATCCGCAGCGGACCGCCGTTGAAGCCGGTCAGCCAGGCCTGGTACTTCCACGCCATGCGGTGCACGCTGTTCGCACCCGCGACGCCGATCCGCTCGTTCGCCCGCCGCGCCGGGTCGACCTTCCAGTACAGCTCCATCGCCTCGGCGTACTTGCCCTGGTGGCACAGCGACAGCATCGTCGGCACTGCGCCGCCCAGGCACTCGGTGTTGGAGGTGGCGATCAGCTGCAGGGGCAAGATTGTGGCCAGCGGGATGGCCTGCATCTCCAAAGGCATGGTGACGATGACACGGTCGCTGAGGGCGTTCCAGGTCTCGGTGAACCCAGCGATGGCCGGCATGCCGCCCTCCGCCTTGATCGCCGCGACGTTGGGGATCTCGTCGACCATCTCGGTCAGCATGTCGACGGGGATTGACGCCGGGTGCAGCCGCTCGAAGCCCCACAGCGGTACCGGAAACAAGATCACCGCCATGCTGGTCTCGGCACAGAACGCCGCGGTGTAGTCGTAGACGTCCCGCAACGACTTCGGGTAGAACGACGGTGGGTATGACAATAGCGCCAGGCTGGTCCCGGCCTCCTGGGACCGCTTGGCCACCTCGATGTTCTCCGTGAGCGTGTTGAAGCTCGCGTGGAAGATCAGCTCCAGCTCGCCGTCCGCCTCGTCGGCCGCCCACTCCACCATCTGCACGTACTCATGGGTGGTCAGCGCAGTCTCCGCCACAAGCAGCGCACCCTTAAAGCCAAGCTCGATCTCCCGGCGCACATCATGCCGGATCGCGGCCTCGTTGAGGCCTCGCAGGTCACTGGTGTACGACGGGATGATCACGTTGCACACCCCTCGCATCTCAGCGCGGGCCCACTCCCGGGCCTCTAGCCGTCCGAACCGGGCCATCGCCCACCTTCCTTTCGTCACAGGGAATCGCCGACACTTGGGGCATCAGCAGGTCACGGTGGCAGCCGGGCGAGCTTGTCCTGAATGAGCTCGCGCAGCCGGAACTTCTGGACCTTACCGGACTGGGTCTTGGGTAGCTCGGCAACGATCTCCACCCGCTCGGGCAGCTTCTGCCGGGCCAGTTGTTTGCCAGCCAGATACTCGGTCAGGTCCGCGAGCGTCGGCGATGCCCCAGGCACCGGCACGATGAAGGCGCAGGCGCGCTCGGTCAGCACCGGGTCGGGCATGGCCACGATCGCCACCTCGCGGACGGCGGGGTGCTCGAAAAGCAGGTTCTCAACCTCGATGGCGCTGATGTTCTCGCCCCCGCGGAGGATGATGTCCTTCTTCCGGCCCTGGATCGATACGTACCCGTCGGCGTCGGCGGACGCCAGGTCGCCGGTACGGAACCAGCCGTCGGCGGTGAACGCGCCGTCGTTGTCGGCGTCTGTCAGGTAGCCAGGGAAGAGCTCGGGCCCACGGACCAGGAGCTCGCCGACCTGCCCGACGGGCAGGTCGGCACCGTCGTCGGCGACGATGCGGTACTCGGCCGCCCCGATGGGCTGCCCGTCGGTACCCGCCCGCTTATCTTCCGGCGCGTCAGGGGGCGAGGTGGAAAGCGTCGGGAACTCGGTCGACCCGTACACCCGGGTCGCAGTCGTCCCGAGCCGGTTGTCGGCCTGCCGGATCAGCCCAGGGGGCACGTCGGCCCCGCCGCAGGCAAAGACCCGCAGGGAAGACACGTCGTATGACGCCAGCTGCGGGTGGTGCACGAGCCCGTGCAGGAACGGGGTCGCGGCGACGGTGAACGAGCACTGCTCCGCCTCGATCAGCCGCAATGCCGCGGTCGCGTCCCAGATGTCTTGGAGCACCACGCGAGTGCCGAGCATCGCGGGCAGCTGCAGCCCGTACAGCAGGCCGGTGATGTGCGTGACCGGCGACGGCATGAACACCACGTCATCCGGGCGTAGGCCGTACACCTGGATGATGCTGCGGCATTCGTAGTCCAGTGTGTTGTGGGTATGGATCACGCCCTTCGGTTCCGCGGTGGTCCCGGAAGTGAACATCAGCAGCATAGGGTCGTCGGCATCGCGGGCCAGGGCAGGCACGGAGCCCGGGTCGCCGCGCAACAGCTCTTCGAAAGCGAGCACTCCCGATCCCGGCGCATCTGATGACGGCACCGGGCCTCCGGAAGGCCGGGCGACCACGACATGTCGCAGGAGCGGCAGCCCAGGGCGAAGCTCCGCGAGCATCGCCGGGTAGTCGAAGCCACGGAACGTCTCCGGGACTACGACTACCCGGCTGCCCGTCTGCCGCAGGATGTAGCCGACCTCATGCTGGCGGTAGATCGGGATGATCGGGTTGCTGACTGCGCCCAGCCGGAGCACCGCGTGGTGCAGGATGAGGGCCTCATGCCAGTTGGGCAGCTGCCACGAGACGGGCTCGCCGCGGCCAACCCCCAGCCCCGCGAGGCTGGCCGCCACCGCCTCGATCGAGTCCTCAAGGCCCCGGTAGGTGATTCGCGTCGCCCCGTCGACCACGGCGATGGCGTCAGGCACGTCCCGCGCGGCGGCCGCGACGTGTGCATCGATGACGACGTCGCGCCAGTAGCCTTCCGACCGGTTGCGGTCACGTCGGCCGACGGGTGTCCTGATGCGGACCACCCTACGAGAACTCCTGGATCCGGCTGGCGACGGTGGGAAGTTCCGCCAGATGCTCGGAGAACCAACTGCCAGCCGCCCGGGCGGCGAGGTCCAGCGCCGTGAGGTTGCTGTAGAGGGTCATGTGGCTGGTGTCCGGGAGCACGACGAGCTTCTTGTCCATCGACGGGATCGACTCGAAAACCTCCGTCTCCAGATCCCACAAGGTGATGTCGTCCTTGTTCGCGACGATCAGCATCACCGGCTTGTTAACCAGCCGCCGGGCGTACGGCGCTGCGTTATAGGCCAGCAGGTGCTCCACGGACGCGATGGTGTTGCGATGCTCGTGCCTTGGTGCCTGGGTGGCCTTCAGCTCGTCGAACACCACCTTGACTTCGTCGAACGGCCAGGTGACGAGGCCGTCATCGGGTCCCTTAGGCGTGCCCGACATGGGGATGTAGCTGTGCTGGCCACTCGCGAAGCGCTTGCGCCGGTCTTCCAGGATCGCGTCTTGGAGCTTGCGGAACCGCTCGGAGCCGTGCACCCGCCACATATTCTCGTAGCCGTCGATCACCGGCACGTTGCTCACCACGACCTTCACCCGAGGGTCGATCGCGCCGAGGATCAGTACGTGGCCGCCGCTGTAGGAGATTCCCCAAGCGCCGATGCGGTCGGCCGCGATGTCCGAGCGGCCCTCCAGGTAGGTGATCGCGTTCTTGTAGTCCTCGATCTGGTCCCACGGGTCCAGATGCTGGCGGGGCTCCCCCTCGCTGGCCCCCAGCCTCCGGTAGTCGAAGATCAGCGCCGCGAAGCCGCGCCGGACGAATTCGCTCGCGTACTGCGGCTGGCGTAGCTCCTTGACGTAGCACCAGCCGCCGGCCATAACGATCGCGGGAAAGGGACCCTCGCCCTCGGGAAGGTAGAGGTCACCGCGGACCGTCTCGCCACCGCTGCTGAAAGCAACCTCGTGTACGGTCATGGTCGTAAGGCTCCTATCTGCTGACGTTCCTGCCAACAGCTTGCGACGGCCGCGTTATCGGCGTCGTTATGCAGGCCGCGCCGTGCTGGTTAATGCGGCCCGTAATGAGTGGCCGGGGACGCTGAATCTGTCCCGGCCACGGACAACCCTGGGGAGGCGCCAACTCATGGCCTACCGCGACACCATCGTCTGCGACGACCGGTCGCGCGGCATATTCCGCGTGCACCGGTCAGCGATGACCTCCGAGCGGATCCTCGCTGACGAGCGATCACACATCTTCAACAAGTGCTGGCTCTACGTCGGCCACGCGTCCGAGGTCGCCAAGCCCGGCGACTACCTCCGGCGATGGGTGGGCGGCAAGCCGGTGATCTTCCTGCGAGACAGCGGGGGCACCGTCCGGGTCCACTACAACACGTGCACGCACCGGGGCGCGACCCTGTGCCGGGAAGCGTCCGGCAACACGCGGGTCTTCCAGTGCTTCTACCACGCGTGGACCTTCGACACGACCGGCAAGCTGATGATCACACCGGGCGCCGAGGCCTACACCGCCGGGTTCGACAAGGCGGACTATGCCCTGCGAGGCCCGGCCCGCGTGGCGGAGTACCGCGGGCTGTACTTCCTCAATCACGACCCGGACGCCATGGACCTGCGCACCTACCTTGCCGGGGCGACGGAGTACCTGGACCTGATCCTGGACCAGGGTGGCGACGAGGGGATGCGCATCGTGGATGGCGCGCACCTCTATAGCGTCAGGACAAACTGGAAGCTCATGGTGGAGAACAGCATTGACGGGTACCACGCGCCCACCGTGCACGCCACCTACGTCGACTTCGTTAAGGACAGCGGCGGCGGCACGAACCCGGCCGCGCTCGGCACTGGCCAAGGGTTCGACCTCGGCAACGGCCATGCGACCATGGAGAGCGTGGCGGCCTGGGCCAAGCCGACCTACTGGGAACCGTTCTACGGCGACGCGGCCCGCCCCGAGGTCGAGGCCAAGCGCGCCCGCCTGATCGACCGGTACGGGGCTGAGCGGGGTGAGCGGATCGCCGGCAACTTCCGGAACCTGCTGATCTTCCCCAACCTCATCATCAATGACGTGGCAGCCATTACCGTCCGGCGGATCGAGCCCGTTGCGCCGGACCGGGTATCTATCGAGGCATGGGCGCTGGCCCCCGTCGAGGAGGCAAACGGCAGCGCGGCGCTCCAGCGCCGCCTGGACAGCTTCCTCACCTTCCTTGGCCCGGGCGGGTTCGCCAGCCCGGATGACGTCGAGGCCCTGGAGTCCTGCCAGCAAGGGTTCGCGGCGCAGCCGGGCGTGGAGTGGAGCGACATCTCGCGCGGCATGGGCCGTGTCCCGCTGCCCAATGACGAGCTCCAGATCCGCACATTCTGGCGGGCGTGGGCATCCCAGATGGACGGAGCCGGCTTCCCGGAGCAAGTCGTGGACGTCGAGACACCTCAGGTGTCCCAGCCGGCGGCCCGGTCATGACCGGCGTGATCAGCACGCAGTCGACCGAGCTGCGCAGCCGGGTCGAGGACTTCCTGTACGCCGAGGCGGCGCTCCTCGACGAATGGCGCCTGGATGACTGGCTCGCCCTGTTCACGCCGAACGCCCGCTACGAGGTGCCAAGCACCGACCGGCCGGAGGGCCGCCCGGATACCGCGCTCATGCTGATCTCCGACACCCGTGCGATGATTGGCGCCCGCGTGAAGCGGCTGAACAGCCGCAAGGCGTACCGCGAGTTCCCCTGGTCCCGGACCAGGCGAATTGTCGGCAACGTCCGGGTGCTCGGCGTCGCGGAGTCCGGGGAGCTTGAGGTCACCGCGAACTTCGCGGTCTACCGGACCAGGAATGGCCGCACGCACTGCTACGCGGGCCGGTACCTCTACCGTCTGGTGCCAGACGGTGACGCGTTCCTGATCGCGTTTCGCCGTGCTGAGCTCGACCATGAGTCGCTTGACGAGCATGGAACGATCAGCATCATCCTCTAACCCTAGCGAGCACGGAACGATCAGCAACATGTGTAACAAAGCGATGGGACGAACAGCGTGGACCGCCGCCTGACAAAGAACGCGGAGCCCTTGCGGTTCCGCATCGACGCCTCCCGATGCGATGGCCAGGGGGTCTGCGCGCTGGTCGCACCGGAGCTGTTCGGCCTTGACCGTTACGGGCTGGCCTACGTGATCCCCGGATCGCAGGAGATCGCCGACACCGACCTCGACGTGCGGGCCCGAGGGCTGGAGGCGGACGCCCTGTGCCCCCGCAACGCCATCCGTGAGGACCCCGCGCCGCCGGCCCGGCCGGCGCCGGATGAGGACGGGGCAGCGCGGGAGACGCCAATGACAGCCGCGCCAGCTGGCAGCGCGGCCCATGCGCGGCCCCGGCTGCTGCTCGACCAGCCCGAGACAGTCAGCGGCTGGCGGGACCGCGGCGGCTGGGCCACCCACAACACCGCCGACCTGATCGAACTCGTCGAACGGGCCGGGATCCGCGGCCAGGGCGGCGCAGCATTCCCAACTGCCGCCAAATGGCGGAGAGTCTCCGGCGCCGAGCGCCCCGTCGTCTTGGCCAACGCGGCCGAGCGGGAGCCCGGGACGATCAAGGACCGGTACCTGGTGAAGAGCCGACCGGGGCTGGTCCTGGACGGGGTCCGGCTTGCCGCGTGGGCAGTCGGCGCAGCGGACGCGGTCATCGCCGTTGATGAGGACGCGACCGCCGAGCACGACACGCTGTCGGCGGCGATCGCCGAGGCCGCATCCCTGGGCCTGCTCAACGGCCTCGAGGTCCGCGTGCACAAGGTGCCCGCTAGATACGTCGCGGGCGAGGAGACCTCCATCATCAGCCTGCTTAACGGGGGCGCGGCAATCCCCCGGATCAGGCCGCCATACCCGAGTGATGCGGGGATAGAGGGCAGGCCGACGCTGGTGCAGAACGTGGAGACGCTCGCGCAGGTGGCGCTGGCCGCAGCCATGGGCCCAGATGAGTTCCGCGCGGCCGGCGTCCCGGACACACCGGGAACTGGACTGTTCTCTGTCGGCCCGTTTGGCGGCCCGGTCGAGCTCGCGGAGCGGCCTTTCGGCTACCCGCTGCGCGCCCTGCTCGCCGAGGCCGGCCTGCTGGATGGCGCCCGCGCGGTCCTTGTCGGCGGCTACGCGGGCGGACTACTGCGCCCGGATTCGTTCGATACCCCGCTCACACCAGCACCGCTCGCTGCGGCTGGAGCGGCCCTCGGCACGAAGTCGGTGCAGGTGATGGGCGACAGTCACTGCCCCGTGCGGGTGACCGCCGAGATCGTCGGCTACTTCGGGGCCGAGAGCGCGAGGCAATGCCAGCTATGCTTTCGCGGGCTGCCGGACATGGCGGCACTGCTGCGCGACCTGGAGGCAGGCGTTCGCGGCGAGGAGTCGGTAGCCGAACTCCGCGACTTCATGACCATACTCCCCGGGCGCGGGGTGTGCCGACTGCCCGATGGCGCTGCGCGGGTCACCCTGTCGCTGCTGACCGCCTTCCGGGACGAGGTTGAGGCACACGCCAGCGGCGGCTGCCCGCTCCGCTAACTGGAAGCCGTTACCTCCTGGCCGAGCTGGCGAGCGGCGGTCTGGATGACCTGGCTGGTCCTCCAGACCGTGCTCACTAAGCCGGGCGCCCGGCGGGCGTTACTCAGCTCACCCGGCCAGAGCGGGCAGCACCTTGCCGATCAGGAGGTCGAGCTGCTCACGCTGACGCCACGACGCCAGGCGTAGCGCCACGTGCGTGGCCCCCTCCTCGATGACCTCACGGAGCTGCTGAGCGCACTGCTCCGGGGACCCCACCGCCGTCATGGCGGCCGCGCCCTCCCGGTCGAAGAAGCCCTCGCCGTAGTAGTTGTCGAAGAACCGCTGCGCCTCATCCAGGCAGGCCTCGGGATCGGGGCCGATGTTGATGCTGTGGTAGGCCGCGATGGGGAAGCTCGCCGGATCACGGCCGACGGCCATCAGGTGCTCGCTGAGCAGGGCGCGGGTGTCGGCGAGGTAGCCGGGGCGCGCGCGAACGGTCAGCAGGCCGTCCGATTTCGTGGCCACCCGTTTCATGACGCGCTCGGCGGCCGGGCCGGCCGGGGGGTTAGCGCTGATCCACACCGGGAGAGGCTGCTGGACTGGCTTGGGCAAGATCGTGATGTCGTCATAGTGGGCGAACTGCCCGTGGAAGGTCACCGGCTCGCCGGTCCACAGCTGGCGGACCAGGTCCAGGTACTCCTCAAGGCGGGCGACGCGCTGTTTGTCTGGCACGCCGCCGAAGTGCTGGCCCTCGATCTCCGACGCCCGCTCCCGCTTTTGCAGGCCGTTGCACACGGCGAGCAGCGTCCGGCCGCCGGAGATCTCGTCCAGTGACGCCCACTGGTAAGCGAACTGGGCCGGGTCGCGCACCGGGAAACTCGCCAGGCAGCCGACGGCCAGCCGAAGGCGGCTGGTCATGCCGGCCAGCGCGCTCAGGCAGGCGATCGAGTCCGCGCGCGCCTTGGATGTCAGGCTGTCCCCGATCCAGACGGCGTCAAACAAGCCAGACTGCTCGGCGACCGGTGCCAGCCGAAGCAGCTCGGGCAGCTCCGCGACGCCAAACAGCGCCGCCCGCTGCGGAATGATCAGGCCGAACGAGTCCACCGTGGCCGCCTCCTCAAAGAGAGAAATCTGTCCCGCTACACGATGCCGCCGGGCCCGTTAATCGGCGCGTTACCGGCCGGCCGCGTAACGACGCTCGTAACCGATCGGCCGTACCTTTACCCGCGTGACTGCTGATAAGAACGGGACCCGGGCACGCCGCGCGGCCGCTCGCCTGGGCCGCGTCGGCGCGTGGAGCTTCGGCCTTGACGGCCTGCCGGTCGTCGACGCCATCGAGGTGGCGCGAGCCGTGGAGGACCTAGGCTTCGGCTCGCTGTGGATCGCCGAGGGCACCGCCAGCCGGGAGGCGCTGTCTCATGCCGCCATCCTCCTGGGCGCGACGTCGCGACTCGTGGTCGCCACGGGGATCGCGAGCATATGGGCCCGCGACCCCGCCGCGATGGAGTCCGGGGCCCGCACCCTGGCCGACGCGTACCCGGGCCGCTTTATCCTCGGCCTGGGCGTCAGCCACGCCGGGGCGGTCGCCCGCCGGGGACACGAGTACGCCGCCCGGCCGGTTGCCAAGATGCGGGAATACCTTGACGCCATGGACGCCGCGCCGCTGTCCAGCCCGGTGCCCGACCCGCCTCCGGCCCGGGTGCTGGCCGCCCTGCGGTCGCGCATGCTCGAGCTCGCGGCGCGCCGCGCCGAGGGCGTGCACAGCTACTTCGTGCCTGTGAAGCACACGCGCCGCGCCCGCTCGGTCCTCGGACCGGACGCGCTGCTGATCCCGGAACAGGCCGTCGTGCTGGAGCAGGACCCCGCCGCCGCGCGCGCCCTGGCGCGGACGCACACCTCGCACTACCTCGCCCGGGAGAACTACCGGGAGAACCTGCGCTCGCTCGGGATCCCCGCGGCCGACCTGGCGGGCGACGGGAGCGACAGCCTCATCGACGCCCTCGTGGCCTGGGGAGACGACACGGCGATCCAGGCCCGGGTCCGCGAGCACCTCGACGCGGGTGCCGACCACGTGGTGCTACAGCCCATCGTGGCATCCCCCTCTGCGAAGACGTTGATCGACCAGTTCACCCGGCTCGCTGCCGCCGTGATCGGAGGCTGATTATGGACAGCTCAGTGGAGCGTTCGGCGGACCTTGACGGCCCGATGGACCGGTACCGGCAGATGCGGCGGATCCGCGAGTTCGAGTCCCGGTCCGCAGTGCTCTACCGCGATGGAGAGGTGCCGGGCTTCGTGCACCTGTCAGTCGGCCAGGAGGCCGTCGCGGTGGGCGTGTGCTCCGTGCTGCGCACCGACGACATCATCACCTCAACCCACCGCGGACACGGCCACGTACTCGCCAAGGGCCTCGACATGTCCGGCATGTTCGCGGAACTGATGGGCCGCGCGACCGGTATCTGCGGCGGCTTCGGCGGGTCGATGCACATCGCCGACCCGGCTCGTGGCGTCTACGGCGCCAATGGAATCGTGGGTGCGGGCCTACCCATCGCCGTCGGCGCGGCGTTCGCCGCGCGACTGCGTAACACGGACCAGGTGGTCGCTGCATTCTTCGGCGATGGCGCGGTCGCGACCGGCGCCTTCCACGAGGCGGTCAACCTGGCAGCACTCTGGCGCCTGCCCGTGCTGTTCGTCTGCGAGAACAACGGGTTCGCCGAGTTCAGCCGGACCGAGGACCAGCATCCGGTGCCGCTGAAGCAGCGCGCAGCGGGCTATGGGATCGCCTGCGAAACCGTCGACGGGAACGACGTCGAGGCCACCGCGCGGGCCGCCAGCCGTCTGGTCGCGGAACTGCGCGGCGGTGCCGGCCCGATCCTGCTCGAGGCGGTCACATCCCGGATCCGCGGCCACTATGAGGGCGACCCGCAGCGATATCGCGACGGAGAGGAAAGCGGACCCGCCGACCCGCTTGAGCAGTCGCGGGCCGCGCTGGGGGCGCTGGGCGTCCCCGCCGAGTCCATCGCGGGCATCGACGGGGAGATAAGCGCTGAGGCCGACCAAGCCGTGGAGGCCGCGCGCGCGGCTCCGTGGCCGGACCCCGCCCGAACCTTGGAGCTCGGCGACGTGCGGCGCATCGTGGCGGCGGCGCGCATGCCCGCCGCTCCCCCGCCAGTGGCCCCGCCGGAACGGGTACGGGCCAGCCAGGCTGTGCGCCGGGCCCTCGACGACGCACTGGCGGACGACGACCGGGTCTTCCTCGCCGGCATCGACGTGGCCGCCGGCGGCGGCGTGTTCGCCATCACAAAAGGGCTGGCCGCTAAGTACCCAGGACGGATCGTCGACACGCCCATCTCGGAAACCGCCATCATGGGGCTGGGCGTCGGCGCGGCCATGTACGGCCTGCGCCCCGTCGTCGAGCTCATGTACCTGGACTTCATCGGCGTGTGCCTGGACCAGATCATGAACCAGGCCGCCAAGATGCGGTTCATGACCGGCGGCGCCACAGAGATCGGCATGGTCGTCCGCACCCAGTACGGCGTCGGGCGATCCTCGGGGAGCCAGCACTCCCAGAGCCTGGAGACGCTGCTGGCCCAGGTGCCGGGCCTAGTCGTCGTCATGCCCGCCACCGTCGAGGACATGTACGGGCTACTCCGGTCAGCGATCGACCTACCCGCCCCGGTCGTCTTCATCGAGAACCGCATGCTCTACGAGCGCAAGGGCGACATCCCCCCGGCGGGGCAGCGGACTCCCATCGGACGAGCCAACGTGGCCCGCCCGGGCACCGACATCACGATCGTCACGGTGTCTCACGCCATGTACACGGCGCTGGACGCCGCCGAGGTCGCGGCCCGGGAGGGAATTTCCTGCGAGGTCATCGACCTGCGCACTATCGCGCCGCTGGACATGGAGACCGTGCTGTCGTCCCTGCGCCGCACTGGCCGGCTGCTCGTGGTCAGCGAGGGCGCGGCCGACTTCGGCGTTGGCGCCGAAGTCGCCGCCCGCGCGGCGAACGAGGGCTTCTGGTCACTCGACGCGCCGGTGCGGCGCCTGCAGGGGTTGCCCACCCCGGTCCCGTACAGCCCGCCGCTGGAACGCGCATGGCTTCCCTCGGCCCAGCAGATCTTGGACGAGGTCCGCGCGCTATGCCGGGACCGATGATGAGCAGGTCCGGGCCAGCCGCATCGGAGGCTAGTCGCCATCGGTAATGACAGCGATAATGAGTTGGCGCCCAGCATAAGGCTATGCCTGTGCCGTTCGGAAATATTGATGCCTTTCTCGTCATCGATATGCAGAACAGCTTCTGCCATCCCGATGGCGTCCTGTATGAGGCGCGCGGCGCGCCTCTGGCCAATATCGGCGAGACTGTCGCGGCCACGGCCACGGCGGTCGCCGCGGCCCGGGCCGCACGGGTGCCCATCGTGTTCACCCGGCACCAGTATCAGGCCGGGCATGCTGACATGGGTCCTCTATTCCCCCAGTATCACGACCTTCTCCGCGCCAAGGATGGCCTGCTCGCCAGGAGCTGGGATGTGGAGGTCATCGACGAGCTGGAATTCGGCGCCAGCGATCTCGTGGTGGACAAGGCCCGGCTGGATGCCTTCTACAACACGACGCTCGACACGCTGCTGCGCAGCATGGGCGTCAAACGGGTCGCCGCCGCCGGCGTGGTCACCAACGCGTGCGTGGAGACCACGGTGCGTGCGGCGACCATGCGCGACTACCACGTCACCGTGCTGTCGGACTGCACGACCAGCGCACTCGAACAGCATCGCGCCATGTCGCTTGAGTGCCTCGAGGCGTACAACATCGCCTCCGTACAGCCCTTCTCGGCAGAGCTACTCGGTAGTGCGTCGGACACTGCCTACTAATGAAAAGCCCG
>Ga0210383_10004092_pt1 | contig 12948 bp, 14 predicted proteins | sample IncBWC14OmetaG_FD_160072 | JGI IMG/M metagenome (GOLD analysis project Ga0210383, IMG submission 160072) | Forest soil microbial communities from Barre Woods Harvard Forest LTER site, Petersham, Massachusetts, United States - Inc-BW-C-14-O ...
CAACCCGGTTCTTCCGCCCTCGACAACGCGAGGGCCTGCCCTTGTATTGTCTTCTTCCGTCGACGAGCTTGAAGATTCCGATGAGGACGACCACCTACCATATAATTTCGTTGTCGATGATTGGATTGGATGCGGTAAGGAGTGGAACAATGATATACCAAAATCTGTCAAGAAAGCACGCAACTTTGCTCGCCATATTTCTCCTGAACTTCGATCGAAGTTGATACCAGCACAAAATATGACGGCCGCCGATCTCCTTTCGACGCCTCTAGAGAACAGGTCCCCCGTCACATTATCCAGCGCACAGACACACCAAATACCTTCGTTGAGGCTGGCGCTGCAGTGGAATCTCATCTGCCTTTCCTTTTGGCTGCTCTGCCAAAGCTCCCAACCATGCGCAAAGCCTTTGACCTATCATGGCTCTCCGGCTTCCATTCCATCAGCCTTCCAGGAAAAATCAGAGGGCGTTATGCTCTCTGGATGGAACATCTTTTAGGTGAATTCAAGGTGTACATGGACAAGCAAGTTCGGTGGGAACGCGCAGAAGCCTGGCTTCAGGACATCGAGTCCAATCCAGCAGGGTCTATAGTACCTGATCATGTCTTCGATTTAGTCGAGGCATGTCGTTATCGTCTTCACCATGTTCCGTGGGATCGTGTCGTTCCGAATTTAAGTCAAGCCGTTATTCTCACCACGCCAAACCTGGCTCTATTCCTCACGCAGATTGGCTGAATGACGAAATGATCAATGCCGGTGCAGGCTTCTTATTACGTCGTCTTGGCGCAGACAACCGGACACGAATTCTCAATTGCTTGATGATCCCAGCCCTGCGCCAGGCACGGGCAATTCAGCAGACCTACAGCCTGCGAAAGAACTCTACCCTTGAAATAATGGTCAACGGAGGTCTCATTGATATCCCACCCCTGGCAGGAGAATCCTCTATTACGTTTGACCTTTCAGGACCCCTTCTTGTGCTGGAGATAAATGACCTAAAAGGCCAAGCCGCGCGAGGACCTTCCCTCATAAATCCTAATTCGGTAGGTGCTTCTATGGTGAAAATCACGTACGAGCAGTTATTTCACATAGTACCACACACAAGTAAATTGATCTTTACATATTACATACTACGACGATGGACAAGAACACGGCGAGGAGAAGATTGTCGGTAATTTCTGTCAGTCCTAGAACAAGGAAATTCTGAGCTGGTGGGTTTTGCGAAAGTAACTGTATTCACCAACCTTATCCATGGGGAGAACGAGTATGCAGTCTTTCTTGATGGCTGACATATCCTTAAGACTCGAAGAGACAAAGTGGCACACGACCTGATCGCTGCTTATCACCGCTGGCTCTTCAGTGAAGTTCTTGTAACATAATCCCCCACAAACGACGGGAAATCTTCGATAGCTATCGAGCTGCGCATCGGCAGGAGTGAGCGGCGTATATTGACGGACAACAAAAAAAGTTTGAGTGATTGTGGAACCGTCAACCGTCGTTCGTGTGTGCGAAAATATGTCTTGGATACTTCCAGCTGCGGTGCCATCACCAGACTGCCTATAAATGACATGACTATCGTCAATGGATGAAACTGCTGGTTGAAACTTTTGTCCAAGTATGGTGATACTGTTCCTCAGAAAAGCGCCGCGAGGAACGGTATGGACGCTGGAATCACGAGCGTCGATCCAGTTGCGCAAAAGATGATATACGGGATTCTGGAGAGGAGTCAAGTCCCGATTGGTCCACACAACCTCTTCTTCTTTTTTCCTGAACATCTCATCGAATGCCAGGCTGTCGTTCAACCGAGTTCCACGAATGTCATGGCGGAACAAGCGATCATATTGATCGATGAACTCATGGACGACTACCGGTACTTGCTCGGGCCTTAGTAGGGCGCGCAAGTTTTGGCCCTTGCAAAATTGGAAGAGCATCGTTCGCTCCAAATCTCCTGCAATGTGGATTAACTTAGAAGTTAGAGAACGACAAAAACGGGACATCCGAAAAGCTATACGCACCAAATTTTGAGTTAGTTGGAACACGTTGCAGCAGATAGTTGTACCGTTCAAATGGCCAACAATACCAGCCTGGGGTCGGGCCAAACCGCTCCAATATTGGTCCAAAGTGAAGGGCCATGTGTTGATATGGAGATATGGTACTTCTAGGGTATAGATCAAGGAGTCCGATGAGATATTTGTGGATGTGGGTTTGATACAGAGAAATTCGTTCGGGAGTCATTTTGCGCATTGTTGCAAGCTTCACCGCTGTGACCAGATGCAAGAAGTTGTCAAGCATACGACGGTTTCGGCTGCCCTCTTCCTCGTTGCCCCACAGTCGCATAAGCGTGAAAACAAGGTTGACCATACAGAATGTACGCCACTGATCTGCTGTGAACTTGCCCCATTTTGAGACCCCTGGGTGGCGGGGTGCTGGTGCAATCCAAGACGGAATCCCCAAATGGTCCATGTCCTTACAGATTTCTTCGAGCACGCCTCGACCAAGGACCCCCTTGCGTTTGGGGCCACCCTTTTGCATCGGTTCCTCTGTCACCTTTGTTTCTGTCACCTTGATCAGCTTTCCCTTTGCGTTGACGATCCCAGCAGCAAAGCGCTACAAACCAACGGGAGTTAGTTACAGGGACCCCGGACATAGCGAGTGGGAAAAGGTATACAACTGACCCATTGCTTCAGCCTATCAAGTAGAACCTCCACATTGTCGTTGTTGTAGTTATATTCTTCATCTATCGACATCCCATTGTTCCCTCTACCATCTGAAATGTTCTCTTCAACTACTCCAGCACCGACTTGGTGTGTTACTCCCTTTTTAAATTTCAGGGCACAGAGGGTCACCAGGACTGCTTTCCTCAGCCCCCTCAGGGAAGTGTTGTTTCCAGTTGTGAGTCGTTGTAACCCATCATCCACCTCTGCGTCTGTAGCAGGATCATTCCGCCTTCGTTTGCCCTTGCTAATACTGGAGGTGGATGACAATGATGGTTCAGAGGGAGCTAACAGGGTCTGTGATTTGTCCTGTGAAACCAGGGTGGTGTGATCAGCCTCGACGGTTGTAGCATTGTCTGCATCCGTTAGCAGTGCCATGTTCCCATGCTCATCAAACCACCCTCTGTCAATTCTCTGCGGAAAAGGTCAGCTTACAACAGTTTGATGGGTCCTAGAACACACATATGCTTCAAGATCTTTTGCCATCCTCTCTTTGGTCCCCCTAAAGTGCAAGGTTTGTGTTTCCCGACAGAGCTGTCTAAGTACCTCGACCTTCAAGCGTCGGAGTTTCTTTGAAGACCCAGTCTTGAACAAATCATGAGCCTGCATCATTTCAGACTCGGTTGGTGTCTTGTTTCCAAGAGCAATTGATAGTCCATCTCCATCTGCAAATTGGATATTCATTCCCCACACTTCACGGCAGTGGCGTTTAAAAAGTCCCAAGAAGAATGCATGCATAGAGTCGACAACCGTGAATTTTGTGGGATCCCAATATGGGAGGCGGAGCAACTCGGACCATCGCACGCCATGTTTCACATACAAATCGGCCCGAGCCTTCTCACTCTGGGCATCCCGCCACTGTTTGGCAATATCCAAGTGTTCAGCCCAGCTTCGAGATTTCCATGAGTGATAATCCAGATTGTCCATGTCCTCGCGTTGCAGTAAACAGAAAGAACAGAAGTTGTGGTTACTGTGACTCGCATGCCCACTCATCTGCTTCGCAGCAGGTAAGTCACAAACCAGAGGTATGACGGCACCCCTAACACAACGTCCATGCGGATGACACAAAGTAGATGTGAGATATATGCCATCATTCCATAGCCGAATCAAATCATCCACAAGTGGTCGGAGGAAATGATTGATTTGATGGAGTGATGGCTCGTGTGGCCCAGGCATGATGCCAACCAGATATATGTTCTCAACCTCATGACGAATGGCACGGGGGAGATTGAGACAAGCCATGTACATCGCACCTACGGACACCTTCTTACCCGCTTGCTTGTTTCCGTAAGGGTTGAAGCCATCCTGATTGAGACTAAAAACAAGACGGGCTTCATTCCCAGGCCTCTTCAAGAACGGCTTTCCATCGTGTCCTAAAAACTCCCTAAGAATGGGTGCTTCCCAGATATCCCCCACAGATTGACGTTCTTCATCCGGAACCTCACGATCTAAATACTGCTCCATCCCAGGGCGACAAAACATCGTCGCCAACCAGTCCATCATGTCGTGGTATAGGAACAGCCGTACAGGGAGATTGTCCTTGGGACCATCTTTTCTGTTCCGAGTTGTCCGCAGCGTACGACCACAGATTGCACTCTCAGGTGTGTCTTGGTTGGAGCATTCGGCCGGGTAGGATTCCAAGTCGTCAGGATCGAATGGATAACAAGCACAACACTTGGGGCAGCAGACAAATGCTTTTGTTGCAGGATCAACAACACCCATCACCTTGAGGGCTGTGCGTACGTCTTTCGGAATATCAGAGATACGAATTGTGTCCGAATCCAAATTGTGTTGCGACAACCCCAAAATTAGTCGCAGACCAGATGAGACCAGGGTGCAATCATCAATCGACATCCCGCGAAGAAGATGTAGGATGGCTAGAAGAAGGTAGCAGGCCAATAAGATGGGATGAAGGCCGGCGAAAGGTTGCACAAGATAAGATGCTGTGGAGAATGGACTGTTGAATGAAATTTTTTCTGGTTATAATTACACAAGGCGGCACACCTGTATTAAACCTGGCGATACCTGCTGCAATGGCTGCATCACGTTGACGTTCCCATTCCTCCCGCTTTAGACGGACTGCCGTAGCAATTTCTTCTGTCAGATCCTTGTGAAGAACCTTGGCCAGAAGCTTGAGCCGATAGTTCGGCGAATTGAGTTGGTCATTAACTAGGCCAAGAGCTAAAGCGAGCCAGTTTTCATGACTGATAATGGCGGTATTTACAGACACTCCCTCCTGTAATGCGAGGGCTTCTGAATTTAGACCTCTATCATCTATGGTAGTGGGGTTATGCCAAGGTCCCGGAGGATGTCGAAAAACGACGGGGTTCTGACCAATGATCTCAGCTGAACGATATTGTCTGAGGGTGCGTTCGACTCCTTCCAGAGTGAACTGCAGCGAATCATCTGCCATAATTTCCGATGTCCGATTTAGAGGTGAATTATTAAGAGCGGATGTGGAAGGAGGTGGAGGAGGGGAGGGCAGTTTGATATCTGATAGAAGGGAAGGGGGCGAGGCAGGTCTTGATCCGGCAACGGGGAACTCCATGGGTGGTACAGTGAGATTGACCGCAGTAGAGGCCAGCAAAGCGGGTACAATTCCACTTTTGAGCTCTCTCGTGCGATGTTCCTTATACTCGGCCCTCCCCAGATGGCGTCCGTTGATCAGAGCTCTCGACACGGGATCGATGACACTCTGGTCGATGCAATCATAGCATTGACAGAGAAATTGTTGAGGGGCTTGAACCGCTCTCTGGTTGGGAGTGGTCCCACGTCGTTGGTGTGACATGGGAGTTGCAAGAGTTGCAAGAGAGCAACAAGAGAGTGTTGTTACAAGTAGTGCGCGGAGTCTGCGGACAGATCTTATCATGATCAATATCACATGACTTACATGATAGGTTATCACGCGACTGTACCTGCATGGCGGCGCCTCGCTCACCACTCGCTCACCACGCTCAACCATGATCACCTCATGAACACCAACGTGAACGAAAGTTCACACCAGTCCGTTGCGGGGATAACATCGCCGCACGCAGCTATTCAAGGGGATGGACAGAGGACGTGAATTATGAGTTGATTATGAGGGTGCTCACATTCAAGGTGAGTAATGAAGTAATGATTCATTTGATTTTGCTTAATATCTATTTGTTATCACGCCATCAATACCAACCTCCTAATCAATACCACTGTGCCCAATGTCGCAGGAACGCGAAGATACCGGGAACGATACACTGCGCATCTCGTTCCCGGAGTTGCTACACCGTGACCCCTACCACTGCACTTAGCTCCGACTCAACTTCTTTTCAACGCCCGGCTCCCATCCTAATCCATACCAACAACGGACACGACACACCAGGAATATTACACACATGCTGCGTATGGCCGGACCCATTTACTTTGGTTTTACCCTCACATTCATACCATTTGCATTTGTAGACACTAGACTGACTATCACAGACCCGATCGTGCTAGCTAGTTTACATGAAGTGAGGGCATTCTCTTGCTCTGTTACTCGCGGTTCCCTCAGGTATTATTGTGAGTTAGTTCTTCCCTTCCCTTGAGACTGTCGACGACCACCCTCAAATCGCCACTCCAGCCGGACAGTCTCTGATTTCATATATTTGTATTGGAAGCAATTCTACTGAGATGGCAACTTGTTACCTTTTCTTGCCTTCCATTTGCTTGAACTTCGGAAGACGCAATGGATGTCCATGTGATCACGTGGTTTCCAACTTATCTTCGACAAAGGGCAGCGACATGCTTCATTTGAACGGCCATTTGCCAATCCGCCACTCGTCTGCCTTGTGAGACTGTACACGATGAGAACCCGCGCATGCACGGTTTGTCCATTTTCTCTTTCATTATTTCCGTACTCATCATATACAACTGGAACAGGCTGCACTAGCTGTCAATGTCCAAGTTTGTCCTTTGTGTTTATCTTTCGACCGGGCAGTGACCATCCCCAATTCATTAAACAGGGAATTTTGTACGTATCCACGGAGACAGAGCTTGATAAATATCTTTCGATCATGTCTCATAATGAGGCCTTCGCACGCGGTGTGACTATTCTCATAGTCAAATTCCATGGTCGCTCCCCTCCTATTGCCAAACTCCACCTCCTCATGTCACGCACCTCCAATATCGACACGCTGGAAATAGAACTTCCGCATGTTTCTATACTACGTTGTACCCGCATGCTTTCCCTAGTGCACTGTCCCCGACTTGCAGTCCTGCGTACCAAAACGATTTCACATCAAGGACTAGTGAATTTTTTACAGAGGCACCCCCGACTTATATCTCTTGACGTCGGGCTTTGCGGCGCAGCAATGGAGTGTCCCATGGGTGGCGTTCTATTGATTTCTCTGTCGGACATTGCGGGCCCGGCGGCATGTGTCTCATCCCTCATCCTTGGCAACGATGTCACTCGCGTGACTGCCACACACGATACTGCTCACGATGTTCATTCCGTCCCTAGTCTTTTTACGACCATCACCTCTTCCAAACATATTTCTATCCTTCATCTTGACTTTGCTCCGGCCCATCATGAGATTATGCGCCTTATCATTGCTGCTGCGCCCCAAGTGACATCCCTCAAGCTCACCGAAAACGGATTGGAATGTCAGGTGAATATGTCGTTCTCTCGTAAGACTGCTCAGTGACTCACATCATCGTACAGTTGAATATACATTCCCCCCGACCATGGAGCAACCGCGACAGGTGGGCTCGGGAGCTTCGATCTCTCACTTGTCTAAAACACCTTCTGCTGCGCACGCGTGCACCCCTCGTCCCAACGCCTGGGTGCAAAAGTCAAGAGCGAGAGCTAATTCTGGCATGGACAAGCGACGACGTAGAGCTCCCTCGAGGATACGGATGGTTAGAGAATATCAATATTTGGTACCTGTCCGATGGAGAGTATTCACACATCAGTTGGTGGAATCGAGATGGTGGAAAATGGTACCGGGACTTTTCGAGCCATTCAGCGGATCCGACATTGTTCTTCTAATCTATGGCATGCCACGCCCAACCGTCCTGCATTTTTTCAGTGAGAACTGACGTAACGTGCTGTCTCCGAGTCAGCGGTCAGGTAGTAGGGGGTTGGGCTGATGTTACCTTTTGAATTTTGGTTCGCGCTTAGTACCTTCTCCGTTGTGCGCCTGATATTGGTTTTGCCGTAAACATTAATTTTGCACCCTGTTATGTGTTTCAGACTTTCGTGTGTATGTCCTTGAGTATTCGCAGCAGATTTTCTCAGCGAGTATTTATTTGCCCACGGCTTGAGAAACAAACAAGTGGGTCCATGTTTGCAACTCGAGCTTCTGCGCCATCACAAGGTGAACAGTCAAATTACTAGAACCGTTTCACTTCAATACTGTAGATTCCAAATGAAGCCGTGCACTGGGTAAAATGTACATGCACATCTTTCATCTTGCTCACCCGACTGACCAAACTTAGGTTGCACTGGCATCAAACGTCCTCCGAGTCACTATTCCCAACTATTCCTATGAAAACAAATTGTCGACAAGTCAGATTTTTGAAGTCGATAACATCGATAATTATTTGCTGAAATATAAGTATGGTCAACTCTTATATTTGATTATTCGCAGCCAATCCAACTCTGGCATCGCTTACTACTGCTCCTCAGATAGCGAACTCCTGGTGACTCAGATCTCCGTACACTTCACCCGAATTGCAATTTCCTTGACAATGACGAGAATACGTCTAGGATGGCCACGAAAATTGGTGTTAATATATGCTGGTTGAACCTGTTACAGCTTCCGCAATGACCCCAACACAAAAGCAATGTTCAGGACTCCACATGTGATGTGACGAGTGGCATTTCTTTGTGCGTCCCTAATTATAAGTGCGTTCGATTAATTATAATTTCTTTGAATTTTGAATTGTTCCGAGTCACCGCTTTCAATCCACCATCAGCAATGAACTGTGCCATACACTGTGCCATGATCTTTGTTTCTGTCTCGCTCACGCTCACAATATTCCTCGGCGTGTTCATTACCTCGATTGAAGTAATCCATTCACACATCGTTCTCCCGACATGTGCCCTTCCGTTCATGCGATCCTCCAGGTTCTGCGACGTTGTGCGCTTTGTAGACGGTGGCTCATCTACAGAACCACAGACTTTCAGCTCACAACAAGACAATCCACATCCACAATCATCGTCAATTCCTTTCTTCTGTTTCATCCCTGGCATCTCTTCGACTTATATCTGTGAACGCTCCACATCTACCGACAAAGCTCACGAAATTCGCTCCTCAGAGGTTCCCGAGATTCTCTCGGGTCAATTTCAAGGTTTTGCAGGACTTGCAAAAATCTCCTCTCAAAATCCAAAATTCACCTTCGACATCAGGGACATCGTTATGGCATTGGATGATCTCATCATTCTCGTCAAACATAGTGGTATGGAAAAGAAAGATGCCATTGTAACGGAGTTGGAGGCGATCAAAGTGGCGGGGAAAAATAGCAGCCGCCATCTACAGGCTTACTCTACGAGGCTGGCAGCCGCTATTACATTGTGAGGTTTCTCCTCCAGTTATACACACAATCCTTTGCCGTTGCTTATCATTGTCATGATTAGAATTCTTGTATCAGCTGAATACACTCTCTCTCTTGCGGAAGCTAGCGCTTCCGTCGGATCCTCATCACTCTTCAGAACTTCATTCTGCTTCATCGCAGCCCCGTTCAATATTTGCTCCGACGACCATGCATATGCACAAACACAAAATGCCTTTCTTCATACCATGCAAACTTTCGAGTCGCTCATCCGGAACCTCATGGTTTTCAATCTCGCCACTGACGAATCCTTGATTGTCCTGGATGGCCATATCGTTGTCGTTAGTCATTTGATTGGTGAAGAAATGCACCATGCTTCAATGGAGCTTGGTGAGCTTCTTGGTCGCCTGTGGACTCGCCTGGGAGGAAACCGTAACCGCCTTGCGGAAACGAACTCACGATTCTTATCATTGACGCATGCTGGACAGCAAACGAGGGCCATGAAAGCCCTTGTCTGGGACGTTCGTATTGAACTCGATGGGCTCCAGGAGAACACAGATGCATTACGAGCGTACGCTGCGGAGCCTCTCCTACTGGATGGGCGACTCCCAAAGGCGGACGTCATTCGTGCCCTCTCAGATGGATGCCAGCACTTGAGAAGCAGGGCGCTGGGGAGTTTGGGGGGCGTAAATGTCATAGAAGATGACCGTCACAGTGTTCCTGTTGCTATTAGTGTTCCCTGATTTTCATGATTGTCCCTCTTTTCTAGTCTCCCGCAGTCAGACTACAGGACGTGATGATAGTAGATTACTAATAGTCTGATTCAATTGTCTAAATCATGCCTCTGTTGAAGTGACACGCTATGATTATAATTTACTCGTCAAGTTTATCGGTGAAGATTGATAGTGTGAGGGAGATGTGCCACTAGCAGGCTGCGATCGACACCAAGTCAGTCTATCGAACCTGCTTAATTCGAGATGCCGGATGCCTTATTCTCTTAAAAGTTCCGCGTGGTCACGGTGAACTGAACCCATCTTTGTTTGTCCATGGCTTGAGAAGCAAACAAGTGGGTCCATGTGGACTTCAATATATTGCTTCCGATACGTTTAACGTCCATATGCATTACACTTCCATGTAGTGATATTGACAAGATGCCCACGATGAAGGAAGGTGATTCCACATCACCAACTCATGATCACTAGGACCTCATACTGTGGATTCCTGCATGCAAAAGGTAATACAAATTCATGCCGAGGGATGGTCAGTCACTTCGCTGACATCGTTTTGTTTATATCGTCGTTAACCCATTGAATTTGAACGTCCTGGCTTTTCCTGTAACCTCTTTACCCCAAATCCTGGACAACCAGATCCTTGAGGTCGATATCAATAATTATCCGCTGAAATATAATACACAACTCATAGAATTGATCATTCGCAATGAAGGACGCCACTTTAAACCGCTACTGTAGGCCCACGCGGTTGGGATCTGATTCTAGTACTGCAAGCGCTGGATATATATCCTTTCGAGGCCTCACTCACGCTGGAAACTCCTTGAACAGCCGCAGAACGATCAGGAATGCATCTAAGGCAAATCTATGGTAACGAGTGCTACTGTTGATGTATACGTCTCAATAATTCGCAGATTCACTAGTCTGTCGCCATTGGCCAACAGTCGCGTGACACTGATCGTTATCGAATATCCATCGATATGCTATCTGCGCATCCTTGGACTACACTCTCATGTCGCCCCAAACAGACATCAAACAGCCCTCACCTCCACTACATCCTCCTTCACTATCCGCTCCTACTCAACATCCTCTAAACTGCAAATCAAGGATCTGGATGGTTGATCTGCTGGAGTCGACCGTGGAAGGAGTCCATCTCACACTTGGACAATACCCCTTAGCCGAGATTGTCGGTCAGAAACTCCTGGTATTTCAGCAAACCCCTTCAGACAATCCCACTGAGGTAAATTTGAATGCGGTGGACATAAATTTGGATTCGCTTGTCTTACAGCACTCGCAGGTAGCGGCCACACCCGTCAACGTCATTGGCTATGAAAATTGGCTTCTCCCGGCTCTTGACTTAGTAACTGGTCTCCCAGACTCGCGGGATGGCCTGCTTAGGCCTATGGCTAGGGTCTCTCACAGAGAATTCCGGGAGGAAATTTCGGTAACAGACCGAATGGGAGGGAATGAATGGGAACATTGGAGTGTTGCCGCTAATATGACAGGTATTTAAAACGAAAATGACAATGTGCATCCCTTTTGTTGACTGGCTCCAATCGTATTCCAGTGGTACACTACCGTTTTGTGGTAAACTTGCAACCTCATTGCGAGATACCAGTCGAGACATTCCCCCCCACGCTGATGCAACTACCTGTGAAGTTGTTTCTCATCCGATTCCGGTCACAGAATTGGGTATTGCATGCCGTTGCTCTCGCCGTCGTTCCAAAGAGTGTGAGAACTGTCGTGGAAATGGAGCGCAGAGACATTACAACAAAAGCGTTCAGCCACACCCTGAGAGATCGTGACCTTTCCGTGTGGTCAGTCCTCGATCGCGACATGGTGGAATGGCTCGCTGAGTCGCCTGGTCATATCAGTGTGACGTTGAAGGTGTATTTTCCCACCAACAATGGAGTATCTGATTTTAAATCTGCTGGATGGGATGCATCTGGGCTGTGGGACTTTGGTCCAGATGTTATTTTTTTGAGACCTCGCCACCTGGTATGTCTTTCTTTGAGGCTCGTGACCTTGACTCTTACGAAAACAATACAGGCGGGGAGGAATGACTTCGATGTGCATATATGTGTAGTGGTGGCTGGATTACATGAGCCACCACTCCACGATGTCATCAATTTCCTGCGACCGTATGCAGATGAATTGAATCGGTTCTTCAATTATGGTTCATATCTCATCCCCGACTTTCGACATCTTCGTGTCCACGGTGTTGTTATGCCTCTCCTTTGCGATTTGCCCCTGTCTTCCCCGACTGCTCGGCACTTCAGGTCCTTCAACTGCTCATTCTGTCCACAAAATGTACAAAATCGTAATGACGAGTGTCGTTTCCTTTGTCCAGTGCATTGGTATATGGCTTGTAGGTATCCCATTTGTCATATCCCGTTCTTCATGCTAATGTTTGTCCATTCGTGCAATGAAGTGATGCATGAACTTCTAAGGAGCCATCTTATTTGTATGATGAGGACCAGTACTAACTCTGCAATCTCTAGAGCCAACATGATTTTCTCCGTTATCTCGTACATACTATGCCAACCCAACTTTATAATTTAGATGACCACAAATATCAACACCATGTATGTTTTTTCCCTATGTAACTTGCTTGTGGCTTGTATGTGGATTCGCGAAGATATCTTCAAGTAATTTCTGCTGCCTTGTGAGTTTTGATAGAGCCCTCGGGCTTTGGCTAGACTCTGAGTCGTCCCAGTCTCCTTGGTGGTACTATACGGTCATGAATCCGAGAAGGGTGATCGTAATAAGTACCTAAGGACGCGATTCCTTGCTTGCTCGTGAGTCCATAATGTCTGGATCGATGGCACGGTCAGTCGGAGTTGATAAGCAGCAATCGGTTTGGCGGTCTCTAATAATAATATATCCAGCATCAGCAAATCTACAAAAAACTTCTTGCCTTTTTGGGCTTTTCCGGTTGCCGACAAAGTTGACAAGTCAGCCGAAATTTGAGAATCTTTCACATAGACATTCATAGTCACATGTTC
>Ga0210383_10004096_pt1 | contig 12943 bp, 18 predicted proteins | sample IncBWC14OmetaG_FD_160072 | JGI IMG/M metagenome (GOLD analysis project Ga0210383, IMG submission 160072) | Forest soil microbial communities from Barre Woods Harvard Forest LTER site, Petersham, Massachusetts, United States - Inc-BW-C-14-O ...
CAAGGCAAAAATTTCCCGCCCTCAATGGTAAAGGATAACTCGTCCTGCCTGTATCACTCTTTCCTTTGCATATTCCGCTCCGATGTATTTCTTGGCAGACAATATGATCACGTATCCATGGAGGCATGGTGCTAGAAATCGGTCAACCAACTGATTCGGCACCTATACAACATGCTGAGGAATTAATGGAAGTAATGGAAGTAACTGGAAAAGGTCTGGCACCGACGAAGGACCTTTGAAGGTGAAGAAACTTCATTGTATTGGTGATAGTACAACATTATACATGGATAGCGGCAAACTTGCGAGATAGTTTTGTGGTCAGCAAGGCGATGTATTATTCACCACGTCGCGGAGTTATCAGTCGCCTTGGCATAGCACAACACGCGGTATTGCTGTCTCATCTCATCAGAAAAACAAATTTAAAAAGGCAATTCAGACACGACTAACCTCGACCCTCTCCTCCGTACCATCGTAGGGGATATACGCGCCTGCAAACGGAGAATATGAGCACCCAATCATTCACTACAGATAAAATAGTAACTACCGTCAAGTTCCTTACTTGCCTTGCCAGGGTGAACGACACCATTGTGTCGAGCTTCCGCAACATACAACGGCGTCCCGTTGACCTCTCTCCCCCCTTCCACAGGTTCGTGACCCAAGGAAGAGACGTCGAGCTTGCCACTGGCGTCGACCCAGCGGAGTCCATGCATATTTCCTACAAGGATTTCATAGATTCCAAGCTAAGATAATAGCATCAGTAGAGTAAGTTGGCGAAAAAGGAGAAACTTACATGAATTTCTTTGTGCTTGTATCCGATGACGGCGCCCTTCTTGAACACGTTGGATGCTTTGCCAATCTCTGCGGGAAGGGGGGTGAAACACTAGTTAGATTTTCAGAGAGATAAGTGGAAAACCTGGTACGCACGGATGCTGCCCTAATACTAACAATGTCAGGAATCATATGGAAAGCCGGGGGATAGTAGTACCTCATGGAAAACCCTACAAATGTACAACTTCCAGTCGTGCTCTTGCCCGACCTCAATGGCTCCCGATGGGATGTTAGTTCCCTCGTTCAAGACCCAGGTAGCAGGACTACGAGGACCATTTTCTCGGAAGTCGGAAGTGCGGACTTCGGCGTCTTTGATCCAGTTTTGAAGCGACATTTTCTAAAATTGAGATGTCAGAAAGACACGAGAACGACGAGGGATAGAAGAGGTGGTCACCTCTTCTTTGTTCTCCTCGTGTTCCTTGTAAGCAAAATAACCACCGGTTAGAAGCGCTGCTCCGGCGAGAAGACCACCTCCGATCTGTTGAAAGAAAGAGTGATGACGAGAAGACATTCAGCGAGAGGAAAGTGCCATGGAGAATTCCTTTTTGAGGACAGACCTCGAGTTCTTTCTTGCGTTTGTCATCGATGTCATACCAGTGCTTCTTTTGTCCCTCATGGGGAATCTCGACCTTTTCTTCAGAAAGGTGTGTATCATAACTGCCTGCAATGTAAGAGACGCGGGTACGTAAGCACTTGTCATTGGTATGAGGGAAGTAATCACTCGCTTTGTTGCACCGGCTGAGGCGGATTGTAGCCATAAGTATTGGAGGAGTAAGGTTGTTCATGGAGTTGGTGCTCCTGGTATCGTGGGTGCTGGTTCTGGTTCTGGTATTGTCCACCAGTGTCGGAATCTTTGAGACGTTCCCACAAAGCCGAAGTGTCCTTTGAAGGAGCCCAGTCGGACTGATAGCACATGTGAGATGCCATATGAACAACAATATAATTACTCGCCTGAGACTGGTGCGGTTGGATGATTTTGTATCGATGTCCTATTATTGATAATCAACCAATGGTCAATCACTCTGGTCGTATTAACGCACCGTTGTACTCGACAACCGATCCGGCATTGTACTGTGTATCTGGCTCCCAATGTTGGACCATGATGACTTTGTTAGTGTTCGGTTACAGGGAAAGTGAATCAGTCGAATTGACTTCGAAGGAGGAACTTGAGCATTGCTTTATACTTCATGGGGCCTAGTATATGCGGCAGGCCAACCAAAGCTCTTGCGTCATATCAAGATTTGGAGGGCATGAATCACAGCCCACCGCAATGAGGGTGGATGCTATCATAAGAATCGTGAAATTATCGGATCGTCGGGGCCAGAACTGAAGCTTGTTCACATCCAGACTGGTTATGAACATACCGTCTGAGGGTATTGGGACGAAAGACTATCTGCTGGGTTCAAAAAAGTTTTGAAGTCATCGATGTTCGGAGCTAGTTGTGATCAGTATTCAAACGTGGAGGCGAAGCAACCCGAAGATCATGATTGCAAAATTAATCTCGTCCACACAGGAAATAGGTCATCCAAGTGTTTTTTAATACATAGACATACCACATACATGACGATGCTCGTACTACTAGTAGTAGTACTATAGTACAGCGGTTCTCAATGTACCATCAATCCTGCGAAATATTACGTCGCGACTTACGTAAATTCTGTCACGTGTATACTTGTTGTCCACTCACTTCCCCGAAATTTCAAGTTAATATAAATCAAATAGAATCCTTCACCACTGGCAGCTGCGTCCTTCCCCAGCTACTACAATAATTTAAAATGTCTGGAGCAGCAACATCCGCCGGTGTCTCCAAATTCACTTCGTTCATGAACCACCCTGCAGGTAAAGAAACGCACGCCTTCCGAGTTCTTTCCACCTATTCCTTATGCTAATGCTTGATACTGGCAGGCCCAAAGACGGTGTTCTTCTGGGCACCCGTGATGAAATGGTGTCTCGTGGGTGCAGGTGTGAAGGATCTGGCCCGTCCAGCCGAGAAACTGAGTGTAGCTCAGAACCTGGGTGCGTTGGTATACATCTTTGGCGTACTAATGCTGAGGTCTTTTTGATTTTCATCTTCATCTTGCGATTTCGGACTTGGACTGTGAAAATGCTCTTTTACATTGCTCGTCACGCACGCTCCAGCTCTTACTGCGACGGGTTTCATCTGGGTGCGATACTCTTTAGTGATCACGCCTATCAACTATAGTCTTGCAGCTGTTCGTTCTCACACAATTATGAGCCATTCCTTGACCATCTTGCTCACATCTTGACGTCTTTACAGGTCAATTTCTTCGTAGGCCTATCTGGCGTGACGCAATTGGGACGTATCGCAAAGTAAGTTTCAGATGTTCCTCAGGCTTGACCCGAGATATGCGATATTAACATCTGATTCTATCCAGTTATCGATACACCCATCCAGAGGAGGCAAAACCGGCATAAGATGCTGGAAGTTGATTCATCACTACATTTCTATCTTCTCGACATAATAGAATTCTTTCAAAGATAACCAGAGAAATGTTCATTGAGACCCGCTAGCAATACATGACATTCCGCGAAACAATATCATACAGTACAAATCCTCCCAATAGACGTACATATTTGATCATCTAGAACCCGAAGTCCTTGCCTTGGTCGTAGCCTTCCTTCCAGACCCTTCCCGCTCTTCTTGTTCCCCTGCCACAATGTTCTTCGCAGCCTCCCACCATCTGCTATCCTTTACAAAACCCCCTGCAGCACCAATTATACTCCCAATAACCTTTTGCACATCTTCGTTGCCTCCCCCTACTTCATTTTCCTGATATTGCCACTGCCTATGGCGCTCGAAAGATTCCCAGGGCTTTGGCTTGTTCCCGCCCGATGCTCGTGCGCGTTTGTGGGATGACTGTGGCCGAGGTCTCGCTCGTGAACCACCTACAGCGTTCTGTCCCTGACCGTTAATCACATCAAGCACCAGTCCGACCACGCCTGCCACAACCCCATAACCCCCAACACCATTCCTATTCCCCATGTACCATCCGGCTCCACCGATGAGTGCGCCAAAGATGGCGCCCCACTTTACGAACCACATACTAGCGCGGATCATCCAGCTTGTTGTGCGATACAAGCTCAGAATGGCAAGATAGGCGGCGAGGATGCTGATGAGGGGTGGCAAGACAGTTTGTGCGTCCCATTCCAAAGGACTTGTTGTTATGAGGGAAGTAAGGAGGGAGAATAGGGCGGTTGTGAGTGCTAGGGAGTGAGCGAGAAGAGAGAGGAGAAAGGAGTAGAGGGGATGTGGTAAGGTATCGGATAAGTATGAAAGTAGGGGATCCAAGAAATCGGGGAGTTTGATGTCGGTGACCTGGTCCATCACACTGAACTCGTCGAGAGACTTTGAGAGAGTTGCTCACAGTATTAGCTTGAGGAAGGGGCAACGTGGCAGTGGCATGAGCATATCACGTGCAGACGTGGCATTACTTCAGTAATTCAACCGCTAAGATAATACTTACTAGTTATATCCTAAACAAGGAGAAAGTCCTACAAACGCAATTGGATAATTCTATGGAAAAGCTGTGCTAGCTAGGGCCGTTGAAAGTTGGAGGTTGTTGATCTTTTTTTCAGTGCTATTTTGGATCCAACCCTAGTAGTCAATTCATTTCAGTACGTGATAAGCTGTGACTGTCACTTAGCTGTATGCCGGCTTCTGCCGCGTTCCCGGCCTTTACCCTTTGATCTGCCATAAAGGGCATCAAGATTCTAGGGTACATTTCTCTTCAACCAATCGGATGTCATCGGCACCAGGGTATTTGCGGCGTATTTCCTTTTATAACCATGCTAAACGCTGGCGTAATAAATCAAATAAATTCGAAGCCAGCGGGCATCAATAAATGTCAACAAATTCACATATAAGGTCCTTCCCGATCGTTGTTCTCCTTTATCTCCTTCCCCACCCTCTATCGAGCGGTGCCTGTCGTTGCCTCCGTCCTCCACCATACTCCACAGCCCCCTCCTATAACAACCGCTCAGCAACGGCAATGAAAAGAAAGTTCGACATCGAGTCTGACGACTCACTGCCTACGGTATGTGCTTTTGCTCGATCTTGGGCGCGTCCCATAAGGCTCACTTATCCACTTTACCAGAACGCGAAACAGCTAAAGCTCATACCTTTTCCTAACTGCGAGCCCGATAATGATGCAGTAATGTCTGAGGCTGAGCCCTTTGATCCCGAACTTCATCATACCCGCATCCCCTCAAACGTTAGCTCAACTTCCTCCTGCGCGTCAGATTCCCCGACCCTCAGCTCCCGTACGTATTGCCCACACGTGTCACTCGTTCCCCTTACCGATTTTTTGTGGCGTCAACAGCGCCCTACCCCACTTTTGACCTCTACCCTCTTCCTTTCTTCAACAACGAAGGGTCGGTTGACCCCAATTCCCACACTTTCTCCAACTATGCCGCTCAATCCCCCACCTCCCAAAATGTCGGTCTACTCCAACCAACCAGCTCTTTTTCCCACCATGGGTAGGTTTCCATCTCACTGCTTCCGTCTTCTTATCCGCGCCTATTGCTTTTACTTACAACTATACCCCCTATTCGTGACTCATTGTCTTAACTTGTAATCTCACTGCCTCCAGTACGAGTTGCTCCCAAATACCCAAACTCCGCGTCGCATGCGCTGCAGGACGAAATGGCCAACGTACGATGTGGAGCTTTTGCGAACAATGCGGCGCCATCTCCATGGTCGACAATGATTAAACACCGATACACCAACCACACATTCTTGAATCGATCCACGAGCAGAAGCGCCGTTCAATATCCGATTTCCGTATCCCACGCGATCCTTTCCTTACCCCTAACACCCTTGCTGCTTATTCTTCTTTTATTGTGCTGATTTTCACTGCTCCATCTTTTGATATTTCTATTGTTCCTTTGCTCTGGCGACTCTCAAATCCGAATCGAACACCTCGGAATCGACGACTCCCATGGCCCTCTGCGACACCTCGTTCGATTCCCCCAAAACAAATACATTAGTCGACCTCATCCTAGCCCTCACCTCTTTGCCGACCCACCGTACCCGACGATCGACTACTCAATCCACTCCAGCTTCCTGTCTCGCCTCTACCCACACTTACGGCAATGCAGTCGGACAAAAGTCTCATTTCTAATGTCAATGCAGAAGCACGAAAAGCTATCCTTTATCTGATGCTTCATTGTACATACAAAAGTCCTTTCGATGCCTGATGTGTATACTATGTCTGGGTGTTACCATCCTTGCAATCCATAGCTATCTGTCTTGAAGATTTTTGAAATGTGTGATATAATAATGAGAAGAAAGTGCCAGTCGAACGTGGCGTAAGTGATTAGGACAAATTTTGTGGGAATACATTGACGTTGAAAAAAATCGGCAACAGGTCATTCCTTGATCATTCTGGACAGCTTGTTGGTTTATAAATTCTGTATACTTTTCTGCGTGAAAAGGGAACTGCCAATTGGCAATAAGTAGTTAAAAAAAAACTTTGCAGCTTTGTCACGACTGATTACCACTGACTCGAACCCTTTTCTCAGTCAGGGTGGGGAGTCAAGCCAAAGTCGAGCCAGTCGAGCCCTAGCGGGCCGTCCTTAGGCAGTACGCAGAATAGCGAAGCATTGAGAGGGCTAGGGTCGCAACGTGACATTCCACGTAACTAAAAACATATATCGTAAAGACATGCGAGTCAACAAATGTAAGATTGGACATCCTTCTAAGGGCCTGATCGGCTGCATTGGTTAGCTAGTCACCACCTGCCAAAATCGAAGCCATCGCTCCCGAATACCTTGGAAAACCTAGTGAAAACCCTCGATTTTGGCAGGTAGCTACCTCGCTTCGCTTTGTGAAGCTTGGCAGCCGATCAGGCCCTAAAATCAGTGCCCGGCGCCCTTCTCGAAGGCGGTGATCATTCGACTTTGTCGAAGTTGTAGAGTGGCTTGAGCGACACGTCCTTGCGGAAGAGAACATGGCGCTTGAGGAAGTATGGGAGGAATTCATTTAGCTGATATGACATGTGCTTTGACATTGGGACTGCGAAAACGTAGTCCGAGTTCCTGTGATCACCAGGAGAGATTGTCAGATCCAGAATTACTAGACTGAGAATGGGAGAACTGCTTTCGAGAGGACGTCGCTTGGTCTCTGTTAAAATCAGTAAGGAGAGAAATGTATTTATCAGTACAACTTTGAAGAGCTACGGGTAAAGAAACACCACGAACTGGGCATCAAGAAGAAGATCATGACGAGAGCTATAGCACTAGCATTCAAACCGGCATAAAATCCGAGACCTGGGAAGAGGGATCAGGACGAGGTTTTGGACTGCAATTGGATTCTGAAAGTTTAGCATACCTCCCACACTGCCAAATGCAGAAAGGAGACGGGGGGAAGTCAAAGAAAGAACAGAAGCTCAAAACAAGCAGGTGGCAACGGCCCAGGACCTGCATGATGTTTTTTAAGTGCTTGCGGTGAGGGGAACTGCCCATCTCTCGGGGAAGACTTCCGCAGAGATGTGAAAGAAACTGGTCCTTCTCTAGATGAATAGAAAGCTACTTGGATTGAGATGAGTGTCAATGTATCCTGCATTGCCGATGTATATACTGCTTCAAGTTATCACTCACCGGCAAACAAGAAGACAAAGAATGCAATAAGGGGGACACATGTGCTGTTGCTCTCAGGGAGGTAGACAAGACCCACGTTGAGATTCGACTTGAGGGGTCGTTTCTGGCTCGAGGAACGTTCGAGGGATAGAGAGGACCGGGGTAGCCGAATAAAATGAACGGTGGTGTACGAGTCCTACTCTGTGAAAGGTAAAATGCAAGGTTGAGGAGACTAGCTCTTGAGGAACTTGCTTTTCGCGTGTAATACGACGGTCGAATTGTTGGTTGCAATGTTTTTCTGAGTTGGAAGTGAGTATATCTGCAACCCAAGGAAACTCTCCTACATGTACTCCCATCTTTAAATTTCTTCCCAACTTGAAGGTTGCTTGAAGGCAAAAGTTGAAGCTCCTCCAGCTCCTCCGCGTGCTGACGTAATTCCATCTGAATCCAACATGACTCAAACGACACTCCTTCAGTATGAAGCACCGTGTAAGAAACCATAATCTGCATCTTCAAATCTGTCAACTTACAGCAGGTATTTTGAAGGGCCCATCCACAGCCTTGACTGGTGCAAATCTGCGGCTCCTGGCCAGCAAATACGACCACGATCATCCTTCCGCCTCGGAATTGCTTCATTTACGGAAAATTTTCAGAATCGGATCGCCATCGTTGGACTACAAGATGAGCGCGTTCTCGTGGAAGATGATTATAACGATTATCCCGACTTTGTGACTTTATGCGAAACTCTTCACGGATATCCTGCGACGAGTCTACAATGGCAACCTGCATCCGCATCGAGTTACGCTTGGTCGCAGAAATCGCCAGCAACCGAGTTACTTGCTACTACAGGAGATGCATTGAGGGTCTGGGAATACACCAGTGATAATCCTCCGGCGATCTCAAGTTACGTTGGGCGCCAACCAACATCCGGAACACATAGCCTTACACTCAAGACAGCACTTTCTGGAGTACGCCTTGCTGTTATCTTTCCCTGACGTGGTGTTCTTACTTTTTGGCGTTGACTGCAGCAATCGAAAGTCCAGAGTCAGTCAACAGGTGCCCCTTTGACCAACTTTTCATGGAACGAAAAGGCACCCAGTCTGGTAGTAACATCATCTATCGATACAACATGCACTGTCTGGAATATCGATACGTCAACAGCCATTACTCAGCTTATCGCCCACGACCGAGAAGTCTACGACGTTGCCTGGCTTCCTGGGTCGACAGACATCTTCGTGTCTGTTGGTGCAGACGGAAGTCTGCGGGCGTTTGACCTCCGAAGTCTGGAACACTCTACTATCCTTTATGAAACGCCTGTCCCGAAGAATGTTCCCCCGCCATCAGCCTCACCTTCGGCCTCTGCACGTCCACCGACATCACCACTACTGCGAATAGCTTTCAATCCTGCCGACTCCAATTATATGTCTACCTTCCACATGGACGGATCCGACATTCAAATTCTGGACATGCGAAGTCCAGGACAACCGGTGATGGAGCTCAGAGGTCATCATTCTCATATCAACGCTCTGGGATGGGGTTCGGCGGAACATCCATTACTGGCCACTGCCGGTAAGTCGTCAGGCTGCAGCGAACTCTTGGTTATGTGACTGAGGTCTATCTTCATACAGGTGATGATTGTCAATTGCTACTCTGGGATTTGGCTAGCTATACCCAAGGGGCGGCTTCGCCACGGAGTGCGGGCTCACGGCTTAACTCTCCCCGACCCGATGTCAAAAAGCGAGTAGTCACTGAACCTGTGATGGCGTATACTGCGCCCAGTCAGATCACCAACCTGGCATGGTCTCCGCAGATACAGGGTATGACGATGAACACTGGACACTCGACTGTGACTGGAGAGTGGCTGGCTATCGCTTCCGGCAAGTCGATTAAGGCTTTGAAAGTGTAGGGTAAGTCCCTAAATACTTAGGATTATATGTATGGCGTTATCCTTTGGTTATCACCGCACCCGCTGCTTGTCCCTCCACGGTGATGCCATGGTCTGTTATCATAAATCCGCTGGGAACAAATGCATACCCTCGGACATGATGGTGAGTGAATATCATAATTAGTCCCTGACACCTCATACGCATGTCCTTGTAACCTGGAAATGCGCGGAATGCCCCTCGCAGGAATTGAGTGGAGATTGATCTGCGGATCTGGACAGCGCGAACTGTTCAAATTCAAGTGTCACCGATGAAATGCGTGGAGCAAATACCTTTCGGTGAATTCTGCGTCCCGTCACGAACGATGACAGATAACGCAATTGCATATGAACTTGTGGAGTGACGTGTGGATATTTAATCAGGCGATAGTATGATGAAAAACTCGAAAACATTAGGAGAAGTTCTTTGCCGACAATACTTGGAGGAAATTACAACTTCAATATGATTGACTTATCGTCGCTTCCTATAGTCTGACTGCGGGAGTAGGGGGAAATTGCATGGAGAAGAAGTATTATATAATGAACGGGTTAAAGCCGATTTTGGTTATATGTAAGGCTTATCTAGCTTAGTACCGGACTCTAGTTTATAAGAAGGCAGTCGTTCTCTATAACAGAATCTTATCACGATCGCTACGATCGCCCTGCAATTGATGCCGAGGCAAGGGTGGAGTTTTTTGATGAACCATATGGGAGTCTCATACGTTCGGCCAGCGTTTCATTAAAGATGTGGGTATCGAAGGGTGTGTCTCCTCAGTATCCCCACCGGCCTTCTCTGCTTCTGTCTGGAACTCCACGACGCAGGAGACTCCACAATGGCCAGTTCTCACTCAGAGCCGCATCCTTACGCCACTCCCGCCGTGTCTGTGACCCCAAACGAACAACAAGCGGTCCAACGGAAAGTAACGCAGTCTAGCGAATCGTTCATCGGGGAAAAACACCATACTGTGGATCCTGAGATTCTTTTGGCGAAGGACACCGAGGAGGTAGAGGCTGCTCGAACCAGGCGTCACGACTTTTACTGCAGGTTTCGTCCTTTCATCTTAACGGGCGTCGCTCTTGTGATCCTAGGGTGGTGGATAAGCGCCATAGTGCTGAAGGCTACTCGGCATAGATGGTGAAGTTACATGGCTTGCACTGAGGATCGCTATATTGACGAGTAACTACAGGATCGTCCAGACCTTGTTTGCCTGGTTCTTCATCTTGTAAGAAACCTCTCCCTGCCAGGTCTGCCCCGCACTCGTCTGAAATAACTGTTTCATTTCAGGGTTATTGCTTTCCGGTTCATCCCGAACTCTGTCATCACTCGTCCTGTCAGCGCCCTCTGGGAGCCTCTCGTTCAACGCCCCTGGTACAATCTTCCGTACAAAATCAGGTTGACTATCGGATGGTTGTGCCTTTTCGCCATCGTCTTTGGTTCCGCCTTTGGATTCAAGCTCGAGGGTGTCAGTGTATTTTGAGCGTATTTCTCTGTTGGTTATTGAACAGTACTTGTGATTCAGAATTCTACATACGGCGACCGTGCGATTTCAGTCCTTGGGCTCTTCCTCTTCCAAGTCAGCTTCTGGGTAACGTCAACAAAACGATCCGAAATCCCCTGGTAGATATATCCTTTGGGCATTAGACCCTTGCTAATACGTGTTCTATCAGGCCCACTGTGATTGTTGGTTTGTTCATTCAGCAAACCATTGCTCTTTTCGTGCTTAAGACTGGCGCCGGCTTTTCGATATTCAAGTGGATCGCCACTCTTGCCTCAGACTTCTTAGCTAACGGTCTCGTCGGAGCTGAATTCTTCTTTGACGAGCAAACTGTAAAAGTACAACATTGGTTCTTCGTGAATGTGGTATGTCGGGGATAATTGATGGGTTTGATTCAACGAACTGACCCAGAACACGATCGTCAGCTTGCCACTATCATCTTCTTCGTTGCCTTCGTGCAAATGATGTATTATCTTGGAGTCATGCAGTGGATCATCAAGAATTTGTGTGTTCTTCCCTGAATCCATTGATTCTTTTTCTTACCCCGGGATCCAGCGCATGGTTATTCTTCAAACTCTTGAATGTTTCAGGTGCTGAAGCCGTGGTGGCTGCGGCGTCGCCTTGGATCGGCCAAGGTAAACTTGTGTCTCAAATTGAGAGGGATTCCCGCTGAGTCTCATTCCAGGAGAGTCGGCTTGTCTCGTCCGTCCCTATGTTGATCGTACGTCCGGTTTTGCTGTGCATCAACCCTTGTTGCTGACGATTTATCCCACTAGTCATGACCGAATCCGAACTCCGTTCGTTTCTCCGTATGCGTACCTCGTAGATGTTGAGCTAACGTTTCGTCAAGACTTAACCATGACTTCTGGATTCTCGACTATCGCCGGTTCTGTGCTTTCGGCTTACATTACTTTAGGCGTTCCCGCCCAGAATCTCATCACCTCATCTGTCATGAGTATCCCGTCTTCGATCGCCATTAGCAAGATACGCATACCAGAAACAGAAGAGCCCGTCACTCGAGGTCAAGTTGTGGTTGACCGTGGTGAGGATAACGCAAAAGCCCCGGTCAGTTGGAATATGCCTGTATCCTCGCGCACCATAGCTCACTCGGTATCCATCAGGCGAATGCCCTCCATGCGTTCAGTCAAGGAGCACTTTTCGGCCTTATTGTAGCTGGCCAAATTCTGTAGGAAATTCTGCACCATAACTCTCCCGTTGGCTTACATAATACGTCTAGTACTAACGTGCTCACCGTCTTATCTCTCGTCGCAATGTGCGCATCCCCTTCTGCATCAAAATTGTTGCATTTGTTAATTTTTTCTCTTGCCAGGATCAACGGTCTCCTCACGTGGATCGGCCATGGCTTCGGAATCCACCAACTGACGCTCCAGCTCGTTCTCGGATATATCTTTTACCCGATCACATTCTTGCTCGGTGTGCCCCGCCCTGAGATCCTTCGCGTCTCCCAACTGCTCGCCACGAAGCTCATCGCAAATGAATTTGCGGCCTACCTAGATCTGAGATCTATCATGCAAGGGCCCGATCCCTTTACCCACCGCGCTTACACCATTGCCTCTTATGCTCTGTGCGGGTTTGCCAATCTTGGCTCGTTGGGTATCCAGATTGGTGTGCTCGGTGCTCTTGCGCCGACCCGTGGCAAGATCATCGCGCGTATCGCCCTGTCAGCGATGATTTGTGGGTATTTGTCGACCCTCCAAACAGCAGGTATCGCGTAAGTTGTTTCTTGTTCTTCTGATTGCTTTTCAGTACTAATGACCTTTTATTGTTACTACTATTAGTGGTATGCTTGTGTAATTCCGCACGCACTTTTTTTTGTCGGGATTTAATAGTACTAGTGTTTGGGTTGGAGGCTAGGCGCCATAATGACAGCTATCATGATGTTTTCGCAAAATGGCCGAGTGATGTCACGGTTATCACTGTTAGGCACGTGATATAAAATACTTATCATGTGACTTTGATCGCTTAAGTAAAGGCCAACACCATGTGTTATACTGTGTAGATATACCAGTGTGTGACATACGCTATGTCGGGGGTTCATAGTCGTCGCCACGGAACAGTACATTTGATCCAAGCTCTTTCG
>Ga0210383_10004101_pt1 | contig 12932 bp, 7 predicted proteins | sample IncBWC14OmetaG_FD_160072 | JGI IMG/M metagenome (GOLD analysis project Ga0210383, IMG submission 160072) | Forest soil microbial communities from Barre Woods Harvard Forest LTER site, Petersham, Massachusetts, United States - Inc-BW-C-14-O ...
CGACTTGCCAAAAATCGGGTCCACAATGCCGCCAGCGGTCGGGGGCGCGTACCAGAAGAGCGCGAGCGTCGGCCATTCCGCCATCATTCCGGCGCCGGTTGCAGCGGCAATAAGCAGCGAAACGACAGCTGCGATCAGGCGCAGGACAGGCTCAACTGGCAACTTCACCGGCTGTCTGCCGATAAAAATCGTGTGACCGCTGGGCAAGTCGGGGAGGTGCGCCCGCTTCAGCGCCAGGAACGATCCATAGAGGATGAGAAATGTGGCGGCTGCAAAAGCCGTGAAGATTCCACCCTGAAGGCTCAGCGATTTCCAAAACACGTCGCCGTAGCCGAGTGAGCCAAACCAGAGCGTGTCTACGTAATATGACAACGCGGCTCGGCCGCCGAAGAAGATGATGGCAAGGAAGGCGAGAATAAGAAGGAAGCGGCGGCGGCTCCGCGGCGGACGCGTCCGCGGCCAATCAATGGACTCAGGCATTGCTCAACATAATACTCCTCTATAAGTTACGTCGTACTCGGCCCCTGGGTGGCGAAATTCCAGTGGCCTAATAGTTGTTGCAACGATTATTATTCTACTGCATCCAATGACGGAGAAAGGAACTTACTATGAGCACACTTGCTAGTCCGCAAACCGCTACCACTACCTGGAACATCGACCCCGTGCACTCGGTGGCCGAGTTCAAAGTCAAGCACATGATGATTTCCAACGTGAAGGGGCAGTTCACGGCCGTGAAAGGCGTTCTAACTCGGGACGAAACTGCTTTAACCAACTCTCATATAGAGGCGTCGGTCGACGCGGCTTCCATCAACACTCGCGAGCCCGATCGCGATACACATCTCAAGAGCGCTGACTTTTTCGACGTAGAGAAATTTCCAACGCTGTCCTTCAAGTCGACGAGCATAAGCCGGGTACGCGATGGTGAAGTGGCTGTAGCCGGTGACTTGACTGTTCACGGCGTGACCCGCAACGTGGTGTTCACGGTGGAGGGACCGACCGCGCCGGCCAAAGATCCCTGGGGCAATACTCGGATAGGGCTGTCGGCAACCACAAAGATCAACCGCAAAGACTTCGGCCTGACCTGGAATGCGGCTCTTGAGACTGGTGGCATTCTGGTCGGCGATGAGGTCACCATTACGCTCGACGTTCAGTTGGTGAAGGCCTAATAAAAGGCGTCGGCGGTGCAGGTCAAAGCCTGCCCCGCCACGAGGAAGAAAGGGGAAGCTATGTCACTGCGCCCAATTAAACAAATTATTCAAACCAAGCCGACGATCGAAGGCGCCGGTGTGAAATTGCAACGAGCCTTTGGTTTCGGCAAGACGAAGGACTTCGATCCTTTTCTGCTGTTGGACGATTTCCGTAATGACGATCCGAAAGATTATCAGGCGGGGTTTCCCTGGCATCCGCATCGCGGGATCGAGACGATCACATATGTGCTTGCGGGTTCGGTCGAACACGGCGATAGTCTTGGCAACAAGGGCAAAATGGCCGCGGGTGACGTGCAGTGGATGACGGCAGGAAGCGGCATTCTCCACCAGGAGATGCCGAAGGGAGATCAGAATGGCCGCATGCACGGTTTCCAGTTGTGGGCAAACCTGCCTTCGTCTCTCAAGATGACGCATCCGCGTTACCAGGATATTCCGTCGGGTGCGATTCCCGAGGTCACGGACGATGACGGCACGCGCGTGCGCGTTGTCTGCGGTGAGTTTTGGGGCAAGCGAGGTCCTGTGGAAGGCGTTGCGGCTAATCCGAGCTACCTTGATGTCTCGGTTCTCCCTGGCCAGCGAAAGCGACTCAAGGTAGAGACCACCAGCAACGCGTTCGCATACGTGTTCGCAGGCTCAGGGTCATTTCGCGATGCATCAGATCCGCGCGCGGTCCTGACCGAGCAGGTCGAGAAACCGGATGCGCCGCCAGTCTACGACGCTGGAAATCATTCGCTGGTTTTGTTTGACCGTGGCGATGAGATCGTGGTGCAAGCAGGCGACGAGGGCATTCGTTTCCTGTTGGTGTCAGGCAAGCCCATCGAGGAGCCCGTGGCCTGGTATGGCCCGATCGTGATGAACACGCAAGAGCAATTGCAGGAGGCATTCACGGAGCTCCAGGACGGAACCTTCCTGAAAGAAAAGGGGCGCAGGTAGGACTTACAATCGCATCAGTTGGCGCAATGATTGCCAGGGTGATGGAATGCGAGTTCACGTCAGGAACGATCCGGCGCGATCGAAGCTGGGCGAGGAGCCTGTTTCTGGCGGGCGGAGGATGCAAGTTTCCTCATTTCAATACGTATCTGCTGGCGTCTCTTCCGTCGTTCCCTGAAATCCTGTGTTGCCGACTCGCTTTCGGGGCCAGATCGAGACTGGTCATCCAGTTCTTTCAATACCGAAATCTGTTGGAGAAGGTCCAGCATCTTCTCGGAAGAACCACTCATCGTTTTCCTCCGCCGGGTCTTGCATGGCTTCTGCTCCAAAGAGCAGCCAGAGCTTCTGCCGCATCCGATACTGCTTCTTGCTGTCCCCACGCCGACTTTCCGCGCTCTACGATGGGCCGCTGCTTCTTTGAACAGTTGCTGGCTCCAAGCCGGTTCAACGCGAGTTCGAACTTCTGTAAATTCTGCGAGTCCATAAAAGATACGGTTGCCATCGATTCCTCCCAACTGTCAACAATCTACATTCACAGTACGGCGTAGGAAATAGGGCAAACCCTGAGAGTCGATGCGGAATGATTGTAGTGGCGAGCAGGGCGACATGCGCCCAGGGGATGCAGAATTCATATTGAGGTGGGTGCCGGCCTAAGTTTCAAGCGCCGTCGAATCGCGTTCACAATTGCGTAGACTACCGTAGACGTGCTTGTGGTTTCCGTTCGGATGTGGGGAGACGTTTTTTCATGTGCGCACTGGCGTCTTCGGTTTTGTGAACTGGTGGGGCTGGATTGTCTTCTTAGAAAACACAACTGACATGGAACGATACGCATGCTGATCCTCGCCGTTATTTTCGCCATCGTCATCTACGGAATGATCGCCGCGATGCTGGGCACCATCCTGCCAAACCTATCGGATCGTTTCCACCTATCCCCCAGCCAGAACGGCACCATCGCCTTTGCGCAAGCGCTTGGGCTCATCATTGCGTCACTCTGCGTCGGACCGCTGCTCGACGACGAGGGCAAGAAGGTTGGCCTCATTCTCGGCCTTGCCTTGATTTCGATCGCGCTGTTCGCCCTGCCTCGCTCGCGAGGCTTTCGCAGCATCCTTGTTCTGCTGTTTCTGCTTGGAGTTGGTGGCGGCACCGTGGTGACAGCTGCGAATTCTTTGGTCAGTGATGTAAGCGAGGCCCATCGCGGCGCGGCTCTGAATCTGGTCAACCTTTTCTTTGGACTCGGTGCTCTTGCCACGCCTCTTATAGCGGCGAATCTTTTTGGGAGAAACTGGGTTCGTCTCTGCTACACCATCGCGGCGCTTACGGTTGTGACCCTCGCGATCGAAGCCTTTACCAAGATGCCTGGTCCAACCGGCACCGGGCGCTTCGTTCTCGCCGATGCGGTTCCTGTGCTTGGACGCCCGCTACTTTTTCTGGTCGGATGGTTTCTGTTTCTCTACATTGGCTGCGAGGTGGGCGTATGGAACTGGCTCCCCCGGCACCTGATAGCGCAGGGCATTCCCGAGTCACAAGCGCTCAATATTCTTTCGCTAGGATTCGCGCTTGGTATGCTCATTGGCCGCGCTGGCGTCTTGCCTATTCTTGTCCATGTTCCCGCCATCACCGTCACTCTGGCCGGATCTGTTGCGATGGCGGTTACTACTTTCCTGATGGTTCAAACCAGCCGTCCGGCAACCGCCTTCGTGCTGGTTTTTCTTAGCGGACTCTCCATGGCGCCGGTCTTTCCTACTACCATAGCAATTGTGGGGGATGCCTTCCCGCGCATGACCGGTACTGCCATCGGGTTCGTGATTACATGCGGATGGTCCGGACTCGCCGTCAGTTCGCGCGTGATCGGCTTGATCGCCGGCGGCGATCCGCTGCGACTAAAGAAGGCGTTGATGATGATTCCCGCGTCCGCCGTCCTGATGGTGGGTTTGGATTTGGCGATCTGGAGCCAGTTGCGTTAGGGAAGGAGCGGAATCACACGCACAGAAAATACTCGTGTTCTGATGCAACCAATCCCGCCCTCATTCATCTAGAGGTACATCTTGTTAGGAAGTTGAATATTTTCTCGTCTCAGATTTAGACAAGGTGAAGGGTCCTGCAGGCGAGCGACTTCTGCAGCTTGAATTGCAACCTGGGTTTCTGCTACAAAGATTAGAGAATTTCGAAGTGGGGTACTCCGAAAGCTGCTCATGGATTCCAAATGGTGAGCGGCAACTTTGTCAGGCGCCCGAGGATTCGTTCCAAACGTTTCTTCGCTGGTGTAAACATCAAACCTCCTTGTCGCAAGTTGTAAGGAGTTCTGATGGGCTTCAAATCGTACGATGAATGGCCTCGAGTACTTTCTCGAGCGCTACACCAGCCCTACAGGTGCGCTTTTCCGATCGCTAGTTCAAGCAGGCGGCTGTTCTGCCCTCTGTTTCTCACATCACAATCCGTACACATCACATACGCCGGAGGAAGATGATGGCGACCAATTTTGTGCAAATCGAGAATGATCAGGAAATTAAACAGCGCCTGGAGGCTGAACGCATCAGGCTGCGGAAGATCGCCGGCTTGGACCAACCGAAACATTTCCATCGCCCTGTGGAACGTGCTTTTAAGGCGGAGGAACGTGATCGTGTCACCATTCTTTTCGGCGGATTCACCTGGAAGCACGAAGACTTGATCCGTGCGGTCTTCCAGGGTTGCGGTTACCGCTGCGAAAAGTTGCCGGTGCCGGATGTTCCCGCTTTTCAAATCGGCAAGGAATACGGGAACAATGGCCAGTGCAACCCGACGTATTTTACGGTGGGAAACCTGGTGCAGTACTTGCAGTTCCTGGAGAAGGAAGGCGTCCCGCGGCAACAGATTCTGGACAACTACGTCTTCTTCACCGCCGGTTCGTGTGGGCCTTGCCGCTTTGGCATGTATGAAGCTGAATATCGTTTCGCGTTGAAGAATGCCGGGTTCGACGGTTTCCGCGTGCTGCTGTTCAAGGACAGCGACGGCATCAAGGCCGCGTCGGGTGAGCCGGGGCTCAAGTTCACTATCGACTTCGGTTTCGGCATGTTGAACGCCATGCACCTGGGCGACGTAATCAACGACCTCATCTACCAAATTCGGCCGTTCGAGGTGACCAAGGGAGAGACGGATCGTGTCTTCCGCGAGACGGTGGATGGACTTTGCGAGGATCTCCGGAATCGCGATTCTTTCGAGATTGAGCAACGTGCGCCGAATTGGGCTAAGCCTAAGTTCAAGAGCAATAAGATTCTGCGCAACACCGCCAACGTGTTCGGCAAATGGCACGAGCACATGTGGGGCAAGGATTACCTGAGCGCCCTGGAAACCGCTCGTAAGCGGATGGACAACATTGAAGTTGACCGTACCAAGGTCAAGCCGGTGGTGAAGATCACGGGCGAATTCTGGGCGCAGATTACCGAGGGCGACGGCAATTTCCACATGTTCGATTTTCTGGAGCGCGAGGGCGCCCAGGTCATGGTCGAACCGATCGCAACCTGGGTGGCGTACCTGATGTATCAGGCGAAGGCCCATGCCAAAGCCAAATGGCCGGCCAACCGTCCCTATCGTAGTCCGGAGTGGTGGGAATTGAAGAAGCACCTTGCCAACGACTTTGGGCTTCGCAAGAAATTGATGGGAATTGCGGCGGGCGAGAAGATGTGGAATTTCTTCTATCACCGCACTATCAAGAACCTTGGCGGGATCACACACCATCTGGTGCCGCAGACAGATCTGGCTGAGATGGCCCACCCCTTTTACAACCAGTTCGCACGAGGCGGGGAAGGTCACCTTGAGGTGGGCAAGAACGTCTATTACACCGTGCATCGCCTTTGCCATATGGTGCTGGCGTTGAAACCGTTCGGCTGTATGCCGTCTTCGCAATCGGACGGAGTTCAGTCGGCAGTCATCAACAAGTTCAAAGACATGATTTTCCTGCCGATTGAAACCTCAGGTGAAGGCGAAGTGAACGCTCACAGCCGCGTGCAAATGGCGTTGGGTGAGGCAAAAATGAAGGCCAAAAGCGAGTTCGAGCAGTGTCTGAAGTCGACCGGCAAGAGTCTAGATCAGATTCGGGATTACATTGCCGATCATCCTGAACTGCGGCGGCCTTTCTATCACGTGCCTCACCGCGAGGGTGTTGCGGGGACCGCGGCCCAATTCATTTTGCATGTGAGCGATCGCATGGATAAGAGCACGCGTTCATGGAAACGCGCGCGCGTTCCCGGGATCGCATTGCCCAACGCCGCGTAAACAGTGGCCGCAATCGCCATCTCGTCCGCAAATCCATACTGCGGACGAGATGGCGGCCACCACGACAGAGACCTTCTTGTTACCGATCGGAGATATGATGCACGACCATCTTGGACAAGAAAAGAAGCCGCAGCTATTGCAGATTGCTCCCGCGCCAGCGCAGAAACCTCACGATCACCACACCGAATTCATGGTTGGCCTCGATGTTGGCTCGACCACGGTGAAAGCGACCGTCGTGGATGCGGTAAGCGACAAGGTTCTGTGGCAAGACTACCAGCGACATGAAACCAAGCAGCCGGAGAAAACGCTGGAGTTTCTCCGCCGCATGGAAACCGAGGTCGGCATCAACCGGCGCAACACCCGTATGTTCATGACCGGCTCCGGTGGAGGAGGGATCGCCGACCAGATTGGCGCAAAGTTCGTGCAGGAAGTTACGGCGGTTTCGCTCGCGGTGGAGAAGTTGCACCCCGAAGTGTATTCGGTCATCGAACTCGGCGGTCAGGATGCCAAGATTATTGTATTCAAAGATGACGATGAGACTGGCCGCAAGAAAAAAATCCCGTCGATGAATGATAAGTGTGCGGGCGGCACTGGAGCCGTCATCGACAAGATCAATGCGAAGCTGAAGATTCCAACCGCCGAGCTTGCTCTGCAGGGATACCACGGAATCAAGTTGCACAAAGTAGCCGGGAAGTGCGGAGTCTTTGCCGAGACCGACATCAACGGCCTGCAAAAGGTTGGCACTCCACCGGATGAGCTGATGGCTTCGCTCTTTGAGGCCATCGTTCTGCAAAATCTTAGCGTCCTCACCCGCGGTCATACCCTTCGACCGCACGTTTTGTTGTTGGGTGGTCCGAACAGCTTCATTAAAGGCATGCGCGAAGCCTGGCAGGCAAATATTCCTCGCATGTGGCAGGAGCGCAAGGTCACGGTTCCTGATGGCGCAAAGCCTGAAGATCTGATTAAGGTTCCGCAGAATGCCCAGTATTTCGCCGCGATGGGCGCCATCGAATTCGGCAAGAGCGAGGAAGATTGCGTCGGTTGCTACCAGGGATACGAAAAGCTGGTGCATTACATCGAGTACGGGCGGCAGGAAGAAAAAGCTAAGTCTGGCGGTAAAGGGCTTGCCGCCGGCAGCAAGGATCTCGACGACTTCAAAACTGCTTACCGTCGCAAGAAGTTTGTGCCAGCAATGTTCAATACCAACCAGACGGTTGCCGGATTTATTGGCATCGACGGTGGCTCAACTTCTACCAAGGCTGTTCTGCTCGACGAGAAAGGCGACATCCTTTGCAAGTCTTACCAGCTCTCAAACGGGAATCCTATTCAGGACACGATTGAAATGTTCGAGAACTTGCGTGGTCAGGTGGAAGCGCAAAAAGCAAAGTTAGAAGTTCTGGGAGTCGCCACCACCGGCTACGCGAAGGATATTCTGAAGGACGTGTTGCACGCGGATGTCGCGCTGGTAGAGACGGTGGCTCACACTGAGTCGGCGCTCAAGTTTTACGAGGATCCGCACGTGATCGTCGACGTTGGCGGGCAGGACATCAAGATCATCATCCTGCACAACGGCCGCGTCAAGGATTTCAAACTAAATACGCAATGCTCGGCGGGCAACGGCTATTTCCTGCAGTCGACCGCTGAAGGCTTTGGCCTGGGCGTGGAGCAATACGCCGATCTGGCTTTCTCAGCGCAATCGATGCCGGTTTTCGGCTACGGCTGCGCTGTCTTCATGCAATCCGACATCGTGAACTTCCAGCGTCAAGGCTGGCGTGCGGAAGAAATTCTCGCAGGTCTGGCTGCGGTTCTTCCCAAGAATGTGTTCCTCTACGTCGCCAGCATTCCTAATCTCGCGGCGCTCGGGACGCGTTTCGTTCTACAGGGCGGTACGCAGAACAACATGGCTGTCGTGAAGGCGGAAGTGGATTTTATCAACAACAGCTTCCGCGCGGCGGGCAAGAAACCGGAAATTATCGTTCACGAGTTCTGCGGAGAGTCTGGCGCCATTGGGGCTGCGGTTGAGTCTCTGCGGCTGTGGCGTAACGGCCAACAGACCACGTTTGTCGGACTCGAAGCGGTGCGTAAGATCGAGTACCGGACGACGCGCAACGAAGCCACGCGCTGCAATTTCTGCAAGAACAATTGCCTGCGCACGTTTATCGACATTCGCACGGTTCCCAAGGATGACCTGAGTTTCGTTCCGATTCAGAAGGTCACAAAAGTTCCATTAATGCACGGTGAACAGCGGCTGATCATTGCCACCTGCGAAAAGGGCTTGGTCGAAGATGTCAACGACATGAAGGACATCAAAGCCGGCATCGATCAGATCAAAGATAAATACCCCAACTTCGTGGACTTCGCTGCCCGTGAGGTCTTCCGGCCGGTCAATCCGGAGAGCGTGGCAGATCCAGTTCCAGTGGCGAAGTTCTGGAACAAGTCGGTGAAAGAGCGGGTTCCGCTCATGGAGAATCGCAAAAAGCTTCGCGTCGGCATTCCCCGCGTGCTGAACATCTACACTTATGCACCACTGTTCAATGGGTATCTGGAAAGCCTGGGCGTGCAGCCTGAGAACATCGTTTACTCCGACTACACCAGTTCCGATCTATACCGAGCCGGCGCAAGTCGCGGTGCAATCGATCCGTGCTTCCCCGCGAAAATCGGCATTTCACATGTCTACAATTTGATTCAGGAGAAGCATCGGAAGAAGCCGCTGAACGTGATCTTCTTCCCCATGTACGATGTGCTGACTTCGCCGCTGGTGAAAATCGTTGGTGCGAATGCTTGTCCGACCGTGACGGCGACGCCGGAAACAGTCAAGGCTGCATTCACCAAAGAAAACGACGTCTTCGGCGAACACAACGTAAAGTACCTCGACCCGGTTCTGAACTTCGCCGATCGCAAACTGTTCGCCTTCCAGATGCTGCAAGCGTGGCAGCCCATCCTCGGTCTTTCCATCGAGGAGAATGACCGCGCCGTTGAGGTTGGCTACAAGGCGCTGGCTGACTACGAAGGCAGCATCCGCAAGCGCGCTCGACACGTGCTCGATCAGCTTGAACGCGAAGACCGCATCGGCATCGTGATGCTGGGCCGTCCGTACCACCACGACCCGGGATTGAATCACGAGATCATGGAAGAATTCCAGAAGCTCGGATATCCCATCTTCTCGCAAAACACGCTCCCGCTGGACGAAGATATGCTGGAGCGGCTGTTTGGCGACGAAGTTCGGGCTGGCGTTATCAGCCACCCGCTGGACATCACTGACGCCTGGAAAAATTCCTATTCCTGCAGCACCAACCATAAGGTGTGGGCTGCGAAATTTACGGCCCGCCATCCGAACCTGGTTGCGCTGGAAATTTCCAGTTTCAAGTGCGGCCACGATGCGCCCATTTATGGCGTAATCGAGGGCATCATCGAGCAATCCGGCACACCTTATTTCTGCTTCAAAGATCTGGACGAAAACAAACCTACCGGTTCGATCCGAATCCGTGTCGAAACTATCGATTACTTCCTGCGGCGCTATCGGGAGGAGGTTATCCGAAAACGCAAGGCAGTCCAGGACATCGAAGCGCAGTTGGCCGCGATGGAAGCGGAACTGCGAGGGCAGGCACAATTCGAGCCCAGGCGCAGGGTATGGCGGCGGATTAAAGAACTTCAGTTCGGTTAGGAAACTCGTTAGCACGCATATTTAAGAGACACGCCCCTCGCCCAGCAGAGTATAGAATGTTGGCTCCAGGGGACAACATGCCTAACGCCCGTCTCCTTCTCGCTCTCGTTTGCCTAATTAGCTTAGGTGGGATCGCGGCGGCACAGTCGCAGGCCGGTCCGCCAAAAATTGGCGGCTCGGCGGTATGGCAGGTTTCGCCGCAGTTCCTCGCTGCCGCCCATACTGCATGCGATAAGACACCTGGGGACGTCGGTTGCCTGATCGACCAGATGACCAAGGCTGGGGCTCCTTCGGATGCAGTCAGCTTTACGCGCGAACTCCTCAAGCAAAGCCACGGCGAGTTCGGCATTATGACCGGTTTTCAAACTGGGAGCCCAGTCGGGTTTGCGTGGATCACGTATCCGCTGCGCGCCAACACCAACTACGGCCTTTTGCTGGTGAATGGACAGCCGCCTCTCGTCAATGTCGAAGATCTGAAACTGCTCGACACGAAGACGATGAAACAGAGCTTCCAATTTCAAGATCTCAAAAACCAATTCCCCAAAGTCGATTTGTGGCCGGGGGATCGTGACGGCAAGACGTGGCCCAATTCGCAAACCGGGCCAAATGGCGGAACCCAGTTTGTGGTGAGCTATCCGTTGCTCAACGGATGCCACGCCTGCGCGCATGCGGGATTTGCCATATTTACCTGGAATTTCGATGTTCAGGGAAAATTTCTCGGGACCTCGTTCATGGGCCTGACTCCCCCGCCATTGAAGTAGTTTCGCTTCGTCTTTGCCCGCCCGTGGCCGGGTTCATTGACTTGCCGGTTTCACCGACGTAGGATTCTTGCTCCTGTGATCGGGCGAACCATCTCGCATTACCGCATTATCGACAAACTCGGAGGCGGCGGGATGGGCGTGGTGTACAAGGCCGAGGACACCCGGCTGCATCGCTTTGTCGCTCTCAAGTTTTTACCTGAGCAGGTTGCGCACGATCCGCAGTCACTCGCCCGTTTTCAGTTCGAAGCCCAAGCCGCGTCGGCGCTGAATCACCCTAATATTTGCACGATACACGACATTGGCGAGCAGGACGGCGAAGCCTTCATCGCGATGGAGTTTCTGGACGGGCTGCCCTTGACCCACCGCATCGCGGGCCGCGCGCTGGAAACCGAAACTCTCTTGATGCTCGGAATCGAGATTGCCGATGCTCTGGACGCCGCCCACACGCACGGCATTATTCACCGCGACATCAATCCGTCAAACATTTTCCTGACCAAACGAGGCCATGCCAAGATCCTGGATTTTGGTTTAGCGAAACTCACCGTGGGACGGGAAGCCAGTGTTAGCGGCAACACTTTTGGGGGTGTCACGCAGTCGCCGGAGGATCGAGATCGCGCAGGTTCCGCTCTAGGGACCATCCATTACATGTCGCCGGAGCAGGCCTTGGGACAGCCTTTGGACTCTCGTACCGACCTGTTCTCCTTTGGGGTCGTGCTTTATGAGATGGCCACCGGAGTTCTACCTTTCCAGGGACAGACTACGGCTGCGGTCTTCGATTCACTCATTCACAGTGTGCCCGAGTGGCCTTTGCGATTTAACCCTGCAACACTACCCGAACTTGAACGCATCGTGAGGAAGGCCCTCGAGAAAGACGCGAAGCTGCGATATCAGAGTGCCGCCGAAATGCGGGCTGATTTGCAGCGCTTGCGCCGGGAGATGGAGCTAGGACGAGCCGTGCCGGCCGTGTCCGCCGCGTCGACCGTCCGGCCAGGGTCAAGGGAGAGAATCCGCGCGTTGTTTGCGGCGGCGGACGCAACCATCAGGCCTCAAGTCAAGGGCATGACCTGGCTTTCGATAGGCTTCCTTGCGGTCGCATTGGTCGCTATCGTTCTGTTCCTGAGATCGCCAGCTTCCCCGCCGGCTGTAATTTCCTCGGTGCAGATTACAAACGACGGCACCTCGAAGCGCTCTCTGGTCACCGACGGCAATCGGCTGTACTTTTCTGAATATTTGAGCGGCCATTCGGTTTTGAGGCAAGTTTCGACTGCGGGTGGAGAAACCGCGCCCGTGCCAACGTCCCTGGCGAGTGCCGACATCTATGATTTCTACCCCGGCCGGTCTGAATTACTGGTGAAAGGCGTGGCGGAAGGCTCGGAAACGGAGTGGCCCGTATGGGTGTTGCCGGTTCCCGCCGGGTCACTCCGGCCCGTAGCAAACATCCTTGCACACGCTGCCACGTGGGCGCCCGATGGCCAACACATCGTGTTTGCGAGGAAGTCCAGTTTGTACGCGTGCAATGCCGACGGAACCGATTCGAGGGAACTCGTCGCAGTGCCGGGAGTTCCTTTTGCGCCGCGATTTTCTCCCGATGGCCGCCGCCTGCGCTTCACGGTCAGGGACACCAACCAGCGCACTTCGTCGTTGTGGGAGGTTGCGGCCGACGGCAAAGGTTTGCACCCGGTGTTGCCGGACTGGAACAAGCCGGCACAGGAGTTTGGTGGAGCGTGGTCGCCACATGGAGAGTACTTCCTGTTTGAATCGACTCGCGACCACACCCAGAACATCTGGGCTCTCCGCGAGGGTGGGTCACTGTTTCGCAAAGCTGGGGTTGAACCGACGCAGTTGACGGTAGGTCCGCTGATGTTCAGCAATCCGACTCCAAGCCCGGATGGAACGAAGCTGTTCGTGATCGGGCAGCAGCGCCGGTTCGATTTGATCCGCATGGATAGCAAGTCCCCGCAATTCTCCGTCTACCTCCCAGGCGTGTCGGCGGGCGAGGCCGATATCCAGCGTAGTGGGGAGTGGATCACCTACGTGGCGCATCCGGAACTCACGCTGTGGCGAAGCAGACCGGATGGAAGCTCTCGGACCCAGCTTAGCTATCCACCGATGCAGGCG
>Ga0210383_10004102_pt1 | contig 12931 bp, 7 predicted proteins | sample IncBWC14OmetaG_FD_160072 | JGI IMG/M metagenome (GOLD analysis project Ga0210383, IMG submission 160072) | Forest soil microbial communities from Barre Woods Harvard Forest LTER site, Petersham, Massachusetts, United States - Inc-BW-C-14-O ...
CGCAGCGCGCGCTCAACTCACTGTTACGCGTTCCAGTCTGTTTCCTCAGGTCTCCGGCAACGCCAGTTTCAACGGCGGCAAGGAAAATCTAGAACAATCCAAGTTCAACTTTCTGACGCTCACTGCCGACGCGGCTTTTCAACTCGATTTCTTCGGAAAGCTGCGCCGCGCAACGGAAGCAGCCCGCGCCGGACTCCTGGCCACGGAGGACGCGCGCCAAGTCGTGGTACTCACTCTCGTAAGCGATGTAGCGAGCGACTATTTCACGCTGCTGCAAACTGATCTGCAGCTCGCGATCACTCGTGAGACCGTCAAGACTCAGACCGATTCAGTCAAACTTACCCAGCTCCGGCTCGAGCACGGCGTCGCCACAAAGCTGGATGTTCTCCAGGCCCAGCAAGTTCTCGATACTGCGAACGCCCAGATCCCCGACCTGGAACGCCAAATTGCACAAGAAGAGGATGCGATCAGCATCCTGCTCGGCAATTACCCACAAGACATCGCACGGGGGACTCCGCTGGTCGAGCAAACACTTCCGCCGGAAGTTCCAGCGGGCGTTCCGTCTTCGATCATCGATCGTCGGCCCGATATTCGAGAAGCGGAACAGATCTTGATTGCCGCGAACGCCAACGTCGGAGTCGCCAAAGCTCAGTTCTTTCCGCAAATCTCTCTGACCGGGGGAGGCGGCGGTTCATTTGGTCGAAGCTCCGCCTTCTCGAGCCTCATGACGACGCAGTTAGGCATCTGGTCCTATGGCGCGCAGGTTAACCAGCCAATCTTTACCGGAGGCGCGCTGAAAGGGAATTTGCATCTGGCCGAGTCTCAACACCAACAGGCTCTGATCGGCTACCGGGAAGCGATCCAGCACGCTTTTGGAGAGGTCTCGGACGCGCTTATCGGTTACGAAAAACTTCATCAGGTCCGGACACGCCAGCAGGACTCGGTAGCGGATCTGCAGGAAACCGTCCGCATTTCTACGCTTCGCTACAAGGGCGGCACGACGACATACCTCGAAGTACTCGACGGACAGCGGTCGCTTTACGGCGCCGAACTGACGCTCGCAGCTGCCCGGGGAGATGAATATCGCAGCCTGGTCCAACTGTACAAAGCGCTCGGCGGAGGCTGGCAGCAGTAAAATCATCGCACCGTCCCGGGACAGTTCATTGAAACCGGACGACTCTGTTGGCGGCGGCTGCGGACACTTGAGGCACGAGCAAGACTACCAGCGGCAAACAAGAACGCATGGTCTACCCTCATCCGATCGCGCAAGTAAGAGCAGCTGATTTAGTCTGCGCCGACGCACTCACATAAATGGTTCTGCTCGGAAGTGACAGGCAATCGACTAATAGAGGGAGTAGCACCTCACTTCGACCCCGCGCAATATCTGAAAAAATCACATAGCGATCGCGCAGCGCAGGGGGTGGATCCCCCGATTCGACCGAGGTACTGGATTGAATTAATTTCCTCATTCACAAAATGGAGTATATTTGTGATAATTGGAGGGAATTTGTGATGTCCACGCTGAACTAAGCGCTTGGAACGATGTTCGCTTTGTCTTATGGATTTGGAACGTTTTGAATCCATTCGGAGCGTTCTAATGATCAGAGCCACCCGCACTACAGAAACTCCGCTCGGGCTGCACGCCCTTATCAGCGAACTCGACCTGAAAATCCCCCGACCCATCGTTCGCTCGATCATCACCGGTGGTACACGCAAGACGCGGATTACCGACGCTGAGGTTCTTGAACAATATCCCAAACCGTACCAACCAGCCGAGGGCCCTGTTGGGCAGCTTCGTTTTGCCCTGCGATACGAACCGGTCGAGCTTGGCGTTTACCAGGCCGCCTTCGCCCGCATCCCCAAAATCGACATCGAGCGCTGGGTGCAAAGCGAGCCGAACGGAATTTTTGCCCGCCGTGCCTGGTATTTATATGAACTCCTTACGGGGGAGACTCTCGATGTGCCGGACCTCACGTCCGGGCCGTACGTGGACCTTCTCGACTCAGATCTTCATATCGCTGGCCCTGTGACCCGGACTCGCCGGCAACGCGTCTTTGACCATCTCTTGGGCAACCAGCATTATTGCCCGCTCATCCGGCGAACCGAAAAACTCGAAGCTGGCATGGCAAAAAACCTCGGCGACCGCGCCCGCGCTCTGGTTGCGACCGTCGAGCCCACTGTGCTCAAGCGAGCCGTCCACTACCTATTCGCCAAGGAAACCAAGTCGTCGTTCGCCATTGAGGGGGAGGCGCCCAGCAAGGACCGCACCGAGCGATTCGTCACGGCACTCATGCGCGCGGAAAAATTCGATCCCGGTTCCAAGCAAGCGCTCGTCGACCTACAGAACGCAATCGTCGACCCGCGTTACGCGCAGAAAGACTGGCGTGACACCCAGGTCTATGTTGGGGAAACGTTCCCAGATTTTTCTCAGGACGTACACTTTGTCTGCCCGAAACCGCAAGATGTTTCCTCACTGATGGACGGGTGGATGCAAATGATTGGACGTCTGCTCGGTGCCGACAGCCCGGTGCATCCGGTCTGTGCGGCGGGGGCCGCGGCATTTGGATTCGTCTTTGTCCACCCATTCGTCGACGGGAACGGGCGCATTCACCGCTTCCTGGTTCACAATGTCCTCTCGAAAACCAGATTCACTCCCCAGGGAGTTGTTTTTCCCGTCTCGGCAGCCATGCTCAGGGATATAGGCGCGTATGACCGGGTTCTCGAGACCTTCTCGCGTCCCATCTCTCCCTTCATCGGATACAACATGAATGCCGAACAGGAGATTACCGTCTCGAATGAAACCGGTAATCTGTACCGTTTCTTCGATGCCACTCCGCAAACCGAGTATCTGTTCGACTGCATTGAGGAAACCATCAGCCGCGACCTGAAACAGGACTTGGATTTCCTGAAGTTTTTTGATGCGGCCGTGAAGTCGGTCATGGGAATCGTCGATATGCCAAATCAACGCGCCGCGCTCCTGATCAAGCTCATTCACCAGAACAGTGGGAAACTCTCGAGAGGCAAACGGGACTCATTTTCGGAACTAAGCGACGAAGAAATCCACAAGATTGAGACGGCAATCAAGGCGGCCACTCAGCAATTCCAGGCGACCGACGTCCAGTGAACGATGAACCGAGTCTTTCGCTGCTCCCGGCGGTTTGATCTTCACGGGCATGACAAGCCTCGACCACTGCGAACCTGAACAGCGAGGACCTGTTCGCGGATGCCTCGAAATCCCCATTCTTGGTCGCGACGAACCGTTTCTTTGGGGGCTTTGGGCTTCAATTCGTCAGGAAATATTTGACGAGATCTCAGATTGTTGGAATCAGGAAGGAAGAGAAAGAACTCATGGCCCATTCAAGGGCAGGCTCGCCAATTCTTTGTCCGTTTATCCCGAAACACTCAATCTCAAAGTAGAGATTCGCATGCAACCAGTCGGAACTCGGCCACTTTTCTTCGTCGAAGAGGCGGAACATCAGTTCGCGATCGAACAGCGACTTGGCATCACCCAGACCAGGGCACTGGATTTGGCGTCGTTTCTCCTTCATCAAGCCGGCAGACCCTTCATTCGCCGAGAATCCTGAAAAGTTTTCCGAGACGAGCAGCATTTCACGCGTTTGACCGTTCTACTTCAGCGTGTACCGTGCGCCGCGGCCTTTGCCGACCTGCGCCAGGTAGTTGTCGCTGGCCAGCTTTCGCAAATGAGCTTTGACCGTATTGCGGTTCGCCCCCGTGGATTCCTCAATTTCCTTGACCGTGATTTCTCCTCGCGTCTTTGCGAGTTCCAATATCTGGCGTGACAGCGCCGGCAAGGACAAGCGTAGAGCTTGTTCTTCTTTAACCTTCGCTGCAAGGTTGTTCTTCTGCTTCACCATCGTTCTTAGGAAAAACACCAGCCAATATTCCCAGTTCTGCTTTCCTTTGCGGATCGTCTGTTGCGTGCGACGCAACGCGAGGTAGTAGTTGTCCTTGTTAGCCTCGATCACGCTCTCCATCGAGCTGTAGGGAACGTACCCGTACCCAGCACGCAACAACAGCAGAGTCGTGAGGACACGCGACAGCCTGCCGTTTCCATCTTTGAACGGATGGATGGCCAGGAACACCACAATGAAAATCCCAATCAGCATCAACGGATGCTGCGTTTCTTCGCTGACCGACTCATTGAACCAATTGACGAGTTCCCTCATCCAGCCGGGCGTTTCGAATGGTGTGGCTGTTTCAAACACAACACCCAGACTCTTGCCATCGGGACCAAAGGCCTCGACGTGGTTCGGCACTTTTTTGTAATGCCCACGATGGTCCTGATCCTTGCTGCTGTATTTAAGAAGAACTCCGTGGAGCTGCTTGATGTGGTTTTCCGTGATCGTTATGGACTCGAAACTCTCGAAGACCAAGTCCATGGCATCGGCGTAGCCGGCCACTTCCTGCTCGTCGCGGCCCGCGAATGTCTCTGCCTTCACGCCGGAGAGCACCTTTTCCACTTGTTTGTCGCTGAGTTTCGCACCCTCGATTCGCGTAGAGGAGCCGACACTTTCAATCGTGGCGATCCGTCTCAGGCTAGTGAGCTTTTCCGGCGCAAGAGATTCCATCACCTTCCAGCCCCCCTTGAACTCATCGATCTCTGCAATGAGCCTCAGGATTTCAGGCGTGATAGTGATGTTCCTGATCTCGTGGATATGGATATCCATTTATACCCATTGTTACCCAACCGCAAGCCGAAGGCAATGAATATCCATTTACACCCATTTATACCCATTTTCGAATTGAAAGCACGCTGATCCCGATTTGGTCCGGATGATTGTTCAGGGCGTCGTGCGGGCGCATGCGCACGCATGAATACTGCTCAGAGGCTGTTCGCTGGTCCGCTTGGTTTAGGGTTACAATTACCCGCCGAAGCGGAAGGAACAAGCGTCTGACTTGGGAGGAGAAAACAATGGAAAACGGGTGGGCGACACGGATACGCCCAAGCACAACGTGGTGGCTGCATCGGCTGCTTGCGGCCTTGGTGCTGTTGGCCGCTGGTGCGCCAGTCGTGCTGCAGGCCCAGGCTCAGAAGCCTTTGCTGTTGCGCAATCCTTCGCTAAGCAAAACGCAGATTGCGTTTAGCTACGCCGGCAGTATCTGGATCGCAGGCCGCGACGGCGGAAATGTTCGCCGCTTGACCAGTGGAGGCCACGAAGGAACTCCCATTTTTTCACCCGACGGATCGCAGATCGCTTTCAGTGGCGACTACGATGGGACCCGCGGCGTGTACACAGTGCCGGCTGCAGGCGGCGAGCCGCGACGGCTCACGTACCACCCGGCCGAGATCGGTGTTGTGGGCTGGACGCCAGACGGGAAAAATGTTGCGTTCATTTCCAGGCGAGCCGCCTTCGCCAATGGCGTCACTCAAATGTTTACCGTTCCCCGCGAGGGCGGTTTCGCCACTCAGGTGCCATTAGCCAGGGCCGCTGATGGCTCGTTTTCTCCTGACGGCGCACGCATCGCCTACGTGCCGAACGTCCAATGGCAAAAAGCCTGGAAGCGCTATCGTGGCGGACAGACTACCCCCATCTGGATCGCCAGCCTCGCGGACTCCAGCGTCCAAGCCACGATTCCTCGAGACAATTCCAACGACTTCAATCCCATGTGGGTGGGTGATACGGTTTATTTTCTTTCCGACCGTGACGGCCCGGTGACGCTCTTCGCCTACGATATCAAGTCGCAACAGGTTAAGCAGGTGGTTAAGAACGACGGCTTGGACATCAAATCGGCCGCTGCCGCCTCCGATGCCATCGTCTACGAGCAGTTCGGATCGCTCCACTTACTGGATCTCAAGTCGGGCGGCGATACTGCGCTCAACATCCAGATCGCGGGCGACCTCGCGGAAGTGCGCCCTCACTTTCAGAAGATCGAGCCGAAGAGAATCCGGTCTGCCGACATTTCGCCAACAGGCGCCCGCGCGGTTTTCGCCGTGCGTGGCGAGATACTAACGGTGCCTGCGGAAAAGGGCGACATCCGGAACCTGACCAATACAATCGACGTGGTCGAGCTCGATCCCGCATGGTCTCCCGATGGGAAATCCATCGCCTACCTCTCCGACGAGTCCGGGGAATATGCCTTGCACGTCCGCGACCAGAACGGACTCGGCGAGGTCCGCAAGTTCGAGCTGGGAACTCCGCCGACGTTTTACTATTCGCCGGTCTGGTCGCCCGATTCCAAGAAAATCGCTTATACCGACAAGCGCTTGAACTTCTCGTACATCAACCTCGAAAAGAAAACACCAGTGCATGTCGATTCGGACACCTATACGGATCCGGCGCATCAGCTGCAGATGATCTGGTCGCCCGATAGCCGGTGGATTGCCTATACAAAACAATTGCAAAATCATCTGCATGCCGTTTTTGCCTATTCGCTCGACAAAGCGAAAAGCTACCAGCTCACCGATGGGATGAGCGACGCGCTTTACATCGCCTTCGACAAAGGAGGCAAGTATCTATACTTCACCGCGAGCACGGACGTCGCGTTGAACACGGGATGGCTGGACATGACAAGTCTGCAACGTCCGGTCACGCGAAGCGTCTACGTCATGGTGCTCAAGAAAGATGAGGGGTCGCCCCTTGCTCCCGAAAGCGACGAAGAAAAAGGCAAGGAAGCCGAAAAGGGTGAGAAGGACAAAAAGGCCGACGCCGACAAAGATAAAGATAAAGACCTGGACAAAGACAAAGCGAAGGAGAAAGCAAAAGAGGAAAAACCTGTTGTGGTTGATATCGATCTGGACCACATCAGCCAGCGCATTCTCGCGTTGCCCATTCCAGCGCGAAACTATGATGGTCTCTTCGCCGGCAAGCCCGGGGTCCTCTTTCTGGAAGAGGGGCCACAGGTCGATCCCATTGTTTTCGACGACGCTGGACCTGGAATGAAAGTCCATAAATTTGAGCTCAAGACGCGCAAGACGGACCAGATTCTTGACGGCGTGTCCACATTCAGCCTCTCGTTCGACGGCGAAAAAATGCTCTACGCCAAACAGGATCAATGGTCCATAGCCCCGGCAGAGAAGCCCGCCGATGGCCCGCCCCAGCCCGGTCATGGGGGGCCGCTAAAACTCGAGTCCATGGAGATCTGGGTCGATCCCCGGGCCGAGTGGAAGCACATGTACTATCAGGTGTGGCGCGACGAGCGCGATTTTCTCTACGACCCGGGCCTTCACGGCCTCAACCTGCAAGCTGTAACCAAGAAATATGAGCCTTACCTGGAGAACCTTGCCACCCGTGACGACCTGAACTACCTCTTCAGCGAAATGTTGGGGAACATCACCGTCGGACACATGTTCGTGGGCGGCGGCGATATGCCTGAGCCCAAGCGCGTCAAGACCGGCCTTCTCGGCGCCGATTACTCGGTGGAAAACGGCCGCTATCGCTTCGCGCACATCTACGACGGGGAGAATTGGAATCCCAAGCTCCGCGCTCCGCTGACGCAACCGGGAGTGAACGTGAAAGTGGGGGAATACCTTCTTGCGGTTAATGGCCGCGACCTGCGCGCTCCCAAAGACGTTTACAGTTTCTTTGGAGAATCGGCAGGCAAACAGGTGGTGCTCAAGGTCGGCCCCACACCCGATGGAGCCGGGTCGCGGGATGTAACCGTCGTGCCCGTCGATGATGAGGCCGGGCTGCGAAACGACGCGTGGATCGAAGACAACCGCCGGAAGGTGGACGAACTCACCGGCGGCCGTGTGGCCTATGTTTACCTGCCCGATACCTACGCTGGAGGGTATACCAACTTCAATCGCTACTATTTTTCCCAGGTGGGCAAGGATGCCGCGATCGTTGATGAACGCTACAACGGAGGCGGTGACATCGCCGACTACATCATCGATTACCTGCGACGACCGTTGCTGAGTTACTGGACCATGCGTGAAGGAAAGGAAATGACCACTCCGATCGAGGCCATCTTCGGACCCAAAGTGATGATCATCAACGAAATGGCTGGCTCCGGAGGAGATGCCCTGCCTTGGATGTTCCGCAAGACCGGCATCGGTCCGCTTATCGGCAAGCGGACCTGGGGAGGCTTGGTTGGCCACTACACGAATCCGGGTGACTTACTGGACGGTGGCTTCACGGGCACGCCCAACTTGGCCTTCTACAATCCGAACGGGACTTGGGACGTGGAGAATCACGGCGTTCCGCCCGACATTGAGGTGGAATATGATCCAAGAGCGGTGCGCGCGGGCCATGACCCACAGTTGGAAAAGGCCGTCGAGGTCGCGATGGAATTGCTGAAAAAAAACCCGCCGCCAGCAACACTCCCCCATCCGCCGTATCCTGACTACCAGAAAGCCGGTGCCCATTAGACTCAATGTGCGCCCAACGCCGCGCCTTTGCGCGCTACAAGGGGGTTGCAATCCACGAGGCCGTCTGCGTCTTGGCGTGTCGAGAAGCGCATGACCATCCTTCAACCTCGCGGTCCCCTCGTTTCGTAAGCGACCAGCGAGACTGACCGCTAACGTTGAATGGCGCGCTGTTTCCAAAGCTCGGCTTCCAGCTTGACGGCGACCGCCTCTGCGTCCATGGCAGACGTCGCTCTCTGAGCTTGCTCCGCAAGATCCTGACGTCCCAAACGCCGTGCGGCTTCGGACAGACTGGCTTTATGCAACGCTGTAACCGGCTTATCGCTCGCATGCATCAGCAACCTTCCAAGTGCTAATGTTCTCTGCAGAGCTCCAACTTCTGGCTCACTTGGCGTCGGGATCGGTGGCGAGTCCGTTCGAGCGACATCTAAGTTTAGGGCCGGTCCAAGATCGTTTGCCGCTGCAGCTCGGCGTCCCAACCCATCAGTCCCCATCTCGAAGCACCTCATGACTGTCTTCGGGACCGTGGTGTGATCGAATACATCGTTCAAGATCGTTCCCGGACGCGTAAATGGCGAAATGACGACTGCGGGCACTCGAATGCCTAGCCGGTCGAAGGCGAACCCGCTCCCACCCGGTTGCGACGTGGGCGTCACAGCTTTGTCGGGAGCGACGGTAGTTGGCGGAGGCATGTGGTCATAACAGCCGCCATGCTCATCGAAGAGAATGAGCAAGAGAGTTTTGTTCCAGTCGGGGCTATTTCTCACGGCTGAGTAAACTCGATGCACAAGCCTGTCGCCTTCCTCGACGTTCGATACGCCATAAAGCTGGACCGCGTGAGACTCAGGATGCATATCGTTCTCCGGCCCCCACCTGAGTGAATCCATGTAATTGGGCTCTATAAAAGCATAATTTGGCAGTCCGCCAGGCTTCTGCGCGTCACTCTCGAAATCGTGCAAAAACTTAAAGTAATCCGGACGCAGCGCGTAGTCCCACACTCTCTCCTGTGTAATCATGACGAGGCTGGTTACGGTCCATCCACCGGTGTAGATCTTCCACGTCCGACGAGCGTCAGAGAGCAGGTTATAAATCGTCGGCGTTTTGTTGACAAAGATCACTCCGCTGCCCTCGTTGTCGACATAACCTGATGAAGTACCAGCCTGGACAAACGAGCGATTGCAAAGCGTCTGCGATGGAATCGAGCAAAACCAGTGGTCACACACTGCGTAGTGATAAGCAAGGCTGGACAATACCGGCAGTGTCGCCGGTGTAAAGCAGTTCATGATGATTTCGGGAGTCTGTCCATTCTTTCGGGAATAGTTATTTACGAATCCCTTCATGCTCGGTGGAGTCGCTGGGGGCAACGGGGTGTCCTTAAGGGCCACCGCCGGAACGTTATATAGCTGCTCATATACGTCCTCGTACGGCTCCCCGGGATCTGGATACGGGTCTGTTGGCCTCTGCCCTTTTCCGATCGAAATGTTGCCCTTCGGGCCAGGATTAAACAAACCTTTTCCGTACACTCCCTCAAAGTTTGGCGGAGGCTCCACATTAAAGGGCGCGGGATTGGCGGGATCGTAGAGCCAGCCGAGCACATTATCGAAAGAGCGATTTTCAAGCATAAGGACAACGACATGCTCAAGCTGATTTAAGTTTGCCATCAACCCTCCACCTAGAACTCTACCTGCTAACCTTCACGATAGGACAACAACTTGTTCCGACAGCAAGACCGTCAACGGCGTAAGGGAGGTGCCTCTGAGCAACAGAGTAGTTCCCATTCTGCGGAGACGCTGTGGCGTTGCGTCACGCAGGTTGGGTGTTTCCGTCGAAACGAGCACGTTCGGGACATCTGACTACGATGGCGCTCAAGTTCCGGTAGGCTCGAGCGAAGGCCGGTCTGCCGAAGAAGCTGGTCTTGTATTGTGGCCGGCATGACTTCGGCACTCGCGTGCTGAAGAAGACCGGAAACCTGAAACTCGTCATGCAGACTATGGGCCAGGTAGACGTGAAAACAGCAACGAAGTACCAGCACCCCGAGTCAGACTCATCCCAACCGTTTGACCCTTCCGCGCATCCTCAGCGACAATCCTCTGGTTCGGTCCAGTAAAATTCGCTCCAGTAGAGTTCGATCCAGTAAATTTGTGGATGCTAGGTGCCATCATGACTCATGACGCGGCCGTTGTGAAAGCCCGGGAGATCGCCAATCGCGTGCTGACGCCATCCGCAGGGAAAAATGACAAAGCGGGACAATTCTCTACCGAGGCCGTCGTGTCGCTTGGTGAGTCCGGATTGCTCGGACTCATGCTACCCACGGACGCTGGTGGTTTAGGTCTAGGTCCCCGCACGTTTGCGGCTGTGATCGCAACGCTCGCAGAAGCAGATGCTTCGGTCGCCATGGTCTATCTCATGCACATCCTCGGCAGCGCGATCATCTCGGCGGCGCGCCCAGGCACGGCTCAGGCACTCGCACCCATACTCAAGGAGATTAGTGCGGGCCGCCATCTATCAACTCTCGCTTTCAGTGAGGCCGGCTCGCGCAGTCATTTCTGGGCGCCTATATCCCGCGCATATCGGAATGGTGACGGCGTCCGAATAAGCGCCAAGAAGTCGTGGGTGACCAGCGCAGGTCATGCGCAGAGCTATGTCGTTTCTGCGCTGGCCCCTGAGGGAAAGGGTCCCACCGATTCGACACTCTATCTCCTTGCAGCGGATACTCGCGGCCTTTTAGTGGCTGGGCCCTGGGACGGATTGGGACTTCGGGCCAACGCTTCTTCGCCGATTGCGCTGGACGACTGCCAAGTCCCATCCCATTTTCAGCTTACTGATGACGGTGCGGGCTTTCCGGCCATGCTAAATCTGGTGCTCCCGCTTTTCAATTTAGGGACGGCAGCTGTGGCCCTGGGATTGTGTCGTGCCGCAGTTGCCGGAACTGCCGCGCACCTCAAAAGCGCGAAATTCGAGCACCTAGGCCAGAGCCTCGGAGAGAGTCTGCCTACGTTGCGGGCGCAACTCGCGACGATGCAGATTGACACGGACGGACTGTCGGCACGCATCGACGATCTGATTGACCACCTCGAGAAGCCCCGCGAGACAACCATGCTGCGCGTGCTGGAGACGAAAGCCGCTGCCGGCGATGTCGCGATCAGCGTTACCTCGGCAGCCATGCGCGTTTGCGGGGGGGCCGCGTTCTCAAAGCATTTGAACGTCGAAAGGCTGTTCCGTGATGCGCATGCCGGCGCAGTCATGGCGCCAACCGGCGACGTTCTGCGCGAGTTCATCGGGAAGTCGCTGTTGGGAATACCGCTCTTCTGAGACCAAGAACCCACAGCGGAAACTGTCCGCGACTCCGCTGACAAGAATCAAAGAACTTTGGAGTGCCACGGGTAAAACAAATATGAGCAAAACAATCTGGCTGGGAGCTGTCGCCTATACTCCGAAAGTTGTGACCATCTGGGAGGGGATGCGGAGCTACTTCCACGACGAAGCGCATCTGCCCGTTGAGATTGTGCTGTTTCAGAGCTACGAGACCCAGGTCGGCGCACTCCTGGCCCAACCAGGCGATGCAGTGCCGCGTATCGACATTGCATGGAATACAAACCTTGCTTACCTGCAAGCGGACGAGTGGAGCGGCCACGCCTGCCGCGCGGTCGCCATGCGCGACACCGATCTCGGCTGGATGACAAAGATCGTCGCGGTGAGCGGAGGTCCCATTTCCACTCTCACCGATCTGAAAGATCGAACGCTCGCACTGGGCAGCCGCGACAGCGGACACGCCGCGATTTTACCCGTTCACTTTCTGGAGCAGCAAGGCATGCGCGAGGGGAGGGACTACCGTGCGCTCCGCTTCAACAGCGATTTAGGCAAACATGGCGACACCGGGACCAGCGAAGTGGAGGTGGTGCGCGCCGTGCTCGACGGGCGGGCCGACGCCGGCGCAATCGGCAGCCCCTTCTGGAACACGGTTCGCAGTGAGCATCTGGTGCCTGAAGGCGGCCTCCGTGAGGTATGGTCCTCTCCGGCCTACAACCATTGCATGTTCACGGCCCGACCCGACCTCGACCCCGAACGGGAGCGCCGTTTCGTCGACGCGCTCTCAGCCATGAGCTTCGACAACCCGGTTCATCGCCCGATACTTGAGGCCGAAGGACTTAAGCGTTGGCTGCTGCCTCACGTCGATGGCTATGCAGCATTGCGGCAGGCCGCCGCCCAACAGGGATTCTTCGAGGAACTCGCCAAGTCAGCGTAGAAATCCAGGGGTAGAAGTCTGGCTATGACGAATATCAGCAGAGTTCCGAGTATCGATGAGTACTTGCGTGAGCGGTTGATGCCCGTGGAGGGTGCCATTCCGCACATTCCTGGTATCGAGATGTTCGGAAACTCGATTCCGGCTGGCACGGTCGGTGGTGACCTGTTTGAATACATCAATTTTCAGCAGCGCTATGACATCGACGCACGCATTCAACAGGCTCAGCGCCTGTCAAAGGAATTCCTCGAACCGCTGTCTCCGGGAGCGGCTGTCCGCAATTCGGTTGACGATCACGTGCAATGGATGAGAGGAACCCCGGGCTATACGCTGAAGATGGAAGCGGATTACCGATTCGCACG
>Ga0210383_10004103_pt1 | contig 12930 bp, 12 predicted proteins | sample IncBWC14OmetaG_FD_160072 | JGI IMG/M metagenome (GOLD analysis project Ga0210383, IMG submission 160072) | Forest soil microbial communities from Barre Woods Harvard Forest LTER site, Petersham, Massachusetts, United States - Inc-BW-C-14-O ...
CGGCTTGTCGTACTGCGAAATCTGATAGCCCTTGGGCAGATCGGGATAGAAATAGTTCTTGCGCGCGAAGATGGAAGTCTCGTTGATGCGGCAACCCAGCGCCATCGCTGCCAAGACCGCGAAATCGAGTGCCTTCCGATTCAACACCGGGAGAGCCCCGGGAAGGCCCAGGCAAACCGGGCAAACATTGGTATTCGGCGGAGCACCAAAGCGCGCGGAGCACGAGCAGAAAATCTTCGTCACAGTCAAAAGCTGAACGTGCACCTCGAGTCCGATCACCGGCTCATATCGACCTCGGGCCGCTACGGAGATCCCTAGCGTGGTGGCCATATCCAGCGATTATAAAGGCTTTTGACTTTTGCACCCGCAGGCAGGACATACTAGTTCGGTTTGACCGGTGCGCTCAGGTATTTCTCCAGAGGCACTTCGAAATACATCAGTTCATTTCCCTTGGCGTCGCGCACTCCGGTCAAGTAAAAATGCGCCCCCGCCAGCGGGTTGGAAATTCCTGAGACGTCAAAGAACATGAAGCCGGCCTGAGTGCTGTGAGGCTCAACGGCTTTGGCGGCAAACTGAGAGTTCTGAATCTCATCCATTGCGTCTTTGCTGATGCTGCCTTTCGCCTTCTTGGGCCAGGGCAGAGGATTCGGAGAAACCGTCCCGGTAGGTCGAGAGATACGGCGGTAAATATCGTCTTGCGTTGCGGGCGGAATTTTGGTGTGGTTGACGGTGACGAGTTCCGCCTTCATTCCCGCCAGTGCGACCGGCTGATTGCCATCGTTGGTAATCACCACGAAGATCGGCATGAGGCCCTCATCGCTATAGTGAACGGAAAAGATGCTGGCTTTGTCCGCCATGTCGTACGGATCGAGGCCCAGGGTGACCCCTTCGGTCGAATGCTCGTCATGGGCGGGATAGGTCTTCGCTGGTTGCGCTGAGGGCATGGCGAAGTGCTTTCCCGCGACGCAAACGATCGAGGACAGCAGAAGAAGAGCGGCGGCGATGGTTTGCCGACACGAAAAACCTGGGACTGTGCAGGACATGATTCTCGATTATAGGATGCGAGCTTCCTAAACGGTGGTGCCTTGGGCGGCAAGTATGCAGGTAGAATGTCCCTTCCTGCATGTATTTGATCTACAGCGCGCTGCTGGCGGCGGGTCTGCTGGTGAGCCTGCCCTACTGGCTTTTGCAGGCATTGCGCCACGGCAAATACCGCGCTGGCCTGGACGAGCGTTTGGGAAGAATTCCGACACGGTTGGTGACTGGAGCCGCGCGGCCTGCGATATGGATTCACGCGGTTTCAGTAGGTGAGGTTTTGGCGATCAGCGGTCTGGCGGAGGAACTGGCAAAGCGCTTTCCGCAACATCGAATTGTGATTTCCACCACCACCGATACAGGCCAGAAGCTGGCGCAGAGTCGCTTCGGCGGAGAGAATGTTTTTTATTTTCCGCTCGACTTCGGCTTCGCGATCCGGCCGTATCTGCGGTTGTTGCGGCCCGAATTGATCGTGATTGCCGAAACCGAGTTCTGGCCGAACTTCCTGCGCCTTGCCCATGCCAGCGGGGCGCGAATTGCCGTGGTAAACGCCCGCATCTCAGACCGATCCCGACCCGGATACCGGCGTTTTCGGTGGTTGCTCGCCGGAGTCTTGCGGCAAGTCGATCTCTTCTTGACCCAGACTGCAGAAGACGCCCGTCGACTTGAGGAAATTGGTGCGAATGCGGAAAAAGTCCAGGTTACTGGCAATTTGAAATTCGATGTGCATGCGCCGCCTACGGCAGCCGTAGTCGCCAGCCTGCGCGCAGCGCTCCAGAGGGGCGATACCAGCCCAGTGATTGTTTGCGGAAGCACTGTCGACGGCGAGGAACCACTTCTGCTGCAGGCCTTCCGCAACGTTCTGGCCAGCTACCCTCGCGCCGCGCTGATTCTCGCTCCGCGGCATCCGGAGCGATTTGGCGAGGTCGCGGAGCTACTCGACACTCTTGGGATTCGGTTCTGGCGCCGTTCGTTATGGAGCGGCGATCCCATTACGAGTGGAGTCCTTCTGATCGATACGATTGGCGAACTGGCCGCCCTTTACGCGCTGGCCGATGTGGCGTTTGTTGGCGGCAGCCTCGTTCCTCGCGGAGGGCACAACATCATCGAGCCTGCGCTGCACGGAGTTCCCATCGTCGTGGGAAACCATACGGAGAATTTCCGCGATATCGTTGGCTTGTTTCAAAGTCGCAACGCGGTGCGCGTGGTCGGTCCGGCCGAGCTTCCTCTGGTATTGATGGAACTCATTTCCAATCCGGCAGAGCGCGAGGAACTGGGCCGCCGGGGCGCGGAAACTTTGCGGGCGCAAATGGGGGCAACGCAAAAAACCGTGCAAGCGCTGGAAAAATTGTTGGCACCTGCGGGCGATAACATGGCATACCGTGAGCAGGGTCAATGAGTTTCTTGTCCGGCATCTTCGGAGTAGGCGTGCGGGCGCGCAATGCGCTGTACGACCGCGGAGTTGCTCGTTCGCGCCAGCTACAGGCGCCAGTCGTGAGCGTCGGCAACTTGTCGGTTGGCGGATCAGGTAAAACGCCTTTTGTCTTGCTTCTCGGCGATTTGCTGAAAGCCCGCAGACTGAAGTTCGACATCCTTTCACGTGGCTACGGTCGCCGAACGCGCGGTGTCGTGCGCGTGGATCCCGGAGGCTCTGCGCAGGAATTTGGTGATGAGCCTTTGCTCCTGGCTCGGCGCCTCGAAGTTCCAGTGATCGTTGGCGAAGATCGTTATGAAGCTGGCCGGTTCGCGGAAAAAAGCCTCGGATCGCACCTTCATCTGCTGGATGACGGCTTCCAGCATCGCGCCCTCGGTCGAGATTTCGATATCGTTTTAGTAACTCCCGAAGATGCGCGCGACCGGTTGCTGCCTGCGGGGCGCCTGCGCGAGCCTCTTACATCACTGTCGCGCGCCGATGCCGTTGTATTGAGCAGCGGCGCTTCTCCCGAATCGTTTCCCCTGGATAGCAAACTGGTATGGCGAGTGCGGCGTGGCATTGCGCCGGCGAAGGTTCCGGCCAAGCCGGTGGTTTTCTGCGGGATTGCGCGGCCGCAGAATTTCCTGCTTCAGCTTCGTACCGCCGGCATTGAGCCAGCAGCGCAGGCTTTGTTCCGCGATCATCATGCGTATACGGAGCGAGACGTTCAGGACCTGTTGAAATTGCGCCAGCACAGCGACGCGGACGGCTTCGTGACCACCGAAAAAGATGCTATCAATCTTGGAGGATATCTCGATGCATTGCAGCCTTTGGCGGTGATTCCGGTCAAAATGGAATTGGCGGACGCGGCTAACGCAGTCGATACCATGCTAAGGATGCTTGCGGAACGAACCGCCGGGCGTGAGAAAATCGGTGGCTGAGTTCAGCGAAACGCGATTTCCAGATGAACAAACACTCGAAAGAGAGCGAGCGGCTGAAGAAGATCGTCGAGGCTTTCCCAAAGGTCACGGTTACCGTGGTCGGCGATCTGGTTGCCGATGAATTCGTGTTCGGGGAGATTTCGCGGGTGTCTCGCGAGGCGCCGGTATTGATTTTGAAACATCGCGAGCGCACGGTCGTGCCCGGAGGTGGCGCCAACGCGATTAACAATCTCGCCGACCTCGGCGTTAACGTTCTGCCGGTGGGAATAGTCGGTGACGATGAGCCGGGACGATTGCTGCTGAAAGCTTTCCGCCAGAAACACGTTCCGGTAAGCGGCGTTTTGAAAGACAAAAGCTATACAACCGTGACAAAGACCCGAATCCTCGCAGGCATGACGCACACTTCGCGGCAACAAGTTGTCCGGGTCGATCGCGAACCAGAAACCGAGCCTAATCGCCACTTGAAACGGGAACTGGTATTGGCGGCGCGAGAGTATGCGCGGGCGTCGGACGCGCTGCTCATCTCCGACTACGGCTACGGCGCGGCGAGTCCTTCGATCCTCAACGCGATTCGCGAGCGAGGGCGTCTTAACGGCGTTCCGGTCGTGCTCGATTCGCGTTACCGCATGCTGGAGTACTCCGGCGCGGTCGCAGCTACGCCCAATGAGCCGGAGGTCGAAGCAGCATTGGGCCTGCGAATCGGGAACGATTGGTCGCGACTTTGCTCCGCCGGAGAGCTGGTTATGACGCGCATGAAACTGCAATCCCTTGTGATAACGCGCGGTCGCGATGGCATGGCGGCTTTCTCGGCCAAGCACAAACCGGTGGACATTCCGATCTTTGGATCAGATCAGGTGGCGGATGTGACCGGGGCGGGAGATACAGTCATAGCGACTTTCGCTGCCGCTCTTGCTGCGGGGGCTGACACCGTAGAGGCTGCTTACTTGGCGAACTATGCAGGCGGAATTGTGGTGATGAAGCGCGGAACCGCGACCGTATCGCGACAGGAATTGCTCGATGCGCTGGAGCAATCGCCACCCGCGACCAGAGCCCACTGAATGTCCACGGAGAAAATCCTGAATCGTGAAAGCCTGAAGCAGCGCGTTGCAGCCTGGCGCCGGGCGGGCGAGTCCATCACGCTCGCCAATGGATGCTTCGACCTACTGCACGTCGGGCATGTGCGCTACCTGCGCGCTGCCAAGCAGCTCGGCGGACGCTTGATCGTAGCCATCAACTCCGATGAATCCGTTCGCGCACTGAAAGGGGAGGGCCGTCCACTGATGCCCGCGGAGGAACGCGCTGAAATTCTCGCGGCGCTGGCCGATGTCGATGCCGTTGTCATTTTTCCCGAACACGATGTGAGGGCTTTGATCCGCGAAGTTCGCCCCGAGGTTCACGCCAAGGGCACCGACTACACCGCTGACAGCGTGCCCGAACGGGATGCAGTTGCGGAATGCGGAGGCCGGGTGGAAATCGTGGGCGATCCCAAGGATCATTCGGCGACTGAGATCATTCAGTCGCAGATCCGGCCGCTGCGTTCTTGAGCATGCAATTACCGGTGACAGTTTCGGAAGATGCTTTATTCGTTCCTCAGAGATTGTTGATCGTGCGCCTGGGCTCGATGGGAGACATTATTCACACTCTCCCCGCAGCTACCGCGTTGCGGCAGTCGTTTCCCGAGGCCAGTTTGGGATGGGTGGTCGAGGAACGTTGGGCGGAGGTGCTTTGCACATTGGCCGAGCCACGTTCTGGACCGCGCTCGCCGCGGCGCCCGTTGGTTGACCGAGTCCACACTGTGAATACGAAGGCATGGCGCAAATCCCTGCTCTCCATGCAAACTTGGGAGCAAATTGCAGCGGGGATGAGCGAACTCCGTGCCCAACGATACGAAGTCGCGGTGGACTTCCAGGGCGCAGTGCGATCGGCGCTAATCGCGCGTTGGTCCGGCGCGCCGATGATATACGGAGCGGCACAGCCCCGCGAAAATGTCGCCAGTATGTTTTATACGCGGCAGGTGATGGCCAAAGGCAGCCATGTGGTCGAGCAGAATCATTCCCTGGCCGAGGCGGTGGCGAGCGGTCCGTTGGTGATGCCGAAGATAGAATTTCCGCATGATGAAGCGGTCGAGAAACAATCCGAATACCGACTGCGTCAGACCGGTAATTTCGCGTTGCTAAACCCAGGCGCAGGCTGGGGAGCCAAGCAGTGGCCGGCGGAGCGCTACGGAGAAGTGGCTGCGGCGTTGGCGGAGGATGGCGTGAAATCGCTGATCAATATCGGCCCCGGTGAAGAATCGCTCATGCGAGCAGTCGAATCTGCGACCAAAGGCACAGCGCAAGGTATCACCTGTTCTCTGACAGAATTGATTGCGATCACGCGGCGTGCCCGTTTATTCATCGGCGGCGACACTGGTCCCACGCACCTGGCCGCAGCTCTTGGCATTCCCGTGGTTGCGCTCTTCGGACCCACCAATCCGGCGCGCAACGGGCCGTTCGGGACTCGTAGCATCGTGTTGCGCAATCCCATCAGCCCGACCACCCACTCCAGGCGCGCGCAACCCGATCCCGGCTTGTTGGGAATCGGCTCAGAGCAAGTAGTCGCTGCGGCACGCAAGCTGCTGAGGAGTAATCTTGGCTAGCCTGACCTGGGCAAAGATCGCGCGTCGCATTCGCGTACCTCTTGGCTTCGCCTTCACCGCGCTCTATTTGTGGCTTGCAAAACCTACAGCGACATCCATGCTAATTGGCTCGGCGCTGATTATTCCCGGCCTCGCGATTCGTGGGGTGGCATCCGGGCATGTGCAAAAAAATGAACAGCTCACGACGACGGGACCGTACGCTTACACCCGAAATCCGCTTTATCTCGGCTCCCTCATTCTTGCCGTGGGCTTCGCCATTAGCGCTCGAAACTGGTGGATTGGAGGGGGGCTGGTTTTAATGTTTCTCGCGATCTATCTGCCTGTGATTCGCGGAGAGGAAGAATATTTGACACAACATTTTACGGAATTCGCCGAGTATTCCCGCCAAGTCCCTCGGCTGTGGCCTCGGTTAAGTTACTTTGGGGACGCTCACGGAAGATTTTCCTGGGACTTGTACTGGAAGCATCGCGAATACAATGCGACACTAGGTTCGGCGGCGATGATGGCGGCATTGATGGCTAAACTGCTGTGGAGTTCCAGATAACCAGCTTGGAATTGGGTTCTCTAACCGGGGCGTGAGCTTCAGCAATATCGAATCGTTGGTCCAAGTAAATGCAGATTGACTCAAGGCTTAATCCGGCGTGGTGTTTGATTGTAGTTCTCTTGGTTTCTCTGTCACGAGGGCAGGCTAACCCTCCCGCGCCGTCGAACCAGCCTTCGCTCGCAACCATAAGCGCAAGTCCTACGTCGCGGGTCGTTCCTCCTCCGCCGAACTACAAATTTCCCAATGGGCAAGCATACGTTTACAGCGTCGAATGGCATCTTTTCAACGCGGGGACCGCAACAGTTGCGTTAAGCCTCGACGGCGGCCAGGAACACGTCACCGCGGTCGCAAACTCTGCGGGAGTAGTGAACACGCTGTTCAAAGTGCAAGATCGTTTCGAAGCATTCTTCGAGCCGGCCACGTTCTGCTCATTGCGCGTTTCTAGAAATATCCAGGAGGGCCCTCGTTCGCGCCAAACCGAACTACGTTTCGATTACGCTCGCAAAAAGAGTGTGCTCGATGAAAAAAATCTGAAGACCGGCGAGCAGAAGCACGTGGAGAATGACCTTCCCGCATGTGTGAGTGACGTGGTCAGCGGATTCTATTACCTTGCATCCCTGCCCCTGCAAGCCGGGAATAGCTACACCTTCCCGGTTAACGATGGAAACAAAACTACCGAAGTTACGGCGCATGTGGAAGGACGCGAGCAGGTTAAAGTACCTGCGGGTACATTTCAGACCGTGCGGGTTCGAGCGGAAGCGATTTCGGGCGCACTCCAGGGGAAAGGCACGATCTGGGCCTGGTTCACTGACGACGCCAATCGCACCCCGGTGCAGATGCGATCAAAATTAGGGTGGGGAACCCTGCTGTTTCGCCTCCAGAGAATTGAAAAACAATGACCGCCCTCGCGTTACTTCTGCGCCAGCAGCGCCTTGGCCCGGCTGAGTTCCGGCCTATCTGAATTCGATCCTTGGCACACCTTCACCAGCCGTGCGTAATATTGGTTCGACTTGTCGCTCTTGCCCGCCAGTTCCGCAGCCCGCGCGGCGCCGTACAGTCCATTGAAGCGATTCGGATTGAATTTCAGGTCTGCCTCATACTCTGCAAGTGCTTGTTCCGGGCGGTTCATTTCGAGCATCATGTCGGCCAGCATCTCGCGCGCAGGAATCGCCAGGGGTTCGTCGCCTTCGGCTTCTTCCTTCTCCGCAATGGTGCGCAATGTCGTGATCGCGTCGTCATTGTTGCCCTCGGCGTGAGCTACCCAGGCCGCGGCTTCCTGACGATCCTGCTCGACCTCGTCGGCAAAGCTTTTTCTCTTCTGCTTAAGCAAGCTAGTGTGGATGGTTTCGATCTCGGCCAAATCCTTGCGCGCGTCGGCCACATTGCCGCTTCGGGCGGCGCCAATTGCGCGAGCCCAATAGGTAATCGAATTGTCTCCGGCCTCCGCTCCTGGAACTAGCGGGAGAGAAGCCGCATCGCTCCAGCGGTGCATCTCGAGGACGTACCTCGCGGTAAAAGTCACCAAAGCGTCCGTGCGCGGATCGAAGTCCATCCCGTACATGTCGTCCTTCTTTGCCGGCATGGCCTTCACTTCGTCGATCACTCCTTGCGCCGCCGCCTCGCGCCCGCTCTGCAAGTAAGCATAGACGAGAAAATCCATGGCATGAAACTGATGGCCTTCACCGCCCATATGCATGGCTGCGGTTTTGCGCGTGGCAGCGATCGAGGCAAGGTTGGAATCGATATCGTCCTGCCATAGGCCAAGGCGAGCGAAGATGTGCGACGGCATGTGTAGCGCGTGAGGAGCGGCGGGGGCAATCTGTGCGTAGCGTCGCGCCGCGGGCAGACCGAGTTGCGCCAACTGCGGCTTGTCATAACTGTGAATCAGATAATGGGCGACGCCGGGATGATCGGGCTCGACTGCGAACAGCTTTTCGAGGACTGCGGCTGCCTGTTTTCGATTGGCGAAGGTGGTGTCGTTGTCCGGCTCGGATGCTAGCAGTGCGAGCGCGTAAAAAGCTGCGGCTTCGAGATCCTTCGGGAAATCCTTATAGGTCGTTGCCATTGCCTGGCAATAGGCGTCTGCGCGATCCTGATAGGCGCGTTTCTTGCCGCGGTAAAACTCATCCATCGCGGTGATGTAGGCGCGCTCACGATCGGTTTTGGGATGCAGCGATCGCGCCATCTTGACTTCCGCATGGCCTCGCTTGATGATCGCCGCGTCGGGTCGATTCCACAGCTGATGCCAGATGCTCATGGCGATTCCCCAATGTGCCATCGCGCACTGCGGGTCGTCCTTGGCAATCTGTTCGAATTCTTTCTCCGCCTCCTCGTACCAGAACGAATGGAGAAGTGCGACTCCCCGCTCAAACGGCTTTTGCGTCGTGGCCGCGCACGAAACCGGGAAATGCACCATGCCCAGCTGATCCGTGGTCAAATCTTCATGGTGATGGTCTTCGTCAGCCAGCGCTCCCAAAGAAAACAAGATCACGACGATTAAGGCCAGAGCCGCTCGTTTCATGAAACACCCCGCTGAAAGGGAGTCTAGCTGCTACGGTCAAGGGGGTCAAACCGGCAGATTTAGGCCGCTCGGCAAATTGATTTTTCACAATTACTGCAGGCGAAAGCGTTCGTTCATCAGTCGTTGAAGGCGGGGTTTGTAGAGAATGTCGTAGGTAAATTCCTTGTCGGGAAACATGGCCAGCGCGGCACGCTTGGCGCCAGCCGCTAATTCCGAGGCTTCTTCGACGGTGAGGTTAGGGTCTTGGCCAATCACCGACATCACCATGCTGATCATGATTTGCAGTCGCCGGATATTTCTTGCTTCCTGCTCTCTCTCGTTGCTATTGGCCTGTTGCCCACGCCGTTCCGAATTACTCATGAGGCCCCCAACATCACGGTTTGTCCGGTTAGATGTTCCCCCGCGCCAGCGCGTTGCGCCCAGCCCGTTAAGCCCATTGTCGCGGCCAGGCTCATGGGGGCGCAATGGCTCATTGGTGTAGACCTTCGGTCACCCTGGACACATGGAAGTTCTGCGCGTCAAGAGCAAATATCACGACCGAATGTGCCCCTAACGTCGCGTGCGGGGTTAGAATCATTACGAGCGCTTCCCGAATGCGCGGCTGATGATTACTGGAAATCGTCCTGATTGGAGGCAATTATGGCAGACTCGACGTCCTCATCTGAAGGTCCGAATCCGAACGAAAAACTGGTGCGCGTTTTTGATACCGAACAGGAGTCGGAAGCCATGGTTGTGCGCGGCCTGCTCGAATCGGCCGGCATTGAGTCTGATCTCACGTCCCTGGATGCGCAGCAGGACATTCTGCCCGGCGTGGGGGGAACTGTGATTCTGGTGCGCGAGGAAGATGCGGCCGAGGCGAAGAAAATGATTGAAGAATACCGGCAGACTCCAGACGAACTGGAGACTGCCGAATACGCACTCAATGAAGAGCCGCCTGCTGAGAGCTGACGGTTTTGCCGTCAAGATAGAAAGTGACGGCTCCCTCCATATCGGTCCGGTAAGTAAGAACGTGCGCTTCCGCCAACCGATCCAGAACCTCTTGCCGGGGATGTCCATAAACATTGCGTGCGCCCACCGATATCACTGCGAAATGCGGATGCACCGCGGCGAGCAGTTCCGGAATGGTTGAAGTCGCACTGCCGTGGTGAGCGACTTTGAGGACGTCGGCCTGAGGATTCTCCTGGGCAACCTGTCTTTCGGTTTTCTTCTCCGCGTCGCCCTCGAGTAACGCAGAGGTTTCCCCGTAGCTGACTTTTAAGACCAAGGACTCGTCGTTCGGCCGCGATGGATGTGCCTCGACGTCGCGCGGAGGAGCGAGCACCGCGACCTTTGCACCGCCGACCTCGAGAGTTTCTCCTGCCTTGTGAAGGGTGACCGGAATTCCTAAGGCTCTCGCATCGTGCAGCAGCGTTTGCAACTCCGGGCTCGGAGAATCAACTCCCAGCCACAACTCGCGCGGATGAAAATTAGCCAGCACGGCGGCCATTCCTCCCATGTGGTCGGCGTGCGCGTGGGTGAGCGCAACGATGTCGAGTCGCTGGAAACCTCGCGACCACAGGTAAGGCGAGACTACATCCTCTCCAATATCTAGTTCCGAGTGCATCCAGGACGGAATCCCGCCGGCATCGACTAGGATCGTGAGACCTTGCGGCGAAACCAGCAGGATCGAGTCCCCTTGGCCCACGTCAATCGCGGTTATTTCCAGCACGGCGGGCCGGAGTTGCGGATGCGGTGGAACCGCACAAATCCAAAAAGCGCTGAGAGCTAATGCCGCCCACCCCATGGCCACGAGCAGACGTCGGCGACGGCTAAGAACCATCGCCAACACCAGCGCACCCGCGCTAAGCAAAATGACTGTGAGTTGCGGCGTAGGCACGCGAGTGTCGGCAACCCGCAAAGCTCCGAACCATTGCACGGACCTATTCATGGCTTGAAGCGCGACTCCAGCGATTACTGCCGGAACCTTCGCCAGAAACACCGAAACGTAACTGATGGCGATCGCTGCGATGGCGGCGACCATAATGATTTCGGTAAGAGGTACGGCAAGCACGTTCGCCGGCAATGAGACCAGGGTCGCACGATGAAAGTAGTACGCCATGGGCAACGCGAATCCGGCCTGGAGCACGATGGAAATCACTAGAAATTCAAAACTGACAACCAGCGCGCGCGCCGTGCCTGCAAGCAAGACCAGAGGAGCACGCTTTCCGAGAAAGAGCTGCAGTCTGCCCGCAATCATTCGCAAGTCGAGGCGGACTTGTGCCAAGGGAGGAGATAGCGCGGCGTCGTAGCCGATAGCATCCATGCTCCTCAGCGCGCGAGACAGAGGCTGCGTAGTTCGCTCCAGCAGGGGCGTGCCAATTCCGGCAATCAACAACACGCACAGGAAACTGAGCTGAAAGCTGGCTCCCAGAAGGGCCTCGGGAGTAACGACCAGCAACGCCATCGCGGTTACTCCGATGGTGTTGAGGATTGATTTTCGACGATAGAGCAGCCTTGCTCCGAGGTAGAGCGCAAGCATCAGCGTGGCTCGCCACACTGGAGTGCCAACGTCGGTCAGTAGCGCGTACGCGACGATTAGCAGAATTGTGATCGCGCTGGCGAAGAGATCACTCACCCGCATCCTGCGCAGTAGCCAAAACGTGACCAGAGCAAGAACCGCGACTTTTAATCCGGAGATTACCAACACGTGGTAAGTGCCAGTACGTTGGAAGTCAGTGAGGGTTTCGCGGCCGAGGGACGAGTTCTCGCCGATCAGCATGGCGTCAAGCAGGGGAGATTTGTCCGATGTCCACAGCAGATGAATTTTCTCAATCAGACTTCGGCGGAAGCGCGTCCTCCACAATTCGGCCCGATTACCCGCGAATCCTGGCAGCAGTTCGACGTCGTCCGCTTTCGTTGACCCGAGCGCTACAACTCTATTTTCTGCCAGGTATCCCACGTAGTCGAATGAGCCCGGATTCCGAAAATTGCGCGGTGGATAGAGTCTTGCGGAAAACCGCAGACGCTCTCCATAGCGGAACAGGTGCATCTGCACGGGCTCGTTCTTCACTTGACGCCCGTAAATGCTGACGCGGATGCCAGAGCGCACGGCAACAGTTTCGTTCCCCGTTTCGATCTGCTCAGTCTCAAGGTCTAACCTCTGTTGAGCGTCGCCGAGATTCCTCTCCAACAGATTGCCTTCCGTGATTACGTGGGCCGTGATCAATAAATCGCGGCCATCCGCGTAGGTGAGGATCTCCGTACTCTCGGGATTTTCTGGCAAATGCACTTGCATCGTCAGTGCCGCGGTGACAAACAAAGCCGATAGGCCGAGCGCGAAAGCCGCCATAACGCGACGGCGAATAAGAATCGCAGCTGACGCACAGAACACCCCCGCCGCAAGCAGCCACCACAGCGGCGGGCGCCACACATAGTGCCCCGTCACGATGCCGCCCGAGTAGGCCAGTGCTGCCCACAACATTGGCTGTCGTGAGAGCGGTTTCTTTGGTGTAGTAGGAGGGGCAGTCGGCTGCGAATTCACAGACTCGCCCGCAGGCGGGCCTCAGGAGTTGCCCAAAAGTCTCGGATTTTGATCCTCTGGGGCATTGAGAAGAGCTCGACGTTACGGCGAGCGATTATCTCGTAAGGTGAAACACGCTCTCCAAGTGGTAGGTCTGGGGGAACAGATCGATCAGGTGCAGCTGCTCGATGCGGTATCCGGCGCTGAGCAGGCCAGCCAGATCACGAGAGACCGTCGCCGGATCACAGGAGATGTAGGTCATGCGGTGCGCTCCCAATCCAACGAGGCTCTGGACCACACTTTCCCCCAGACCGCTCCGTGGCGGATCCACCACCACG
>Ga0210383_10004106_pt1 | contig 12926 bp, 13 predicted proteins | sample IncBWC14OmetaG_FD_160072 | JGI IMG/M metagenome (GOLD analysis project Ga0210383, IMG submission 160072) | Forest soil microbial communities from Barre Woods Harvard Forest LTER site, Petersham, Massachusetts, United States - Inc-BW-C-14-O ...
ATCAAAGATGGGTTGATTACCTTCAAGGGGAAAGTAGATTTCTCCCCGGTTTATAAAGTGGTCCCTGGTTCACCCGACCCATTTCCACCAACCGTCGCAGACCCGGGCGCAGTGGCCGACGCAGAATGGTCATCAATCGTTGTGCTGCCAAGTGGCATCGTGATCAATGCCCAAATCGTTGACAATAAAACCGGCACCCATGACCGTCTCAAGAGTGTGGACATCAAGCATCGCACGGTCACGCTCTCGATCCTCGACGGCACTCAGGGCGGTACACAGTACTTCTATCACCTGGTCACCGATGCCTCTGCAAGTCTGCCCGCGGTGCTGGAAAAGGGCGTGTTCGCTCCTCGCCTTGCCATGCTGCCGACCTTCGGTAAATCCGAGCCCACCGATGACTCGGCACTTCTCGCATTCTCTCCTAACGCCAACGGGATCACGACGCTCAACTCCGGTCAGGAGCAGGGATTTGCCGCATCGCTCGCCAATGGCGGGATCGATCCGATCAATGTTTTCCCTCTCGGCCCGAACAATGCCGATAGGTCGGAGTCGAACAACTACAGCCCACTGTGGGATGCCCACGTCAGCGCTTGGACGCCGAAAGCAGTTAAGGGGGGCAAGGTACATCGGATCCTGTCGATGGATGAGCAGAAGCAGCTTATTGCCGACGGTTATTTGACGAGTGCCACCGGCGATGATTCGTCACCGAAGAATGCCTTTGTCGGCGGACTGCATCCTTCGGGGCTGATTGTCAATTGCCCCGTAGTTGCCCACCCCGAACTACCGGCGCGCTGATCCGCCAAAGGTCCCCCGGACAGCCTTTCAGCGACGCTGGCCAGAAGTCCTCTTGTAGGAAGTTTCACTACATAAGTAACGAAAAACGACCTTGTGTCCGGGAAGACGTTCTCGGTTATTTTGCGGCCAGTTCGGTAGCTGACCGCGTCGCTAAGCTCAGTTAATGAAGGATCGCCTTACCACAAACTGAGCCCCTGATGAGTCGGTACAAAATAAAGCGGTGACCAAGAGTCTGACTGGGGTCATCCGCCACATAGACTCCTGGCTGCTGGCGTTTCTCTTGGTTCTGTGTAGACGGACAGCCTTTCAACTTCGCTTGTAGCCATGCGCCGCAAGCTATTTCGAAACGATCGCTGCACCTTCCCGCATCGCACCTCATCTACAATGCATCGGTTCCCATATTTGTGCGGAGGTAGAATCAAGCTTATGTCTGCTATAGCCACCCACATCTCCGTCGAACCCGGCTCTGAGGCCTTTCCTCTTCTCACGCCTGCGCAAATCGAGCGGCTGCGCCCGCACGGCAAGCCGCGGCACGTGGAAGCGGGCGAGGTGCTGTTCGAACCGGGGGACAGCAACGTTCCCGTCTATGTGGTTCTGTCGGGAGGCCTGGAGATTGTTCAACCCTGTCCCAAGGATGGGCGAACCCTGGTCAGGCACGTTCCCGGCAGCATCACCGGCGAGTTTGCCGTCATCTCCGGCCAGCGTGCGCTGCTGCGCGGACAGGTCATCGCCTCAGGCGACTTTCTGCAGATCGCGTCTGGCGAGTTCCGCGCCCTCGTCGCCAAAGATGCGGAGCTGGGCGATATTCTGATGAAGGCGTACATCCTGCGCCGGATGCTTCTTATCAGCGAAGAGGCGAGCAATGTGCTGGTGCTGGGCTCGCTCAACTCCGCCAACACGCTACGCCTGCGTGAGTTCCTGGGCCGCAACGGTTATCCCTACAAGTTCATCGATCTGGACACGGACGAGCGCTCGCAGTCGATCCTCGACCACTTCCAGGTCAAGGTGGACGAAGTGCCGGTCGTCGTCTGCAACGGGCGCAGCGTCCTGCGGAATCCCTCGATCCGCGAGCTGGCCGATTGCCTCGGGCTCAACGTGAGCATCGACGAATCGCAGGTGCGCGATCTGATCGTCGTGGGCGCGGGGCCGTCAGGGCTGGCCGCCGCAGTCTATGCGGCATCCGAAGGCCTCGACGTGCTGGTGTTAGAAACGGAGAGCCCGGGCGGACAGGCAGGATCGAGCTCGCGCATCGAAAACTATCTCGGCTTCCCTATGGGTATTTCGGGTCAGGAGTTAGCCGGGCGCGCGCTGGCGCAGGCGCAGAAGTTCGGCGCGAACATGATGATCGCGCGCACCGCCGTGCGCCTGGAATGTGATCGCCGTCCGTATCAGGTCATCCTCGAGGAGGGCACGCCACTGCCGACACGCTCCATCGTGCTGGCCGCCGGCGCCCAATACAACAAGCCACCTATTCCCAAGCTATCGCAGTTCGAGGGTAACGGCGTCTACTACGGTGCCACCGCTATGGAATCGCAGTTGTGCATGGGCGAGGACGTGGTTGTCGTCGGAGGAGGAAATTCTGCGGGACAGGCGGCGGTTTACCTGTCGGGAAAGGCGCGCAAGGTTTACATGCTGGTGCGCTCGGGCAAGCTGGCGGACACAATGTCACGCTACCTGATTTGGCGCATCGAAGAAAACGCAGCGATTGAGCTGCATTACAACACGGAGATCGCCAGCGTCGACGGCGACGGACACCTAGGGTCCATCAGTTGGCGCGATGGCGATAGCGGGCAGATTGTCCCCCACGACATACGCCATCTGTTCGTGATGACCGGCGCCTCGCCGCGCACGGGGTGGCTGGAGGGGTGTCTGGCGCTCGACAACAAAGGCTTCGTGCTAACCGGCCACGATCTCGACCGTGCGACGCTGGACCAGAAGGCGTGGCCGCTGTCGCGCCCGCCGCAGCTCCTCGAGACCAGCCTGCCGGGGGTGTTTGCGGTGGGGGATATCCGGGCCGGCAATGTGAAGCGAGTGGCGTCGGCCGTCGGCGAAGGATCGATCGCGATTCACCTCGTGCATCAGGCGCTGGCGGAGATGTAGCCGGAGTCTCGGGTTCGAACTTGAAGGCGGTGCCCGAGAGCCTGCCCTGAAATTGCCCAAGGGTTCGCGTCCCTGCTTTTGGGACGCGAAACCTGGCTCGTCGGTCAGGTAGCTTGGCAGAGTTTCTCCGGCTGGAGAGAAAGCGCGTGCCAGGCAGAATTCTCTCTGAGGCGGACCGGCTGGAGTGCTTATTCTTTGGCGGGTTCGACCCGCACTTCGAAGGCGACAAGCCTCCCGGGCACTAGAGCGGGAAGACTGCTCGTCGCAACTTCGGCCGCGAGTGCGTAATACGTTTTGTGAAGAACAGCGACGCGATCGCTCACAAGTCGTTCTGCCAGAAGACAAGTCGGCTTCTGCGTCCGATTACTCCACATAAACGCTTGGAGTCCGCCAAGCCGACTTCTAGGAAGCTGTGGTCTAAGACTGTTACCGAATCACAGGCACGGTTGTTACCTATTGTGTTTCCCAACTCCGGACATCGCCAACGCAGTTTTCCAAAGTCCTAATCCCCTGGTCCCGAACCACAAAATCAAAGAATCCAAGTGCTTCATCTAGGGTCGCTTAGGAGCCAGAATGCCATTCGTTCTCTCCCTGCAGTTGTATCGAAGTTGCAATGAACACTTCGATCCGGTTGCCATGACGCCGCTGCTTCTTTGTTCACTGTCATCAGCGTGGGGACGGGGTTGTCGTGGTGCTTTGATGAAACTCTACCCCATCCGGTGGAAGCTGAAATTCTTCGACATGATCAAAACCGATACGTAAGACCAACATTGACGAACACAATTGCGTTCGACGGAGGAGACTGCTTCAAAAACGTCCCCGTCATGGAACCAGCGACATTCAGTGCTGCAAGGAAATGCTCGCTGATGGCCCAGCGAATCTCGAGATTGGGTTGGCTGCCGATGTAGCGCGAGCTGGTAAGGTTTGCCGGTCGTAGTGGCACGTTCTCAAAGCTGTACAGCGCGTCTTTCGTGCTTTCGCGCCAGAACCAGATCCACTCGAGACATCCGGTTACGTTCAGCAAGGGATGGAACACGAACTGTGTCTGAACGGACAACAAATTTGCCGGGCCGATCAGCGCGAACTTCGGACCGAAATACGCTCCTCGCGGGAAAAAAGCGTTCAACGTTCCGAGTGTACCCGGCTGTCCGTCGTCTCCGCTGATTGCATCTGTCTGCAGGCCGAAGCGCATGCGCCACACTGGGCTAGGAAGCGTCCACCCGATATTCCCTCCCGCACCCCAGGCGCGGATTTCACGATTCCCGAATGTGCCCCACTGGAATCCGGTCTCAATGTTGTAATCGAATCCAGCCCGCGGAGGTTCGCCAGGCAGACGATTGAAGTACCGCCCGCCAACCATCCGTCGCTGCTCTCGTGCGGTTTGGTTGCCGTACGTCGCGGACTTCGCATCGTAGTCAAGAAAGTAAATATCTGTCATGAATTGTGAGCTCCAGCGCACATTCGAGGCGTACAGGCCCCACAGGGTGATCGCTGGATTGGGTATGTCGTCCCACGCGCCTGGATTGATTTCCACTGGTTTGGCAGCGATGAGATCGATGCGGCCCTTAGCTTTGTCATACCCGATGCGGACCCCATCGAACGCGCTTCTTACGTTCACTCCTTCGTTATCGTCCAGAAGGCGTCCTGTTCCGACCACGATTTCCTGGCGCCCGGCAATGACATCCCAACCGGGGTGCGGATCGTGCAGGTTGCTCCCGAACTCGACGAAACCTTCATGTCCATCGGCGATGTCCTTGTCGATTCCCGGTCGCGGATATTGGCCCGTGAACTCATCGAAGGCCAGAGTCACGAACACACGCGCGCGATCTCCCAGGCGGAGGTCGATATCGGGCATCAGGCGCTCAAGAACAACGCCTGGATTTTGCGGACCGGCGCCCCAGTTATTGTTGCTGAGGTACTGAAATTCCGTCCGGCTCTCAAGCCCGAAGGTTAGGTAGTTGTTTTGGAGTCATTCAGCGGGATGAATTTCAACCTGTCGTAAGGATCAACTCGGAGGGATGGATCACGCAGAAAGCTCCAGTCTTCATACCTCGGAAAAGGGCTGAGCGGCGGCCGTACCCCTGGTTGAGGAGCATCCGTGGGCGATGGGTCCGGTGTCTGTGCCTTCAGCACCCCCGTGATAAATAAGCAGAAGCCCAATATCAACAGAGAGCGAGCCCGTTTCGCTGGCGTTGAAGCGGCCTCCAAAAAGATGCGTTGCCTCAAATGCGAACGCCCCAATTGACCTCCAAGCCAATTCTCGCTAGTACTTGTCGTCCCAGCGGAGGAAATGAATTGCGGTGCGCACCTGACTGTCTATCCACACGTTCACTCTCGCAAGGCAGTTGATCCACTCGGCTGCATCGCATAAACTCCGAATTCCACGACCAAGCGAGAGCGCCACTGGAGCCCCGCCGAATCAATTCTTCCCACTTCTTTTTGTCGAAGTCAAAGAGCATTAGTCTTTGCGAGTTATTTCGATGCCGCCAAAGACAGCGATATGGTCTTTTATCTTACTTCGTGTCGGCACTGGCAACCTGGCAGGAGATTGGATCGAATCACTCTCCTGCCTGGCAAACCGATTCCTCAAAAAATCAAAAGCCCGGCTTGTTCTCAGCGAGAAGTTGCAATTCCCAAGCATAGGCCACACCCGTTGCACCACCATGCTCGAGAAGCAAATTGACGAGATCCGGTAGAGTCTTCTCGCGCGCCCAATCACGCTGCCACTCCCCTAAAAGACCCATCCAGGTGATAGGCACAATGCCAGCCTGAACCATTCTGCGGACCGCCATATCATGCGCTTCCGGCGAGACTCCCCCGAAGCATCGGTCACAATGTAGACCTCAAATCCCTCACCCTGGGCCTGGATCGCCGGCATGGCAAGACACATCTCCGTCCACAACGAGGCGAGGATCAACTTCTTGCGCTTGGTGGCCTTGACCGCGGTCACGACCCTCTCGTCTTGCCATGTATTAATGAATGTTCGATCGATAACTTCATTGTTGGGAAAGACATCCTGAATTCCCTTGATAATCTTCCCACCCCGCGATACACGTTGCGGGGCTGTAGCGCGACTCAGGGCTGTCGTTCGATGCGCCGTAGATTTTTACCAGTGGGGATCAATTCATGGTCATGATGGACAGATCACTTAAGAAATACAAGGAATTGCCATTATTTGAGGGAAAGGACGAACGCCCCATCCAAGTATCCTAATCTTCGGTCGCTTCTCTTACGATCCGCGCAGCGGCTTGGCTGGCGTCCTCTTTGAATGGAGACAGGGTGTTGCAGTCAACAAGCACCTGAGTTTCTTCGATAAGACGGTGTTTCGAAACGTCGAACTTCTGGATGAAGCATTTTTCACCATCGCGCACTCGAATACTCATTACTTTAAACACTCCGTCCAGCTCATTGGAGCGGACGAGGTCGTTCATCTTGAGAGAACCCCGTTTGGTCATGACCACAGTTTCCCACAGGCAGTCTCAGGATGCTAGCCCTGTGGATTTCAAACTGCACCACTACCGAAAAAACAGGAAACTTGACCCTGCCGTTCCATGCGCCTACCATCTGCCATAGATAGGCAGAGTGCGTTGCGCCATAAGTCCCTTCACGCATCTGTCATTGTGTAGTGAGAGCTCCCATGCCTGGCATCCCCATGGCGCCGGCCGAACGACTTCGCCGGGCACTCTTTCCCTCCCAGGATAAGCAGTTCGGCTGGCGCGTGGCTTCCGTCACCGCAAGCCTCGTTTCTGTCGCACTCATTGCGCTAACGCTTGGGTATCGGCTGCGCGGAACCGAGCTGCCTCCCGTACTCCTCCTCGGTCTGCTTGCGGCCTTCGCAACCGTGGTGCTACTTCTCTCCAAGTTCCTGTTTTGGGCGCAGGAAGAAGAAGGCCAGATCACGGGCGCCTTCAAAACCACCGAGCGCGAGTTTCAATCCATCTTCGAAAACGCGCTGGACGCCATTCTGATCCTGGATGAGCGGGCGATCTGTCGCGAGGCCAATCCCGCGGCTGAGCAACTCTTCGGAATTCGGCTGGCGCAACTCATCGGCGAACCCATCGACCGCTTTTATAAGGATTCCGACCAGTTCCAGGAAGGCTGGCAACGTCTCCTCGCCCAGAAGTTCGAGCAGGGTGATGCGGAACTGCTGAAGAACGACCAGTCGTCGGTGTTCGTCGAATTCACGGCCAAGGCCGACTGCCTGCCCGGCCAGCACGTCATGATTCTCCGAGACGTCACCGAGCGCCGGCGGGCCCAGCGGTCGCTCCTCGAAAGCGAAGAACGGTTCCAGCAGATGGCGAGAAACATCCAGGAGATCTTCTGGATGATCGACGCTGAAACCAAGCAGGCCCTGTTCGTGAACCAGGCCTATGAGACCATCACGGGCCACTCCCGCGATTCCTTGCGGGACAGCCCCTCTTCTTACCAGGAGTTGATCCACCCTGAAGATCGGGTCCACATGCTCGCGAGACTTGACGAAACCACTCGCACCGGACAATTCAACGAAAGATTTCGCATTGTGTGTGCCCAGGGCGAAATTCGCTGGGTGTGGGTGCGTGGGTTTCCGGTGCGGGATGCGAGCGGCAAGATTCGCCGACTGGTCGGAACTGCTCTCGAAATCACCGCCCAAAAAAAGGCCGAAGAGGAAGTCGCAGCCAACCTGGCGATGGCGAAATCGGCCTGGGCAGAAGCCGAAGCCCTACGAAAAGCGACTCTTTCCTTGACCGAAGATCTGCGGATGGATCTCATCATGGATACTCTGTTGCGCTCGCTTGAGGAATTGGTTCCATACACTTGCGCCCGTGTTCTTGTACCCGAAGGTGGGCCACACATACTTGCGCTCGGTGAACGGAAATGCCCTGATCCTGAGAGGAAGCCGGGTCCCAGGGAGCCGCTGACTTTTGTCGCGGATGAATCCACCTTCTTTTATCGTATTTTGGTTGAGCAAAAGAGTGTCCTGATTGCCGACACGAACACGGAAGAAAAATGGCCCACCTTCAAAGGTCACAAGCAGATGCGCTCCTGGCTCTCGGCCCCGCTGGTCGCGTCGGGACAATATCTTGGATGCCTTTCTGTCGGGCACACTCAGCCGAATCTCTATGCCGAAGACCACCTGCGGCGCGTCGAGTTGCTTGCCATTCCCGCCGCCGCCGCGATTCAAAATGCGAGATTGTACGAAACGGCCCGTATCTACGGGGAGACCCTTGAATCGCGGGTTGCGGACCTCAAACGCACGGAAACTGCTTTGGCCCAGTCTGAAGACATCCGCAGGTCTTCAGAGCAGAAGTTTGAGAAGGTATTTCAGTCGAGCCCCGTGCCGCTTTCCATCACGACCGCGAAGGAAGGACGATTCGTCGACGTGAACGCCGCGTTTGAGCGAAGGTATGGCTATTCGCGCGCCGAGGTGCTTGGACGTACCATCCATGAACTGAGGATCTGGGAGCACGCAGCGGATCGAGAATTCATGATCGCGCAGCTCAACAAGGGCGGGCCAATCCGCAACATCATGACCAGGCTTCGCATGAAATCCGGAGAGATCAAGGTCACCGCCTACTCCGCCACTAGAATTCAGTTCGAAGGCGAATCCTGCATCCTTGCCGTTTCCGAGGACCTACCCCAGTTCGGTCCGCACCAAAGCAATTGAGTTCGAGCCATCCAACAGTGACGCGTCGGCATGCCGGCGCGTAGAAAAATAGCTGGAACGCCGCCATCTGTTCGAGTTTTCGGGCAGGACAACTCCGAGCGGACTTAGCGCACGCATCCTAAATTATCTGTTTTCAAATCTCTGCCCGGAATTCCGACCACTCCGAAGAAAAATGACCGATCAAGAGAAGGACGGCGCCAGGATGCTTCCTATCTGGCCAAGTCGCGGTGTTTTTGTATGCCCGAGGTGGTCGAGCACGTTCGGAATCAGGCAGCCATCAGCCCTCGCCTGCTGCCGGCCATTGACCAATTGTTGGTCGCCGGCATCAAACTCGGGCTAAACAAGAAACACGAGGCAATTAACAAGATCCTGAAGCTCGTGCCAGAGTGGAAGCGAGGAGACTGCTGGCGTCGTATCAGGCAGCTTCGCAGAACTCCTGCCCTGGGAACCGTCGAAACGGTCAGGGAGCTGAGAAAGCCCGTAACGAACGACTCCGTTCATCGCCCAGTCTCGCGTCCATGGCTTCCGGAGGATGACCACAAGCTGCTGGATTGGGCCGGCTACGAACCGGTGGACAGGATCGCTGAGCGCCTCGGTCGCTCGGCGCGCGCCGTTCGCTTCCGCCTTGGAGCGCTCGGCATGAGCGCAAGAGTGAAGGACGGCTGGTCCCAGCGCGGCTTGCGCAAACTCCTGCGCATGAGCCGCGTGCGACTGCGATATCTCGTCGCAAGCGGCATGCTGCGAGTTCGCGATCCGCGTATTACTGCGGCCTCATTGAGCGCGTGGCGCGCAAAGAACCGCCCTGCGATCGCTTCGAGCTACATCCCCGCCGTCCGAGCTGCCAGCATCTCTGTCGAGGGTGCGTGCCATTGGAAACGCGCGGCCAAGATTCTGAATATGGAAGTTGCTGATGTGCAAAAACTGATTGCGACAGGACAACTGAAGCTTATGGATACCTTTGTTACCGATAGATCGTTTGAAGATTTCTGTCGGAAACACGGGAACGAAATCAACATGACCCTCATCGATCCCGCGACCAGAAAATGGCTAATGAGGGAATACGGTGTTTCAGCATCCGCCAACGGAGAGACGGTGCCTCGGGCACAAAAACACGCTCTCGTAATCAGGCAATGCAACTGCGGAAGGAAAATAGCCGGAAACGTCTATTTCAGACATGTGAGGCACTGTCGCTTTTCGCCACTGCAGTCAATGCGTACGGCCGTTTGAAGACAAAACATCTAAGCTGGCCTACCCTCTCTTCCGGATTGCCCGCAATCCGAGCAGGATCGATGCCAGGTGCGATCATTGCAACAGAGGACTTCTGGCCAAGAATAAATTCCCGTTTGCCCGTCATTCAGAAACAACTGCACTTCCAGTCCATCCGGCACTTATTCTGATTTGCGAGGGTCTTGCCTCGGATCGACATAGTCTGTTGAGGAGGGGCCGAAGCCAGTGATTTGAACCACAACCGCTTCGTTGCCGGTTTCTGCGAAATGCGCCTCTCTCGGTGGTTCGGTGTAAAAACTCCCGGGAGGGAGGGCTTTAAGTTTTGCCTCATCGAACTTCTCCCCGTAGCCAAGGTGCCAGGTTCCCGAGATTACGGTCGCAACCCGGTCATCGCGATGGGAGTGCGGCGCAATCTTCGTATGTGCTGGCACGCGTAGCATGATGGTGTAAACACCCGCTGTGTTCGGATTTCCTTTGAGCACCATAGTCTGAATCCCCCTAACTCCAGAACTGCCGGTCCCGGGATTACCACGCTGCGGGAACTCATACTCGGAGGGAGTGAGACGCTTTTCGCCAAGGTCGTTCGACGTGGTGCCCGCGCTGCTTGTGGGCGCCACTTGCGGGGAATCGAGGAAGTTGCGAATGAGGGTCACCGTGTACGCCGGACGCTCTTCCATCAGCCAATGCCCGGAGCCCGCGACGACCGCCTCGTGAACATTGGTCGCAACGTGTCGCATGATCACCGCCTGTAGCGGACCAAACGACTTCTCTCCGCCGACAGCCAGTACGGGCATCGTCAGCTTCACCCGCTCGAAAACGTCATTGTCCTTAGCGTCCTGGGAAAACGCCGTGAACTGGGCGAACCCAGCCCGCATTCCGCCTGGCTGTGCGTAAGTGGCGGCAAAGAAATTCCGGGTCGCCTCGTCAGGCTTGGTCAAATCGCCAGTGAAGTCATTCCAAATTCGATCGAAATAGATGCGCTCGCGGCCAGCCACGAGCCGTTCGGCATCCGGACCATGAAAATTGAAATGCCAGACGCCCGGGTTCAAAAGGATCTCATTCCACGGTTCGATGCCTGGAATCGGTGCGTCCATTACCACCAGCCGATCAACTTTGTCCGGATACATTGCAGCGTAGGCGTAAGCCACCATATTGCCAATGTCGTGGGCAACCAGAAGCGTCTTGTCATATCCTAGCGCGGTCACGACGGCACGAATGTCCTTGGCCTGCGTCTTCTTGTCGTACCCACCTTCAGGCTTCGATGACTTCCCAATTCCACGAAGATCCGGCACTACGACCGTGTGGTCCTTCATGAGATCTGCTGCCAGAGGCGCCCACGAGTCGCTGTTCTCCGCATATCCATGAATTAATACAACCACGGGCCCCTTTCCTCCCCAACGCACGAAGATATCCGCCCCTTCCGGGCTGTGAATGGTCTTTGCCTGAAAACTGGATGGCAAAGACGGTTGCGCGTGAATGAACGTCGCACCGATAGCAAGAAAAGCGATAGTGAGAAAACGTCGAATCATGATTCCTCCGCCAGTAAGAGTTCGGGGTTCGGCGCAAATTCGGATTACGCCGAGCATGGACATAATAGATTGTTTTTGTCCGGCCCGGCCATCTTCAGGACCTCAGGCACCTCCCGATGGCATTCCTTGATGGGAGCCCTGCCCCTAATTGCTCCCGAGTTATCGGCAATCGGAAGTGATCCGGAAACGGGGCCTCGAGGAAGTCTGGCCTGTGTCGGCATTCAACGGCGCCAAACAGAAATGCTCACTCGCAAATCATGCTTCTATGGACGTTGCAGGAGCGCGCACTTGCGTCGATATTCCCTGGGAGCTACGCTCATCTCTCGCCTAAATACGCGACTGAAAGAACTCTCCGATCCGTACCCAATGGCTGACGCCACCTCAGAGAAGGACATATTGTACGAGCGAATCATCGCGCCTGCTTTGTACATCCGCCAGCGGGTAAGGTATTCGAGCGGCGTCCTGCCCAAAACGGTCGTAAATCTTAATGCAAAGGCCGACCTCGACATGCGTGCTTCACGGGCGAGCGACTCAACCGACCAACTCCTGTCAAAACCGGCATGCATTGCCTGTATAGCTCTGCCGAGATGCTTATCGGACATAGCCGCCAACCACCCTTTCGGCGGAGCCTCGGAGCTGCTTGCGTAAGCTCGAATGGCATAAACAAATAGCGATTCGTAAAGACATGATCAAGCGCGAGGAAGCTATACCGGGCTGAGCCGTTTCCGCCGCCAGAAGGTCCAGCACGGATTGAAAGGCGTGGCTTCGATTTTGGTCGAGCCGGAGATGCAGATAACGAGGCAGAATCGCAGAAATGAGCGGGGCCTCGAAGGCATTCATGCCAAACGATCCGTTCACCAAAGTTGTGGGCGCGCCGCCTCCTCCGTAATGAATCACACTATCCACCTCCAATTTTCTTAATTCGCGGTAGTCGGCGACTGGGGAATGCGGATGATCCACCAATGTAAAGGCGTCATCGCTGAGAATGGAAGTGAAAACATCGCCGCCGGAGAGCGGGATGGCTTGCCGCTGGTTCTTGCATTTCAGAAGCGCTGATCCGCGAACCATTAATCCGAAGCGTATCCGCGGATCTCTATTCAGCGGGTAGTGAAAACCCCACGGCGCTGTCACCTCCAGGCGCGTATAGATCGCGTCCTTAATTCCTAGCGATCCAAGACTTCAGACAGCGCGTCCATGCGACGTTCAAATACTGGACGTTCGGTCATGTTGTTTGGACGGATGGCACCAATAAGTCCCAATGTTATCGCATCTATCTTCCGTACGCCCAAATTGCGGCTGAGCGAATAAGCGTGAGCGTGACTACAGCCAAATTCAAGGAGAACAACGAAGATGTCCATGAAGAATCGTGACGTGTCCAATATGAAACGTAGACTTGTATGGGTTTTGCTCTTTCATTCAATCTTGCATTCAGTCTTGTGCCTCACGGGCATCCCAGCGCGCGCACAAGATGCTAGGTCCGAAGAGAAAGCTTTTAGTTGTCGAGCCCGGCAATGATTTCCGTGCCGCACTCGAAAAAGGAGTCCGTCTCAAAGCCGTAGGTCAGCCCATCACCGCAAAGCTGCTGGAGCCGGTCTACACCGGAGAAGACCTCGCGATCCCGGTAGGCTCGA
>Ga0210383_10004107_pt1 | contig 12925 bp, 10 predicted proteins | sample IncBWC14OmetaG_FD_160072 | JGI IMG/M metagenome (GOLD analysis project Ga0210383, IMG submission 160072) | Forest soil microbial communities from Barre Woods Harvard Forest LTER site, Petersham, Massachusetts, United States - Inc-BW-C-14-O ...
GGCCTATCGCACGCAGACCAGCGTGCACACCTATGGCAACGCGTCGGGGAACGCGGGAGCGCAGTTTACGGCGCTGGGAATTCCGTTCCAGCCGGCGTTCCATTACAACGCGCAAGTGGATACGAAGTTTCCCCAGGCATTTACGGGCGGGATTTCGTGGCAGGGATGGAAACACGCGCGACTCAATCTGCAGGGCGAGTGGATCGACTGGAGCAGCTCGTTCCAGCAGCTGCCCGTCAGCCTTACCAACGGCAGCAACTCGCAAATCAACGGCTTCCTGGGCAGCAGCTCGTTGCAGGACACAATTCCTCTGCGCTGGAGCAACCAGGCAATGTTCGGGGCGGGCGTGGAAGTGCCCGTGGCTGAGGCATTCGAGTTGCGCGGAGGCTATTCCTACGCCACCGATCCGGTGCCTTCATCGACTCTGACGCCGATGACCGCCGCGATCCTGCAGAACACCCTCGGTACGGGCGCGGGCTACAGTCACGGACATTATCGTTTCGACCTTGCTTATCAGGTGCAGCTCCCGGCCACGCAAAGCGTGGGACAAAGCGGATTGCTCGCCGGTGAATATAACAACAGCCGGGTTCACGTGATGGTGCAATCGCTGACCCTGACCACCAGGATCCGTTTCTAGGCCCCGAGTGTGGAGTATTTATGATGCCTGAAGCCGCCGGAACCATACGCCTCTCCGACGTGGTGTCGGCGCTGTCGGCTGCTCTGGATCTTACCGAAGGCCAGACCATGGGCCACGCCGTGCGCAGCTGCATTCTCGGGATGCGCATCGCGGAAGAGCTTCACTTGCCGGTTCAGGATTCCCACGATCTCTACTACGCCTTGCTGCTCAAGGACGCCGGTTGCAGCTCCAACTCCGCGCGCATGCACCAGATTCTCGGCTCCGACGATATACGCGCCAAACGCGAAGTAAAGTTCGAGGATTGGACCAAGCCTTCACTTTCTGGCCTGCGCTATCTTCTGCGAAACGTGCTGCCCGGCAGTTCATTGCCGCGGCGGCTGGTAAAAGCCGTAGAGCTGGGTCTCGAACAGAATCGCAACAATGCGGAAGTCATTGGCGCCCGTTGCGAACGCGGAGCGGAAATCGCCCGCAAGATCGGACTGAACCAGGCCAGCGCTGACGCCATCCGCAGCCTCGACGAACACTGGAGCGGCGCCGGCTATCCCGAACACCGCAAAGGTCAGCAGATACCGATCCTGGCTCGCATCATGAACGTCAGCCAGACCCTGGAAGTGTTTGCCAGCGCCCGCGGTCCTGCCCAGGCAGTTCGGGTGGTGGCAGAGCGCGGCGGCAGCTGGTTCGATCCGGAGATCGTTCGTATCGTGACTTCGCTCGAGCACGACGAAAAGCTCTGGGAGAGAGTGCAATCCGAGAATGCTCGCGAACACGTTCTGCAAATGGAGCCCGGCACCGCGATCCGCGCCTCAGCCGAGCGCATCGATAATATCTGTCGCGCCTTCGCCGAGGTCATCGACGCGAAATCGCCCTACACCTTCACCCACTCCATGGGAGTCGCCGAGGCGGCCGTGGACATCTCCGAAGGCCTTGGTCTCGCGCCGCAAACCACCAACATGGTCCGCCGGGCGGCTCTGCTGCACGACGTCGGAAAATTGAGCGTCTCCAACGCCATCCTTGAAAAGCCCGGCAAGCTCAACGACGACGAGTGGAAAACCATGAAGATGCACCCGGTGTACACCAAGAAAATCGTGGAGAAGATTTCAGGCTTTGAAGACCTGGCGTTTGTAGCCGGCGCGCATCACGAGCGCCTTGACGGCAAAGGCTATCCCAACGGCCTGACCGGCGCGCAACTCCCGCTCACTGCCAGAATCATCTGCGTCGCCGACGTTTATCAGGCACTCTCCGAGAAGCGCCCCTACCGCGACGGTCTTTCCGCCAAAGTCGTCTTCCACATGATGGAGGAAGACGCCACCACCCGCCTCGATGCCGAATGCCTCACCGCCCTGAAAGAACGTCGCCCCGAAGAAGCCGCCAAGCCCTTAACCCAGGCCGCCGGCGTCTAACTAAGATCTGCAATCCCGATTCCCTGATGAAATCTGCAGGTCGGACACTCCGGTCCGACGCGGCGAACGGTGTTCGACCCGAAGCCCGCTCCTCGTCCCCCTTTGCTTTCAATAACATAGCCCCGTATAATCCCCCACAGCACCGCTAAACCTCAAATTTGCGCCATTCGTTGGGATGTGGATGCGCATTCCCTAGGCCTGCAATACGATAGCTGCAGTCACTTCCCAGGGAAAAGTGTATGACCCAGGTTGCAATGCCCAGATGTATGCGGGCCAGTTTCATTCCCAGGGAGAGCCATAAGTTGCATTGGGTTTCTCAGGCAAAGGGTAGGGAGAGGACTAGCTGCGGGATTTAGTTATCGTCCACTAGCAGCCTCTTCAAGGTTTTTGAATCAAAACTAGAAACCGGAAACAAGAAACTCGAAGCCAAAAGCCAGGAGCTAGAAGCTAATATGCGCAAGCCGATCAAATACGTGGAAAAAGTAGCTGTTGCCGCCGCCAAAGGCGCTTGGGTTGTGTTCGACAGTTTCAATCGCATCAAGCCCAACCCGTCGCCCACCCCTAAGTGGTCCGACAAGCCGCTGCTCAAGTCCTACGAAAAGTCCAAGCCACCGCTCGGCTGGCCCCGCTCCACCGATTCGCTGTGCCCGAAGTGTGTGCCGGAAATCCGCCAGCAGATTCTTGATGGCAAACTGCCGCACGAAGTGCTGATGAATGAGAAGGTCGGCGAGATCAAGGCCACCATCATCGAGCGCGACGGCAAGATTCTGATGGTGAAAGATTGCCCCAAGCACGGCCACTTCGAAGACGTGATGTCGATTGACACCGATTTCTCGAAGCATCTGGAAGACGTGTTCCCGGGCCGCGACATCGCCGCCCATAACGACGAGAAGCTGCATCACCACGGGTCGTCCACGGTGAAATACGGACGCGGCTCCGTGCTCACAATCGATCTGACCAACCGCTGCAACATGATGTGCGATCCCTGCTTCATGGACGCGAACCAGGTGGGCTTCGTCCACGAACTGCAGTGGGAAGAAATCAAGACGATGCTCGACAACGCGATTACGATCAAGCCGCGCCGGCAGATGAGCGTGCAGTTCTCCGGCGGTGAGCCCACGTTGTCGCCATACTTTTTGGACGCCGTTCGCTACGCCCGCAAGGTGGGATACAACTCGGTGCAGGCTGCGACCAACGGAATTGAATTTGCCAAGAGCTTCGAATTCTGCCAACAGGCGGTTGAAGCCGGCATGCGCTATGCCTATCTGCAGTTTGACGGAATCGGCAACGCTGCCAACGCCCACCGCATGGTCGGCAACTTGTTCGATGTGAAGCTGAAGGCCATCGAGAACCTGCACAAAGCTGGAGTTGAAATCGTTCCAGTGGTCACCATCGTGAACGGAATCAACAACGAACAGGTGGGAAGAATTATTAAGTTCGCCCTGGATAATCCAAAGACGATCAGCTTTCTGAGCTTCCAGCCCGTCAGCTTCACCGGCCGCGACGAAGCGGTCACCGACGATCGCCGGCAGGCCCAGCGCTACACGCTGAGTCACCTGGCCCACGACGTAAAAAATCAAACCGGGTTGGGCGAGCCCAGCCGCGACTGGTTCCCGATTTCATTCATGGGGACATTCAGCGACTGGGCCGACTTAATGCACGCCAACGACGTAAAAAACGACTGGGGCCAACTCTCTTGCGGCTGTCACCCTAACTGCGGAACGGGGATGGCGGTGATGATCGACAAGGAAACTAAGGAAGCGGTTCCGGTTACGGCGTTTTTGGCGGGTGACCAACTGGCGAAGGATATTGCGAAGGTCAATGATGCGGCGCGCGGGAAGTTTTTGACTGGAGTGGGAATGGCGCTGTGCCTGATGAAGAATTACGATCCGTTCCAGTCGCCGACGCACTTCAAGCTGATGGACTTGCTGAAGAAGTTCGACAAGAACTATCACGTGACGGGAAAGGACTACGGTAAAGTTGGTCCGGATCGCACGATCGATGACGTCATGAAGCGCCGCACGACGGACCGGTGGAACTTTCTGTTTATCGCGGGAATGTGGTTCCAGGATCTGTTCAACTACGACTTCCGACGGACGGAGCAGTGCATTATTCCGTACGCGACGCAGGAAGGCGAGATTTCGTTCTGCGCCTACAACACGGGCGTCGGTTGGCGGAACATCATCGAGAAGATGCACATGACGGCCACGCTGACCAAGTGGTACGAAGAGCATGGCCGGCACGAGATTTTCGCGGGCGGCAAGAAAGTGAAGATGGAAGACGAGACGCATTCACTGCTGCTGCGCGACGCTCTGGTTACCAACGAACTGCAGCATGATCTCGACAAGCTGGGGATCGCGAAGAATTCTCGTGAAGAGAAGGTGCGGGCGCGGGATGCGAAGCAGAAGGCTTCGGCCGCCGGGCTTCAGGCTTCGGCTTCTGTCGGTGAGTCTGAGGCGCGTGGTCCGAAGGTGAATGATGAGGCTTACAACGCGCGCATGGCTGCTCTCTACCGGGAAGTGGTTCTCAAAGAGAAGCCGGTGGTGGCAGAAAACGGGTTTATTCCGCTGGGCGCGCTGACTGGTAACGGGAACGGGACGCACGCTGCGAAGCCGGAGATTGCGGAGCCGGTGGCGGGGGACTAAGTCAGCTTCTGGCTTCTAGCTTCTTGCTCAACCAAGAACGGGTCGCCTTCGCAGTCTGGTACGAAACACTTGGCGGCTTTTCCAAGCAATGAGAAAATGCCCTCGCGGGAGCGAGGGCATTTTTTATGGCTTATATCCGGGGTGAGGCGCGGGAGCAGACGACCATGTTTCCCGTGACTTTGGAAGAACCGATCCATCCGATCACATGTGTCGAGTGATCGAGGCGTTCGTAGGTCGGCTGGACGTGGCCAAGCTGTCGACTAGATAATTCGTCGTCACGCCAGCGACCGTTTCGTTCACACGATTTCCGTCGCCGTCGTAGATATAGTCATTCGTCAACACTCCGGCATCAGCCCGATCCAGATCATTGAGCCAACTTCTTCAGGAGTTCGCCGGCCTTCCTCCTGATCGTGATTCGCGAGCCTTTGCCTGTCTCCGGATCTGCAAGGTTTTCGAGCTGGTGGAGCAGCCCGCCAAGTTGCTCCAGTTCCTCCTTGGCGAGAAAGGTAGGATCGTTTTCTAAGGAAATCGGCAAAAAGGTATTCAATACTCCCACGGCATGGTCGTACTCAGCGGTTTCCAGCGCTCGCGGTGGATTCAGTAAGAGCCCTACGATCGCCTTCGTGACCTCGCGTGCTCCCGTTGTCGAAAGGGCAGCGATAATCGGCCATCTCGGATTTCGCGAGAGCTCGGCGCACAAGGTCGCTGTTACCTCCTGGGCGGTATCGGCGGTAAGGCGAACTCTCGCGAGCTCCGGTGGGAGGATTTTCTGGTAGTGCTCTTCGCTATTCTGCAACAGAGATGACTTCTCGAGCAGCATCGCCAAGTGCATCGGCAAATTTCCCTGCTCGCCTGCCAGCAGCCTCATCACCAGATTGAGTGCGACTTCTCTTTCGGAGGTCATTCGCGTAGGTTGGCTCCTGTCAGATTGTCGACGTCGATCCGCCACCTGCTGTTACCTATAGGCGCGCTCAGCAGACTTCGCATGAACCCAGTGTACCCATACGGAGCGAAGCTACCTGCCTGCTGACTCACGGTTATCACGGCTGTGAAGAAGTCACCCTGGAAGCTATTGAACGGATACTCCAGCGCGGGTTGGCCCTAAAGTAGGTTCCGTCAGGGTTGACGTGCAAAATATACGATCATGTCGTATATTTTGCACATGTGGATTCCACGCGCAGTTGAACCCCGCCTACAGCACTCCGCGAAGACACGGCCTGTGGTCGTGCTGACCGGAGCCAGACAGACCGGCAAAACCTCCACGTTTCTGCGCCTGTTCCCGAAGCATGGGTTTGTCTCCCTCGACCTCCCCACCGAAGCTGAACAGGCTGAAAAAGAACCGGGGACTTTCCTCCAACGTCATTCGCCGCCCGTGCTTATTGATGAGGTTCAATATGCGCCGGGTTTGTTCCGCCACCTCAAGGCGGCCGTGGACGCCCACCGTACACGCAACGGACAATTCCTGCTAACTGGTTCGCGGAAGTTCACTCTGATGGAGAACGTTTCCGAGTCTCTGGCGGGCAGGGCTGATATCGTCGAACTTGAAACCCTGTCATTTGCTGAGATTCAAGGGGCCTTGCCGAAAACCGGGATCGAAACAACCGTCGTGCGCGGCGGTTTCCCAGAGCTGTACGCCAATTTGGACATTGATCCTGCAGCCTTTTACAACTCCTATCTTGCTACGTATCTCGAACGCGATGTGCGCTCCTTAACCAATGTTGGCAGCCTGCGGGACTTCGAGAGATTTCTGCGTGCCTGCGCACTCCGCTCTGCGAATCTCTTGAACAAAGCAGATCTGGCGCGCGATGTCGGCATTGCCCCTTCAACAGCGAATCATTGGTTATCCATGCTCGAAGCTTCGGGTCAGATCGTATTGCTTGAGCCCTGGTTTTCGAATCGGACCAAGTCCATCGTAAAGAGCCCGAAACTCTATCTCGCTGACACTGGCCTGCTCTGCGCTCTGCTGAACATTCGGTCCGAGCAAGCGCTTCAGCAATCACCGGCGGTAGGTGCAGTCTGGGAGACATTTGTCTTCGCCCAACTTCGGGACCGAGAGCGTCGTGGTGGGCGTACAGGCAGTCTTTTCTTCTGGCGCGACCGAACTCGCGAAGTAGATTTTGTGGTGGATACGGGTGGACGCCTGGAATTCTTTGAAGCCAAGTGGACGGAGCTGCCAGATGACGGCGATACAGTAAATCTTGCTTTCGTGCGCAACGTGGTGGGCAAAGCTCGCGTGGCCGCTGCGGCTGTCGTCTGTCGCGCATCAAACGGCTTTCCACTTGCAAATGGATTTCGGGCACTACCTGTTACCGAACTGAAATGAATTTGTGTCGCCGAGAAGAGACCGAAGAAATCGGAAGGGTGTTGCAGGAAAATCTGGCATTCCCAGGACAGATGAATGATAAGCCGAGGCACAGAGGATAGCTATAGCTACGTTGCTGATCTCGAACGGCGAGAATGTGAACGTCGCACAATCGCAACTTCGTCACACCACCCCAAGATAACCTTGGAACTTTACGCACAAGCGGTTTCCGCCGACCGACAGAAAGCACACAAGAAGGTCGTCCAGATGGTGCTTCCGGCGAAATTCCCCGAGAAATTGAAAGCGCGAAGCGCTGCGCCAACTGCGTAGAAAGCGTTCTGGGTGTCCGAGGGTACCCGAAAGCAACCCTGCTGAAATCCTCTAAGTACTTGGTGAGCGCGGCAGAATTCGAACCTGCGACCCACGCCTTAAAGGGTCGCCAACCCGATTACAAACAACAACTTGCACGTCCAGCTTACTCCATGTACGACACAACAGAATCAGTGAGATACCAACAAGACATCCGTCTGGGTGCCCTGAGGGTGCCCGGAATCCTCCGCAGCGTACCGGCTGTGCGTTTTGGCGTGTAAGGCTATTCCGCTTGCTTCGCTTCGAGCCGGCCGATGGTTGCACGGAGCCAGGCACCGAGAGCTTCCTCTATCTCTTGCTGTGTCCCGGTTCGGTACAACGAGTCGAGGGTCTCTCGGCTCGGCGACAGCGGAATATGGATGCAAGGAGTTCGCTCTTTACGCGCGTTCTCTGGCACAAATTGCATCAGGAGGCACTCGCTGCACGGTTCACGATCCCTGGAGTTAAAGTTCATGCAGGTGGGGGAATCTTCGAAAATGAAACGGGCGCGCCAGGATTCGCGTGGCAATCGTCCGTAACCGCCTTGCTCAAGAAACTCAAGTTCGAACTTCAGCATGTCTGGCAGGCTGCGATTGTCCTTTGGCATAGACTCACCCTCACTATTATTGTGGTCCCTCCGAATAAAGCGGCGCGGTGACGGGCATCACGGTTGGCCGTGCTGAGCATCACGCGACTTGTTCGGGGGGATGCGGAAGCGCAGGTAGGCCCGGCAGTATTTCCGTTACCACCACTTGTGACGGAGATCACAGAACGACCACCCGCAGGTAGTGTCCTAGCTGGCCCGGAGCTTCTGGGCCTCTGCTCTAGGTTTCTCGATGTTCTCGTGCAGGCCATCTCTGAATAGCCATAGAAGTGGTTCTCTCTCGGCAGGATCGCCCGCCGCCGCCCCCTTGAACCACAAACTCCTTAAGCCGCTCTTCCGACGCAGAAGCATTGGGCGTTCAGGTCACCCCTTCCCATTCCGGGCTTACTGTCCAATTGTGACCAAACAGGAAACCTTAGCGACGCACTATTAAGGATTTTCCCTCATCCCCTCGGCGAGCTTCGCTTTCTGTTCCTCGATCCACCCTTCGATCACTTTCCGAATGCCGGCTTCGTTGCATATCTCGCGCTCCTTTTCCAGCTTCGCAATCTCTGCCTTGATCTGCGCCCTTTGGATAGGGGAGAGCATGGCGGACAGTGTATGCCGGGACCTGCCATCATCTCTGTGGCCCGCCCTACAGACAGACGCAGTTGGGGGTTGCAACGCACTATTAGGACACTACCCACCCGCAAGGGTGTTCAATATTGCACAGTCTGCGGGTAATTTCCGTTTTAAGGTTGGCGCCAAACCAAAACTAGATGGGACTTCAAGATCAAACGGAGCTTAGACATGAAAAGGATCGACTTCAAAGTGTTTATAATCGCAACCGTATTCGCGCTTCTTCTCAGCGTTCCTCCGTCGGCGCGTGCGCAAGACGCGGCAACCATCTTCAAATCTAAGTGTGTCGGCTGCCACGCCGCCGACGGCACTGGTTCGGCAATGGGTAAGAAGATGGGCGCCCACGATTTTACGTCTGCCGATGTGCAGGGAATGTCGGACGCGCAGCTCACGGACATCATCACCAACGGCAAGAACAAAATGCCGAAGTATGCATCCCTGAAGCCGGAAGACATCAAGGGGCTGGTAGCTTATATCCGCACGCTGAAGAAATAGTCCCGGGCGGCTGCTACCGGATTCACTGGGGGATTGTTCAGGGCGGCGGATTAGCCGCGGCAAGATGTGGAATGTGCCTGCAGCCAGAGAGTGGGCTTTTGACTCGAAGCTACGCGCCACCTCTACGCCGGAATCAGAGATTCCAAAGCCACGCGATTCGGAATCACCAAAGTGGAACCGTTCTGCTGAATCAGGTGTTGCTTCTTGAACCCGGCAAACAACCGGCTCACCGTCTCCCGCGACGTCCCAATCATCTGGCCGATTTCTTCGTGAGTCAGGCCCATCTTCACCTGGCTGGGATTTCCCGCCTCGGCATTCTGATCAAGCCACCCCACCAGCAGTCGCGCGAACTTCTCGCTGGCCGAGTCCGAGAGAATCAAGTCACGGATCTCGCGGCAAGTAGCGGAGTAATCCATGCTGATGTGCTGCGTCACCCACAGCGCAAGCTCTCCGTGAGCGCGCATCAACCGCAGCAAATCATTGTGACGCACGAAGCTGAGCTCGCTGGGCTCCTGCGTCTCGGCCGTAGCTTCATAAGGGCGTCCCGAGATCACCGCGGCCACTCCCATCGGCCAACCGGCATCCACCATTCTCAAAATTAAAGTCCGTCCATCGCTGCCACAAATGGAAAGCTTCACCCGTCCTCGCCGCACGATAAAAACTCCCCGCGTCGCTTGCCCTTCTGCGAACAGAACCGCTCCTGTGGGGTAGGTAGTGGTAATCGACTCCTGCTCCAAAACATCCGCGACCGCTGCGGAAAGATCGCAAAAAGTCTTGTCGACCGGTACAGCGTTATGAGCGTTGTTCACGATATGAGCAGCCATGAATGCCTCCGCCTTCAGCTTTGCTTTGGCAAGCTCGTCGCCACTCTTCCAGGGAATGAGAACTTGGGTCGGAACGTCCTCGAAATAACCTAAGCTGAACAACACAAATGACTTAGCTTGACTAAGCCGAATTCAGCCATGCCCGCTCTTCTCCTCGTTAACTGCCCAAGTGGGTGCTTTCCCGCACCTATGTGTGATCCCCATCACCATGTCGTTGGTTACAAGGCACTGACCCATCTGGCTGAATGACAGCCCCGCCCCATTCAGCTTATTGTGGCGTGGATTGTATTCAGCAGAGCGGTTCGGCTAAATGGTTTTTCGAGAAGAATCACACCCGCCTTCAACACCTCGCGATTCGCCATCAGCTCCCCGGTGTAACCCGACATATATACGACTTTCAGGCTAGGTCGGGACGCGTTCAGGCGCTCCACTAACTCCGGACCGCTCATGCGCCGCATCACGACATCGGTCAACAACAGGTCAATCGGCTCGGGATGAGACTCCAACCATTCCAGGGCGGACTTCCCATCATCCGCCTCAACTACGGTAAAGCCACTCTCCTCAAGCAGTTTTCGAGTCAGGCTACGCATGATTTCGTCGTCTTCTACCAGCAGGATCGTCGCCCCCTGCCTTTTCGGACTCAGGGCTTCCGCCTCCGGCTTGGCTGCGTGTCCAATTTTGTGCTCCGCGCTGGGCAGATAAATCTTGAAGGTCGTTCCGTGGCCCGGCTCACTGTAGACCAGGATGTGTCCGGCACTCTGCTTGACGATTCCATAGACCGTAGCCAGGCCCAGGCCAGTTCCCCGGCCCGCCTCCTTGGTAGTAAAGAAAGGCTCGAAGATGCGCGATAAGGTGGCGCTGTCCATGCCGCTGCCGGTATCGCTCACCGCCAGCAGGACATACTTTCCAGCTGCCATCGACTCCCGCTGGTCGGCAAAGCTATCGTCAAAATCGACGACATAGGTTTCGAGAATAAGCTTTCCGCCGCGCGGCATGGCGTCCCGCGCGTTCACCGCGAGGTTCACGACGACTTGGTCAAGCTGGCCGGGGTCTACCTCCACCACCGCGGACGGCGATCTCGCCACAATCAGAATCTCGATATCGTCGCCCAGCAGGGGGCGCAGCAACTTGCTGATTTCCCTTAGCCGCTCGTTCAAGTCGAGGACCCGAGGCTGCACCGCTGACGTCCGGCTGAAGGCCATCATTTGTTTGGTCAGCGACCTGCCACGCTCAATTGCTGTCTTGATGTTCTCAACGTACACCGACGATTCCGAAGCCGGGTCGATGCGGTCACGAAGAAACTCACTGCAGGCGTTGATGATCCCCAGGATGTTGTTAAAGTCGTGCGCCACGCCTCCCGCCAGCCGCCCCACCGCTTCCATTTTCTGCGATTGACGAAGCTGGCCCTCCGTTCGTTTCTGCGCCGTGATATCGCGCGCAATCGCCGACGCTCCCACGATCTCGCCCGCCGCATTGCGCAACGGAGACACCGAAATCGAGACGCTCAACTGACGTCCGTCTTTCGTTACCCGCACCGATTCATAATGCTCGGTGCTCTCCCCGCGCGCGATCTTTTCCAGGATCTCGGAAATTTCATTGGGACGATCGCTGGGCGTCAGCAAAGATATGTGTTTTCCTACGACCTCTTCCGGCTTGTACCCATAGATGTGCTCGGCTCCCTTGTTCCAGCTGGTAATGACGCCGTTCAAATCTTTACTGAGGATCGCGTCCTCCGACGAATCGATAATCGAGGCCAGCCGCGAGCGGTATTCTCCCAGCTGTTCGTTGCTTCTCCGGTGCAGCTCTTCATTGGCTCGCCGCAGCTCTTCCGCGATTCTCTTGCGATCGCTGATGTCACGGATCGCGCTCAGAACCAGCGTCCCCTTCTCGGTCGACACCGGGCTCAGACTGATCTCTACCGGAAATTGCGACCCGTTCCGCCGTCTGCCGTAGAGATCCAGGTCCGCTCCCATGCGCCGCGTCTTCGGTGTCTGGGCGAATTTCTCGCGATGGTGTTGGTGCCGGACCCGGTAACTCTCTGGCACCAGCAACTCCACTTTCTGGCCGATCAGCTGCTCGCGTTCATAGCCGAACAACTCCTGCGCCTGCGAATTGGCCTGAACGATGGTCCCTTCGCGGTCAACGGCTACCACGGCGTCCGGAAGCGCCTCCAGCAGGTCCGTGGAAAGAAGAACCTCCGCCATGGTTTTGGCCGATGGGGGAGACGCGGACGCGAGCTCGGATTGATCAGGAGGACGATGCAACGCACAACCCCGCAGTGTAAAAACTGTCGGTCAAATCTATGCTGGAACCCAGCGGCCTGTAAAGGAGCGGGGGAAATGGGTGTACGCTCGACCTCAGGGATTGGTTTCGGAAGGGCACGGCTTCAGACGCGAAAAAATCCGATGGGCGCGGGCTTGGGAAAGGCGCGGGTTTAGAGGTTGCGGAAAAACCCACAAATGCGTGCAGTATCGTGGAAGAGCGGCGCTTCAGCGCCGCGTAAAGCTCCCAAAATCAGCGCGGGCTTCAGCCCCTGTGGTCGCATTTTGTGTCTAGGACGGGTTTTTCCGCACCATTTGTGCCGCTAAATCGCTGAAAATATGTCCGCGCTTTAGCCCCTGAGGTTCCGCTCGCGTCGAAGCATTACGAGATGGCGTCCCACGCCCGAACAGGAGATTCCAAGGATGGCGATCCAAAAGTAATCAAAGAATTAAACGACGCTCTACGCGAAGAGCTCACCGCCATCAACCAGTATTTCGTGCATGCGGAAATGTGCGAGAACTGGGCTACAAGAAACTTGCCGACTACATCAAAAAGCAATCCATCGATGAGATGAAGCACGCAGAAGTGCTCATCGAGCGAGTCCTGTTTCTCGACGGAACCCCTACCATGGAACTGCCGTGCAAATCGCCACGCAGGACAAAGACAATGGCAGCCGCGATCTGCTGGTCAAACTGCTCAAAGACGAAGAGGATCATGTGGACTGGCTGGAGGCTCAACTCCACCAGATCAAGGAAGTCGGCTACGAGCGCTACCTCTCGATGCAGTCGTA
>Ga0210383_10004109_pt1 | contig 12925 bp, 8 predicted proteins | sample IncBWC14OmetaG_FD_160072 | JGI IMG/M metagenome (GOLD analysis project Ga0210383, IMG submission 160072) | Forest soil microbial communities from Barre Woods Harvard Forest LTER site, Petersham, Massachusetts, United States - Inc-BW-C-14-O ...
CCACAGCCCGACGGCCCGATCAGCGCAGTCACCTCGCCAGCCTGCATCGTCAGCGACACCTGCTCCAGCACCATATGGTCGCCAAACCACGCCGTGATATCACGAGCATCCAGCTCGGCAAGCGGCGTCGACACAGCCCCGAACACCCGCGTACCGGCTGCCGGGCTGGATGCATCGTCGTCGGGTCGATCGGTCACGTCCGGATAGTCCTTGTCCTGTGACGGCGGCAGGGGCGGCGAAGTGGAGGTCATGGCGCGGGCTCACATCAGGTTCGGCAGCAGCTGGACTACCTGGTCGGCGACGGCGAAGCCAAGGTAACCGAGCACGGGCAGCCCGACGATCCAAGCCTGCCAGCGGCCCCAGCGCTGACTCAGCCAGCCCACTCCGACCGCGGCGGCTACCAGGCACATGCCCCAGAGCACGAGCGGCACCAACGCCAGCAGGTTCGCGCCGAGCGCCTCCTCGTCGGGAGAGAGTTCGGCCGGCGACACCACCATCGCCGGTGCTGGCTGCGGCTTCGAGATCAGGTTCGCGTCGACCCGCAGGACACCGGACGGCACGAACGCCGGGCCGGCGGCAGTGGCGAGGATCAGCCGTCCCTGTCCTGCCGAATACGCCGGGACCGGGTCTCCTGCCAGGCGGGTATCAAGCACACGGTATCGCGCGACGCCCTGCCCGGTCGTTACGGTGAAAATCTCGCCTGGAGACAGGCTGCCAAGCCGGGCGAACGGCCCGCCGTAGGCGGCCCGGCGGCCCAGGATCTCGCTGATCCCAGCCTGACCGGGCAGGGGGGTATCGCGCAGGTGGCCTGGACCGCCCTCGAGTACGGCATCGCTAGTGCCTTCAAGGACAACGGCATTGAGTCCAATCTCCGGGATGTGGAGCACGGCGACTGGCGTCCCTAGCGTCAGCAGCTTCTTGGGGTCGGCGGGCTGCGTGGGACCTGTGGGCGCGATCGCCTGCGCCAGCTCGGCCCGGAACGACGCGTAGTCCTCGTACTGCACGCGGTCGTAATGCAAGCGCGAGAACAACATGACGTAGGCCGTGAACGCGAGGAGAGTCATACCGAGGATCAGCGCCGTCGTGGCAGCGACCTGCCGCGGAATAGTCGCGCGCTCCGTCCATGGCTTCGGTCCCCAGCCGGGTCGTGGCAACGCTGGTGGCGATTCGCCACTGCCCCCGCCTGGCGTGCCGGGCTGGGGCGAGGCGACGAGGGTCATGCCTGTCCCGGTGGCGTAGTCGAGCCGGACCCGCCAAGCAGTCGCTGCTCGGTCTCCCGCCGGACGCTGTCGGCCAGTGCATTCACGGCTACTTGCAGTTGGCGCTGCCGGTACCGCACCCACCGCACCCAGCTCACGGTGCCGCCGCCGATGACGATCAGGATCAGAAGGATGGACCACGGTACCGCCAGAGTCGACGCGCTCGCCGTCACCGCTGCCATCGGCGCTGCCAACGGCGGCTCTCCCGGCCCGGCTCCAGGGCTGAGGTTCACGTGCGCGGTCAGCGGTCCTGCCCCGTACAGAAAGCCGGTGGTCTCCGTGAACTTAACGGCATCGCCAGGCAGCACGACCGGCAGCGACTTCTGGCGCGCCGTGGCCGCGCCGAACAGCCCGCTGACGGACACGCCCTGGCTCCCGCCAAGCAGCACGTTGCCGGTGTTCTGCACCGTAAAGGTGACAGTTGCCTGGCCGTCATTCAGCGGATTGAAGCCGCCGTGGTAGCCAACAGAAACCGACTCGACCCGAAGCCCGGCGTGGAGCGGACCGATGACCCGCAGCAGGATCGGCACCGCGATCCGCTGGGATTCGTTGAACGACGTTCCGCTTCGCGTCTTACGTACGACCGTCACCTGGCCGAGCATGGCGCCAACGTGGTCCCCCGGGCTGGCGTTCCGCGGCACGTTGATGGTGAACGGCTCGATGACTCCCTTGTCACCAGGGATGATGACCGACAGCTGGGCGATGTTGCGCGAGAACTTCGCCCAGGCGCCGATCTGGGTGGGCTGCTTGCCAGCCGGCAACAGGATAAGTGCGTCCGACTGGGTGGTCCCGGTCGCGTCCGTGGCGTAGATCGTGAAGGCGACCGACTGGCTGCTGCGGTTGATCACGGCGACATGATCGGAGATCGTCGATCCGGGCTTGACGTTGGCGTAGTTGAAGGTGGACCGATGGTCTGGCGCAGTGGCGCTGGCCGGGATCACCGACCAGGTGATCGAACTAGCCGACGAGGGCTGAGGGTTGTGCTTCGGCTTGCCGGCGACTAGCGCCGCGACCGACGAGGGCGCTGCCATGGCCGCGGGGCCGGAGATCACGGCCGCCGCGCCGATTGCGGCCAGCAGGAGCGCACCGCTCAGGATCTGGCCGCGGCGTACCACGGTGCGGTGCGGGTGGGAGATGTTCATCGGCGGAGATCAGTCCATTCACGCGGGGCTCGGCGAGCCGGAACTGCAAGAGAACGAAGCGTGCCACGAATCCGGCGGCACACATGCTGTGTCGGTGCGGCCCCACGACCGGCCGGCGATGGCTGACGAGGAGCGCCACGCAGCATGTCGCTGCCCGGCGCCCCTCCCGGCTGCGCCGGGGCCAGCTAAGAAGCCGGCCCCGGCGCAGTCATCAGCAGTCCGGAGCCACCCCGCTGGTTACGGGGCGGTCTCGATGTAGGTGATCGTGACGGCGCCGGTGAAGGTACCTGTCGGCGTGCCCGCCGGCAGGGTCAGCGTCAGCGCCGGGTTGAGCGTGTCGGTTCCGAACCCTGAACCCGCCAGGGCCTGGACCAGAACCCCCGGACCGGCCGTTACGCCGATGTCCGCCGCGGGCGAGCCGAGCGTGGCCCCGCCTTCGACGGTACCGGCCGGCGCCCAGCCGAGGTCGTCACTCGGGATTGAGGTGATGGCGACGCCAGCCGGCAGCCCGCTGCCGGCGAAGTTCGACGTCTCCTGGCCGTACACCGCGAAGCCGGGGTAGTTGTTGCGGGTGTCGCTCACCGTGACGGTGCCCAGGTTGCCGGTGGCCTGCGTGTTCCCCGAGTTCGGGGTCAGGACCGCGGTGGCAGTGGGAATCTGAACAGTGAAGGAACCCGTCGGCGCGATGGTCACTGAGACCGGGACCGCTCCGGCAATGGTGGTGCCGGACGAGATCACCGACTCGGTGGTGGTGCCGCTAGACCCGTTGAACGCGGTCGTGTTGCTCGGCGTGAATGTCGCCGATAGCGACTGGTTGCCGGCCGTAGTGAAGCCGCCGGTCAGGGTGAAGGTGGCCGTGCCTGTGTTCCCTGAGTAGGTCACGGTCGCCGGAGTGGAGTTGATGACCGAGGCACCGTTGAAGAAGGTGACAGTACCGGCCGGGTTGCCAGTGCCGGTGACGGTCGCGGAGAGGGTAACGCTCGCACCCTCCGCAGCCGGGTTCGGGCTGGCTGACATCGTGGTGGTGGTGCTGACCGCCTGCGCGGGCGTGCTCACCGTGTACGACGCGCCGTCGGCACCCAGGTTGACGTCGATGTCCTGCCAGAGGACAGCGGTGGTGCCCACCTGGCCGAGGCCGCTGGGCACGCTGCTGCACTTCAGCACCCACTCAGTGGACCCGCTGGGCTGAACGTTGGCCGCGCTGAGGAGGTCGGGGACATCCTCGATGAGCGGCTGCGAGGTGACCGGGTTGCTGCCGGTCAGGTTGAATGGCGCGGACACCGCGGTGAACGTCATCGGCGAGCTGATCGCCGTGCCCGCGGAGTTCAGGTTGACCTCTTCCAGGACCGCCGATGACTGGAAGCCCGTCGGGCAGCCGTCAATCGTGGTCCACGTCGTGGTCGTCGCGCTGGTCCCGGACGTCGGGCTAAGAATCACCGTTCCCAGCGTCGGGTCGGTGCCGACGACGGCCCCGGCAGGCGCCGCGAGGAGCAGCATCGAGCCGACAGTGGCGCCGGCCACCCCGACCGTAAGCGCCCTCATCAACGACATAGCCGGGAACGCTACAACCCGGCTGCCAATTCGACGCGTACTGCGGATGAGATTTACGAGAACGACAGCAGGCGTCCGTGTTCAGCGTGTGCTCTTCCTCAGCAGCTTTGCTGTGGCGCTGTCGTGCCAGCTCATACGTACCGGAGCGACAGGCGCCCGCCGGCCATGCGGTCCGGGGAGCCTGCGCAATCCAGTGTTCATCCGCGCTTTCCTCGCGTGTAGTCCGCGACGGTTCGTGCCGTGATTGAGTCCTCCTTGTAGCCAGGTGCCTAGGTACCTTTCATCCAGCCTGGAGCGGGAAGCGGCCTGACCGCCGTGCGATGAAGAGGGCGGGTGTTTTGTGTTGCTCGGCAGGCTGTCCGGCTCGGCGGGTCCCGCCGCATCCGGTCGCCGCGATCTGACCGCGCGGCTGAACTCTTCCGATCGCGTGTTCCGCGCGATCGCGAGGGCAGGCGGCACTGTCGTGTTGGTGCTGATGGGGCTCGTTGGCACGTTTCTGGCGTACCGCGCCTGGGATGCGCTGCGGAAGGCCGGCTGGTCGTTCATCACGACTCAGGACTGGAACCCGGATGGCGGCGGTTTCGGCATCGCCGCGATCATCGTTGGCACCGTGCTCTTTGCGCTGGTCGCCGTCGCGGTGGCGGTGCCGCTTGCGGTCGGCACGTCGCTGTACATCTCCGAGTACGCGCCGCGGCAGTTCCAGCGCCTTCTGATCACGCTGGTCGACCTGATGGCCGCCGTTCCCAGCGTCGTCTACGGCTTGTGGGGCGCGTTCCTCCTGCAGTGGCGGGTCGTCTCGATCTCGCGCTGGATCAACGACTGGTTCGGGTGGATCCCGATCTTCAGAGTTGACGGCGTCCCGCGGCACGCCGTGCAGCCGACCGCGACGTCCTATACGTCGTCGACCTTCATCGCCGGCCTGGTAGTCGGCCTGATGATTACGCCGATTGCCTCCTCGATCATGCGCGAGGCGTTCAGCCAGGCTCCGGCTGGCGAGCGCGAGGGCGCTCTCGCGCTCGGTGCCACCCGGTGGGGGATGATCCGCTCCGTTGTGCTGCCGTTCGGCCGGGGCGCGATGATCGGCGGGACGATGCTCGGGCTCGGCCGCGCGCTCGGTGAGACCATCGCGGTCGTCATGATCATCTCGCCGATCTTCAAGATCCAGACCCATATCCTGCAGAACGGCACGAGTTCGGTATCGAGCACGATCGCGCTGCGGTACTCGGAGGCGACCCCGTTCGCGGTGAGCGCACTCATGGCCGCCGGGCTGGCGCTCTTTGCGCTGACCCTGCTCGTCAATTTCGTCGCCGCTCAGATCGTGACCCGGTCGCGCTCCGGCGCGCTGAGCGAGATCTGATCGCTATGTCTGTGCTCCCATTTCCGTCTGCCGCCCAGCCCGGCGGCACCGAGTCCGGTGCAGAGGCTGCGCGCGGAGTGCGGACGACCAGCGCTCGGTCGGCCCGGCCGGAAGCGGTGGGCACGCCGCCGGTACCGCGCCGGCTCAGCGGTGCCCGCCTACCTGACGTGCTCGCCGTGGGCGGGTCCGCCGCCGCCGCCCTGGCCACGACGGGCGTGCTGTGGACCGAGATCGGCCCGTTCAGCGGAATCGTCGGGTACGTCATCGTGAGCTGGGCGCTGTTCGTGCTGACCTATGCGGTGCTGGTCTCCCTGGATGAGAACCGGCCGACGATGCGCGATCGGGTGTCGGCGGTCGTCGTGCACTCGCTCGCCTTCGTCGTCCTCGCCGCGCTGGTCTTCATCATCGTGTACACCTTCGTGCGCGGTGCCAAGGCGCTGATCCACGTCAACTTCTACACGCAGGACCTGCACACGACCGGCCCGCTGGACCCGCTGACGAAGGGCGGCGTATTGCATGCGCTCGTCGGCACCCTGATCGAGATCGGCATCGCCCTTGGCATCGCCGTTCCGCTCGGCTTGCTGGCCGCGGTCTTCCTGCACGAGGTGCCGGGCAGGTTCTCGCGGTTCGTGCGTAACGTCGTGCAAGCGATGACGGCGCTGCCGGACATCCTGGCTGGCCTGTTCATCTACGCCACGCTGATCCTCATCTTCGGGCTGCAACTATCCGGCCTGGCGGCGGGGTGTGCCCTCGCGGTTACTGCGCTGCCCATCATCTGCCGCGCGGCCGACGTGGTCCTGCGGCTCGTCCCCGGCGGTTTGAGAGAAGCGTCGTACGCGCTGGGCTCGGGACAATGGCGGACGGTCTGGTACGTCACGCTACCAAGCGCGCGGTCTGGGCTGGCGACGGCGGTGATCCTCGGCGCGGCACGGGCGATCGGCGAAACCGCCCCGCCGCTGCTGACCGCCGGTGCCACCAACTACCTGAACTTCGACCCGGTGCAAGGCCCGATGATGTCGCTGCCGCTGCTTGCCTACACCCTCGTTCAGAATCCCGAGCCGAACTACATTGCCCGCGGCTTCGGGGCCGCGGCCCTGTTGCTCGTGCTCGTGCTCGTGCTCTTCGTCATCATGCGCGCGGTCGGCGGCCGGGGCCCTGGTCAGCTGACCGCGCGTCAGCGGCGCCGGCGGCTGGCCGAATCACGTCGCGACCTGGACCGGATCGCCCAGCGGGCTGCGATCGAGCCAGGGGCCCAGGCCGCCGCGGAATTCCTGACACCCGCCGGTTCCCCGAGCCGCTGGCTGCTGCCCGGTAGCTGGCTGCCGGGCAGGAGGTCCTGATGGACGGGACGCAGACGCGCGAACGAATGAAGGCACTGAGCACGGAAGGAACGGGGAAGTGAGCAGGGCGAGTAGGAAGCACGTGCGGCTGCTGGCGGCAGTCGGGGTCATGGCGGCGACGGCGCTATGCACGGCCCTGATCCCAGCATCGCCCCCCGCCTTCGCGACGACCTACGTGCCGATTACGGGCGCCGGCTCCACGTGGTCAGCTAACGCGATCGACGCCTGGGTCACCAACGTCGCCCAGTACGGCATGGACGTCAGCTATGCCGCCGTCGGATCCACCTCAGGCCGACAGGAATTCGGCCAGGGCACCGTCGACTGGGGTGCGTCGGAGATCCCTTACGGCGTGGTGGACGGCAACAACACTGACCCGCCGCCGCAACGCGGCTACGCCTACATGCCGGATACGGCAGGCGGCACTACGTTCATGTACAACCTCAAGATCGGCAATACCAAGGTCACCAACCTGCGGCTGTCCGGGGCGGCGATCGCCGGCATCTTCACCGGCGTGATTACCAACTGGGACAACTCGATTATCCAGAAGGACAACCCTGGCCTGACGATGCCGAATCTGAAGATCGTGCCGGTGGTGCGGTCCGATGGGTCAGGCGCGACGGCCGAGTTCACCGAGTGGATGCTCGCTACCGAGCCCTCGGACTGGACCGCGTACTGCGCGAAGGTGGGCCGCAGCCCATGCACCCAGACCTCGGCCTACCCGGTGCTGCCCGGCTCGGCGATGGTCGGCCAGTCCGGGGACCTTGGCGTATCCGGCTACGTCAGCCAGCAGCAGGCGGATGGCGCGATTGGTTATGTCGAGTACTCCTACGCGCTGGAGACCGGCTTCCCAGTAGCTCTGGTGCTCAACGCGGCCGGCTACTACACCGAGCCGACCGCCCAGAACGTCGCGGTGTCGCTGCTCAAAGCCCAGATCAACATGGACAAGAGCTCCCCCGTCTACCTGACCCAGGACCTGTCGCAGGTCTACACCGACACCGACCCGCGCACCTACGAGCTCTCGTCGTACTCGTACATGATCCTGCCGACCGATACGACGCTGGGAATGACGACAGCGAAGGGCAACACCCTCGGCGCCTTCGGCTCGTACTTGCTGTGCCAGGGTCAGCAGCAGGTGGACGCTCTCGGATACTCGGCGCTGCCGATCAACCTGGTCGAGGCCGGCTACCAGCAGCTGCAGAAGGTACCCGGCAACCAGGTACCGACGGCGACGTCCGCGCAGATCCAGGGGTGCAACAACCCCACGTTCTCGACCAACGGCACCAATACGCTGGCCGACGAGGATCCGAATCCGCCTGCCTGCGACAAGGAAGGTTCGACGCAGTGCACCGCCGGGACTGGCGGTGCCAAGACGAGCACGCCGGTCAAGGCGAGCGCGGAGGGCAGCCAGGCCAGCAGCGGCTCTACTGCCACCAGTGGCAGCAGCCACAGCTCGAGCACCGCCAGCGCGAGCACGAGCGCAGCTGCAGGAAGTAACGCGGCGTCGCAGGGCTGCGATCCGGACAGCGGGACCTGCGGCAGCAGCACGGGCGGCAGCGCCGCGGACGGCGGACCGCAGACGGTCAATGGTGTCGCCACGGCGGCAGCCGTCAGCCTCGGCAACGGGCTCCAGGTCACGCTGATGGCGCTTGCCGCGGCCCTGCTGTTGTGCCTGGCACTGGTCCCGCCACTGATCGTGCAGACGGCTAGGCGCCGAAGGCAACGGCGATTCAGCCCGCCCCGCCGGCCGGGAGCTCTCCAGTGATGGCGCGTGCTAGCCGGTCGGCGCGGCCTGCCGGTCTCATGAGGCGCGTGCGGCTAACCGGGGCAGCGGCTGCCGTTGCGGCCCTGGGCACCCTTGTCATCATCGGTCCCCCCGGCCATGCGCAGGCGGCTACCAACAGCTACGACCAGATCACCGGATCTGGCTCGACCGACTCGGCCGTCTCCGTGCCCTGGACCCAGGGATTGCTGGACTCAACCAACCAGCCGCTCACAAATGACGCGACGGACCTCGCCTCGAACTCCGCCCGGGCGGCTGGCTCTGGCCCGCTGTCCTTCATGTACTCCGACTTCAAGAACCTGGTTGTCACTGTCAGTCAGACGCAGGACATCACTCAGCAGGGCATCACCGTTAACTGGACCGGCGGCGAACCGACGATCGGCGGCGGACAGGCTAACTTCCTGCAGCTGATGGAGTGCTATGGCGACGCCGACACCGGGCCGGATCCGGAGGACTGCGAGTTCGGTAGCGCAGAATCGCTGGCCAGCGATTCTGCACAGTCGCTCCTCGGCGACCGGACTGGCTACGAGTGCGTCGCCGGAGCGGTGCCCAGCACGACCAGCCCGCCTGCCGCCCTGAACGGCCTGCCCCCCGCGTACGGGTGCGACACCGAGGAGCCGGGTAGCGCGAGCCCGCCGCATGTCGCGCCAAACGCGCAGACTGGCCAGTTCACCATCCCGTTCGTCCCGATCACCGACCCGAGCGACCCGGCCTACGGGGCAACCGCGGAATCCGACTACTACAACCAGTTCACCTCCGACGAGATCCAGCGGGCCGTCACCAGCTCGGGCGGCACCGGTCAGGTCCAGTTCGAAACGCTCACCAGCACCGGGGCACCCGGTCTTGGCTGCGGTGCAGTGGAGTCCAACGGCCAGCCGCGCGGCTGCTGGCTGGTCATCGTGCCGCGCGGCCAGTATGAGACCAATGGGTACAAGGTCGCGGGGGATTCGGGACCAGGCGCATTCCTCGACTCCTCGCCGCTCAGCGCCTCGAACTGGGCGCAGCGCATCCAAATCCACCTCGGCTTCGCCCCGGTGCAGGTGTTCTGTCCCATCGGCACTCAGGAGCGCGAGACTGTCGGTACCCAGATCGTCGCCCGGGCAGTGCAGTCCTGGCAGCTCGCGCTAAACACACAAGCTAACTGCAGCAAGGTCTACGGCTACTCGGCTGTCCCGGAAGCCACCAGCACCCAGGAGCTGTCCGCGACGGGCAGCGGCATCGGACTCGCGTTCACCACGATCCCGATCGGCAGCGAGGCGGCTCGAGATGCCGGCAGCGGCAGTACTGGCGGCACGCTGAACCTGCCGCCGATGGTGTACGCACCCGTCGCCGTGTCGGCGCTGGCCTTCGGCTTCAACATCAACCAGGCCGACGGTCAAGTCATCACGCCTGTCAAACTGACTCCGGAGCTGCTGGCCCAGTCGCTGACCCAGGTCTACCTGACCGACTTGCCCGACTACTACCCCGCTGTGGCCGGCAATCCCGGACCGTCGTGGTCGAGCGGCAATCCGTTGAACCTATCCGCCGACCCGCAGTTCACGGCGCTCAACCCCGAGATCACGCCCTACACGCTGTTCAGCACGCCGCTGGCGCCGCTGCTCACCGAGGACCACTCGGCACTCAACCAGTCGGTATGGCAGTGGATCCAGTCCGACAAGGCCACCGACACCTGGCTTGACAGCACCACCGACGCTGCTGACAAGGTGGCGATCGATCCGGATTACGAGGCGCTTCAGCTCGGCAAGACCCCGGCGGCCGACTCGTTCCCACGCGCCTACTCCGGGTGCCTCGACCTGGGCCTATCCGCCGGGTCGGCGCCGAAGGAAGAGAAAAAGTGCTCGCTAGACCTGCTGCCCTACGCCAATAACTACGAGAGCGCCGCACAGTCGGTGCTCACCGCGGCCAACTCTTCCGCGTACGTCTGGGATCCGAACTCGACAGCGCCGGATGGCACACCGGGCTGGTGGAGCAAGGTCGGGCAGGAAGGGCCGGGGTCCGTCTTCATGTGGACCGTCGCCGACACTCCGGACCTCGCCGCCTATGGCCTCATCGACGGGCAGCTGTGCAACGACGACGGCAGCGCTTGCGTGGGCCCGAGCACGGCTAGTCTCACGACCGCGCTCGACTCGGCGACGAAGGACAGCGCCGGCCTGCTGCAGGTCAACCCCGCCAGCCCCGGCACTGGCGGTTACCCGCTAGTCGAGGTCACCTACGCGGCGGTGCCGACGAATCAGAGCGCGGCCGCTTTGCAGGACTACGCCGCCCTGATCAACTATGCCGCGGGACCTGGCCAGACGCCGGGCGTCGCGCCCGGCGACCTGCCGCCCGGCTACCTGCCGCTGCCCGCCACTCTGGCGAGCCAGGCGAAGAGCGTCGCCGCTGAGCTACTGACTGACGCGGCGGCCAAGTCCGCGTCGGCGGGGCCGTCCGGTACGGCAACGACCGGCGCGCCGCGGCAGGCTGAGACCGGATCGACCACGCCCTCGTCCGGCGGCACGCTAGCGGCCGGCCAGGCCACTCCGGCGCCGGTCAGCTCGTCCTCGCCGGCGTACGGGATCAATCAGCCGACGGCGGAGCTGGCGGCCATCACGACACCGCGGCAGCCGGTCGGCGCTGTCCGCTGGACGCTGCTTGCGGTCGCGATCGTCGGTGCTGTGTGTGCCGCCTGCGGGACGGTGCTGCGCTCCGCGCGGGTCCCGCGCTGGCTGCACAGGCCGCGGCCATGAGGCACATATCCACGCAAGCTTCCTTGGCCGGTGTGGGAGGTCGGCCAAGGACGCCCGCGCGCACGTCGGCGCGGGCATCAGGTGTGCCACGGCGGCACGCCCAGGGCAACGGAAGGAACACACTGTCCATGAATCCCAAACCCCCCAAATCCGGCCGATCCGGCCGGAGAAGGCTTGTGGGCCTGGCGGCGGTCGGAGTGACCGTACTCGGCTTCGCCGGCGCCGGGCTCGCGACCGCGGGATCGGCGCTGGCGGATCCCGGGGTCAGCTACCTGGGCGTCGGCTCGAACACCACGCAGGACGCCATGAACGCTTACGCGGCCCTGCTCGGTGACGGCACCCTCGGCTCCTACGACGCGGTCACGCCGATCACCGGTACGACCTACAACGATCCCGTCAATCCGCTGAACGTCGAGATCGCGCCGGCCAAGGTCGCGTTCGGGGTGGCCAACCCCACCGGCACCCAGACCGACTGCGACTTCACCCGGCCGAACGGCTCGGGTGCAGGCGTGGCCGCGCTGGAGGAAGGCGTCAACCCGAACTTCACCAACAGCAGCCTTCCCGCGTCACCGCACGGCACGACCCAGGAGCCAGGGCCGGGCTGCATCGATTTCGCCCGCTCGTCCAACGCACCTTCCACCAACGCCAACGGCGACCTGCTCTTCATTCCGTTCGGGGGCGACGTGCTGGCGACCGCGACCGGCCCGGCGACCGGCGGCACGACGACGATCGGTACCACGTCGGTGACCTACCTGCCGACGGCCATCACCCAGGCCAACCAGTTCAGCTTCGCCGACATGACAACCTTCTACACCTGCCACATCAACGACACCAACGGCGGCAGCTACACCACCGTCACGGTGCCTGACGGCGACACCATCGGCGAAACCGGCAGCACCACGTACTACGTCCGTACCACCACGAACGTGAACCCGCCGTCGGACGACAGCGCTGCCATCCCGGTCGACCTGTATGTCCCGCAGTCCGGGTCGGGTACGCGGAACTTCTGGCTCAACGCGGTAACGCTCGGTGCCGACAGCACTGGCGCGCTTCCGGCCTGCGTCAACAACAACATCGTCAACGCATCCGCTGGCAACACCTCGTTCAACACCACCCAGGTGGAGGAGAACGACGGGACGGTCTACACGGTCGACCCGAACGCCCTCGGGCCGTTCTCCATCGCGCAGCAGATCGCGCAGTCGTCCGGGCATGGCACTAACCGCCTGTTTGCGGTGGCCACTCACGAGATGGGTGGCCAGCAGCCGTTCACCGGCACGCTGGGAACCAACGCCAAGATCAACCCGCTGTACCCGGTCTGGCGCCTGGTCTACAACGTCGTCCTGGCCGGCCGTGTTCTCGGCACCCCGGGCCCGGGCGGCACGAACGGCACCACCGAGTTCAAGGACGGCAACGGCAACCCGGACGGCAAGTACGACGCCGGCCTCGTCTCGCTGTTCGCCGGTACGGGCTCGGCGCTGTGCTCGAACAGCATCCTCATCGGGAAATACGGGTTCGCCACGCTCCCGCAGACCACCGCCGCCGGGCTGACGGTCAGCTGCGGCGACACCTCACCCGCCGAACTGGCCACGCCCCTCCTCACCGCGGGTGCCCCCGCGGGCTGGACCGGCTTCTAGGCCGATGACCGCTCCGGCGGCCGCCTAAGACCGCCGGGTGCCTGCCCGGACCCGGAATGTCCGGGCAGGCACCCGGTCATCGTCCCATAGCTGGGACGATCCGCCGCTGGCCGCGCAGGAGCGCGCGCCGGCTCAC
>Ga0210383_10004111_pt1 | contig 12924 bp, 7 predicted proteins | sample IncBWC14OmetaG_FD_160072 | JGI IMG/M metagenome (GOLD analysis project Ga0210383, IMG submission 160072) | Forest soil microbial communities from Barre Woods Harvard Forest LTER site, Petersham, Massachusetts, United States - Inc-BW-C-14-O ...
GTGCGGGGGGCGGTGGTTGGCAGGCGGCGGATCTCCAGCAGCTGCAGGCCGAGTGCTTCGAGCTGGTGGATCACCCCGTACAGGGCGCACTGGTCGGGCAGCGAGCCGACAAGCAGGGTGTCCTGACCACTTCGGCCCTCGGCCAGCGTCGGGAACGCTTGCATGATCGTCGGGCCGATCGGCCCTCGGACGCGGATCTCGTAGCGCCGCGGCTCACGACCGCCGCTCGCTGTGTGGTTGGCTGGCATGCGATCAGATTCGGCGCTGGGCGGGTGAGCGCGCCTCGCATGGTTCGGATGAATACAATGGTTTGGTTGAGGTTCGTCGTAGTGCGACCATGTGCGTCGTGGCCGACTCGGCAGCAGTCGTCGAACACCCCGGTTTGGTATGAGAACGTGGTTGGTTCCGCGGCCCGGCCTGTTTGGGCTGCTCGGCCGAGCGGAGCGTGTGGTGCACGTGTCGGCGCCGGCGGGCAGCGGGAAGACGTTTCTGTTGCGCTCCTGGATTGCGGCGGAGAGTCTGGGCGAGCGCGCGGCGTGGGTGTCGGTGGGGCGCGAGGAGCACGATCCGCAAGCGTTCTGGATGTCGGTTCTCGACGCTTTGCGGGGTACGCGGATGGGGTCGGAGCGGGTGCGGGAGCTGACCGCCGCGCCTGATCTGGACGGGGCGACCATCGTCAGACGGCTGCTTGAGGATGTGGGCTCGCTGGATGAATCGGTCTGGCTGGTGCTCGACGACCTACACGACCTCCGCGACGAGCAGGTCGTCCGCCAGATAGAGCTGTTGCTCGGGTCGGCGCCGCCGCAGCTGCGATTGGTGCTGTTGACCCGTCGCGATCTGCGACTGGGGCTGCACCGGCTGCGCTTGGAGGGGGAGCTGACCGAGATACGGGGCGAGGAGTTGCGCTTCACCGTGAGCGAGTCGCGCGCCCTGTTGGAGGCGGCGGGAGTGCGTTTGTCAGACGGCGCGCTTGAGTCGCTGGTCAGAACGACGGAGGGGTGGGTGGCGGGTCTGCGACTCGCGGCCCTATCGCTGGCCCGCGATCCGGATCCCGAGCGGTTGGCGGCGGGGTTCTCGGGCCGTGAGCGCGGGGTGGCGGACTATCTGCTGGCCGAGGTGCTCGAGCGCCAACCGGAAGAGGTGACCCGGCTGCTGTTGCGGACGTCGATCCTCGAGCGGGTAAGCGGACCGTTGGCTGACCGGTTGACTGGATATTCAGGGTCTGAGCGGATCCTGTGGGAGCTGGAGGACGCGGGCGCTTTCGTGGTCGCCCTGGATGCGGAGCGATCGTGGTTTCGCTACCACCGTCTGTTCGCGGACCTGCTCGCGCTCGAGCTGCGACGCACCGCCCCGCACGAGCTTCTTGGCCTGCACACGATCGCCGCCGGGTGGCTGGCCGAACACGGGCATCCGGTCGAAGCGATCCGCCACGCGCAGGCGGCCGAGAACTGGGGCCTGGCCACGCGGCTGCTCGCGGACAACTGGCACTCGATGTACCTCGACGGGCGGATCGCCACCCGCCGCGAGCTCCTGTCCGGGTTTCCCGCCGGAATGGCCGCTAGGGATCCCGAGCTGATGGCGCTCGCCGCGAGCGACAGGCTGGCGACGGGGTCGCTGCATGAGGCCGAGCGGTATCTGGCGCTAGCGGAGCGCATGTCCGCCTCGGTGCCCGAGGAACGCCGCGGCCGCTTCCAGGTCTTGCTCGTGCTTGTGCGGCTGGGGCTCGCGCGGGCCCGCAACGATCTGGAGGTCGTCGCCGAACAGGCGCAGCGACTGCTCGCCCTGGCCGACAGTCCAGGCACGATCGACGCACGGGTCGGCGACGAGGGCTGGCGGGCAACGGCGCTGATCAACCTCGGGGGCGCCGAGGACTGGGCGGGTCAGCTGCAGGCGGCCGAGCGCCATCTCGAGCAGGGGCTGGACGAGGCCCGGCGAATCGGCCGGCCGATGCTCGAGCTCCAGGCGCTCTCGCACCTGGCGCTCCTGAGCCTGTTGCGCGATCGGGCAATCGGGGAGCGGCGGGCGAGGGAGGCGATCGAGCTGGGGCGAGCGCACGGCTGGGAGGAGACGGGGTCCGCCCTGGCGAGCGCCTACCTCGCGCTCGGCTTTGTGGCCCTGTATCGCGGGCAGCTGGCCGAGGCCGAGGGGTGGCTGGACCGCGCCGAACCCGTCCTGCGGCGCTTCGCCGAACCGACGACAGAAATGATGCTCTACGCGGCACGGGCCCTGCTGGAATTCGCCCGCGGCCGGCACGAGGACGCGATGACCGCCCAGCGCGCTGCCGAAGGCATTGAGCGCGGGCTCGCGACGCGACACATCCTTGCGATAAGAGCGCAAGCGCGCACCCTGGAGGTCCTGGTGCACACGGGCGAGACCGAACTCGTGCAGCGAGCCCTCGACGACATGGACGAGGATGTCCGCGCAACGGGCGAGATGCGGGTCGTCCTAGCCGAGCTCAGACTCGCCCAGGACGATCCGGAGCGCGCGGCGGCAGCCCTGGCGCCGATCTTCGCCGGCGCTTCGCCGCTTGAGTTTTCAGGCTGGCAGATACAGGCGTTGTTGCTCACAGCAAGCGTCGAGGACGCGCGCGGCGACACTGGCGCCAGCTCACGGGCGCTGGAGCGCGCGCTCGACCTCGCCGAGCCCGATGGCCTGCTGCTTCCCTTCCTGCTGCACCCGACGCCGGATCTGTTGGAGCGCCACTCGCGACTTCGCAGCACTCACGCTTCGCTGATCTCCGAGATCCTGAACCTGCTGGCCGGACGCACGCCGACGGCCCGGCCCGACGACGCCGAACCGCTCCGGGAACCACTCACCGACGGTGAGCTTCGGGTGCTGCGCTACCTGCCGACCAACCTCCGGGCGCCGGAAATCGCGGCCGAACTGTTCGTGTCGCTGAACACGATCCGCACACACCTGCGCAACATCTACGCCAAGCTCGGCGTGCACGGCCGCACGGATGCGGTCAAGCGGGCGCGCGAGCTCGGCCTGCTATCGCCGTCCTTGCGCAACCGCTGACTCAGAACGCCGCCAACCACGCGCCGCGCGAGGCTCGGAGCCCCGAGCCCGCCGTGTCCATCACCCGGACATGTCTCGCTCGTCTCGATGAAGTTCGCATGGCTGATGGCCGCCCGGTGACCCGTCAATCGCATCGATCGGATGATCGGCCCCGGGGCGTCTCGGGCGCTCTAACCGCGTGCGGCTGGCGCTGCCACCGGTAGACGACCGGGGTGCGGGTGCGGCCAAGCGCTGACGCTGCCGCCCCGGGGCCGAAACCGCATCAACCGTGTGATGTGCACTCGCATCGCGAAGCCGGAGCCTGGAACAGCTCACACGTTGACGACAGTCAGGAAGGAGTTTCGAATGCCGAAACAAGCGACAGGATCAACTCGACATCGCCTACGCCCCGAACCGTCCTTCGACAGCAGAACGCCGGCTACCGTTCCGCCAGCCATCCCGGCCGACGCACAGGCCGCACGGTTCGACTTCGTAATAGTGGGTGCCGGCACCGCAGGATCGGTCCTGGCGGCGCGCCTCACCGAGCACCCGGACGTCCGGGTGCTCCTCCTCGAGGCCGGCCCGGCAGACGGACCCGCGAGGATGTCGGTCCCCAGAGCGTGGCCGACGCTGCTCGGCAGCGAGGTCGACTGGCGCTACACCACCGTGCCGCAGCCCGGCCTGGGCGGTGCCGCGATTCCGTATCCCCGCGGCAGGGTGCTCGGGGGCTCCAGCGCGATCAACGCGATGTTCCATCTGCGCGGCCACCGGTCGGCGATCGATTCGTGGGCGGCGGCGGGCGCGACCGGCTGGAGCTACGACGATCTGCTCCCGTACTACCGTCGCAGCGAGCGCACGCACGGCCTCGATCCGCGCTATCGCGGTGTCGACGGGCCGATGCGACCCGAGCGCGTCGCGCCGGACATCCCCGCGGCGCGTGCCGCGTTGAGGGCTCTGCAGGAGCTCGGCTACCCGGTCTCGGCGGACCTGAACGGGCCTGAGGCCGAGGGGGTGGCCTGGAACGAGGTCACGATCGCCGATGGTGTGCGCCAGTCCGCCGCCGACGCGTATCTCCGGCCCGTCCTGGATCGCCGGAACCTGACCGTGGTCACCGGCGCGCTGGTTCACCGGCTCGTGATCACGCGCGGACGTTGCACCGGTGTCGAGTACACGCACGGCGGGATCGTGCAACGAGCGGAGGCACACGCCGAGGTCGTGCTGTGCGCGGGCGCGATCGGGTCCCCGCAATTGCTGATGCTCTCGGGCGTCGGACCGGCTGAGAGGCTGCGGACTCACGATGTGGAGCCTCTCGTTGACCTGCCCGGTGTCGGTGCGAATCTCTCGGACCATCCGCTCGGGTTCGTCGTCTATGCGGCGCCCGGCCCACTACCCGGGACTGCCTCTGGCACCGCCGACGTCGTCGCAGCCGTGCGCACGGACTCCGCGCTGATGGCGCCCAACGTGCACATCATCTTCGCCGGCATCCCACTCGCGCCGCCGAGCATGCAGGGGCAGAGCGGCTTCACCATCGGCTTCGCCCTGCTTGCGCCCCTCAGCCGAGGCGCGGTGACGCTCACGTCCGCCGATCCCGGTACCGCGCCGCTCATCGATCCCGGCCTGCTCAGTGACGACCGCGACGTGGCCGGCATGCTCGCGGGACTTCGGCTCGCGCGTGCGGTGGGCACCTCACCGGCGCTTGCGCCGTGGCGCAAGTCTGAGGTGTTTCCCGACGTCGCGGTCCAGACCGGCGATCAGCTGCGCCGAAGTGGCAGCGTGGGTACCTACTTCCACCCCGTCGGGACGTGCAAGCTGGGCACCGACCCGGACGCGGTGGTTGACCTGCAACTGCGGGTCCACGGCGTCGAGGGCCTTCGTGTCGTTGACGCATCCGTGATGCCTTCGTTGCCCGCGGCGAACACCAACGCCACGGTCCTCGCCATCGCCGAACGCGCCGCCGCGATCATCACGGGGCACGACCGTGTGACGGACCAGGCGAGCGCTGTCTACACCCTGGTGCCCTGATGCGGTCCCGGTTGTCCGGGTTGGTGGCGGACCATTCGGCCTCCTCGAACGGGAGCGAAAGGGTCAGGGAGTCTGCGAGCGGGCCGACGGTGAGCGGGTGGCCTGGGATCAGGACGGCGGATCAGCCGCTGCGGGTGCCATCCGCTGGGCGCAGCCGGTACACGTCGACGTCCAGCACACTGTCCAAAGACAGCGGCTGGGACAGTGTGACATTGCACCACCGAATCCGCAGAACAGTGTGGGATCACCACCTTCCAGCTACATGGTGCCCCGCATACGTTGTTCATGGGAACGCACCGGATGCTCCGCGGGCATCTAGGCACTTCTCTGCCGCAGCGCTGCCTACATTTTCCGCACCGTTCCGGGAAATAGGAGATAATTATATGCTGGTAAATGCGCAAGGGGAGACGAACCCGTGCGAAACGATTCGGCGACCGTGCTCTCTACTTAGCTCTCGGCGTTTCCGGGCGGTCACCGAACGGCCCAGGTTCCGTACTTCATACGGTGAAGAGCCGGCATATAAGTAGCTGAGCGATGAGTTCGATAAGGCTCCTCCTGCGAGGAGCGGAGCAAGACAACAAGGCGAACCCGATGCCTGGTTTTATCATTCCATCTCAGAATAGCGTTTCGTCGTTTGCCGCCGTCGGGCAATTCTCATCAATTAGCGCCATTCACCGCGGCGAAGTCCGCGATGGATGGCGTGGGCTTGACGTCTATAGCCTTGATCGGGGCAAGTGATAAATGACACAGGGAGGAGCGGACGGAGATGACGACGCCGGATCCGGGGACGGATGCATTCCTGTCCCCGCCGCTGGATGACGAGCAGCTGGCGCTGCTGCGCCGCTACGGCCAGGAGCGGCCGACGAGGGCCGGTCAGGTGCTGTTTCGTGAGGGAGACCGGACCTACGACTTCATCGTGGTCCTGTCGGGGGCTGTCGCTGTGGTCGACCACGAGGCCGGGGCGGTGCGGGAGATGGCGACCCTGGGCCCGGGCCGGTTCGTGGCCGAGCTGGGCATCCTGACCGGAGAGCGGGTGTTCGCGACCGCGGTGGTCAGGGAACCCGGGTCGGTGCTGGTGGTTCCGGCGGATCGGTTGCAGGAGGTGATCGCGCAGGATCAGCAGCTGTCTGATGTGATCGTGCAGGTCATCTTGCGGCGCAGGCGATGGTTTGCGCAGCAGCGAGCCGGCCTGCAGATCTTGGGCTCGCGGACATCACCGGATGCCCGGCGGCTGCGGGAGTTCGCGGCCCGTAACCGCCTGCCCTACGTCTGGGTCGACCTGGACACCGACCCGGGTGTGGGTGCGGTGCTCGCCCACCAGGGACTAGGACCAGGTGATGCTCCGGTCGTGCTGATGCGCGGCGGAGAGGTCTTGCGCAACCCGTCGAATAGCCAACTGGCGCGCGCAGCGGGGTTCGGCACGGGGACAGTGCCGGGGACGACCTTTGACGTGGCCGTGGTCGGCGCCGGCCCGGCCGGCCTGGCCGCCTCGGTGTACGGCGCGTCGGAAGGCCTGGCCACGGCCGTCATCGACGGCATGGCGGTGGGCGGGCAGATCGGCACCACGTCCAGGATCGAGAACTACCTGGGCTTCCCGGTGGGCGTCAGCGGCGAGGAGTTCGCTGAACGGTCCCTGGTCCAGGTGCTGCGGTTCGGGGCGACACTGCTGGTGCCCAGAACCGCAGCCGGGCTGACGGGACATGTCGATGACTACGTCATCCGGCTCAGTGACGGAGATGAACTCGCCGCCCGGACCGTGATCATCGCCACCGGCGTGGCCTACCGCCAGCTCGACGCCGCGGGCCTGGACCGCTTCGAGGGCGCCGGGGTGTTCTACACCCCGCTGGCCGCCCAGGACCAGATCATGCCCGGCGACCCGGTCGTCATCGTGGGCGGCGGCAACTCGGCCGGCCAGGCGGCCACGTCGCTGGCCGATCGCGGGCACCCGGTGACAGTCGTCATCCGCGGTGAGGATCTGGCCGCGAGCATGTCGCAATACCTGATTGACCGGATCGCCCGGCACCCCGCTATCACGATCATGTTCCGCAGCGCGGTGCGGGAGGTGGACGGCACCGGGCGGCTTGAGCAAGTCATCGTCGAAGACCTCACCACGTCGGCCCGGCGGACGCTTGCGGCCACAGCCCTGTTCGTCCTCATCGGCGCCCAGGCGCACACGCAGTGGCTGGCTGGATCGGTCGAGTTGGACAGCCACGGCTTCATCGTCACCGGTCCCGACCTCAGCGGGCAAGCCCGCAACGCGCCCGCCTGGGAAAAGCTGGGCCGCGATCCCTACTTGCTCGAAACCAGCCTGCCGGGAGTGTTCGCAGTCGGCGACGTACGCAGCAACTCGGTCAAACGAGTAGCCTCGGCGGTCGGCGAGGGCTCGATCGCCATCCGCCTCGTCAGCGAGCACCTCAGCCGCCGCGCCGGCCAGGCTGCCACCGGCCCCCGGCTCGACCCTGACCGCCCAAGACCCCTCGCTACGCCTCAGGACTACGGCAAGAGCACGCGCGCCGGGCAGTTAAGTCTTCCGAGTCGCGCGGCGACGCCGAGGAATCTCCCGTCGGCAACATCGAACCGGAAGTAGGTGAAAACTATATGCGCTGGTGACTGCATAACGGGAGACGAACCTGTGCACGAAACGATTTCTGCGATCGCGCTCCTACTTGGCGCTCGACGTTACCGGGCGCGGTCACCGAACGGTCCAGGCTCCGTAATTCATACAGTTTCGGGCCTGGCCGCCTGGCCTATAAGTAACTGAGCGATCAGTTTGATAAGACTCCTCCTGCGAGGAGTGGAGCAAGGACAACGAGGAGACCCAGTGCCCGATTTTATCATGCCGCCTCAGAATAGCAGTTCGCCTTTCGCTGATATGCGCGGTCACCATGTCGCGGTGCGTGCGCCTAGCTTGGCGGAAGCTACGGATTTCTATGTCAGAAAGCTTGACTTCCGCGTCGTGGCGGAGTGGAATTACGAAGACGAGAAACTCGCGTATCTGGCACCTCCGACGGATGATCATTTCTACGTCGAGGTGCTCGGCGAGGGTAACACCCCTCCTGCGGAGGTGCGCCCGTATACGGAACTCGGCGATAGCCTGAAATATAGTGGCTACCACCATTTCTGCCTCCACGTTGCCAGCGTGGAGGAAACGCTCGCCCAGCTTCGCGCGCGCGGCGTCAAGATCGTCGCCGAGCCGTGGGTCTTGCCTGCTATCAGCCGGAAGCTCGCTTTCTTCGCCGACCCGTTCGGTAACCTGATCGAGCTCTCCGAAGTACTGGCCTGATCGTTCGGCTCCGGCCGCCGTTCGCGCGGCACCAGAGATCGTGCGGCGCGCGGTCATCAGGTGTTGACGCTTGGGCCGCCCGACCTGTCCTCCGGCGGGGGACCCTTTCGGCACGACGCAAGGAGCCAGCATGTCCGGCGCGGCTCAGGAGCCGAGCGCACACCTCCCTGCTCAGCCTGCGGAGGCACCGCAGATCCCGGGCGCCAGAGGCGCAAGCCGCCACCGAAGCCAATCGAGCGGCAGTGCGCGCCGCCTTCGAGGCGCGGCAAGCAGGAACGCGCACGATCACCAGCCTGTTCGCCGCTGACATGCGGGGCGGATTGAGGGTCGTTCGGCCGTGTCCAAGGAGTACCGGAATCGCCAGCAGTTCATCGATGAGGTCCTTGCGCCGTTCGGAGCCCGGTTCGCCGCTGGCGAGCGGTTCCGTCCCGTGCGGGTCCGCTCGGTCCACGCGGATGGCGACACCGTGATCGTGGTCTGAGATGGTAGCGGGTCGCGAATGACGGCCGGCCCTATGCCAACAGCTACGCCTGGGTGATGAGGATGCGCGACAGCCAGGTGATCGGCGGTACAGCTTCTACGACAGCATCGCGTTCAACGACCTGTGGACGCGCGTGCCGCCGGAGTGAGGCGATCGGGCTCGTTCGGAGAGTTCTCGCCAGAGCCCGGCGAAGTCTCAGACTCGGTCCGCAAGCGAACGCAGCTGCAAGGCCATGTGCAGCTCGAGTGCCCGGTCAGGCGATTGCCAGTCGTCCCCCAGCAGATCAGCGACCCGGGCGAGGCGCTTGACCACAGTGTTGGGGTGAACATAGAGCGCGCGGGCCGTGCGGGCGAGGTTGGTCCCCTCGCGGAAGTAAGCGTGCACCGTGTCCGCGAGTGCTGTTCCATGGGCGGCATCGTGCTCGCTCAGCGGCCCGATGGTCGCGCGCAGGAACGTCGCCAGGTCGTCGCCTCGTGCAGGGTTGACGAGGATGCTGTAGACGCCAAGCTCGTCGGCACTGACGGCGGCGTCGACCCGGCCCAGCGACTGCAACAACGTCGCCGAGCGCTCCGCCCGGCGCATCTGGGCATCTGGCGCGAAAGGGTGTTGCGGCTCGGCCGCACAGACAATCAGCCCGCCGCCCAGCTCGCGCCTCAGGCGCTCGCGGGCGAATCGGGCCAGCTCTTTCGCATCGGTTCCCGGCAGGAAGGCTCCCGCACCCGACCCGTGCTCGCCGCCGAGGCCACCACGTGAGCGCGCCAGTGACGACATGGCCCGTGCCAGGGCGGCCGGACTTCCCGACTCGCGACGCGCGAATACCGCGATGAGCGAATCGCCGAGGTCGATCCCGCGCGCCCGTGCGAGCAGGCGCTGATGGTCGCCGAGCGCCTCACCGGCTGTGAGGTCCCTGAAAAGCTGGCCGTGCACCCGTTCCTCGGCCTCGACGAGAGCCTGCTGCCGGAAGACGAGCAGGCTGAGGATGTGGGCCGTGCGCTCGAGGTTCCGCAAGTCCGGGGCGCTCAGCGGCGTCTCAGTCTCGAGCAACAGCGCTCCGAGCTGCGCCTCGCCGGCTCCTAGAGCCGTGACATAACCGCTATCCGTTGCCACCGAGTGACCGCTGCCCCGGCTCTCGGCGACCGGCTGCTCGAGTTCTTGCGCGTCGGGCTGGAGCACGCGCGCGCTGCCTTTGAATACCGCTGAGATTTCTCGCGTGACCTCATCAACGTCGGCGCCCTGGAGCACGAGCCGCGTCAGTCGGTCATGGAGCTCGGCGGACCGCCGGATCGTCTCCGCGTCCTTTTCCGCCGCGCGCCGCGCGGCGTCGAGCTGCCCGAACAAGCGCGCATTCTCCAGCGCGATCGCCGCGTGGTCGGCGAAAGCTCCCAGCAGAGCACTCTCTTCGGCGCTGGGGGGACGCTCGAAACGATTCGCGTAGTACAGGACCCCGACAACATCGCCACGGATCTTCAGCGGGACGCCGAGGACGGAGACGAGCTGATCCTCGGCCAGCGCAGCGTCCAGCATCGGATCATGGACGATCATGTCGCTGTCCTCATAGCGGCGGATCCACAGCGGAGCACCGGTCTTCGCGATCACATCCGCCATCCCGGTGCCAGGCCGGGTGCGGACGTGCCTGAAGACCGGTGAGGTCAGCCCGACGCTCGCCCGTACCGTGACCCCGCCGTCCTCCTCCGGCACGGCGATATAGCTGGCGTCGGCGCTTGGCACCAGCTCCTGCGCCTGCTCGGCGATCGACTGCAGCACCTCATCGACCTCTCGGACGGTGGTCAGCCTGCGGGCCGTGGCATACAGGCCACTGAGCTCGCGCTCGCGGCGACGAAGATGCGCCAGCACGTTGAACACGTCCATAGCCGCATCGAGCTCGTCGTCCAGGCCCGCCGCCGCCACGACGCTCGCCAGCTCACGCGCATCAACAGACGTAGCAAGCGCCCGCAGTGCATCTGCGACCGTGATCTTCGCCAACTGAGTTGTATCCTTCCCCGAATGGCTGGCTCCAGGACCGGGGCAATCTCGCCTGCCCGCCTGCCCGCCTGCCATCCGCCGCCGCCGCGGCCTCCAGCACCGCGCACTTCGCCTCGTCGTGCGCCGAGCCGATGTACTCGATGTCCCGCGCCCCCGCGACGGTGCGTGCACGACCCGGACTGCCCTCGCACACGATCCCATCTCCGCAGCTGACGCGTAGGCGCCAAACCACTCTACGGCCCCAAGTTCGTGCACAGATCTGCGTCCGCCGAGATGCGTACCTACAGGTCACCACGACACCCGCCGGCCACGACCAGATCGTAGCCCAAGTTACGCAGATCCCAATCCTGCTGAAAGCGCTGGCAGAATACTGAATTCGATCTCCCTGTCACTCCTGGAGCGCCAAGCCGGCATGCCTGTGACTCGCAGCCCGGAAAGAATGCTGCTCCATGAAACGCCTCCCGGACCCCTCGGTCGCCTGCATGACATTCGCTGGCGGGGTCGCGCAGCGCTCCGAACTGGACGATCTGAGCACGAAGGCCCTAAGCGCTCGCTCAGTACCAATAAGCGCCTAATCGGCAGGGAGGATGTGGATGAGAGCTTCGGCCCTGCTTCCGTGGTTTTGCGTGGCTACGGGCGTAGGGTCGGCGCTGGGACCTGGTCTGACCTGTTATCCGGCCTGACGCCCCATCTGGGTTGTCTTGAGACCGGCCCGTCGTCTGGGTCCCGGTCGTTCAGGCACCCACCGGCGCTGCCGGTCCGATCTGCCTGGCCTGGGCAAGAGGCCGGGGTTTCACAGATCGGCGGCCAGCGGGTGCGTGCCATCCCTCAACCACAGAGAAAAAGGGACGGCAATGACAATCCTAGAAGACACACGCGTCATCACCGGCGGTGTAGACACCCACGCCGACATGCACGTAGCCGCCGCGCTCGACCCTCTCGGCGGGCTCCTCGGGGTGCGGGAGTTCCCGGCTACCGCAGCCGGGTACGCCGATCTGCTCAGCTGGCTTACCGGGTTCGGGAACCTCGCCCTGGTCGGCGTCGAGGGCACCGGCAGCTACGGCGCCGGGCTGGCCCGGCACCTGGCCGCGGCCCGCGTCCGGGTCGTGGAGGTAGACCGCGCGGACCGGCAGGACCGCCACCGCCAGGGGAAATCCGATCCGCTGGACGCGGTCAGCGCGGCGCGGGCGGCGCAGTCCGGCCGGGCGGGCGGGGCACCCAAGGGCCGGGACGGCGCGGTGGAGGCGATCCGCGCGCTGATGGTGGCCAAGCGCAGCGCCCGGGCCGAGCGGACCCAGGCGATCAACCAGGCCCGGGCGCTGCTCGTGACCGGCCCCGATGACCTGCGGGCCCGGTTCGCCGGGCTCACCGCGGCCGCGCTGGCCGAAGCGATCGCGGCGCTGCGGCCCCGGCCCGGTGATGCCGCCCAGTACGCGGTCCGCATCGCGCTACGGGAGCTCGGCCGGCGCGTGGAGTTCCTCGACGGCCAGCTGGACCGGCTCGATGACCTCATCATCCCGCTCGTCACCGCCCGCGCGCCCGGCCTGCTCAGCCTTTACGGCGTGGGCCCGGACACCGCGGCGCTGCTGCTGGTGGCGGCCGGGGATCATCCTGAGCGGCTGCGCAGCGAGGCCGCCTGGGCGCACCTGTGCGGCGTCGCGCCGATCCCCGCGTCATCGGGGAAGGTCCGGCGGCACCGCCTGAACCGCGGCGGGAACCGCGAAGCCAACCACGCCCTGTGGCGGATCGTGATCACCCGGATGAGCGCCCACCCCGCCACCCGCGCCTATATCGAGCGGCGCACCAAGGAAGGCCTGTCCAAGAAGGAGATCATCCGCTGCCTGAAGCGTTACGTCGCCCGCGAGGTCTACCACCACCTGCGCGCCGGCGGCTGACCCTTCCGAGCTCCCGGGGCGGCCTGGCCCGCTAATCGGCTGCCGCCACCGGTGCTGGCCTTCGATCGATCCGCCGGCCGCCCCGGGCCCCCTCTCCAGCTGCTGACCTTGTGACCTGATAAGAGCCTGCCCTCCCACTAGGAGCGGCCCTTCCCTGTCGTGTCCGCCCTTCAGCAGAAAGCAAACTCGCCGAGTATCTAGCTCATAGAAAGCCTTGACAAAACATAGGAGCATCGATCTGCCCTCCATGCTCAGATGTGGTC
>Ga0210383_10004112_pt1 | contig 12922 bp, 10 predicted proteins | sample IncBWC14OmetaG_FD_160072 | JGI IMG/M metagenome (GOLD analysis project Ga0210383, IMG submission 160072) | Forest soil microbial communities from Barre Woods Harvard Forest LTER site, Petersham, Massachusetts, United States - Inc-BW-C-14-O ...
CGCCGCGATCCAGCAGCACGCCCGGCATCAACCCCCGGCGATCGAGAAGCCGCCTGATGTCCCCCCCGCGCCTCCAGCTAAGGCTCTGACGGTGGTGGGCGTCGCCTTGCTCGTGCTGCTGATCGCTGGTGCACTCACTCTTTGGGACCACGCAACCCACGAGCGCGCTTTGGCCAACGAGACAGAACGCGAGACCGTACCAACCGTCGCCGTGGTTTACCCACAATCGGAAAAGCCCGATGAGGATCTGGTTCTGCCCGGCTCTCTGCTGGCTTACGTGGAGTCTCCCATTTACGCCCGAACGAACGGCTACCTTTTGCAATGGTACAAAGACATTGGCAGCCAGGTAACCAAAGGCGAGTTGCTGGCGAAGATCGACACCCCTGAGGTGGATCAGGAACTGAACCAGGCTCGCGCCACGCGTCAGCAAACTTTGGCGCAGATGGACATCGCCAAAATTACCACTGACCGCTGGGATAACCTGCGCAAGACCGACTCCGTCTCCGCGCAGGAAGCGGATCAGTACGCAAGCGGATATAAGCAGAGCCAGGCCAACCTATCTGCCGCTGAGGCGAACGTCCGGCGCCTCGAGCAGTTGGAGGGCTTCAAGGACGTCTACGCGCCATTCACAGGTGTGCTCACACGCCGTAACGTCGACCCCGGTGCGCTGATCAACGCCGGCTCAGGTACGGCGGGCACCGAACTGTTTCGCATGGCGCGCGTCGATCCTCTGCGGGTTTATACCAGCGTGCCCCAGGCGTACGCGCCGTTTATCAAGGTTGGCGCCAAGACCGCTGTTACGCTGCAGGAGTTCGCCGGCGAAAAGTTCTTCGGCAAGGTGGTGCGCACGGCGGAGGCCATTGATCCATCTACGCGCACTCTGCTCACGGAGGTCGACGTACCTAACAAAGACGGGCGTTTATTGCCCGGCTCGTTCGGTGAGGTGCACTTCGCGGTCGGTTCTGGTGTAAACAAGGTTACGGTTCCCGTAAATGCAATGCTGTTCCGCTCCGAGGGCGCGCGCCTCGCGGTTGTCGGTCCCGACGGCAAGGTTCAGTTGCGCCCCATCAACATTGGACGGGACTACGGCACGACGCTGGAGATTCTCGGCGGAGTCACCCCCACCGACCAGGTCGTGATCAATCCCGCAGATTCGCTCGAAGACGGGCAACAGGTGATCGTGGCGCAGAAGCCTGCTCAATCCCCGTCGCCGAGCCAGCAGAAAGGTAGCGGATCGTGAAACGAGCCGCAATCTCAGCCGCTCTCGCGCTGCTCGGATTTGCCGCGGGATGCGCCGTCGGTCCGCGTTACAGCCGGCCGCCGGCTCCAGCGCCGGCGCCGGATGCGTGGAAGACGCAACCTCCCTGGCAGCAAGCCGCGCCCAAAGATTCGATTCCCAAAGGCGCGTGGTGGCAAATCTATAACGACACGGCGCTCAATACATACGAACAACAATTACTCCAGGCCAACCAGTCTCTGGTGGCCGCGCGCGACCGCTTAGACCAGGCACGCTCCCTGGCGCGCGTAGCCACTGCGGATATGTTCCCACAGCTTTCAGCTGATCCCGGTGCGTTGCGAGAGTACGCGGGCGCGAATCGTCCCCTGGACGGCCAAGCGCCGCCCGTCTCTGGGTACACCCAGAGCATCTACACAATTCCGTTTTCGTTGAGCTATGAGGCGGATCTTTTCGGGCGCGTGCGGCGCAACGTGGAAGCAGCCAACGCTTCTCTACAGTCCAGCGCCGCCGACCTGCAGAACGTGCAGCTGGTGCTGACTGCTGAACTCGCTGCCGACTATTTCACGCTACGCGAACTGGACGCCGAGTTCGAAGTAGTGCAGGAGTCCGTGGACTACCAGCAGAAAGGCCTGAATCTGGTCACAAATCGCCACGATGGAGGCATCGCCAGCGGACTTGAAGTGGCGCAGCAGGCTGCTCTGCTTGACTCCACAGTATCGCAGCTGGCTCTCGTACAAGAATCGCGCGCACAGTGTGAACACGCCATCGCAGTGCTGGTCGGGCAGCCAGCCTCCAGCATTAGCTTGCCCGTAGCGCCGTTGCGCGCCACGCCGCCGCCGGTGCCGCTGGGAGTGCCCTCCGACGAATTGGAACGCCGGCCTGACATCTCCACGGCAGAACGCCTGATGGCTTACGAAAATGCGCAAGTCGGAATCGCTCGTTCAGCCTTCTATCCGCACATCACGCTAAGCGGTTCGGGAGGATGGCAAAGCCGCGATCTCGGCTCGCTGCTCAATGCTCCAAGCCTCTTCTGGTCTCTGGGCGCAGATGCTCTGGAGCCCATTCTCGAAGGCGGTCGAAATCGCGCTAACCTGGCCGCTGCCCATGCGGCGTATGACCAGTCCGTGGCCAACTACCGCCAGGCCGTGCTCACGGCGTTTCAGGAAGTTGAAGACGGAATCAGCAATCTGAGTACCCTCTCCCAGGCCTTGGCCACACAAGGAGCTGCCGTCAACGACGCCCGCCGCGCTCTCGTGATCGCTAATAATCGTTATATCGGTGGCGCGACCAGCTACCTCGACGTAATCAACGCGCAGACGACGCTGCTGGCCAGCGAGCGTCTGGAAACGCAGTTGCTCGGCCAGCAGATGGTCAGCTCCGTCTATCTGGTCAAAGCTCTCGGCGGCGGCTGGGACGCCAGCCAAATCAAAGACCAGCGGGTTCATCCCCAAGCTGGCCAGATCTTGCAGCCCTGATCTCGCCTTGTGGTAGTGGGTGCAGTTCGACTCCCAGTCTCTGTCTTAGAAGGCGTCGTCCCGAAAACCGGCGTACTTCAGCCGGTGAGCGATCTCCTTCAGCCTTCGCTGACGGGCGGCCTGACCCGCGCGCGAGATCCTTCGCTCCGCCTGAAAAGCGGCTGCGCTCAGGATGAGGCCCCGAAGAATAGGAACAACAGGAATGCAGACTGCACGAGTACTCACCTGGTTTGCAGGTTGACAACGCTTCGGCAGGGGCTTAGTATTATAGCTGGGGGAAATATCTCTTCTTACTCTTTCACGCTTGCGGCAGTAATTCAGCCCAATCTGAAGTTTTCCAGCGTTTTGCGTTCTTGAAAGAGTGATCGGAAATAACACTGTTAACTGGCAAGGGACTATCGTGTGGTTTGCCCTCGTTTTGACATCTGCGTTTAACGCGCGAGCCTGGAGGAAAAAATCATGAAGAACACCAAGTTTCTTGTGAAAGTGAACCGCAGCGGCACTCGCGCTCCGGAATATGTGCAGCGCATTGACCGCACTCCCATCCAGACCACAACCGACCGCAAGCTGGCGCTGATTATGGGCCGATTTACGGCGGAGGACGCCGTCAAGTCCATCCAGAATTCCCGCTGCAACCCAGAGCTAATCTCCATCCAGGTTAGCGCCTAGTCTCTAGGACTGGCTTCGGCGCTTGTCTCGTTCAAAGGCACTTCTGTTTCCAACTCTCGTCCGTGAGTGAGAAAGATTCATCTCTCATCGCTTGGCCGTAGTATTCTCGCGTGGAATAAATTTTCGGAATCTTTGCGATCGCGCGAAAGGGCCAGCACTGTGGCACAACACGAAAAAATTCGTTACAACCGCTTCCTCCTCTTGGTAGCGGGACTTGGCGGATTACTTTACGGGGTCGATGTCGGCATCATCGCCGGCGCGCTGCCGTACCTGGAGGCCACGTCTGGTTTGAATGCGGGCCAGCTTTCGACCGTGGTTGCCGCCGTCCTGCTCGGCAGTGTGATCTCGACCCTGTTCGCCGGTTTGCTCGCCGACTGGATGGGACGCAGACTTCTGATGACGCTCAGCGGCGTGCTCTTTGTCATCAGCATTCCGATGATTGCGCTCTCGCACGGTTATGAGCCTCTAATTCTTGGCCGCCTTTTACAGGGAATCAGCGCCGGCCTGATTGGTGTCGTGGTCCCGCTCTATCTGGCGGAGTGTCTGTCGGCTTCAAGTCGCGGGAAGGGTACGGGCATCTTCCAATGGCTGCTCACACTGGGTATCACCGCGGCCGCGTTCGTGGGCATGTATTTCAGTTTTCGCGTCGACCAAGTGGCGAAACTCGGCGATGCTGTCAGGCTTATCGCATTTAAAGACACCGCCTGGCGCAGCATCTTCTGGGTCTCGTTGCCACCTGGCGTTCTGTTCGTGGTCGGCAGCTTAATGGTCGCCGAGTCCCCACGCTGGCTGTTGCGTCGAGGCAAACGCGACGCAGCCCACTCGGCGCTGCTTCGTTCGAGGACGACCGAGCAGGCGAACCTCGAACTTAAGGAGATGGAACAAGCTGCCGCCGCGGAGCAAGCCCAGACCTCAACCGGTACCAAGGTAAAGGAATCGCTGTTGCGCCGAAAATATGTGGTCCCGTTTGTGCTGGCGTGTGTGATTCTTGCGTGCAACCAGGCCACCGGCATCAACTCCATCATCGGCTACAACACCAACATCCTCTTGCAGAGCGGCCTTTCCGATGTTCAGGCTCATTGGGGCTACGTTCTCTTCACCGTTGTCAACTTCCTCGTCACCATTGGCGGCGTGATGCTGGTGGATCGTAAAGGACGGAAATTCCTGTTGTCTGTAGGAACAGCGGGAATCATCGTTTCCCTTATCTGCACCGGTCTGCTCTTCCGCCAGGCAGAACGGCTTCGCGTGGATTCCCGAGGCCAAGTTCAATCCATGGTCGAGTCGGACCAGAAGATCGAGATCACCTATGATCAGACACTGGCCAAGACGCTGCTGATCTCAGCCGGAGACGCCGCCCAGCAAATCGGCAACCGCCCTACTTCTCTAGTCGTCATCTATTCCTATGGGGACTTCCACGCCGCCACCAAGGCCGCGCGTTCCGACGATACCGCCGCGACCCCAATCGTTATCACGCGGGAAAGCTGCGTGCCCGCCAACAAAGTAGTCGCGTTCTTCTCGAATCCCTTCGGCGATCTCGATGCCGCGCGCCAGGCTCCGCTGACAATCGACAATGCATTGATCACTCCCTTGCCCAGCCAGCGCAGTGGATGGAAGGTCGCCATCACTCTCTTCGTGTTTATGGCGTTTTATGCTGTCGGCCCGGGCGTGGTTGTGTGGCTCGCACTTTCCGAACTGATGCCGACCCGCATTCGCTCCAACGGCATGAGCATCGCCCTGCTGCTCAACCAAGCGGTTTCGACCGGCATCGCCGCCATATTCCTGCCCACTGTAGGCAAGTATGGCTACTCCACTATGTTTTGGGGATTCGCCGGCTGCACCGTCATCTACTTCATCACGGCCGTAGTGTTCCTGCCAGAAACGAAAGGGAAGACGCTGGAGGAGATCGAAGCGCATTTCGAAGGCGCAAGAAAAACGCCCGGCCTGGAAACGGCCTGACCGCGGCGAATTGCTCTGCTTGCCCGCTCTATGTCCGCGCCTCGCGCTCGCTGTTGGGCCTCGAACCGCTCAACGCGAAGAACAGGATGTAAAGATAGCAGATCACCGGAAGAAAGAAGGCGTGATGAATTCCAATCCGGTCGGCGATCGCACCCTGAGCCAAAGGCAGAATTGCTCCGCCCACGATCGCCATAATCATCACTCCGGATCCGTCCCCCGTAAGCGGACCAAGTTCCGCCACCCCCAGAGCGAAAATGCTGGGGAACATGATGGAATTAAAGAACCCCACCAGGATAATGCTCCACATCGCGAAGTGTCCCGAACTCAGCATGGAAATTGTCACGAGGGCAGCGGCACACACTGCACAAATGCCCAGCAGGTGTCCGGTCTTCATTTTCTGCAATAGCCCGGATCCTATGAAGCGCCCGACCATCGCCCCACCCCAGTAAAACGCGACAAAACTCGCCGCAACTTTCTCCGTCAATCCGCCGATCTCCGGCAAGCTGAAATAGTTCACCAGAAAGCTCCCAATCGAAACCTCGGCGCCGACGTATACAAAGATTCCGATCGCGCCAAAGATCAGATTCCGATGCTTCCAGATGGAATCGTTCACCTTCTCACCGACTTTGTGCTGAGCCTGCGGAATTTTTGGCAACTTGAAGCTTCCGATCGCAATCGCCAGCAACACTAACGCAAGACCTAGCCCCACATAGGGCATCTTCACGGTGGCCGCCTCGTGTAAGCGATAGGCACGCAGGGCATCAGGCGCCAGCGCTCGTATCTCTTCGATTGTCTTTGGCGCTGCAGTCAGAATTAAGAGGCCGCCGAAGAAGGGAGCCAGAAAGGTTCCCAGGGAGTTGAACGCCTGCGTAAGGTTCAACCGACTCGACGCCGTTGCAGGATTACCCAATACGGTCACATAAGGATTAGCCGCCACCTGAAGGCAGGTGATGCCGGCAGCCAGGACAATCAGTGCGAGCAGAAACAGTGGGTACGACGGCACGCTGGCCGCAGGCACAAAAAGAAACGCTCCCGCCCCCATGGTCAACAAGCCCACCACCATCGAGCGCTGATAGCCGATCAAGTCGATGACCTTCGCCGAAGGTATGGAAAAAAGAAAATATGCTCCAAAGAAGGCGAACTGAATGAGCATGATTTCTTTGTAATTCAGGTCGAAAATCGGTTTCAGGTGAGGGACAAGAATGTCGTTGAGACAGGTGAGAAAGCCCCACATGAAAAATAATGTAGTCACTATCGCCAGGGGAACGGTATAGGACGTCGACCCTTCGGGAGCCGACGCAGCGGTGGAACTGCCGGGAGGAACGATAGCCATAGCTTGGTATCCGCGCGCAATCAGGATTTCAGGCCTTGACGCCAACCGATCATAGCATCGCGGGCTGCTCTCCTGTAATTGCCGCGCAAGGACAGTGTCCGCGGCGGAACGCTATTGGCCGGGAGAGCCGTTACTGCTGGACCTGAATCTTCACTAGCCAGTTCGCTGGCTCCGGGAGGATGGCGAACGTAGGCAGCTTGCCCCGCACCATGGCGACTTCGTCGCAGTTGTGAAATCTGGGACAGACGTGGCAGTCCTTGTAAATCTTGTCGGGAAGATCTTCGCGTCGTGCCATCTCGAATCCCTGTCGCGCGAAAAATTCCGGAGCCCGCGTAAACAGACAGATGCAGTCCACTCGATGCCGCTTCGCTTCGGCCAGCAAAGCCTTCATCAGCCGGCTACCTCCGCCTTGCCCTTGCGCGCGCGGTCCTACCGTGATCGAACGAATCTCCGCGAGGTGCGTACCGTAAAGATGCAGCGCGCCGCATCCAATGATGCGGCCTTCGTTCTCGAGAACTACAAAGTCTCTTACGTTCTCGCAGATTTCCGCCAGAGTGCGCGGTAGCAAAGTGCCGTCGCCGGAATAGCTGGCGATCAGATCGTGGATGTGCCGCGCGTCCGGCAAAATGGCTTTACGCGTGCGCATGGAAATTTACCTCCTCGCGCAACGCCTCGATTTTCTTTCTTGCCGCACCAATCCCCTGACGCACCCGCACTGGCGTCGTCCCGCCAGCAACATCATGAATCGCTAACACCGCAGCTAGCTTCAGGCACTCATGAAAGTCACGATCGAATACCGGATTCAGCGCACGCAACTCGTCCAGCGTCAGATCTTGCAACTCACACTGCTTTTCCACACACAGCTTCACAGCCTTGCCGATCTGCTCGTGCGCGATCCGCGAAGGAACGCCGCGCTTGACGAGGTAAGTCGCTGCTGCCCAGGCATTCATAAATCCTGACTGCGCTACCTCGTTCATTCGCTCGAGGTCGAACTCCACTGCTTTCATCCAACCCACGACTAAAGGCAATAATCCAAGCGCGGTATCGGCAGCATCGAATAACGGCTCCTGCGTTTCCTGCAAGTCTTTGTTGTAGGCCAGTGGTAAACCCTTCAAAGTCACGAGCAGCGTCGTCGTGCTCCCGATGACGCGCCCGGTCTTGCCTCGTACCAGTTCCAGAAGATCTGGATTCTTCTTTTGAGGCATGGCGCTGCTGCCCGTGGAATAAGCCTCAGGCAATTTCACAAAGCCAAATTCCTGTGAAGAAAAAATAATCATTTCCTCCGCCCACCGGCTCAAGTGCAATCCCAAGAGCGAAAGCACATTGACGAACTCGAGCACGAAGTCGCGATCGCTGGTAGCGTCGATGCTGTTCGCCGTCGGACCAGCGAACTCAAGTTCAGCTGCCATAAACGCCCGATCCAACGGCAGAGTCGCACCTGCCACGGCACCGGATCCCAGCGGGCAACCGTTCAGACGCTTGCGGCACTCGGCAAGCCGGTCCGCATCCCGCAGAAACATTTCGACATAGGCCAGCAGCCAGTGCCCGATCAAAACTGGCTCGGCATGCTGCAAATGAGTGAAGGCGGGCATGGCGGCGATTCCTGCTTGTTCGGCGCGATCGGTGAAAGTCACGCAGACCTCGGCCAGATCCTTCCGCAACTCATCAATCGCTGCCCGCACATAAAGGCGCAGGTCAGTCGCGATCTGCTCATTCCGGCTGCGACCGCTGTGCAGCTTGTATCCCAAGTCGCCGATCCGCGCCACGAGCTGTTTCTCGACGAAATGATGCACATCCTCAGCTTCATCGTCTTCTACGAATCCTTTGGACGCAGCGGCCATCTCGTCAATCTGCTGCAGGCCTTCCAGAATGCTGATGAGCTCGTCCGCAGACAGTACCCCAGCATTTTTCAAAGCACGGGCGTGCGCCGCGCTCGCGGCGAGTTCATAAGTCAGCAGCCGGCGATCAAAATCGAAGGACCTCTGCCAGCGTTCGAATTGCGGGTCGAGCGCTTCCCGGAACCGCCCCGACCACATCTTCATCGCGTAACCTCCACGCGCCCCCGCGCTCGCGTGCGCGATGGCAGTCCGAGAATGCGAATGAAGCCGGCAGCATCTTTCTGGTCGTAGTCATCGCCCATCGTGAACGACGAAAGATCCGTCCGATAGAGCGAGTGCTCCGACTGGCGGCTCTCCACCGAGACGTTCCCTTTATACAAAGACAGCGCGACGCTGCCGGTCATCTCCGCTTGTGTGCTGGCCACAAAGGCGTCCAGCGCCTCGCGCAAAGGTGTGAACCACAATCCGAAGTAGACGAGCTCCGCGTACTTCAGTCCCACATGCTGTTTGAAATGCGCCAGCTCGCGCTCCAGGCACAGGGCTTCCAACTCGCGATGTGCCGCGATCAGCAGCGTTCCTCCGGGCGTTTCATAACAGCCGCGCGACTTGATTCCCACGAAACGGTTTTCCACCAAATCAACCCGGCCGATGGCGTTTCGCCCTCCAATTTCGTTCAGCAACTCAACCAGCGAGACCGGATCTAGCTTCATGCCATTGACTGCGATGGGAATCCCTTTCTCAAACGCAATCATCACCTGTTCGTCTTTATCAGGCGCCTCCTGGGGCGAGCGCGTCATCTGCCAGGTTGTCGCGAGCGGAGCATTCCCAGCATCTTCCAGCTCTCCGCCTTCATGACTGAGGTGCCACAGGTTGCGGTCGCGGCTGTGAATTTTCTCGCGGCTCGCCGCGACGGGAATGCCGTGCTGCTCGGCGTAATCCAAACAATCCTCGCGGGATTTCAACGACCACTCCCGCCACGGCGCGATCACCTTCAGCTCGGGCGCGAGCGCCTGATAGGTCAGCTCAAAACGAACCTGGTCATTCCCTTTACCCGTGCAGCCGTGCGCCACCGCCGTCGCTCCCTCGCGCAAAGCGACTTCGACTTGATGCTTTGCGATGACCGGCCGCGCCAGCGACGTGCCCAGCAGATATTTATGCTCGTACACAGCACCGGCGCGCAGCGCGGGAAACACATATCCAGTCAGAAACTCCTCGCGAAGATCCTCCACGATCACCTTGCTCGCGCCCGTCGCATAAGCCTTCTCGACGACGGCTTCAATGTCATCTCCCTGGCCGACATCTCCCACCATCGCGATCACGCTGTAAGAGTAATTCTCCTTGAGCCACGGAATGATGATGGAGGTATCGAGTCCCCCGGAATAAGCGAGTACAACTTTGTCAGGCATGAGCACTCCTTGCGGGCAGGCGATCGCCGCCGCCCAGCAGCAAATAGAGTATCGCTTTCTGCGCATGCAGACGATTTTCTGCCTGCTCAAAAACCACGGACTGCGGCGAATCAATCACCTCGTCGGTCACTTCCAAACCACGGTGCGCCGGCAGGCAATGCATGAATACTGCATGGGGCGCGGCTTCTGCCATGAGTTCTGCATTGACTTGATAAGGCGGGAACACCTTCGTCCGCTCAGTTTCTTCCCGCTCCTGACCCATGCTGGTCCACGCATCAGTGTAAACCGCATCAGCTCCAAACACCGCCTCGTGAGGGTCGGTTAGCAAATGAATCTGGGCTCCTGTCTCCTCTGCAATTTCGCGCGCGGCGGCCACGATCTGCGGATTGGGTGCATAACCCGTCGGCGTTGCGACGCGAATCGAAGACCCCAGGCACGCGCACGTAAGCAATAACGAGTGCGCCACATTGTTGCCATCGCCCACGTAAGCAAGGCAGCGGTCTTTCATGTCACCAAACCGCTCGAGCAGCGTAAGGTAATCGGCCAGGGCCTGGCACGGATGCTCCACATCGCTGAGCGCGTTAATCACCGGAATAGACGCATGCTCGGCCATTCCTTCGATGGTCCGCTGCGAAAACGTACGCAGCACAATCAGGTCCACCCAGCGCTCCAGATTGTGCGCCACGTCGCTCAGCTTTTCGCGCGCATCGAGCCGTTCGTGGGTCTGGTCAACGAACATCGCCGTACCGCCCAGGCTAACCATTCCCGCTTCGAACGTCAGCCTGGTCCGCAAAGACGGCTTCTCGAAGAACATTACGATCTGCCTGCCGGTGAGCGCTCTCCGAAAATCAGCCGGACGCGACTTCATGATTCCAGCCAGCCGTAACACCGCATCCACGCCCGCGGGGCCGAGATCGCGAGTCGAGACCAAGTCCGGACACCAAAACACTTGCGGCACTCTCCCTGGAGCAGCCGCCACTCTACCTTGCACATGCGTATTCAACTTTGACTCCTTTTTCTGAACCTGCGTACGGGTGGTTGGCGATTTGTAACCGACGGCGACCGACTGCCTCATGAGTAAGTAACCTCTGTACCGCACGAGAGCTTTGTCAGATAGAACTGCGGCAAGATCTCCGCCTCGTTAGCCGGCAGGATTCTCACTCGCCCCACGCCTTGCTTCAGCGCCTGACCGCAAGCTTGCAGCTTCGGCAACATGCCGCCGCTGATGATCGACCCGGCCGCCAGTTCTGCGGCCTGCTTTGTGCTCAGCCACGGCATCACGCTCCCCGCGGCGTCTTTAACTCCTGGCACGTCGGTGAGAAAGATCAGCGCATTGGCGTGGCAAACTGCTGCACACGATGCCGCCATTTCATCGGCATTCACGTTGTAGTATTCGCCGTCGGCGCCCAGAGCCAGCGAAGCCAGGACCGGAATTCCTCCCTGCTGCCACAGAGCTTCGATCCAGCACGGCTCCGCAAAACAAATCTCGCCGACAAATCCCAAGTCGCGGCCGTGAACAAACTTTTTGCGCGCGCGGAACGTCATGCCGTCGCCGCCGCAGAATCCAATCGCCGGCATCCCTGCCGATTGAATCGCCGCCACCAGTTTCTTGTTAATGATCCCGGCCAACACCATAAGTGCCGCGTCCCGAGTCTCCGCATCGGTGACCCGCAGCCCGTCTACAAACTCGCTCTTTTTCCCTAGTCGATTCAGCATGCGGGTCAATGCACTGCCGCCGCCATGAACGACAGCGACACGGTGACCATCCTGCGCCAACTCCGCGATCGACCGGGCGCACTTGCGCAGCGTCGCCGCATCCTCGATCGCCGCTCCGCCAATTTTCACCACAATCGTCACTGCAAACCCTCCCGCTCTTCCCACCCGTACATCAGATTCATGTTCTGCACAGCCTGTCCCGCCGCACCTTTCAGCAGATTGTCCACGCAGGAAACCAGCACCAGCCGCCGGCCGTCTTCCGCTAGGCAAAAGCCAAGGTCGCAGTAGTTCGTGTGCAATGAGAACTGCAACTGCGGCAGCTTCGGCGTTGCAAACACTCGCACCCAATGTCTGCCCGAGTAAAAATCTCGTAGGCAGGATTCCACTTCCGCCGCCTTCGTCGGCTGCTTCAGGTGCACGTAGATGGTCGACAGGATCCCTCGCGGAATCGGCAGCAGATGAGGGGTAAAGGTCAGTTCCGCATCCTCCAGGCTCAACTGCTCCACCATCTCTCCCAGATGCCGGTGATTGAACACCGAATAAGCGGAAAGATTGTCCGCCACCGAAACGAAATGCGTCCGCGACGTCGGCGCCTTGCCCGCTCCCGAAACTCCCGACTTCGAGTCAGAAATAATTCCGTGCTCCCGATCGACCAGGCCTGCCTTGAGCAGAGGTGCCAAAGCCAGAATCACCGAGGTCGCATAGCAGCCGGGGTTCGCCACCAACTGGGCGCCCGAAATGCAATCACTGTTCAACTCCGGCAAGCCATAAACCGCCTTGGCCGTCAGTGCCGCAGCCGTGACTGCATCGGCATCCTGAAACGAGTAGATAGCCCGGTGCTGTAGTTGCTTCAGACGCCACGCACCACTCAGATCGATCACGCGCAATCCCTGTGCGATTGCTTCCGGAACCAGAGATCGGGACGCCTCATGCGGCGTAGCCAGAAAAAGTAATTGCACGCCCTGACGTTTCAGTTCCGGCCACGACAGCGTCCGCAGCGGATAGCCTCCGTTGCCAGACAACTCGGGAAAAACCTCAGCCAAGTCTGTCGCGCCACCGCCACCGCCCTCACGCCGCAGAAGCACAGGCTTCTCCAGCCGCGGATGGCGCTCGAGAATGCGCGTCAGCTCCAGCCCCGAATAGCCACTCGCCCCTAGCACCGCGGTCTTTAGCTTCATAGACATCAGCCCAGCATCTCCGCGATACGTGCTGCAACCTTCCTGGCAGCATCCTTGTCAGGACAAACAATCAGAATGGCGTCATCCCCGGCAATCGTTCCCACCACTCCCTCC
>Ga0210383_10004113_pt1 | contig 12919 bp, 10 predicted proteins | sample IncBWC14OmetaG_FD_160072 | JGI IMG/M metagenome (GOLD analysis project Ga0210383, IMG submission 160072) | Forest soil microbial communities from Barre Woods Harvard Forest LTER site, Petersham, Massachusetts, United States - Inc-BW-C-14-O ...
TCATGTTGAGCCGTGCCCGGTGGAAGCAATCTCAGATTCCAGCTCCTTCACATGTTGCTCATAATTCTGAATTTCGAATGTCACCGCCTTTAGCTGACTCTGCACCTGCATCATCGGCGTCGTTGAACCGTGTTGGACAACGCTCGATACACCGGGGTCGATCGCTTTTGCCGTCTTCGTTGCCTCTGCGTGGGAAGCGTTCTCGGTTTCGAGATCCTTTTTGAGCTTTTCTGTTTTGGCAATCTTGTCCTTGAGCGCAATCACATCGGGATGCTCATCCGTCAGCCGAGCCCGGGCATCTGCGAGTTCAAGACGCAGTTCCGTCAACTCCTTTGTAAGTGCTGGCACAGAAGGGCCTGACGAATCCTCACTCCCTAAGTTCGCTTGCGCTGCTTGATATTGTTGTTGCAAGGATTCCAAATAGAGCTTCTGTTGACGCGCGGCATCCAGATCCCGCTGTGTACCTTCTAGTTGATTCTGCAAGCCGGAAAGAATTGACACATTTGTTTCTGCTTGACTGGGCAAATCTCCAAAATGCCTCGCCTTAAAACCGCGGACCTTCGCTTCCTGCTCTTCCAGCTTCTCTTTAGCATCCGTCAGTTGGGTCTGCAAGAATTCCGTCGTGCCCTCGGAGAGCTCCTGCTGGGACCTCAAATCCTCAGCAATAAAAAGAGACGTAAGTTCCTTGTTGATTTCTTGTGCCAGTTCGGGCGAGCGGGCCGAATAGTCGATTCGAAAGGCGGTCAGCTGCCCAGGATGCGCGGCGGAATCCACAGATTCGATTTTGATGTCCTTGCGCATTTCGGCCACGGGATCCCCGACTGGCATCACCTTGCCGGTGCCCCTCTTAACGCGGTACAGGCCGTATTTGTCGATGGTCTCCTGTAACCGGGTTCGGCTCAGGATTTGAGCGGTCATGCTTTGCAAGCGTTCCTGCAGGCTTTCGGTTACGTTCGGAACCACATATTGTTCAGGGATCTTTTGCTGCTCCACCAAGACCAACGCCTCAGACGTGTATGTGGATGGAATAAACCAGCTGGCGGTCCAAACGATCACCCAACAAAAAAACAGCGGCAGAAGAATCGTCCAACGACGGTGAACGGCGATGGCCCAATAATCCCGTATACCCCTGCCAGATGATTGACCCTCTTCATCCATCTCATCGTACATTGCTAACTCCAAACCCACTTCAAAACTGCCGCGCCGATCACACTCCCCGCTTGAGCTAAGTATGGTTGCACGTCAGAACCCATCCACTCAAGGTATTTCTATCAGCCCTAAAGAGCGCATAACTTATTGTCACTTCTAAAGTTAGACCTCCTTGAACAGAAGGAATTTCGCTTACCTTCCAGGGCCCCTTCTAACAGCAAAATGAGTGCCAGGTGCTTCCAGTCACCATAATGGGAAAAAATTTGCACATTTTTGCCTTTCCAATCGGCAGCTCCATTTTCGCCAGAGGGGCGTGGCGCTTCAAGCGACATGATTCCAGACATTTAGCCTGTGGCTATGAACAAGAGGCGTGCCTAGTGAAGCAGTCATCTCAGTAATAAATCCCCGCAGCGATGAGGACAAGATTCGGATGAATTACGGATTTCGACGGATTTTGTCGCGCCCAACGGTTAGATACGTTAGGTAAGAGCGTGACCCGGCCATGATTTCTTGGCCGCGACGTGGAATATGTCTTTCACACAAGGAGAATAACTCATATGACCGCATTGAAACGCCTCGCGCTACTCACTGTAGCTGGATTCTGCTTCGCCGTATATGCGCCCAGAATACAGGCCCAGGTCAGTGTCGATGTTGGGGTGGCCCCGGAATGTCCCTACGGTTACTATGACTATGCTCCATATGCCTGTGCCCCTTACGGCTATTACGGTCCCGAATGGTTTGTGGGCGGCGTGTTCGTCGGAGCGGGCCCGTGGTTTCATGGTCCGGAGAATTTTCACGGCCATGTTGACAACCACTACGATAAACAACACGGCTATAAAGGCCCGGTGCCAAACCGGGGCGAGAAGCCGGAACCGAACAAACATCCAGAGAAAGCCGAGAGTTTCAAAGGCAATGAAATGCACGACGGGCATGGTCACGTAGTCGAGGAAAAGCACTAAACGCTTAATACATAAAAGAAACCGGCTGATTTAGCGAATAACCTTCGCCAGATCAGCCGGGTTTGGTGTACGAGTCTCCCCAGTATGAATTTCTTTCTAGTGATGGTCGGCGTATTCCGCTGCAGCTTTCAGTTCCTGATCCGCAGCTTCCATGTGCTCCTTCGCCTTTTGCGCGTGACCACCCAATCCCTCCTTATTTTCTTTCTGCGCTTCGTCCGCTTTTCCCCAAGCTTCCTGCAAGTGTCTCTGCGCTTCGGCCAGATTCGGATGTTTTTGTGGATTGATATTCGTTACGGGTCTTTGCGCGAACAGCGCGCCGCCACAAACCAATCCAGCGCAGAACACACTGCTAAGAACAATGCTCTTTTTTGTTGTCATGAAACATGCTCCAAAATGAATTTACCCGGCTGGGCAAAACTATGGGCAGAGAGCATTAGCTTAACCTGATTCCACGGGCCAGAAAACCTGTTCCACGGTCTAGGTGGCGGATGTGGCGTGTTGGACAACGAGGCGTTGCCGGGCGTACGCCGACCAGGGCCCCACGGGATCGAGCTTGATGTAAGCCTGCCAGTGCTCGCGCGCTTCGACAAAAGCACGCAGTTTTTCGCACACAAACGCCAGGTTATAGTGGGCATCGCAATAGTCTGGATCGATGAGCAGGGCTTGGCGTAAGTGCCGCCGGGATTCTTCCAGTTCCCCCATTTCCTCCAGTACGCTGCCAAGATTAAAATGCGCCAGGGGATTTTGCGGTTGCGCGTCCAGCGCGCGCCTGAAATAATCCGCGGCCTTTTCGAAGTTACCGTCTTCGTAATGCAGCGTTCCACAGTTCAGCAGCGCGTCGGCATTATTAGGATCGGCATCTGCACACCGGTCGTAGGCATCGAATGCCTGTGCCCGGGTCTCTTTGTCGGCTTCGTAGGACAAGGCCATGGCCAGCCAATCGCTCGCACTGCGGCGCGCAATAAAGCGTATGCTCTCATCCAGTTCGCGCGTCTCAAAATTCAAAACAAATTGGCCAGACAGCGGTTCCAGGCGCGCGCCCCCCTGCTCCACCAGCACGTCTTTGCCATCGGAAAGAATGCGCAGTTGAGAGAGTGGCGCCTTGACCTGGGAAAGTTTTTCGTTGAGAGCCGAAAGCGCCCGCTGCAAACGATTTGCGGACACGCCTTTTTCCAGCAATTGCTTGACAGTGCGAAGGCCTATCAGATCGCGAAAATCGTAATAGCGCGCTCCCTGTCCTTCCTGCGGTGACACCAGCCGCAGCTTGTCCCAGTAGTCCAACTGTTTGCGGGTCAGACCGATAATCCGTTGCACGTCTTCGAAGCTGAATCTATCCGTGGCACCCATCCGAAATCAGCCGGCCGCTTTCTTCCCCCGTTTTTGCGCTGCGGGCGCCGGCTGTACGGCGCGGGACGGCGGTTTTTTGCCGGAAGGCACGGCAATCGGGCCCGCTTGTGCTGCGGCGGGAGCTTTCGCTGCAACAGGAGCTGGGGCATGTTTCTCTGCCAGGCTCTTTTTCAGAGCGTCCATTAAGTCGATCACCGGAGCCAGATGCGGCTGCGGCGCTTCCGCGACCTCCTGGCCCTGGAGCTTTGCGGCAATCATGGCGCGAACGTTATCGCTGTATTCGTCGCGGTATTTGTCCGGCTGAAAAGGCACGGCCAGGCTTTCGATCAACTGCTCGGCCAGCTTCTTTTCCTGATCTTTCACTTCGATCTTGTCGGTGGGTACCGCTTCAGCCGCGCGAATCTCGTTGGAATAAAACATGGTGTGCAGCGTCATGGTCTTGGCGCCAGGACGAATGATCACGATATGTTCGCGCTGGTGCATGGTGATCTTGGCAATGGCACCATAGCCAGTTTCCTCCATGGCCTTCATCAGCAACATATACGCTTTCAATCCCGGATCCTCGGGCGTGATGTAATAGGAGGCGTCGAAATAAAGGGGATCCATCTCATCAAGTTTCACGAACTCGATAATTTCCATCACGCGCGCGGACGGTGGCTCAATCTTGTCCAGATCTTCTTCGTTGAACAGCACGTACTGATCTTTGTCGTATTCGAAGCCCTTCACGACCTCGGAGCGCTCTACGTTGCGGTTGCAGACCGGGCAAAACAGCGGCTGCTTCAGGCGCGAATGGCAAACATTATGAAGTTGGTTGAAGCTGACGCGTTCGCCGCGTGCGGCCGCGAACATGCGCACCGGGATCGAGATCAACCCGAAGGCCAGGTGGCCTTTCCAGACCGTGGTTGCCATGATGAGTGTCCTCCCTGGAGCGAATGGGCGGCGAACGAGTCTCTAAGGTTAGCGAGCAGCCCGCCCGGATGCAAGCCGAAAACCTATGCAAAAGCCCCAAAAAGTACATGTGAAGGCTGTAGAAAGCCCTGCGATAGAATGCGTCCATGGCGAAACCGCGCAAGCTGGAAGAGTATCGAAAAAAACGGCAGTTTGGCCGTACACCGGAGCCCTCTGGTGTGGAAGGTCCTGGAAAGACTGAGAATACCTTTGTCGTACAAAAACATGCCGCGCGCCGCCTCCACTATGACTTTCGCCTCGCCATCGACGGCACATTGAAATCCTGGGCCGTCCCGAAAGGCCCTTCGCTGAATCCCGATGACAAGCGCCTGGCGGTGCGAACCGAAGACCATCCGCTCGATTACGCCAATTTCGAAGGGAACATTCCCGAAGGCAGTTACGGCGCGGGTATCGTGATGGTTTGGGATCGCGGAACATTTCAGGTGGAAGGCAAAGCAGACGCCGCAGCACAAGTCGAGCATGGCGAGATCAAATTTTTCCTGAATGGAGAAAAGCTGCGCGGCAGTTTTGTAATCGTGAAGTTGAAGAACAGCGAGAAAGGCAACGAGTGGCTGATGATCAAGCATAAAGACGCGGCCGTGGATCCCAACTGGAGCATCGACGAGCACGACGGATCGGTGCTGACCGGGCGCGTTCTCGAAGAAATCAAGGCGCAGGAACCGCCCAAACGCGATGCAACCCCGTTGCATGCCGCGGACTTGGAAGATGCGCGCAAGAGCTCAATGCCGGCGCGTCTGTCACCCATGCTAGCCACCCTTTCGGAGCGTCCCTTTTCCGATCCTAACTGGTTATTCGAAATCAAGTGGGACGGCGTACGCGCGCTCGCATGGATCAAAGAGGGCAAGTTGACGCTGCATGCGCGGTCGGGCTCGGACATCACCACGCAATATCCCGAACTGGCTGGTCTTCCGACTTCCTTCAGTGGAAACGCCATCCTCGACGGAGAAATCGCTGTTCTGGACGCGCGTGGTCGCAGCGATTTTGAAAAGCTCCAAGAACGCATGCATGTGCGCGCTCCGGGACAAAAACTGCTTTCTGAATTCCCTGTCGTTTATTTCATATTCGATCTTCCGTATTGCGACGGCTACGATCTTCGCGCCTCGCCTCTGCTGCAACGCAAACAACTCTTGCAGCGGCTTCTCCACTCATCCGAACGAATTCGTTTTTCGGACCATCAGTTGGAAAAGGGTAAAGAATTATTCGAGCTGGCAAAACAGAACGAACTGGAAGGGATCATCGCGAAGCGTATTGACAGCCGCTACGTCAGCGAGCGCAGTGCCAACTGGTTGAAATTGAAAACCTCCAAGACGCTCGATGCTGTTGTCGGCGGCTGGACCGCTCCTCGCGGCGCCGGCATGCCGTTCGGTTCGCTCTTGCTGGGACTGTACGAAGGCAAAAAACTCCGTTTCATCGGGCACGCGGGAAGTGGATTCGACACGGAGACGCATAAGACTGTTGCGACGAAACTCAAAAAATTGGAAACGAGCAAATGCCCTTTCGACAAAGATCCGGAAACGAATGAGAAAGCAACTTGGGTAACTCCAAACCTCGTGGCGCATGTTCGCTTCAGCGGATGGACCCAAGAAGAACGCCTGCGGCATCCGGTATTTCTGGGTCTGCGCGAAGACGCAAAACCGCAAGACTGTCGCCGGGGAAATGAGGTTGCCGCCCCCGAAGCGTCTACGGAAAATCCCCACGTCGTGCACGCTGCGCCCATCATGGGCAAAGTTTTAAGCTCGAAAGCACAAATTGAAGCAGAACTTTTCAAGGGCCGCGCGGAAAATGCCACTTTGGAGGTGGACGGCAAGCGCTTCCGCTTGAGCAATCTCAACAAAGTGTATTTCCCGGAATCGGGCTACACCAAGCGCAACTTGGTCGCGTACTACTATCGCATGGCGGATTATCTGCTGCCCTTTTTGAAGGATCGCCCGCTGGTTTTGCGGCGTTATCCCGATGGCATCAAGGGCCAGATGTTTTTCCAGAAAGACATGCGTGAGGGCCTGGGCCTCCCGGACTGGTTCCAGACGGTGGCCATCGATTCCGAAACCAGGGGAGAGCAGATTCACTACGCCCTCGCGAATGATCGCGCTTCCCTGCTCTACCTGACCGGCCTCGGCTGCATCGACCACAATCCCTGGAGCAGTCGCGTGGGCGACCTCGTGCATCCGGACTATTTTTTCTTTGATCTAGACCCCTCGGACGGCACGGAATTTTCTGTGGTAGTGAAGATCGCCAAGGCCCTCCACGAGAAGTTGGAAGAATTAAAACTCAATGTTTTTGTGAAGACTTCCGGCGCCACTGGAATGCACTTATATCTTCCCGTCGAGCCCGTCTACACCTACGAGCAACTGCGCACATTTGCAGAGATCGTGGCGCGAATGGTGACTGCCGAGCACTCTAGCCTGGTGACCAACGAGCGCACCGTCGCGAAACGCCCCCCCGGCCGCGTGCTGATTGATGTTCAGCAAAATGCGCTGGGCCGGCCCCTTGCCGCGGCCTATGTGGTGCGCGCGTTTCCGAAAGCTCCGGTGTCCACTCCCCTGCAACCCAGCGAACTGCGCACCAGCCTCAAGCCCGAAAAATTGAATATCAAGTCGCTACCCCAACGCCTGGAGGAAAAGGGCGATTTATGGGCCGATTTCTGGAAGCGTAGTCAAAGACTGGAAGACGCCATCCAGCGGTTAAGCGGGCACCTCGAGCCGAAAACTAAAAAGGCGCCGTGAACCGCTACAATAGCGCTTCTGAATTGACAAAGACAACCTGAGATCGTTTTTCGCCGGTAGCAAACTGGCATTCGCCGATTTCCGCCGGGGATTGGCCGAATCCCTCTACAGCACGTTTTTCCCTCACGCTACGATTCCTCCAGAAAAGGAGGATCGCATGTCCGCATACGCATCCACTGCTACAAAAGGCTATAAAGGAATGGGAATGGAGGGCGCCGTCGCCAGATGGTATGCCCGAATGACCCAAAAATCTCTGGAAAGATTCAAGGACTTGGCTCGCCGCACCGCCGAACAGGTTCCGCCACCGGCCCAAATCCTCGAAGTCGCTCCCGGCCCGGGATATTTCGCTATCGAGCTCGCTAAACTCGGCGATTATGAAATTACCGGGATGGACATCAGCAAGACCTTCATTGAAATCGCAACTGCCAACGCCGCCAAAGCCGGCGTAAGGGTGGACTTTCGCCGCGGCAACGCATCGAGTATGCCATTTGCAGACGAAAGCTTCGATTTCCTCGTTTGCAGCGCAGCGTTCAAAAATTTCACGGAACCAAAGTGCGCCTTGGAAGAAATGCATCGCGTTCTCCGCCCCGGCGGCCGCGCGCTCATCGTCGACCTGCGGGGCGATGCGCCACAGGAAGCCATCAACCAGGCTGTCAAAAGCATGCATATTGGAGCCGTGAACGCCATCATCACCAGACTGACGTTTCGATTTATGCTGCTCAAACGCGCCTATACACGCAGCAGCTTTGAACAATTAGTTGCCGGAACAAAGTTCAGCGACGTTCAGATTCGAGAGGACCAGATCGCTCTGGAAATCCTGCTCACCAAAAACGGCAAAGGCCCCGGCTTTCTGTATTTTTGAATTTATCCCAGCTAGGATTTGCTGAGTTCGTCGAGAGCCGCGAGCACTTCGTCGCTATGCTTCTTGACGTCCACGTCGGTCCACACCTTGCGCACTTTACCGGTGGGATCGATCAGAAAGGTGTGCCGCGCGGAAAGTTTCGCTACGCCGTAATTTGTCAAGGAATCGTACTTTTCCGAAACGTCGTGATTCGTGTCGGCTAGCAGCTTGAAGTTCAAGCCTTCCTTCGCGCAAAACTCCTGGTGCGATTTTTCGTCCTGCACGCTGACGCCGATGATTACCGCGTTCTTCGCCTCATACTTGGCCATGTCTCGCTGAAAATTGTGCGCTTCGATCGTGCATCCGCTCGTCATGTCCTTTGGATAGAAATACAGCACCACCCATTTGCCGCGAAAATCGTGCAGGCTAATCGGCTTGCCGTCCTGCGAATTCAGCGTGAAATCGGGCGCTTCCGTGCCTACCGCCGGCGCCTTATCGCCCGCGCGCAAATTTTTCGCCAGCAATACCAGCCCCGCCACCACAACCATCGCCGCGCCTAATACGAACCACATACGTAGTGTCCTCATACTTCACCCCCGCAGACAATACCAGACTTTTGCAGTCTTTTACACAGGGGTTGCATGCATCGACGGCAGGCTTGCGGCTTCACGGGACTGCCAGGCTAGACCTATTTTTTGACCATCACCGGCTTTCCCGCGTTGCTATTAGTGATCGAAGAGCCGCGTTTCGCTTCCAAACTTCGCGGGCTCCAATCTTCCGGCGGCAATGACACGCGCCAAAAACTGGGAGAGGGTTTGGCAAAGGCTGTTCCAACCTCTGGAACGTCTGTGGTTCCGGGATTGATGTCCGCGACGGTACAAGTCACTTCTTCATTGGTTGCCAGATGCTTGATGCGAACGTCTGCCTGAGGATTTCCACCGGCATGCGCAGTTAACCGCCCGCTTCGCCGCGGGAATCGCTCAGGAGGCACATTTATCCCCGGCGGTCGTGCTCGCTGCCTTGATGCACGATGTCGGCAAACCGGTCATCGCCGAACGTACGCCCGTGCATTTCGCACGCTCGCTCGCGCAGGCGGAGCAGGAAGGCGTACCTCTCTTCGAGGTCGAAGAAAAACTGATTCACGTTTCTCGCGCGGAGGTTGGAGCCTACTTGCTGAGTGTGTGGGGCCTGCCTTACACCGTCGTCGAAGCCGTCGCTCACCACCACCATCCCCGGCGCGTCCCCACCAAGGGTGTGGATATGATCCTGGCTGTATATGCTGCCAACCTGCTTGCCCGTGAAGTCTGTGCCACGAAAAAAAACGTCGCACCCCCAAAGTTCGACATGGAATTCCTGCAAGAAGGCGGCGCTGCGGATTTGCTACCCAAGTGGCGCGGTATTGCCGAGGCAGCGCTCGCACGTGAGCACAAGCTGGTGAATTAGTTTCACTGAACCGTCTTACGGTTCGTCGTCTCCGTCGGATGCTCCGCCGAGTTCTTCTCCGAGGGGTTTCTTGGGATCGATGGGCGAAAGGCCATCTTTGGTTAATCCTTTATCTAAATCGGGTAGTTTTTTTTTCGCGGAGCGCGCTCCAGCGGCGTCGCAACCCGGTTTCACTCTGCTCCAAATCCTGATAAGCCATCTCGGCCTGAGTGGTCGGCGCCGAATCCGCACTATCGACGACAGCCAGGATCGCCGCAAAGTGCTGATTCAGCGTCGAGAAATTTTCAGGTGTCTTGCCGCTGGATGGCACGCCATAGAAACTGTGCTGCGTGCCGCCTTCCAGTTCGGCGCACTGGTTGTCCAGCGCCGCAAGCTCCTTGGCCAGCTTCTCCTTGCCGTTCACTTTCTTCGACACTTCCTTGATCTGCTCGCGCACTGATTTCACCTGCTCCAGCGATTCGTAGCTGTCATTCATTCCTTCCACCGCGCCGATCTCCATTTCCTGTTGTTTGCGCAAATCTTCAAACGGTGTGTGGATGCGCGGATCCATTTTCACCGTCAGCGGTTGCCTATAACTCTGCCCCCCGACGGTCAGCTTCGCGGTGTACGAACCGGGCAGCGCCCACGCGCCAAGCGGCAGCAGCGGCGTATCGTGCAATATCGCCGAAATCGGAAATTCTCGCTCGAGCGCCTCCGGCGCCGCATAATGCACGTCCCACACAAAGCGGTGCATACCCGCCTCGGTGGAAAGAATTTGGGCCGGGCGAACCCAATACATCGGAATGGGATATTCCGTCGCCAACTTTTCCATTGGCAACGGCTTGTCCGTGCTGCTGTAGCGGCGAACCAGCGCTCCGCCGGAATCCAGAATTTCCAGCGTCACCGGTCCCTCCGCATTTGCCGCCAGATAATAATCAAGAATTGCTCCGTCCGGCGGATTCTTCCCTGCCGGAACTTCCGGTGGCAACGGTGTGTCCGTATTCCGGTTCCAGCGCCACCGCAAAGCCTCTTGCGGGGCAAATAGAACAACGGGTTGCTGCGCCACTCCGCCGGTCAACTGCCGTAGCGGCGTGATGTCGTCCAGAATCCAGAACGACCGGCCATGCGTGCCGACAATCAGATCATCGCCATGGATCGTCAGGTCGCGCATGGACGTGTGCGGCAGGTTAAGCTGCAGCGGCTGCCAGGCATCGCCGTCATTGAAGGAAACGTACACAGCGTTTTCCGTCCCGGCAAAAAGTAATCCCTTCCGCACGGGATCTTCTCGCACCACGTTCGTCGGAGCCGTAGCCGGCAATCCAACGACAATTTCCCGCCAACTTGCTCCATAATCCCGCGTGCGGAAAATATGCGGATGCAAATCATCCAGCCGGAATGTATTGATGGCGGCATAAACGGTGCCCGCATCGAAATGAGAAGCTTCCAGGATGGATACTTTTGCCCAGGGGGTAAGCGCCGGCGGCGTCACATTCTTCCAGGTTTTGCCGCCATCGCGCGTGATTTGAATCACGCCGTCATCCGTCCCGGCCCAAATCGCGTCCGCTTCCTTGCGCGAAGGCGCGACAGCATAAATCGTTCCGCGATGCTTGCCATTTTCCGGATCGCCCACGGAGAAGACGCCGAGATTCGCAGGCACCGCATAAGATTCGCGGGTCAGGTCCGGGCTGATAACCGACCAGCTGTGCCCCTGGTCCGTCGTTTTAAACAAAACGTTGGCGGCGAAATACAACACCTTGGGATCGAGCGGCGAAAATATCAGCGGCAGCGTGCGATTGTATCGATACTCGCCGCGGCGAATCGGTTCGGGCGCAACATCGGCCACCTCACCAATGTCCTGCTGCGTGCGCGTGAGCTTCGCCCCAAAAACAATATTCGGATCTTTGGGGTCGACCGCTACTTTGCCGTATTCGAATATGCCCGGCAAAGTCCAATCGCGAAACGTAATCTCGCCGTAATCGCTGCGGCTTTTCGTGGCCACGCTACCCGATTCCTGCTGCCCGCCATAAACCCAATAGGGAAAACGATTGTCTGTGGTCACGTCATAAAACTGCGCAGTCGGCTGGTTGTACCAGCTGCTCCATGTTGTGCCGCCGTTCACGCTGATCGCCGCGCCTTGATCCGCCGAGATCGCGAGGATCTGCGGATTCTCCGTGTTGATCCAGATGCGCTGGTAATCGTCTCCGCCCGGCGCACCCTTCCACCCTGTAAACGTTTTGCCGGCATCGATGGATTTCCACGAAGCGGTGTTTGCAACGTAAATCACATCGGGATTATCCGGCGCGACCGCTATACCCATGGCGCCGGGCCCGCGCCCGCCGATGCGGTGATCGGAATTAACCAGCTGCCACGATTCGCCCGCATCGTCGGAGCGATATATTCCGCCCTTATCTTTCTTTGTTTCCACGTTCAGGTACACGCGCTTCGGATTGCTGGGCGCGATGGCGATGCCGATGCGAGAGAGCCGGTCTTCCTCCGTTGGCAAGCCTTGCGTGATAGGTCTCCACGTGCTCCCGCCGTCCGTGGATTTGTACAATCCGCTGCCGGGAATAACAAAATATTCGCCGCTGCGTACCTCCCACGGAGCCACGCGCGCAGCCCAGAGAGCTGCGTACAGAACTTGCCCATCGCTCGGGTCCATCACCACATCCGCGGCGCCGATGTTTTCATCCTTATATAGAACCTTTTCGAACGTTTTGCCTCCATCCGTGGAACGAAATACACCGCGCACCGGATTTGGCCCGTACGGATGGCCCTCCGCAGAAACGAATACGCGATCCGGATCGTTTGGATCCACCACGATCGCTGTAATCTGCTGCGCATCGCTCAAATCCAGGCGCGTCCATGTTTTGCCCGCGTCCGTCGATTTATAAATTCCGTCGCCCACGGAAAGATCGGGCCGTTGCAGTCCTTCGCCGCTCCCCACATAAACGATGTTCGGATTCGAGGGCGCCACCGCAATGGCTCCAACGGAACCCGTCGGCTGGTCATCAAAGATGGGTTTCCACGTATTTCCAAAATCGTCCGTCTTCCACACGCCGCCATTGACCGGAGCCATATAAAAGATATTGGGCTCGTGCGGCACACCGGTAATCGCCACCGTGCGACCACCGCGGAAGGGTCCGATGCAGCGCCAACGCATCTCCGAAAAAAGTTTTGGATCGTATTGTTGCGCGCACAGCGGCATCGTCGCCGTCACAACCAGGCTCCCAAACACGATCCAGCGTACGAGTCTGAATAAGCGCATCGGTTCCTCCATGGACCCAAGGAAGAATATCTCCTGACCTGAGTAAGGGCAAACCAGTCGAATGCTCCGCGAGAGATGCCCCGCCAGAAACAGGTATCGAGCAAAGCCCATGTGTTATAGGCTTTTCGTCATGCGCGGCCAAAAAAATCCACGCAGTCACCACAGAAAAACTCGCGCCCGCGAGCGATCTCTGTTTCGAATCGGACTCCATCAGATGGATTTCTGGCGCACGCTGCTTATTGGC
>Ga0210383_10004115_pt1 | contig 12911 bp, 9 predicted proteins | sample IncBWC14OmetaG_FD_160072 | JGI IMG/M metagenome (GOLD analysis project Ga0210383, IMG submission 160072) | Forest soil microbial communities from Barre Woods Harvard Forest LTER site, Petersham, Massachusetts, United States - Inc-BW-C-14-O ...
ATGAAATGAGACATTGCCCTCCACCTTCTGCACCACCTGGTGGATATGCCCATTCAGCACGGTAACGGAGCCGAAGCGTTTGAGGTAGGAGAGCGCTTCGGCTCCGTCCTTCGTTCCCCAACCCCACTCTGGATACACCATCCAGAGCGGGATGTGGGCGAAGACAACAATTGGCGTCGAGGCTGAACGCGACGCAACATCCTTCTTCATCCAGTTCAGCTGCTCCGCTCCGAGGCCACCCATCGCATCCACCTGCAGCGAGTTGTTAAGACCGATAAAGTGCACACTCTTGTGATCGAAGCTGTGCCAGCCCGTACCCTGCGTCCCCTTTCCGAACCGCTCCATATAGAGCGCACCGTCGTCGGTAGCCGTGTCATGCTCGCCCGGAACATAATGCACGTCCGCCACGCGTGAGCCCTTGATGACCTGCTGCGCCGTATCAAACTCCGACGCCTTCGCGGGTTGCGTAATATCCCCCGTATGCAGCATGAAGTCCGGCGTCCCAGGCATCGCGTCAATCTTGTAGATCGCCAACTTCAGCGTCCCGGTAACATCCTGGTTTGCCGCCTTGTTGAAGCCGATATGACTGTCGCTGATCTGCACAAAGCTGAAACCCGCAGCATCATGTGCCCCTCCTCCGCCGGCCGCCCCAGCCGTCGCAGCGAAGATCTTCGACGTAGGCACGCCGCCAGCCATGGTCCATAGCAGTCCCGTGCCCGCCCATGCCATGCAACTCAGAAATCCCCTGCGGTCAATGCCGTCATTCCGCTCCAGGGTAGTCTCAGAACCGCCCGGTTGCTCGTGTATTTCATCCACTCATCCAAACTGGGCGACTCGCAATTTATTCCCGAACCGCGGAATAATTTCTGCAGTCCTCATAAAGAAGACGTGGAGAGATAAAAAGGAAGCGAGATCGTCTCTGAAAGATGGCTCTCCTGCACTGGGAGCGCGCGGCTCCCACCAGCAGTCCCCAGACACCCACGTTTGAGGACCTCGCGCTCCCCTTGCTACCGTCGCTCTACAACGTAGCAGCATGGCTCGCCCGCAACCCCGCAGACGCGGAGGACCTTGTGCAGGAGACATTCCTGAAAAGTCTGCGCGGATTCGATACCTTCGAGCCCAACACCAACTTCAAGGCCTGGATCTTCCGCATACTCAGAAACACTTACCTCACATCGCGCAGCGGCCTCGCTGCCAAACGCACCGTCGCCCTCGAAGACGAGCTGGAAGCTCACGACGACTCCGGCCCGCGCCTCTATCCCGAGGCCGCCATTGACCACCGCACTCCCGAGCTGAACCTCATGCAACTCAACGATCGCGCCGCCATGCAAACCGCAATGGATGAACTCCCCAGCCCTCTGCTCGAAGTCCTTCTCCTCTGCGACGTCGAAGAGATGAAGTACAAGGAGATCGCCTCCGTGCTCGAGATACCCATCGGTACCGTCATGTCACGAATCGCCCGCGCCCGCACGACGCTGCGTCGCAACCTTCAGCTCCACGCAACTCCCGGACGCGACTCAAGCGAAAAGGGGACACGACTATGAGCGATCACCTCACATCGACAGTCTTGAATTCGCTCGCCGACGGAGAACTCTCCGCCGACCAGCGCCTCGCCGACTGCCCGCACTGCACCTCAACAGCTCTGACGCAAAGCCTCCTCAAATCCGCAACCTTCCGGGCCGGGCATCGCTATACCCCGCCGGCGGCGCTGCGAGAACGTCTCGCACATCTGTCCGCGCAAGAAGCTTCACGGCCACATCCAAAGTCGCCTGTGCCTGAGCGCCCTGCACGGAATTTCAGTTCCTGGGGTTGGGCCACCGCAGTCGCCATGCTTCTTCTCTTCGCAACCCTGTTTCTCGTTCAGCGCAACACTCAGCGAGCGTCGGCCAACGCGGCACTGACCGCCGAAGTCGCCGATCTCCACATCGCCAGGCTCGCTGCAAACGCCCCCCGGAGGTCCTCTCCTCCGACCGCCACACCGTGAAGCCCTGGTTTCAGGGCAAGATCCCCTTCAGCTTCAACCTGCCGACAAATCTTCCCGCAGACACCACGCTCGACGGCGCCAATCTCACCTATCTTCGCAACCAACCCACCGCTCAACTGCTCTTCAGCATCGGCAAGCACCGCGTCTCGGTCTTCGTGCAGCAAACAACAAGCCCGCCGCTGCCAACCCGCCTGCTGGCAGATCACTCCGGCTTCCACGTAGCCGAATTCCGCACAGGAGACCTCGACGCGGTCGCCATCAGTGACGTCGAGCCATCGCGCCTCGCTAGCCTCGCCGAACTCATCGCCCAGGCCCAGGGCGCGCAAGCCCAGACCATACCTCAGGAGCCGAAGTAGCCCCCAGGATCGCTCCGCGTCACGCCAACGTATACTTTGCAGACGTCACGCCGTAGCGACTCCTATGTTCCCAAGCCTCAGACTCAAAGCAGTGCTCTTCAGCCTCTGCCTTCTCTCGCGGCTCGCATATGGCCAGGGACTAAGTCCACGAGCCTACGTCATCTCCCCCATTCACTCCAACGCCATCACCCTCACCTACAATCTCCAGGATGGAAACATTGTCTTCGATTCATCCGTCCCCATCACCGGCTCCAGAGGCAGAATCGGCACCGAAACCGCAACTCTCTTTCACACCTTCAACTTCTTCGACCGCTCCGCCAACATCAACCTCTCCCTCCCTTATTCGATCGGACACTTCCAAGCCACCGTCAACGGCGAACCGATCGAACTCTATCGCTCCGGCCTGAACTCCACCATCGTCCGTCTCTCTGTCAATCTCTTTGGCGCCCCCGCCATGACGCCCGCCGAATACATGAAGTGGCACCAGAAACTCGTCATCGGCGCGAGCCTCACCGTATCCACGCCCACCGGCCAATACAATCCAGCCCTGCTCGTCAACGTCGGAAACAATCGCTGGGCCTTCAAGCCCGAAGTCGGCGTCTCGCGCCGCTGGAACAGGTGGTACCTCGATGCCTATGGCGCCGTTTGGTTCTTCACCCCGAACAACAACTTCTACCGCAACGCCCCAGGCTCTACAGGCCCAAATCGCCAGACACAAAATCCGATGGGTGTCGTCGAAACCCACCTTAGCTACGACGTAAAGACGCGCCTGTGGTTCTCCCTCGATGCGAACTTCTGGTACGGGGGGAAGACCAGCCTGAACGGCGTCCAGGCCATCACCACCTTGCAGTCAAACTCCCGCATCGGAGGAACCGCTTCTATTCCCATCGGCAAACATCAGTCCCTCAAATTCAGCTACAGTGACGGCACCTACACCACCTTTGGTGGTGACTACCAAACTGTCTCCGCGGCCTGGCAATACTCCTGGCTGGGCCGCCCAAATTGACTCCATATCCGGGCGATCCGCGAAACACATCGCGTCTTCGACATAGGCTTGCGCCCTTGGTCTGCGTTGGCCGGGGGCTGGCCAGAATCTACTGGGTTGCTTTGGTTGATTTCAGCTTGGGAGGTCTTCCTCCCAGGGCTGCCGTGATCTCGGTGGTCGCCTTCCGGAGTGCTGCGATGACGGCGGCGGAAGATGTTTCCGTTCCACTGTATTGAATGTATGGGACGGTGAGAGCGCCAAGGGCTGAGCCGCGGTCATCGAAGATGGGATAGCTGATGTTAACGATGCCCTTGACGAGATAGCTTGCGCGTTTCTCATAGCCAGCCTTGCGAATACGCGCAAGATGGACGTCAAGATCGCGCGGTAGTTTCTTTCCGGTCTCGCGAACCCACTCCGCAAGAATCCGCTCGCGCTGCTCGTCTTCCAGATGCGAGAGGATGACGTAGCCGCTGGCGGCCTCCATAATGTCTACCGTCGATCCCAACTTAACGTAGAAGCCGACGTTTGATGGCGAGTTGACCTGCGCGAGAATCGTCACGCGGCTGCCTTCGACTACGCCCATGTGGCAGGATTGCACAGTCTCGTGGGCGAGCCGGTGCATGACAGGAAGTGCATCCGCGACGAGGCGTTCTGTGCGGGGGTGTTCCTGGACGAGTTTGAAGAGCTTGAGCGTCAAAGAATATCGCTCGTCGGAGAGTTGCGCGATGTAGCCGCGCCGCTCTAGGCAGAGGAGCATGCGAAATATCTCCGAGACGGTACGGTTCAACTCCCGTGCCATCTGACTCTTTGTTAACCCGGCAGGCTGGTGGGCCAACAGTTCCAGGACGTCCAATCCCTTCTCGAGGGCGGGTGTTGCGTAGTTGAGCACTTCACCTTGTTTGTTCGCTGGGTCAGCGTTTTTCTTTCCGGCCATATCCATCCATTTCCGACAATTGGTTTCGGAACAGAGTATAGGATAACGGCAATCATTGCCCAGACATGAGGCGGGGGTTGCGCAGAAGGTTACGCCAAGGCACTCGAAGAAAAGGCGCAGTTGGAGCAAAGCTTTCTCTCGATGTACATTCTCAAATGCAAATGTTTTTTCATTGACGAAAAAGTTTTCCCAGCGATACAATTTTTTGTCGGCTCGAAACGTGCTCGAACTCACATAGACACGGTGACCCGGTCTCGCGATTTGACACTTTATACCTGTCGAGGAAGCATTTGGCATCCATTCGCATCATCAACGCTCGTGTTATTGATCTTCGTTTTCCGACCTCGCGGGAGCATATCGGTTCGGACGCAGTCAATAAAGACCCGGATTACTCGGCGGCATACTGCATTCTGGAGACTGATGGGGGGCTCGAGGGTCACGGCCTGACTTTTACGCTTGGCCGTGGCACAGATCTCGTCGTTCGGGCTCTCGAATATCTGTCGGGCTTTGTGCGGAATCGCACGCTTGAGTCGATCACACGGGACTTCAACGCCTTTTATCTGCAACTGACCGGAGACACCCAATTTCGCTGGCTTGGACCGGAAAAGGGCGTCATCCACCTGGCTTGTGCCGCCCTGCTGAATGCTGTGTGGGATCTCTATGCAAAGGCTGAGGACAAACCTGTTTGGAAGCTTCTTGCAGACATGTTGCCGGAACAGATCGTATCTGCGGTCGATTTCCGGTACATCTCCGACGCGATAACGCGGGAAGAAGCTATAGAGATTTTACGCCGGGGCAAGGCGGGTCAAGCGGCTCGTCTGGCGGAATTGGAAGCGCACGGTTACGCGGCTTACACCACCTCAGCAGGTTGGTTCGGCTTCAGCGATGAGAAGATTCGCAAACTCTGCCGCGAAGGTATTGCCCAGGGGTGGACCTATTTTAAGTTGAAAGTGGGTGGCGAAGCTGCTGATGATCTGCGGCGGGGTCACATCATGCGGGAGGAGATTGGGTGGGATAACCGCCTGATGTTGGACGCAAATCAGAAGTGGGGAGTGGACGAAGCAATCCGCCGCACCCGACATCTGGCAGAGCTCGATCCCTGGTGGATGGAAGAACCTACGAGCCCAGATGACATTCTGGGGCATGCACGCATTCGCCGGGAGGCTTCTCCCGTGCGCATCGCAACTGGAGAACACTGTCAGAACAGCGTGATGTTTAAGCAACTGATGCAGGCGGGGGCGATCGACGTATGTCAGATCGATAGCTGTCGCGTAGCGGGCATCAACGAGAACCTCGCGATTTTATTGATGGCTGCGAAGTTCCAGATACCTGTCTGCCCGCACGCTGGAGGGGTGGGACTGTGCGAATACGTGCAGCATCTTTCGATCTTCGATTATCTCGGCGTTTCGTGCACGATGGAGAACCGGGTCGTCGAGTACGTGGATCATCTGCATGAACATTTCGTCGATCCGGTCACGATTCGAAACGGGCGTTATCTGGTACCGCACAACCCTGGCTACTCCGGGGAGATTTTGACGGCCTCCCTCTCTCAGTACAGTTTTCCTGATGGAGAGGTTTGGAGAGAGCTGGATCGCGAAGATCGACTGGTGCGCGCCTAACGAGCAACTCATTCGCGGTTAGACTGTTGTTTGGTGTGGTGGCCCGGGCAGGAGTCCAACCTGCGACCTTCGCGTTAGGAGTGCGCTGCTCTATGCAACTGAGCTACCGGGCCTTCTGAGGTAGTGTATCGCGTGGGTTTTGGGACGCCAGCGATGGTAAACTTGGGGGTGGAGAGTTTATGCCAGAGATAGTGCGTCGACGTGCGGTAGCGGTGAATATTGGTGGGGTTCGCGTGGGTTCGGATGCCCCGGTTGTGGTGCAGTCGATGACCAATACCGATACGGCCGATGTCGAGAGCACGGTACAGCAGATTGCGGCGCTTGCGCGAGCCGGGTCGGAGATGGTTCGCGTGACGGTGAACAACGATGAGGCGGCGAAGGCTCTTCCTCACATCGTGGAGGGAATCGCCAAAAAGGGTTGGACGACGCCGATCATTGGGGATTTTCACTACAACGGGCATCTGCTCCTGAAGAAGTATCCGGAAACGGCGAAGGCACTGGCGAAGTATCGGATCAATCCGGGCAATGTGTCGATCGGGCGGAAGGATGATGACAACTTCCGGACGATGGTTGAGGTTGCGGTGCAGCATCAGAAGCCGGTGCGGATTGGCGTGAACTGGGGTTCACTCGATCAGGCGCTGCTGACGAAGATGATGGATGAAAATTCGAAGGCGGCCGATCCGCTGCCCGCTCGCGACGTGATGATGGAGGCGATGGTGGTGTCGGCTCTGGATAATGCTGCGGCCGCGGAACGATATGGGTTGCGGCGCGACCAGATTATTTTGTCGGCAAAGGTATCCGGGGTGCGCGATCTGATTGATGTGTATAGCGAGTTGGCACGGCGTTGCGATTATGCGCTGCACCTTGGTTTGACTGAGGCGGGGATGGGGATGAAGGGCATCGTGGCTTCGGCTGCTGGGCTTGCTCCGCTGCTGCTTTCGGGGATCGGGGATACGATCCGGGTGAGTCTGACGCCTACACCGGGTGGAGACAGGAGTGAGGAGGTGCGGTGCGGACAGCAGATTTTGCAGTCGCTGGGGATTCGGAGCTTTATGCCGCAGGTAACGAGCTGCCCTGGGTGTGGGCGGACGACTTCGACCTATTTCCAGGAGTTGGCGGAGCGGATTCAGGGATATCTGGTGGAACAGATGCCGGAGTGGAAGAAGCAGTATGCAGGTGTTGAGGAGTTGAAGCTGGCAGTGATGGGCTGCATCGTGAATGGGCCGGGCGAGTCAAAGCATGCCAATATCGGGATCTCCTTGCCGGGTACGTTTGAGGAGCCCAAAGCTCCGGTTTATGTGGATGGGAAGCTCTATACGACGCTGAAGGGTGACAGGATCGTGGAGGAGTTTCAAGAGATTCTGAATGAGTATGTCGAGAAGCGGTATGGCAAGGTGCTAGTGGAGGTTTAGCCTTCCCTTCGAATCCCTTCGGCGCAATCTGAAGACGTGAGCTAAACGGTCGTCGCAGCGACCGGCTATACGGCTGCCCCCATCAGAGGATCACTTGAACTGGGCTTTCCCGTGTCCACATGCCCCGCATAGCGTGCCGTGGCGTTGGAAGCCTCGGACGACAGCGTGAAGTCGTACCAGCCGTGACTCTTACTCAGGGGAAGGATGAGGGATGTATTCCCAAGACCAGGGACCGTCTTAGTTATGGTCGCAGCCTTGTAGGAATTGTCCTGCACAGTCACTTTGAGTGGGTGTTCCCCGGGGTTGCGCAGCCGAACCTCTACATTGCCGCTTGCTTGTGAACTTTTGCGTTCATGGACGACTTGCACATGAAGTGTAGCCGCTTGGCCGTTGCCCGTAAAGGAGCGGTAGAAGCCATTCGGGCCATGCACGTCGATGAAGTAGTGGGAGTCGACGAAGAGAGCCAATGGAAATTTTTGGTGGAGAGAGTCGCCCGGCTTGACGGCGTAGGTCGCTGCCGTCATCCCCGGAGTGGTTCCCGTACTCTTGATTCCGCGCAGGTAGACATTGAAGGGGGCGCCGGAGGAACGCGAACCATAAATGTCATTTGCGGCGTTCATGCGCAACTCGAACGCCGTGCCGTCATCGCTCAAGCCGCCGTCTGCATAGAGTTCATAAGGAATCGCACACGCTGGGCGAACCCCAGTCTCCTGGTGAGTTGTAAGTGGAGAGCGAAGCGGATCGCGGTTGATCTGGTCGATTTCAACCAGGCTGAGTTCTTTGTAGTTGGACGGCAGCTCCTTAAAGCGAGCCTTCTGAATGCCAACGACAAACTTGTCGCGATCCAGGAAATTAAGCTTCGCCTCGGAAGCGTCGTGGGGGCGGAAACAGGAGGTGAGGTCGCCGCAGATGGCGCGTCGCCATGCGCTGATGTTCTCTTCCCTGACCTGTTTGCCGAACTTATTCTGCACGAAGTCTTCGAGAAACATGAGCGTCGAGGTGTGGTCGAACAACTGGGAGTTCACCCACCCTCCGCGGCTCCACGGCGATGCCACGATCGTTGGGACTCGGTAGCCCAGACCGATTGGCCCGGAGCGCGCTTCTCGTGCATGCACGCCCTGCGCCAGCTCATCCTGGGAGTAGGTGTACTCTAGTCCCGTGTCGATTCCGGCCGAAGCACCTCCTGTGACGGGCCGTTTCGGATCGGCCGCAACGAACGACGGCGCGTGGTCGAAGTAGCCGTCGTTTTCGTCGTAGGTCAGGATAAAGATCGTCTTCTTCCAGACCTCAGGATTCTTCGTCAGGATGTCCATCACCTCGGAGACGTACCACGCTCCGTACCACGGCGAAGTCGGATGGTCGGAGAACTTCTCCGGCGCTGACAGCCACGAGACGGTAGGCAACTTACCCTCATCCACGTCCTTCCGGAACTGATAGAAGAGGTCTCCCTTCGGCACGTCCATCTTCAGGTCTTTGCCATCATCACTAAAGCTGAGGGAATCAAGCGAACGGAAATGGGGATCCTTCCCGTTGGTGACGAAGGCAGCATCGTGCAACTCGCGCTGCCGGGAAGTAAGTTGTTTATAGAGAGTCTCACCGCTATTTGCTAACAACGCCTTGTATTGTTCTAACTGACGTTTGTTGTCTTCGAGCCTCGCACGCAATTGCGTCTCGTGCATCGCGTCATTTTCGGTGGACAATGTCTGCTCGTCCTTGTCGATCTGCCCGTTTAGCACATCAATCTTTTCCTGCGCATAAGCCACAAAGCCGGGGTTCGCATCGACGTTGTAGGCTGCGAAGCACTCCAGAAGATTGCAGCCGAAGTTGGAAAGCCATGCTTGTTCTTCCGCCGTCATTCCGCCGGTAAAGGTCAGGTCATTCTGGTAGAACTTCCACGAGATGCCTGCTTCTTGCAGACGCTCGGGATAAGTCTTCCATGTCATATTGCCGCGGAAGAACTGGTCGTTCCGCATGTAAACCTTCGAGTCGGTGCGTTGGGCGTCGCGCACAGTGCCGGTCCAGAATGTGCTGCGGTTGGGAGTGGTACTGGTCATCACGCCGCAGTAACTTTGGTCGCACACGGTGAATGCGTCGGCGAGCGCGTAATAGAAGGGGAGATCTTCGCGCGTGTAGTGGCCCATCGTCAGCGGCAGATGCGAATAGGCGTGATTGCCGGAGCGTTTGGCCTCCAGCCATCCATCGTGCCGACCTTCGTTCCAGGCGTCCACCTGGCTGTTGCGAGAGTGGGGGATGGAACCCATCCAGGTGATACGGGTGTCGTGAATGTCCAGCCGCCAGGGAGCATACGATTTTCCGGCGGCGTCGGTCTGTACAAAGACCGAATTGCCGTTAGCGAGCCGAAGCGCCCTTGGATCATTGAAGCCGCGAACACCCTGCAAAGTGCCGAGCGCATGGTCGAACGAACGATTCTCCTGCATCAGAATGACGATGTGTTCGGCGTCCCGATACGTGGAGCCGGCCTTAGGTTCAATAGCCAATGCACGTTGGATGGATTCGGGAACGAGTCCGGTGACGCCCGCCGCACCCGATAGCATCGCCGCAATTTTAAGAAAGTCACGCCTTGAACTTGCCATCCCCCAATCTTTTCATAAAGTATGATGGATTGATGAAGGCGAGCATCCCCGATCATCGAACTCGGAACTGTCGCGGTCGAAGCGGAACGATCAGGAGAGAGAGCGCAGGCCGCTCCGAAGGCGATCTGGATCGACGTCCTTGAGTTGCGCTTCAACCTCGCGGTGGGTTTTCTCCCACACCGGCACTGCTGAGGCGAGCAGAGTCTCACCCGCCTTGGTAAGGCTAAGCTGTCGGCCACGTCGGTCCGAGGGATCTCTAGCGACGGTGACAAGGCCACGCCGCTCCAGCGGTTTGAGCGCGGCGGTGAGCGTGGTGCGATCCATGGCGAGGAGATCTGCGACCGCCACTATGCCCGGCGGCTCGGGACGATTAAGCGACATCATGAGGGAAAATTGGCCGTTGGTCAGTCCGATTGGGCGCAGTGCCTCATCGAAACGGCGAGCCAGGGCGCGTGCAGCCCGCTGCACGTGAAGACAGAGACAACAGTCACGAACGCGCAGAGTAGTTTCAAAGGGAACTGACTTCGCTCTTGACATCAACTCCACTATGTTGATATCAACGTACATTGTCAAGCCGCCCCCCCGGCGGCCAGGATCAGGACAGAGCTACCAAGAAACGCGACACTGAATGTAAAGATACTCGGAGGTGTCTCCGATGCCTCGATAGACCGCGAACCAACCGTTGGAGGATCGCCATGTCATTCCTTCGTGATTTGAAGATCGCAGTGCGATCGCTGTGGCGCGTTCGTGCCCTGTGGATCACCGTCGCCCTGACACTGGCTTTGGGTATCGGCGCCAACGCTGCCATCTTCAGCGTAGTGCGCGCCGTGCTTCTGCGTCCGCTCGCAAACCGAGACGAGGCCCGCTTGCTCTATTTGCGACAGAGCGCTCCGGGTATCGGCGTCGAAAACGCGACGTTCTCAGTCCCCGAGATAGATGATCTGGGCAAGGGATTGAAGACGATCACGGAGTTGGGGACATTTTCGGCGATCGACTTCACGATCGTGGGGCTGGGCACGCCGCGCGAGATCCCCGCTGGGGTGGTGGACGGCCATTACTTCGAGGTGATGGGGCTACGCCCGGTATTGGGACGCCTGTTGACACCCTCTGACGACGGACCCAATGCGGCTGGTGCGATCGTACTGACGTATCGGTTCTGGAGCGCGTCGCTGCATTCAGATCCGACCGTAATTGGAAAGACGGTGCGGTTGGAGACCATAACGGGGGCGCGTGCGGCCACGATCGTGGGGGTTCTGGAACCCTCGGTGCCATATCCGGTAGCAACAGAGATTATCGCCAATGTGGTGACAAGCCCGCATCATTTGTCGGCGACGATGGTGACCGGCCGTGAGCACCGCATGACAGAGGTCTTCGCGCGGCTTGCGCCCGGAGCAACTCTCGACGCCGCGCGATCAGAGCTCCGCACGCGTTACGCCGCGATCCTCGCCGCGCATCCGGAGGTTTACAAATCCGCGGACCGTTACACAATCAACTTAACGCGGATACACGACCAGATCAACTCGCGCGCCAATACGGTTTTATGGGTGCTGTTTGCGGCCTCAGGGCTGCTCTTTGTAATTGCGTGCTCGAATGTGGCTAATTTAGTGCTCGCGCGAACGGTTCGCCGAGAATCGGAGTTGGCCGTGCGCTCGGCGCTGGGAGCTAACGCGGCGGCGCTGCGACGTTCTCTGCTTGCGGAAAGCCTGGTCCTTTGCGGAAGCGGAGTGCTGGCAGCGCTGATCCTCGCATGGCCGATGGTAGCCGTGCTGGGACGGTATGCTGCACGGTTCTCGGTACGTGCCGATGGTCTAAAGCTCGACCTAAGCATGGTGTGGTTTGGTATTGCGCTCGCGCTGGCGGCGGCTGTGTTTCTGGCGCTCATTCCGCGACTACCCTCGGGGAACGCGCCTCTGGGCGCGGTGCTCACGAGTGGTGGAACACGAGTGACCGGAGGCGGCCGACGGCTGCGCGTCTTCGCCATCATGCAGATCACAGCCTCGTTCCTATTGCTGACCGGAGCGGCTGTACTGATGCGGACCCTGTATGTGCTCGAGAAGACACAGCCGCCGTTCAACACGGGGCGCGTGCTGGCCGTGAATTTACCGGTGATGTCGTATGGGCGATCACCGGAGCAGGTCCAGGACTTTTACCACGAAGTACAGCGTCGAGTAAGCACAATGCCCGGAGTGGCTCACGTATCGACGGGCTTCAGCGTTCCATGGCGCGACGATCAAGCGTTGGATATCAGCTTCGCGTTTGCGGCAGAGGGAGCGGCGCGCAAGAACGGACTCGACGACTGGCGTGCGAAATTCCGGTCGGTATCGCCTGGGTACTTCGAAACGCTGGGCCTCCCGATTGTGCAAGGACGCGATTTCAGGGACACAGACAAAAATGGCTCGGAACGCGTGGTCATCGTGAGCCAGAGCCTCGCGCAGTCACTGTTTCCCGGACAGGAAGCGCTGAATCGGGATTTGCGGTGGACGGACGGGGTGATGAAGTTTGTCGGCATCAGCATGGAGCCGCGGCGGATCGTTGGCATAGTGCCCGACCTAGATGACGAGAACATCATTCCGACGCCGACCATGATGGTGTATCAGCCGACCGATCAGGAGGGATGGCAAGGGCGCCTCTTTGTGCGAGCGGACCAGGATCCGTACACGCTGGCTCCAGCCATTACGCGCACAATTCACGAGATTTCGGCGGAGCAGCCTGTTGAGCGGGCGAGCACGCTTAAAGACATTCGCGCGGAGGCACTCACGCCGGACCGCCTGAACGCGGTTGTGTTCGGTGGATTCGCGGCCGTGGCCCTACTGATTTCGGTGGTGGGTGTAGCAGGTGTGCTTGCGTTTTCGGTGAGCGGGCGCACACGGGAGTTCGGCATTCGAATGGCACTCGGCGCGCAGCCGAGGAACATTCTGACTGACGTGCTGTTGCAGGGTCTGACGATCGCCGGAATCGGCGTGGGTGCAGGCGTGGTATTCGGTATTGCCTTCGCGCGTGGCGTCGGCAGGTACGTAACAGAGGTGC
>Ga0210383_10004116_pt1 | contig 12910 bp, 11 predicted proteins | sample IncBWC14OmetaG_FD_160072 | JGI IMG/M metagenome (GOLD analysis project Ga0210383, IMG submission 160072) | Forest soil microbial communities from Barre Woods Harvard Forest LTER site, Petersham, Massachusetts, United States - Inc-BW-C-14-O ...
ACCTCGCAACTGTTGATTCTAAACCACTTACACCACGGCTAAGTCCTGTATCAGCAACACTTACAGAAAATAGGGGCAGGGGCTGCAATCCACACGGGAGTAGCACACTGACGCTACGCAGCTCGTGAAGAGGATTGGAGAGGATCGAACTCGCTTCTTCTCTTACTGGACACTGAAGACTGTCAACTGAAAACACTCAGGCAAGCTAACGCACGATCCAATACACCTTCTTCTCTTACTGAAAACGGAGAACTGACAACTGAAAACCGTCTGGCAGGCTAGTGAACATCAAAATCGAGGCTCGCAATTGCTCGCGCAATCACATTTTCCTGAATCTGAATGAGGTCCGTGTCGGCGTAGGTCATTCCCAGAACAGTGAGAATATCCTTCCCGCGCGCCACAACAACTAATCTTCCAGACCACTCGTGTTCATCCGCGCTACCGCGGTATTGATACTCCACTCCCGGTAATCCGCCAACGACCGTCTTGCGCTGCGAAAGCTTCTGATACTTGGAGTACACGTCATGCAACCGTTTTTCCACCGCTGCGGCGGCCACATCCAACGGGTCTTTCGTATTTTCCGCACCGACCACGAGCAGCGTCGATTCGTTGGGAGTGCCCATGGCCACGATCGCGTTCGGCAGCGCGCTGCGGGCCTCTTCCAGCAAGTTCCAACTCGGAGCCTTATACATGCGGAAGCCGTGCGTGTAGTTCGTGTACAGATTGCCCTGCACATCTTCACGATTCGCCGGCACTTCAGGCACTTTCGCGGCAGCCGGCGGCGCAGAGGAAGCAGCCATGCCACTTGCAACCGGCGCAGCAGGATTTGAACCAGGCGCATTCGCCGGCATTTCAGGCTTGGTCGCAGTACTTGTCACTTTTGCGGACGGCTTATCCGTCTTGGCGGAGGTAGCCGGATTGACCTCTTTCGCGCTTGCATTGGTCGCCGCAACTGAGCTTTCTGACGACGTCGCGACCGCGGACTCCGCTTTCGGCTGCGAATCATTGCTAGGCTTGGAAGGTTGCGAGGCCGCATCCTTCTTGGCCGCGGGTTGTGCTTCCGGTTTGTCCGCTGGCGTGGTTGGCACGATGGACGCGATTTTGTCCTTTTCCACGAGGACATATCCAAAGTCGGTTTTGACCTTGAACATGTTGTCCTCGTAGGAGACGATCACGCCATACAGCTTTTTCCCGTCTTTTAGGCGAATTTCGTCCGCGCAGGCGGGCAGAGCGATCGCGCAAAACGCCATGGCCAACGCCATACTCAGAAGGGTGCCGCGCTTATTGGTGACACGCATACTAAAAGTATCCCGCCACTACGTACGGCCCGCAACCCTCACTCGCCCGGTGGTGTCCGCCGTGCTACCTCCTGGAGCAGCGCCCGTATCCGCCCAGCGAGCCGCTCGAGTTCGCCGATCGCCGCGCTCAGCCGTGCCCGCTGCGGTTCCGGCAATTGTGCGTGCGTCTGCTGCAGCGCCAGTGCCTCGGCCATCACGCGAATCTGTTTCCGGCTGCGGGGATTGAGCCGCTCCCAAAGCCGCCGCTTGCTGCTGCGGTTGCGCCCCAGCCATTCCTCGCCGCTCCCCGCTGGCCGCCCCGCTTCCGGCTCCGCTGGTGTCGCGGTGTTTTGTTTTCTGATCTGAAATAGCATGTTTTAAACTCGAAACTCGAAAAACTAACAACTAAGAACTGATTACTGAAAACTGAAAACTGAAAACTGAAAACTGAAAACTGAAAACGATTCACTTCTTCAGCGCTTCCAGTTTCTCCCCATTGATCTGTCCATCCTGCTCCACGCGCCCGGTCACGCGCATCGTGCGCGTCTCAAACACCAGCCCGCCATAGCGGTCGTAGACATTGGGGAAGAGCACCACTTCATAAATGCCGCGCTGATCCTCAAGCGTGACGAACATCATGTTGCGATAATTCTTCGTCCCAACGTGGCGGTAGGTCACCACCCAGCCGCACAGTGTCACGCGCTTCCCGCGCAGACCCGGCAGTTCGTCGCTCCAGGCTTCGCCGTTGCGCGGCAAAAAATCCAGCGAGTGCCCGCTCACGCAAACTTCCAGGATCTCCCGTTCGTAGCGCAGCTTTTGTTCCAGCGTGTACTGTGGGACAGACATTCTTGTCTGTCCGCTTTTTTCTTCATCTAAAAAAGCGACAGGCAGGAATGCCTGTCCTACTCCCGCAGGCACAGCTGTTTTTGCTTGTGCGCTTTTCTCGACTTGCAGCAGGCTCCAGCGCCACAACAGTTCCGGCCGTGTCATCTTGCATGTTTCATCGTCTATTTCATCGCCCACTTCATCAAAGGCTCCGCATTTGATCAGCGATTCAATCTCATCGCTTTCCACCGGCACGCGCCGCACAAAATCTTCGAGCGACCGGAACGCTCCATCTTCCTCTCGCGCCCGCGGAATCGCCGTGATCGTTTCGATTCGCAGGCCCTTCACCTGCATCAATCCGACACGCAGCGCGCGCGTTCCGTTCTCGCCATCTTCCGCCGTGTATTCCATTCGCGAATGATTTATCGAAGGCAATCGCACTTCAATGCCCCAGCGCTTGGCTTCCTCCACATAAGCCGACACGTGATAGAAGCCTGCGCCCGCGCTGCACATCGCCGCCAGAAATTCTGCTGGATGATGCGTTTTCAAATACGCCATGCGGTACGAAATGTCCGCATAGGTTGCCGCATGTGCTTTGCAAAATCCAAAGCCGGCGAATTTTTCCACCATCATCCACGTTTCTTCGCGCTGTGCAGCGGTCAGCCCCATCATTTCCGCGGCTTTCAGGAATTTTCCATGCAAGCGTGTGTGATCGCTGCGTCCGGAATATTTTACGGTGGACCGCCGGACAAGATCGGCTTCCGCTAATGTCATGTCTCCGAGCGCCTGGGAAATCTGCATGACCTGTTCTTGAAAAATACATACGCCAAGCGTGTCGCCAAGAATTGGCTCGAGTTTTGGATGCGCAAATGTGACGTCTTCCTGTTTATGCAACCTTTTCACGAACAGTTCTTTCGATCCATACTCCGCTGCTCCCGGCCGAATCAGCGCCAAAGCTTGCGCCATCTGCTCCAGCGTTTGCGCCTTCATCATTCGAAGCAGCCCGCGCATGGCCGGCGATTCGATCTGAAACACTCCCATCGTTCGCCCTGTTGCGATGACCTCGCACGTCGCCGGATCGTTCTCCGGTATCGCCTCAAAATCAATTTCACGCGCGGTTGGACATGGAGTCACGCCATCCGCCGCAACGCGGCTTTTTTCCTTCACCTCCTTTATTTCGCGTACTTCCTTAACTACCTTTTTCTCGATGTTATCTAGCGCCAGCGACATGGTCGTGAACCCGCGCTGGCCGAGCAAATCCATTTTGATTAGTCCGAGCGCTTCGATGGCGTTCATGTCGTATTGCGTGACGACGATGCCTTTTGTCGCGCGTTCCAGCGGCGCCAGCCAGCTCAGCGGCCGCGCGGAAATCACCGTGCCGCAAGGATGAATTCCCAGATGCCGCGGCGCATCGTCGAGCCGCAACGCCACTTGCAGAATCGTTTTCCAGGGCTCGTCGTTCACGGGAAGATCCTGGCATTCTGGCAATTCGCGGATCGCCGCTAGAATTTCGCGCACCGGCCGGTGCGGCAGCCGCTTTGTGAATCGGTCTACCTCGCCCGGCGGCACACCGAAAACTTTTGCCACTTCGCGCACCGCTAGCCGCGCGTGCATGGTGATGAAACTCCCGATCATGGCGACGTGTTCGGCGCCCCAGTGCTCGTAAACGTAATCGAGCAGCTCGTCGCGCCGCGCGCCGCAAATATCAATGTCAATGTCCGGGCAATCGCCGCGCTGCTCGTTCAAAAATCGTTCGAAGTACAGCCCCCAGCGCAGCGGGCAGACCCGCGAAATTCCCAGGCAATATGTCACCATCGAACTGGCCGCCGAGCCGCGCGCCACCGCCGGAATGCCGCGCCGCCGCGCTTCCTCGACGATGTCCCACACGAGCAGGAAATATGGCGCCAGATGCAGTTTTTCGATCACTTCAAGTTCATGCGTGAGCCGCGAAAGCACTTCCGGCCGCAGGGGCTTGTAGCGTTTTCGCGCGCCTTCGAAACTCAGCTTCCACAAATACGAAAACGCTGATTCACCTTCCGGCACATTGAATTCCGGGAAAATTGTTTTCCCCAGCTCCAGCTGCAAATTGCAGCGCTCGGCAATTTCCAGCGTCGCGCGCAGCAATTCCGGATGATCGGGGAAAAGTTTTTGCATTTCCGCCGCTGGCTTGAACCACGCCTCGCCCGTCGTAATTTCAGGTGCCGCGACAGTCGTCAGCAGTCCACCCGTTCGAATGGCATTCACCGCGCGATGATGCAGATGCTCCTCCGGCCGCAAAAAATGCACGTTGTTGGTCGCCACCAGGGGCACATCTATTTCGCGCCCGATGCGTCCGGCTTCGCGCAGCGTTCGACGGTCCCCCGGCGACAAAATCTGCACCTCGATGTACAGCCGATCGCCGAAAATATGTTTCAACTCTGTGAAGTGACTGGTGACTCGTGACTGGTGACTGGCGATAGATGACTCGTGACTCGTGTTAGCGCTTGCCTGGCCCGCGTTCTTTCTTCCCGTTGTCATCCTGAGCGAAGCGAAGGATCTCAACTGCAGATGATTTGCAGACACCAGCGCAATCACGCCACGGTTGTGCTCCGCCAATTTCTGCAACGTCACTGGCCGGCCATCCTCTTTGCCAACTGCTGCAGCCGCATCCCGCGGCAACTTGGTTGTGCCCAAATGCCGCAGCGTCACGAGCTGGCACAAATTGCTGTACCCCTCCATATCTGCTGCCAGCAGCGTTAGTGGCACACTCTCCGAATTTCGAATTTTGTTTTTCGAATTTCGGGACGCATTTGTCCTGGGAGCATCCGAAAAGTCATTCGAAACTCGGGATTCCACATCCAGCACTACTCCGACGATCGGTTTGAGGCGGGCCTCCAGAGCCGCCTTGTAAAACGGCACTGCCGCGTACAAGCCGTTCGAATCCGTCAGCGCCACCGCGGACATCTTCTGTTCCACCGCGGCCGCAACGATCTCTTCCGGCGACGGCACGCCCCGCAGGAACGAATAGTGACTGTGACAATGCAAATGTACGAACACAGAAGCCCCGGTGTGGAAAGGGAAGAAGGCATGCCCGCGTTTCGGCGGGCATGCTCCTCCATTCGAATCAGGTAGGGAGAGGGAAGAAAAACCTCAGCAAACTACCGAGACAAGCACGGCGTTGAAAGCACCAGGCCGTTCGGTTTGCTCGCGTAATGCTCGCGGAGTTCGAGGCCGTTGCCGTAAAAGACGGCGTTCCAGCCGTAGCGGCCGCGGACGGAATCGAGGCCGCGGTTCAAATACCAGCGGCGGTTCGCGCTGGTATCGAACAATTCATTTTGCCGGCGGTCGGCTTCGAGATTTGTTACGTTGACGCCCACCAGCCGCACGGCCACGCGACGCGTGAATAATTTGTCGAAGAGATCTTTTGCCGCGGCGAGCAATTCGCGCTCGTCATTCGTTGGTTTCGTGAGTCGCACCGTTTGATGCGACGAAAAATGGTCAACATAGCGAATACGCAGGCCAATGGTGCGCGCCTGCTTGCCGTATTCGTGCAAGGTCGAGCCGATGCGTTCGCTCAAATATTCGGTCAAGCCGCCGAGAAACTCGGTGTCAATCGTGCCGCCTTCGATGGTCGTTTCGCGTGAAACGGATTTCGGCGTCGAAGGCAGCAGGACTTCGCGGCCATCCAACCCGCGGGCACGCTCCCAAATCTGCTGGCCGATGACTTCGCCGAAGGCCGCCTGCAGCGCGAGCTTCGGCACCTGGCGCAATTCTCCGATGGTCGCAATGCCGCGTTCCGCCAGCGTGCCGGCGTGCACATGGCCAATCCCACATAATTTCTCCACTGGCAGCGGCGTCAGGAACGATTCCTCTTCGCCGTGAGCCACGATGCGAAACCCGCGCGGGCGTTCCAGCCGCGAGGCGATGGATGCCACGACTTTCGTGCGCGCCGCGCCCACGGAAACGCTCAAGCCGGTGCGTTTCAAGATTTCCATTTGCAGGCGCCGCAGCGTTCCCGGAAAATCTGGATACAGCCGCTCCGTCCCGGCAAAGTCGAGATAAAAATCATCCAGCGCCGCGGTTTCGACCGCCGGCGTGTACGTTTCCAGAATGCGCCGCACGCGCTCGGCAAAATCAGCGTAGTGCTCGTACTGACCAGGCACGACGATGGCTTTCGGGCAAATGCGCAACGCTTCGCGAAAGCCCATCGCCGTTCGAACGCCGAGGAACTTCGCTTCGTAGCTCGCCGAAGCCACGCAGCCGCGCCCCACCAGGATGGGCTTGCCGCGCAGCTTGGGATTCAGCACCTGCTCCACCGACGCGAAAAACGCGTCCACGTCCACGTGCACGATGTTGGGAATGGGGGCACTCTTTGTAGTGGCGCAGCTAGCTGCGCCACTACAAGAGAGGTTTTTTTCCGTACGGTTTTTGCAAAGTCCCAGCCACGCCCAGGCGGACCATGGGTTTTTTTCTGCCGGCGGTTCCGTTTGTGGCGCGTCCGGCTTCGGTGACGGGTCTAAAGACCCGCCACTACAACTGCCGCTCGTCTCACCTGATTCGGGCGAATCCGCGGGGCTGAAGCCCCGCGCTACAGGTTCTTGCTCCGCGCCCGTCTCTTGATGCTCATGATGCGGGTCGAAAGATGCCGCGCGATCATTTTCTTCCGCGGTTGCTGGAGTCAGATTGATTGCTTCAATGGCGGGAGTGGGGAATACGCTTTCGACACAGACGTCCATGACGGCTCCTGTTAACTTTCACTGTGACCCCGACCCGGTCGGGGTCAACAAAGGGAAGCGGGATGCCTATACTGTCTCCGAGCGCTAGCCGGGATTTTGATCGACTCCGGGATCGAGGGATCGTCTTGCAGCCGACCCCTCCCCCCGCTTACGGCTCGGAACTTTCAACGGGCGGCGGCCGACTCGTGAGAGCCTGATCGGCAATGGAGGCGGCGCCACCCGTTTCCCGTTTCCTCTACCGCCCCGCACTATAGGCGAACAAAAAGCGAAAGTCAAGAGCGAAAAAATAGCCGGTAGTGGGTCAGTTTTCCGGTTAGCGTTAATCGGTACCTGGCTCGTCTCGCGCTGGAGTAAAATGAACAAAAGGCGGAAGCACGCAGCCTCGAAGCCCATGCCGCTCAAACGGTTCTTACTGGCACTCACTCTCCTGAGTTCTATTACCGGTGTTAGCCTTGCGGCTGAATGTGACAGTACTCCCGCGAAGGAAGTGAATCTTGACCTGTGGTCTAAGCGCTCGCTTTTATCCCCAGACCAGAGATGGGGATTTCTAAGCGTTGGCCCTCATTCTCCCGAAAAGAGGGCACCGCTATACATTCAGAACACCGAAATTTCTAAGAAATGGCTTGTCGGATGGATAGAGCGAAACGGGACGGCATTTTTGGAGCGGAGACAGCAAGCGGTTGTTTCTGCGCGATGAATATGCTGCTGACGATACGAAGATTCGGGTCTTTGATGTAACTGGAGCGGTACCTAAAGAAATCAAAGGCCTCAACGATAAAATCCAGAAAGCACTCTTCGCTCATATCCCTCAGGGCAAAACAACTCAATGGCTGTATTATCCTGAAGTATGTTTCGCTGCCAATGATTCATCAACGATAGTCGTGGTTGCAGACGCTCCTCTCGTTCCGCTGAATGCAAGCGGCAGCGGTAGGCCGTTTCGCGTCAAACTAAACGTGAATCTTGTCACCCGACAGGTCGTAGATGCAGCGCCAACTATCCGATAAGTGGTAATCGGAAACTGACCCGCTACCATAGCCCTGCCCCTCGTTGCCGAAGAGCAGGGCTATCCTTCATTTTTCTGCTTCCCTCACCGGGGGAAGTTTTACTTCTCCCAGTGAAAGCTTGGTTACGAAGCCGTAGCGACTTGCATTCGGCTCCGGTTCGGCCACCGCGATACGGCGGTCGGCGTAGTCGGTGCACTCACGCACGACGAAAGGCACCAGTCCGTTGGGGGTAATCATTCGGCAGAAGATTTCTTCCTCTTTTGCACGGAAACCCTTGCGGACAGTACCCCACGCGCACGTGGCACAAAGCCCGGCGCCCGCGTTGGCAGCAAAAAACTTCCACCGAATAACGGTCATGCTTCCTCCTTTCTTGGCCGAAGAGGCCGGCTTTGATGAAACAGGGCAGATCCAGCACTCTCATTCTTTCGTGGGCGCTGGATCATTTGCTGCGGGAAGAACGGCCGCTTCGGCTTCAAGTGCTCGAAGCTGTTCCGGGCTGATGAAGCCCACGCGGCGCCGGGGCATGTCCGTTCGCAGAATCCAGGCGATGTCTTCCATCTCGCGCTTGCTCGCCAATCGCCTGTCTTCGTAGAACGTGCACTCGCTCACGGGAAAATGAATCTCGCGTTCGAGATAGAAGTACCTGCAAAAAACTTCTTCCTCGGTGGCGCGAAATCCCTTGATGATGTGCCCGTAGCTGCAGGTCCGGCACAGCGTTTCGGAACCTTGCGGTGTTCCTCCTTTCACTTTGATGGTGACCATGACTTTCTCTTTTCTAAGAAGCGCTTTCCGCGCTTCGCGACGTGCTCATGGTTGTTCGAACGCATCGCGCGCGCACCAAGAGCGAGGACTCACGCGAATCGCAAAATTCGCGCGACAATGCGGCACAAAAATGGCCGCTCTAGGTCGGAATCATTCTTAAAATGTGCCGGAAGAAAATCGGGCTAGCTGAACAGCGTGGACGACGCCCGCCCGCTGCCGCGATAATCTCGATCCGGCAACGCCGCAAAACGGCCTATATGTTTCATCCGTTGCATGGGACGCAGTCCTCCTTAGGACAATTGGGAACATGCCATAGAAAGCGCGCAAGGAAAAATAGACAAAATTAATCGCAGCTGGGAAAAGTATAAGCGGTTAAATTCCTTTCCTTTAGAACACGCGCCCCAACTGGAAAAACCATTTGCGGTGGCCGGAATCGCCGGCGCTACCGCCGAGGAAGAAGGGGCCTACAACGGTTTCCGCGAGCACGCCCGCGGCGACGTCGTTTGGAAAGTCGCTGCGAGTAGTGACGCCGTACATTTTGCCGAACTCGTAGGCTCCGACGGCATAGACTTTTTTGCCGAGAAACGGGGGCAAGGTGAGCAAATCGTGGAGGTAGCCGGCGCGGACTAAATAATACTGGTTGCCTTGGAATTCGTTTTGGCCGTAGGCGCTGAGGCGCAGCGGCGCGCCGAGAAAAAACTGCGGAATCCCCGTGCTCGTCACGCCAAACGTGGTGCCACCCTCACTTTCCAAAAATACCGAAGCAGATCGTGTCACCGGCTGAAAATATCCGAGCTTCAAATCCATCGAAGGGAAGCCGGCTTTCGCGCCGGGACTGGCGTCAAACCAGCGGAAATTCGTCTCGACTTTAACTCCCCGGCGCGGAATCACGGATCGTCGGTGTGATCGAGCAGATAGTGCAGCCGCGTTTGACCTACGCGCCCTTCCACGGATGGAATTTCCTGTTCGCCAAGCCGCAACTTGTCATAGAGCGAGCCGACTTCGTATCCGATTCGCAATTCGCTAAAGCGTCCGAAGCTGTATCCCAGGTCAACGCCAATGTCCGTGCGGTAGAAGCGGTAGTCCGCCAGCGGATCGTTTTTCGCATAAATCTGAAACGTCGTATCGCTTACGTCCGCGTGCGGCGCAAGAAACCAGTGGCTCTCCGCCGTAAACGGCCGGTACAGTTCCGTCTGAACGCCGTAGATATTTCCCAGCAGCAGGTCGGTGCGCCACTCCGAGCGGAACCCAGCCACGTCCATGAAGGTGAAACGCGTGCCCATAGTGAAATCCACGTTGCCGCCCTGTGAGCCATCCACTTCAAAGGCCGGCTGAAACATTGGCGGCGCATTCGTTTTCTCGACGACCTGGATAATCAGACCGGGCTGGCCATTTTTTTCAATCAGCCGGTAGCCGGCGGTGTCGTAGCGGCCGATGCCGGTCAGCCGCGTGAGAACGTTGTCGAGTCTTTGCGGATCGAGCGGCTTTCCCTGAAAGGATTTCACGTATAGGCCTACGTCCACCGCGCCATCCGGGCTGGCTCCTTGCACCTGGATGAACTGTGGAGCGGGAGCATCGGTCCGCTTCTTCGCCTCCCGCGCGTGCTGATACTCCTCCCAATCCGCTTCGCTCAGCGCGAACGCGTCGAGCAGGTGCGCTCGTTCCTTCGCGGCGTCATAGCCTTTCTGCATGATCGGCTTGTTTTTCTCGTAGGCTGCAGAGCTGTAGTCGGCCAAGGGCACGGAGACGACTGCGTCCGCTCGGGACAGCCCGCGCACTTCATTTTCCGCGAGCACCACGCGCACGGATTGGTTCAGCACGGTAAAGATAGATTTGATTTCTTGCGCCTCCGCCGGCGCCGTTTCTAGATGCACCGCGATCACAATGTCCGCGCCCATGTCGCGCACCACGTCGGTCGGCAGGTTATCCATTAAGCCGCCGTCCACGTAGACGGACTGCCCATCGTGCACGGGAGAAAACGCGCCGGGAATGGACATGGTTGCGCGCAATGCCTCCGCCAGAGATCCGGTATTGAATACGTGGGGCTTGCCGCTGACCAAATCGGTGGCCACGCAGCGGAAGGGCACTGGGAGCGCATCGAACGACGGTTCGTTGTAGTAGGGAAGTGTTACGCGATCAATGAGCAAGCCGATCTGGTGGCCGGGAATTAATCCGGCGGGGGCGGAAAGGCCTTGGCGCAATCCAAAAACGAGCGAGTTCGGATACGCGCGTTGATCTTCTTTTCTCCGGAAGGAAAGGTCTTCGTAGGGCGTGCGGTCGCTGAGAATTTTTCGCCAATTCAATCCCTCGATCAGGGATTGCATCTCCTCGGGATTCATTCCGGTGGCATAGAAACCGGCGACCAATCCGCCCATGCTGGTTCCCGCGACATAATCCACCGGGATGTGATGCTCCTCGAACCATTTCAGAACGCCGATGTGCGCCAAGCCCAGTGCGCCGCCGCCTTCAAGAGCTACGCCGATTTTTGGGCGTGAGCGCGGCGTGGCCATTGTCTGGGCGGAGGCTGTCTGTGGCGCGGTCGCGCTCTGCGCCGGGCTCGTCAGCGGCAGCAGAAGCATCTCGAGGTTGGACAAGATACAGCGCATGAGAAGCCTCCTGAACAGAACATCGGCTCGCGCGAGTTCGAGAACGACGATTGAGTTTGTCTCAGGGTTGGAATCCGGGCAAGCAGAGAGCCGCTGAATCGCTCGCCCTTGTTCTTCTGGAGAACTTCGCCATCTCAAACGATTGGGACTTGCACGCTGAGGTCAGATGTTCCGGCGAAACGGGAAGCAGACCCAGCAAGCTCTCCTCGCGCCATCCGTTCTCGTATTGCTTCCCCTTGACACCACCCACAGCACCGGTATATCTCACACTCATGAGCGCCTCGTACGTTTTGATTCTCGCCTTCGCGATTGGTGTAGTTGCGGGTCTGCGGGCAATGACCGCTCCCGCGGTGGTTGCGTGGGCCGCGCAGCGCAGCTGGCTGCACCTTCACAACACGCCGCTGTCCTTCCTGGGGTCCACCGCGGCGGTGGTCATCTTCACACTGCTCGCCGTAGTAGAACTCATTACCGACCAGCTTCCTTCCACGCCGGCCCGCACGAAGGCCGTGGGCTTGACTGCACGAGTCATTACCGGCGGTTTTTCAGGCGCAGCCGTAGCGCTTTCCGGAGGGCAAGGATTCGCATTTGGCGCGGTGTTAGGCGCCCTCGGCGGAATCGTGGGAGCGTTTGCGGGTTACCAAGTCCGGACGCGTTCGGTGAAAGCGCTGAACGTGCCGGATTTCGTTGTTGCGGTGGTCGAGGATGCCGTGGCCATCGGCGGCGGCCTTTTCATCGTTACGCGCTTCTAATTCAAAAAAAACCGGATTCATCGTGGAAGTGGAAAAGTTTCCTTCCGTAGCCAAGCGCTATTTGCCTAATTCGCCGAAGCCGCCGATTCCGTCATCAGTTCGGCGCTGCTCACGCACACTTCGTTTCCGTGCAGGATGCAGGTGTCCGCCGGGTCATGAACGTCGCGCCGAATGGACCGCATTCTCAGGAGGGCTCCCGACGTGAGCGCCTTTGGCATGAGCGGCTCCAACAATGGGTCGCGCGCGTTGGTACAAGAAAAAATCGCCAAGACCGTGATGACCTCCGCGGAGAATCCGCCCCACTCGCGGACGATCTTGGCCATTACGCCCTGTCCCAAAGTCGGCGTTACGGCGACCGTCAGCGGCACGATGAGGCGCCCTTTCGGCCGTAGCCTTCGCAACCATTGCGGATGCGGATGAGTCGTGCCGGCGTTGATCAACAGCGCGTCGCACTCGCCGGGATCAAATGTTGCGCCATCGCCCTGATGCACGGTCACGTATGGATAGCCGGAGAGATTCTCTTTGGCGCGCGCTGCCAGTTGGGGGTGCAGTTCAATTCCCACGACGCTGCCGGTCGGGCCCACGACCTCGGCCATGATGGCCGTGTAGTAGCCCACGCCGCATCCCAGGTGATAGACGCGATCGCCTGGCTTCAAATCCATCGCGTTGATCCAACGGCCGAGCGCGCTGGGCTGGCCGTTGTTGATGTCGCGAGAGATGTCGAGCGGCACGACCAGATTGTGATAGACGTCGCGCGGGTCCTCGGTCGCGTGGTACAACATGCCTATCTTGCCGGTCATGGAGAGTGCGCGCTGCTCCGGGGAGCCCAGTTGCCACGGCGGCGGACCGAGATATTTTTCCCGCGGCACACGTGCGAACGCTTCCACCAGCCCCGGTGTGCTGAGGTTGGCAACAAAACGGATTTCCTGCGCGTAAAAACTCCGGCACTCTTCAATCGTCATCATGAGAGGA
>Ga0210383_10004117_pt1 | contig 12906 bp, 12 predicted proteins | sample IncBWC14OmetaG_FD_160072 | JGI IMG/M metagenome (GOLD analysis project Ga0210383, IMG submission 160072) | Forest soil microbial communities from Barre Woods Harvard Forest LTER site, Petersham, Massachusetts, United States - Inc-BW-C-14-O ...
CGACCCCGAGCGCGCCCACGAGACGTCCGCGGGTCGCGCCGAGCGCGGTCCGCAACGCCATCTCTCGCTCGCGGGCGACGCATCGGACGAGGAACAGGTTGGCGAGGTTCGCGGCGCCGATGAGCAGCACACACGCTGCCGCGGCGAGGAGCGTCACGAGCATGGGTCGCACCGATCCGACCAGCTCATCGAGGAGGGGAGCCGTCGTCGCCGACCAATGCTCGTTTGTCTTCGGATACGACGAGGCTAATCGTCCAGCGATCATCTCGAGCTCGCGGTCGCCGCGCTCCGGCGTCACGCCGGGCGCGAGCCGGCCGTAGGCGTCGAGATAGCGGATGTCGCGATTGGTCTGCTCGACGGGCTCGAAGAAAATTCCGGTCCACATCTCGACGGGGCCGGGGAGGCCGCGTGGCGTCACGCCGACGACGGTGTAGGCGTGTTGACGCGTGGGTCGTGCGTCATTGGGGTTGTCCACGATGAGCTTCGTGCCCAGGACGGAGGGCGTCCCGCCGAAGCGGCGCTGCCAGTAGCCGTAGCTGATCACGACTTCGCGCGGGCCGCTGGTGTCCGCGGCCAGCGTGCGGCCCAGGATCGGGGTGACGCCCAGGACATCGAAATAGTTCGGTGTGACGGCGAGTCCTGTGACGCGTTCGGCGCCTTCGTCGCCAGCGACCGTCAATCGCAGCGCGGTCCCGCAGCATGCGACGGCGATCGACGAGAAGCTTTGGCTCTCGGCCCGCCAGTCGAAATAGTTCGCGGTCGCGACGAGCGACCGCGGCATGTGTCGTTCTGGGTTGCTCTCCCAGAGCACGCGTACGCGCTCCGGATCGCGATACGGGAACGCCTTGAGGAGCACGCCGTCGACGACGCTGAACACAGAGGTCGTTGCGCCGATTGCGATCGCCAGCGTCAGGGTCGCGGCGATCGTGAATGCGGGACTGCTCCGTAAACGGCGGAGTGCGTGTCGCACGTGCCGTAACTATAACGCGAAAGCGGGACGACTGTTCGTCGTCCCGCATCGCGCTGTCGCTAGGGGTTCGCTAGCGGTTGGGCGGACTGTCCGGCTTCGGCTTGTCCTCCGGTTTACTCTCCGGCTTCGGCTTATCCTCTGGCTTCGGTTTACTCTCCGGCGCTGGTTTGCTCTCCGGCGCTGGTTTGCTCTCCGGCTTGGCCTGAGGTTGGCTCGGCGTCGGTTTGCTCTCCGGTTTCGCCTGGGGTTCGCTCGGTGCCGGTTTGCTCTCCGGTTTCGCCTGAGGTTGGCTCGGCGTCGGTTTGCTCTCCGGCGCTGGCTTGCTCTCCGGTTTGGCCTGCGGTTGGCTCGGCGCCGGTTTGCTCTCTGGCGCTGGCTTGCTCTCCGGCTGCGGCACCGGCTTAGAGGACGGCGGAGCACTTGGGCGCGCCGCTGGCTCGGAAGGCCGCGGAGTTGCAGGCGTTGGCGTCGCGTTCTTCGCCGGCTCGGTTGTCGCCTTCTTCGTGACAACGTCACCACCCGACACTGCATGATACGGAGTCGCCACGCGACTGGTCGTCACGACGCCCTTACCAGTGAACACACCGGGCTTGGGCGTTGCCACGACGGCGGGCTTGCCCTGATTGACCGAGGCGAGCTGCGCGCGGTTGGTGCTGGCCGCCTGCCGATGCTGCGTCTGCTCAGCCGTCGGCGGAGTGTGTTGCGCACGAGCCACCGCCAATTCGTCGGCGGTCGGCCGTGCCGTCGTACCACCGGAACCGCCGTTGTAACTCACATTGGTGTTGTTATTGACGATGACGGTCTTGTTGTAAACGTTGGTGACATTCGTCGTCGTACTGATATTGTTCACCGAACGGTTGTAATACAGGTGGTCGTTTTGCCAATACCCACCCTCATACCCGTTCCCACCGTAGCCATAGCCATAGTTGATGCCACCGTAGTATCCGACGCGCGATGCCCAATACCCATCGTGCCACGCGTAGTTACCGCCGTCCGCCTCCCAGTACCCTGGAGTCCATAGCAAACCTTGCTCTGGCACGAGCACCCAAGTGCCGGGCACCCAGTAGTACCCATCGTCGCCGTACCCCCAATACCCGGGCGCCCACAAATACCCAACGTCGGGCATTGCCGGTTGCTCGTACTCCGGCAGCGCTGGTGGGCCGACAGTGATCGAGACATTCACTTGTGCCGTTGCCACCATCGGTGGCGCTATCAGCACCATCGTGAGCAACGCCGAACGAATCCAAGGGCCAATACGCATGCTGTGCCTCCTCTGACACGTCTGCTTCACTGCATAAAGGAGGCACTATCCATGCCGAGCCCGATCGAATCGGCCAGCTCATCCGTGTGAGTGCTTCATGGCGCGCTCGATGTCAGTGGGTGCGTATGGAATCGACGGATTGACCCGCTCGTGCCCCGTCGCTGTAATCACCCACGTGTCCTCGACGAAGAAGCCTTGGCCGCCGGCAGTAAAAAGAGGCTCATAGCAGATCACGTTGCCCGGCTCGAAGGTCGCAGGGGCACCTTCGGCCATGTCGAGCCCCAGGCCGTGCATGATGCTCCAGCTTCCCGGATGCGCGACAGCGGCCGCGGCGGCCTCGCGCGCCAGCGGTGTCGTGAGCGCCGCCTGATGGGCCGCGATATACGCCGCGGTCGCGTCGAACACCTCACGCGGCGTCGCTCCCGGTCGCATGACCGCGACGCCCGCCAGATACGCGCCGCTCAAGAGCTCCATAATCTCACGCTGCCCCGCATCAAAATGGCCCGACACGGGAATCGTTCTCCCGAAATCACCCTTGTACATCGCCGCGTCACAACCGACATCGAGCCGCACGAGCTCGCCGGCGCGGAGTGTACGATTCAGGTTCGCATAGTCGTTGAATGCCTCGAACAATGTGGGCCCGAGCGTGTACGGCCCGGAGCGGACCCACGGCCACAAGGAGACGCCGTTCGATCCCGCGTTCATGCAGCCGGCGACCACCTGCCCCTCGACCTGTCGCTGCGTTCGACCGGGAGCAATCGCGTGCACCCCAGCCCAAAATCCGGCGGCCGTCACCGTCGCCGCTTGCTCGAGGAGAGCGATCTCACCCGGTGACTTGACCGCCCGAACGGAGTCGACGATCGCAAACGCATCGCGAACGTCGAGATCGTGCCAGCGAACGTGCAGGGCTGCGTTCCACAGCAGGTATGGATTCTCGATTCCACCCAGTCCATCGGGATTGCTGAGATAGCCCATGCCTCCACCGGTCTGACCACCGCCGTCGGCGTAGACGGGCATCGTTGGATGCGCCGCGTGCCACGCATCGACGAAGGGAATGAACCGATCCCACGGCGCGACATGCTCGACACCGAGTAAGGCTAAAGTCGCGGCGCTGGTATCGATCGTCACGGCGGCAAATCCCGTGAGGTCGGGGTTCTGCGCGGGACGGCCAGGGCCGACAAACAGCCACGATTCCTTGCCCGGACCGTCGAGCACGAGAATCGCGCGATGCGCGTTCGCGAGGCCCGTGAAGTAATAGAAGGCCGGGTCCTGATGAAATCCGGCTTCATCCCAGAGCTTGAAGCGCGAGAACGCGTGCATCACTACAAGACCGTCCGGCGCCTTCGCGAGCATCCGCTGGCGTCGTGCGGCAAACTCGGTCGGATCGATCTGCGCGCCGAGCCGCGCCGCAGGGAACGCGCTCACCACCATCAGAGTCAGCGCCACAATACGTCTCATATTCATCCTCCAGCCCGTATCGACGTCGCCGGTGGCACGCGGGCCGCGTGCGCCGCCGGAACCCAACATGCAATGAGTGTCACCGCCGCCAGCAGGCCCGCGAGCGCGCCGAACGTCGCCGGATCACGCGCGCTGACGCCGATGAGGAGGCTGCGGAGCACGCCCGTCGCGGCGAACGACAGCACGAGCCCGATCGCGAGACCCGCGCCGGTCAACACCATCCCTTCGCGAATCACTCGCCACATGATGTCGCGAGACGTCGCGCCCATCGCCATCCGAATGCCGATCTCTCGCCCGCGCTGGGCAACGGAATAGGCGACGACGCCATAGAGGCCGATCAGCGCCTGCACGAGGCCCAGCATACCAATCACGGTCGCCAGCGTCGCGGCCAAGCGGAAAGGAGTAAATGCGATCCCCTGGTCCAGGTGCTCGGTCATCGTCTCCAGACCGAACGGCGCCACATCGGCGGCGAGCGACGCGAACGCGGCGCGCACGGGGGCGGCGAACGCCAATGGATCGCCTTCCGTCCAGAGGTGAAGCGTCATGTCGGGTCGATAGCGCTGTGCGAACGGCATGTACACCGCGGCGCGCGGCTGTTCGCCGAGGAATCCCGTGGTCACCGTCTGCGCGACGCCCACGACTTCGACCTCTGGCCCCGCGGAGTCGAGCCGTACACGCCGGCCGATCGGGTCAGCCCCGGGCCACCAGCGCGCGGCGGTGGTGGCGTTGACGACCATGACCCGTCGCGCTTCGCTGTCGTCGTGCACCGTGAAATCTCGGCCCACGAGCAGGCGGATCCCCATCACCTCGAAGTAGCCCGGCGTGACGGTAACGACCTCCGCGTGCGTGTGGCCCCGCTCCTGGGCCAGGGCGGGCAAATCCGCGTAGACATCGACGTCGTAGTGGGTCGTCCCGAGCGGGACAGTGCTGGCGAGCGCAGCTCCGCGGACCCCGGGGAGCCGTGTCACCTGCGTGAGCAACGCCTGGTAGAACCCCTTGCCTCGCACGCTATCATATCGTGCCAACGACACATCGGCCGAGGCCATCAACATGTGGTCTTGCCGGAAACCCAAGTCGAGCGCGCGGGCCCGTTGCACGCTGCGGAGAAACAATCCGGCCGCGATGAGCAGCACAAACGAGATCGCGATCTGGGCGACGACGAGCGTGGCCCGGAATTGTTGACGACTGACTGCGCCAGCGCTGCCCCGGCCGCCGTCCTTGAGCGCATGGCTCAGTCGAGGATCAGACGAGCGGAGCGCCGGCCCGGCTCCGCTCAGGACGGACGCCAAGAGTACCGCGCCGGCGGTGATCGCCAGCACGCGCCAGTCCAGGGTCACATGCAACTCCGCCGGCAAGGACGACCCGACGTGGATGGCCGAGAGCCATTGCGCGACTCCGAGCGCGAGGCCGATGCCAATGATACCGCCGCTCACGGCGATCACGATGCTCTCCGTCAAGAGCAGCTGGACGAGTCGCGCGCGGCGGGCGCCAAGCGCGGAGCGCAGCGCCAGCTCTGACCCGCGCTCGCTGGCGCGCGCCAGCATCAACGAGGCCACGTTGACGCAGGCAACGAGGAGGACGAGCGTCGTGAGCGCCATGAATATGGCCGCGGCCCACGGCAGGACGTCGCTGACCGCGAGATCCGGGCGGGCGCGCAGCTCGCGCTCGATGACGAAGCGCTTTCCCTCATCGTCGGCTGGGTACTGATGCTGGAGCTGAGCGGCCAGGACACCCAACACACTGCGCGCGGTGGCGAGGCTCACGCCAGTGCTCAGGCGTCCGATGATCTTGAACCCCCCGCCGGCGCGGCGCTCGAGCCTGTCGATGGGCTGCGGGGCGAGCGCGGACAATAAGGCCGCGCTCACCCATGCATCGGGAACGGCCATCGATTCCGCACCGGTGAACGTCCGCGGGGCAACGCCGACAATCGTCAGCGGAATGCCGTCGACCACGATCGCATGCCCGACGACGTCGCTCGCCCCGGAGAGCGCCCGCTGCCAGAACCGGTAGCTCACGACCGCGAGCGGCGTTCGCGCGATGGCCTCTCGTGGGGTGAAGACGCGGCCCAGCGCCGGGCGCACGCCGAGCATCGACCAGTAGTTCTCCGAGACCGCCTGGATGAGTCCCAGGTCAGTCCGATCACCGACGCGCACGCTGAGACCGAAGGTCGTCCACGCCGCGGCGTCTCCGAGCGCCGCGCGCGCGTTTCGGATATCCAGATAGTTCAGGTACGAGTTATCACCGGGCATGCGCATGCCGCTGGATGTCGTGCCGATGACGACCAGGTTGTCCGGCTGCTCGACCGCGAGCGGCTGGAGGAGTAGCGCATCAACGAGGGCGAACATCGCCGCCGTGGCACCCGTGCCGAGCGCGAGGCAGAGTATCGCGGCCACCGCAAATCCCGGTGCGCGCCGCAGGCCGCGTATGGCATGCCGCACATCGGAGCCGATCGTCGATACGAGCAGCCGGCGGTTGGCCGCGCGATCGTGTCGCCGGTCGTGCGACTGGAGGGCGGCATCGACACGCGCCACGTCGCCGAACCGCGCCAGCGCCGCGGTTTGAGCATCTCCCGCGCTCATGCCCTGCGCCTGATAGTCGCGCGTCAGCATGTCGATATGGAACTCGAGCTCGTCGTGAACGTCGGCGCCGACGTTGGAGCCCCAGAATCGGAGATATCGGCGCCAACTGGGCCGCGTCATACCAGGGCCGGCGCCGCGCGCAGTACACTGGTCACCGCCCCGGCATGGCGCGTCCAGGCCTTTGCCTCCGCGCGGAGATGCGTGCGGCCCTCCGCGGTGATGTGATAGTACCGCGCTCGGCGATTGTTATCCGAGATGCCCCACTCGCTGGCCACGAGTCCCCGATCTTCCAGCCGCCGGAGCGCCGGATAGAGCGAGCCTTCCTCGATGAGCAGCACGTCGCGGGTGGTCTGCTCGATCCATCGCGCGATCCCGTACCCGTGAGTCGACCCGGCCAGTAACGCTTTGAGGATCAAGATGCCCAGCGTTCCCTGCAACAGCTCGCCCGTGCTTGTCGCCACCGCGCTCTCTCCCTAGGCAAGTCTATGGGAGACGGTAGGACACCGCGGGCGTCTTGTCAAGGTTGGCCGAGCCGTCCGCCGGGTCTACACTCAGCCAACCATTGATCCGTGCGCTGCAGTCGCCGCAGCCCGGATCACGTCGATCACGAGCTTCGGTTGCGAGAGCATGGCGACGTGGCTGCTGTTGGCCTCAGTCGTGGTCGCACCCATGCGCTTCGCCAGGAAGCGTTCCAACTCCGGTTGGACCGTGCGGTCGTTCTTGCCCACGATATACCAGCTCGGCTTTGATCTCCAAGCAGCCGCTTCGACCTTCTGGTTGAACAGATCGACATCCGGCACGCCCTGCGCCGCCCAGACGACCTTCTGTTCCGCCTCTGGTAGATCTCCCGCGAAATCCCCGATGCCATCGGGTTTCAACCAGATGCGGCCCTCGGCGACGTCGATGTGCGCGAATACCGGTGTCGTGGGGTACCGGTCCAGCAGATTCTGGGATGTCTCGCCTGCGTCCGGCGCCAGCGCGCAGATGTAGACGAGGCCAACGACACGGTCATCCATTCCCGCGGCGGTAATCACGGTCCCGCCGTACGAATGGCCAACGAGGATCGCCGGACTGCTGACCCGGCCTAGTGCGCGTCGCACCGTCGCGACATCGCCCTTCACCGTGTCGAGCGGGTTCTGAGCCGCTACGCATTCGTGCCCCTCGGCTTGAAGCGCCGGGATCACTTTACTGTAGCACGAACCGTCGGCCCACAGGCCGTGCGCGAATACGATACTGACCTCGCTCATAACGTTACTCCTTGGTGGGAAGGGCATTCATCCAGGCTCGGATATACGGCGAGCAATGGAGCACTGCTATTCCTTGCGACTCACACTCCAGCAGGAAGTGAACCGCATCCATATCCACGAGTGTCACTTCTTCGATATCGAGCGTGACGCGCCGGCGGTCCGCCGGAATGTTGGCTTCGATGCCAGCCACATCCTGTGACTCGATTCGGCCGATGAGGCGGAGCACCGTGCTCCCGTCATCGCGCGTCGTCTCGATCCTGAGCATCGCCCAGGTAAAAGCAAACGACAGGCCCGAGCTAAGTCGTTCGCTGGCCGCGCCTTTGAGTCGGCGGCATCTGACGAACTCTCAGCAATTGCCGAGCGTTCGTCAGTGCGGCCGGAACCGGTTCTTGTCGATCTCGAGCGCTCGGATCTTCGAGTCCAGCGTCTGTCGAGGGATACCGAGCTTGGCCGCGGCACCCGATGGTCCCGAGACGCGTCCGTGCGAGTCTGCCAACGCGGCCTCGATGATCGACTTCTCACGCTCGACGAGTGTCGTGGCGAGCGGCGTCGTCGGCACAGACTTGCGGTCGCGCTTTGTCGCGAACCACGCCGCATCGACCGAGAAGGTCTCGTCTTCACAGAGCACGACAGCTCGCTCGATCACGTTCTGCAACTCGCGAACGTTCCCCGGCCAGTCGTACACCTGCAGGCGTTCCATCGTCGCCTTCTCGATGCGGCGGATCCGCTTGCCCAGCTTCGCGGCGTAACGTTCGACGAGGTATGCCACGAGTACGGGAATGTCCTCAACGCGATCGCGGAGCGGCGGGACCTCGATGGGAAAGACGTTGAGCCGGTAATACAGATCCTGACGAAACGTGCCGTGGGTCGCGATGGCTTCGAGGTCTCGATTCGTCGCGGCGATCACCCGGACATCGACGGAGATGGGATGGTTGCTCCCAACGCGCTCCACCTCGCGTTCCTGCAGCACACGCAGCAGCGCGATCTGCGCTTCGGCTGGCAGATCACCGACCTCGTCGAGGAAGATCGTGCCGCCGTCCGCTGCTTCGAATCGCCCGAGCCGCCGCTGCAGCGCGCCGGTGAAGGCGCCCTTCTCGTGGCCGAACAGCTCGGAGGCGATGAGCGATGGCGGAATCGCCGCGCAATTCACTCGAATGAACGCCCGCCCAGCACGCTTCGAGCGCTTATGGATGGCGCGAGCAACCAGCTCCTTGCCGGTTCCGGTCTCACCCGTGATGAGCACGGTGGAGTCGGTCGGCGCGACCTTCGCGATTTGCGAGAGCACACGCCTGAGCGGCGCCGACGATCCGATGATCTCTTCGAACATCGAGGTCCGGTCCGCGTCTTCACGGAGCGCGAGGTTTTCGCCTTGCGTGCGTTCCTCGGCGCGCTTCCGATCATCGATGTCCGTGCCCGTCGCATACCAACGGATGACCCGCCGGTGCTCGTCGAGGAGCGGGTTGTAGCGGATGAGAAACCAACGATACTGACCGTCCCGTCGGCGAGCCCGCTGCTCGTTTTCGAACGGCATGGCGCCCGCGAGCCCCTGGCTCCGCTGCTCCGCGACCTTCGCCACGTCCTCGGCGTGAAATATCCGCCCGCGAAATCCGGGGGCGAGCACCTCCTCCATCGTCGACCCCGTGTAGTCGAGCACGGCCTGATTCGCGTACAGGATCGCGCCGTCCGCACTCAGCACGATGATCGTGTGCGGGATCGCATCCGTGATCCGCAGCAGCTCCTGTTCCGCGCGGAACTGATTCATCGACACAAAATTATCGCCTGTACAGGTCTACCCAATAGCTCAGCCCCATCCCTTCGACGGCGCCTGGATCCAGCGACGCGGTGACATAGCCGGTCGTTCGGTTGCCGTGAGCCGCGAGCTCCGTTTCGAGATGGTATTTCCGTCCCTTGAGCTCGTCGACGGGGAGCGCCCCCGCTAGCCCACCGGACACACGGCCGTCGTCGCTGAACTGGATGTTCGAGAGATCGGTCTCCGGAGCGCCCCCGACGGATGTGCGCACCGTCCCGAGCGAGTCAACACGCACCGTCAGGGGAACCCGACCTCGATATGTGGCGATCCAACCGGCCCACGAGCCGACGAGCGCCGGGGCCCGTCGAGTGGGTAGTTGAGCCGCGGTCGAGGCGGCCCGACGCGTCACAAATGATGGGAGATAGAGCGCGATCACGTCGTCGGCAATGCCGGTCAGGAGCAGCGGAGCATTCGTCGTGATGGCGACGGCGAGATGCTCAGCGGGAACCAGCACCAGCAACGCGGACGCGACATTGGTCCCGCCGGCGGCGTAGACCTCGCGCACGCCACGGTGGTCGGGCTCGACCCACCAACCAAACCCATACTGATAGTGCTCGTCGGCCCGTACGGTCTCCGTCTGCATCCAGTCGATCGCCGAGTCCGTGATCACGCGCTCTTGGTCGCTGAGATGCGCGTGCAGCTGAAACAGACCAAAGCGCGCGAGGTCATGGATGCTCGCGTAACCGTCCGACGCGGCCGGCGTGGTGCTCCGGTAGCCGTCTGCCCGGCGCCCTTGTCCGTCGTACGACGTGGCCACCCCGGTTCTCGACCCCGCCGGTCCAAGAAATGTGTCGCTGAGCCCGAGCGGGACAAAGACATCGCTGTTCATCGCTTCACCAAGCGGATGTCCCGTGACGCGCTCGATCACCGCGCCGAGCGTTCCGTAGCCCAGGTTTGAATAGTCGAATCGCTCGCCAGGTAGACGAATGGCCACCGCGTAGCGCGCGATGGCCTCGGGCACGGACACGCGACAGTTCGGCGTATCCGTGAAACAGAACAGGTAGTGCGTCGCCAGCCCCGCTGTGTGGTTGGCGAGACGATGCACCGTCACTTGCGCGGCATTCCACGCCGGGCTCGAGACGCGCACGCTGTCCGGTAAGCCGGCGAGATATGCGTTCGCGGGTCGGTCGAGATCGAGCCGGTGCGCGCGACTCAAGATCTGCAGCTCGGTCGCCGTGAACGTCTTCGTCACCGACGCCACGTTGTACGACGTGTGGACGCTCGCGCGCTGATGATGCTCTTTGTCCGCCCAGCCAAACGCTTCCTCCCACACGATCGCGCCATTTCGTACCACCGCGACGGCAATCGAGGGTGTGGAGTCGGACGTCGTCAGGCGATCGAGACGATGTCGTATGGCTTCTGGCGCCTGGGCCCCACACAACGACGGAGCGAGGAGCAACAGTGCGCAGGCTCGCATCAACAGTACCCAAGCAAAGCGCACACATGCCGAGCATCCGCCAGTGGAAACGACGGCGTGCTCTCGCACCGGACACAGACCTCGTCAACGTCAGTCGAATACACGGGTTGAACCAGCAGATCGCTGCGCGTCGCGATGGCCGTACGAAGCAAGCCCGCCGCCTCGGCAAAGCTCTCCGGGTCGCCAGCCTTCCGGTGTTCCCGCCAGACGGACTCGATAGACGCGCTCGGCGCGACGTCCACCATCCGCAGAAAGTCTCGCGCGAACTTGGGAGTCAGCGGCTCACCGCGGAGCAGACCACAGCACAATCGCGCGTGTCGCGCGACGAGATCCTCGAACGCCACGATCCGGAGCGCGACGTCGGACCATGCAATATTCCGCGCACGTTCCATCTCCGCCCCATAGGCGCGAAACACGTCCACTCGCACCGACGTTGCCGGATCTACGGCCTGCAACATGGTCTTGGCCGGTGGATCATGTGGATGCGCGTGGCGTATCAATATCGCCCTGCCCAGCCCTGAGGGCAGGCAATCGAAGCTCGCGGCGACAAAGTCCAGATCGTGCAGTGGTCGTACACCGCGCAGATACAGCTCAATGGCGGTTCCACCGGTCAGCGCCCATCGCGAGATGTCATACTCCGCGAGCAGACGGAGCGTGCGCGATACGCGACTGGCGTCGTCCGATGCGTAGATCACGCTTCCGCCACGAGTGCGATGGACACTCGCATGCCCTGCGGGTGGATCGGCAACTTCGCGCCTTGCCGCGCCGGAGGGTCCTTGGGGAACCACTTCCCCCACTCCTCGTTCATCCCGGGGAAGTCCGCTTCCTCGCCGAGGATGAACGTCGCCTGCACGGCCTTGTCGAGCGAGCTGCCGGCTGCGCGGAGAATCGCCTCGATGTTCCGCAGACACTGAGCGGTTTGCTCCTGGATGGTCGTGCCGACGATGATGCCGGTCTTGGCGTCAAAGGGTCCCTGGCCCGCCACGAAGACGAGGCCCATCGACTTGATCGCCTGGCTGTAGCCGGCGAGCGATTTGGGCGCCTGATCGGTGTGCACGACGACTTTTGGCATGGTGCCCTCCAGGGAGTGTGCGTCGAGTATGGCGAATCCAGGCCTGCTCGCACAGGGCGTGCAGGCGGGTCGCCCTCCGGCTACATTTCGTTACCCACCGAGAACGCTGCGCCCGCCCCCGTGCCGGCCAAGCAGCGATTCATCCCCGAGCACAGGAATCACATGTTCGTCGGAACGTTCGAATTCGAAGAGGGTGGCCGTCTCTATCGCTGCCGTGTGGAAGGCGAACGTTCTGCCCGCGCAGGCGCATGGTGGTGGTTTGACGTGTCCGGCGATGCGCAACGCTATGCGCCATTTCATCCTGAGCCGGGCGACACGAAGAATTCCGTCCGCGCGCGGATTGTCGGCTATTACAACGCACTCCTGGAGCGCCGCGCCATGCCCCCGCAACCACGCCATATGGCCGGTCGCCGGCCGGGGCAACCCGTCGCCTTCGGCAGCACCACGCAGCCCGCGCCTGACGCAACGGCTGTCCCAGCCGAGCCGGCGCAGACTGGCGATACTAGCGGCGAGGATGGAGCGTGATGGTCGGCGACCTGCACACCGAGCTCGCGGCACTTATCAGGGCGGACTTTGGGGAGGTCATGTGGCGCGACCGGACCCGGCTCGGCCAGGCCATCGGCACCGTGTCACCGCTCACGGGACACTCGCATCTCTATGATGCCGTCGTCGCGCGAAAGCTCAGCGCCGTGCGTTGGTTGGTCCGCCTCGGCGGCCAGGTCCGCGATCGAGTCCAAGCCAGCGATCCGTGGCGCGCCGCGCTGGAGCTGAACGACCCCGTGCCGATGCTGGAGCTTTTGCTCACCAGCGGCGCGTTGAGCCTCGATGAGCTTGGCGCATGTGCGGACGACCTGCGCACCCTCGAGCGCACGACTTCACGGCCCGGAGTCGCCACGGGCGCGTACAAGCTGTACCTGGAAACATGTCGGCGGATCGAGCGTGAGCCCGACCCGCCGACACCTACACCAATCGCTCCAGCTTAGCGAGCGAGCTTCGTCACGTTCTCGGCGGCTGGGCCCTTCTGGCCCTGGACAACCTCGAACTCCACGCGCTCACCCTCGGCGAGCGACTTGAAGCCGCTGCCCTGAATGG
>Ga0210383_10004119_pt1 | contig 12904 bp, 10 predicted proteins | sample IncBWC14OmetaG_FD_160072 | JGI IMG/M metagenome (GOLD analysis project Ga0210383, IMG submission 160072) | Forest soil microbial communities from Barre Woods Harvard Forest LTER site, Petersham, Massachusetts, United States - Inc-BW-C-14-O ...
TCGCGCTCTCGGTGGCCGCGCTGGCGGTGCTGCTCGCCTACGAGCCACGCCGTGCGGAGCCCATGGTCGACTTGCGGTTCTTCCGCAGCGTGCCGTTCGCCGGGGCCAACCTCAGCGCGGTCTGCGCGATCGCTGCCATGGCCGGCTTCCTGTTCCTGTCCACCTTGTACCTGCAGGACGTGCGGGGCCTGTCCGCGCTGCAGGCCGGCCTGACGATCCTGCCGATGCCCGTGGTCATGGCGCTGTGCGCACCGCTGGCTGGCCGGATGGTCGCCAGACGGGGCCCGCGGATTCCGCTGGTCATCGCAGGCGCCGCGCTGACCATCAGCAGTGCCGCGCTGTCGCGGCTCACCGGCACGACCGAGCACCTGTACCTGATCGTCAGCTACGCCCTGTTCGGGATCGGGGCCGGCATGGTGAGCTCGCCGATCACCAACGGGGTCATGTCCGGGGTGCCGAAGACTCAGGCGGGCATGGCCTCCGGCATGAACTCCTCCAGCCGCCAGCTCGGCCAGTCACTGGGCGTGGCCATCGTGGGCTCGGTCCTGGCGGTCAGCATGCGGGGGTCGATGCAGTCGGGCTTCGTCCAGGCCGCTCACGCGGGCTGGTGGATTCTCGCGGGCTGCGGCTACATCGTGCTCCTGCTGGGCCTGGTCTGCACGACGAGGTGGGCCAAGGCGACCGCGTCCCGGCTGGGCTGACTAGGCGGCCTGCATTTCTCGTCAGGAGAGAAATAATCACTGGCGGTGACGAAGGTCTCAGCCGCGCGGCCTTGCGTCTCACGCTCCGCCGCAAATAGTTAGTTGTACCGATGCAATTACGCTCGCTTCAGCCAATCCGGGTGATACCGCTGCCAGAGCTCAGCCGCCGACGCCGTCTGCTGGTGCTCGTCATCTGCTGCTCCAGTCTGTTCATCGTCGGCCTGGACAGCACGATCGTCAACGTCGCGCTGCCGTCCATAGGGCGTGACCTGAACGCCTCGATCGCCGGGCTGCAGTGGACCATCGACGGCTACGCCCTCGTGCTCGCCAGTCTCCTGATGCTGTCCGGCGCGACCGCGGACCGGGTCGGCCGCCGCCGGGTCTTCCAGATCGGCCTGGCGGTGTTCACCGTGGGCTCCGGGCTGTGCAGTCTGGCGCCCGGCCTGGGCTGGCTGATCGCGTTCCGGATGCTGCAGGCCATCGGCGGGTCGATGCTCAACCCGGTGGCGATGTCCATCATCACCAACACGTTCACCGACAAGGCCGCACGGGCCCGGGCCATCGGCATCTGGGGCGGCGCGTACGGCCTGTCCATGGCGCTCGGCCCGGTCGTCGGCGGCCTGCTCGTCGATTCCATCGGCTGGCGAGGAACGTTCTATGTGAACATCCCGGTCGGCCTGGCCGCCATCGCGCTGACCGCGCGGTTCGTGCCGGAGTCACGGGCGCCGCGGCCGCGCCGGCCGGACCCGATCGGGCAGGCGCTCATCATCGTGATGCTCGGGTCCCTGACGTACGCGATCATCGAGGGACCCGCGCTGGGCTGGCACGCGCCGGTGATCATGGCCTTGTTCGCGGTCGCGGCCGTCGCCCTCGCGGTGTTCGTGGCCTACGAGGCGCGCCGCACCGAGCCGGTGCTCGACCCCCGGTTTTTCCGCAGCGTGCCGTTCGCGGGCTCGGTGCTGACCGCGATCAGCGCCACCGCCGCGGTCGGCGGCTTCCTCTTCCTGGCCACCTTGTACCTGCAGGAGGTGCGCGGCATGTCCGCGCTGCTGGCCGGCCTGCACATGCTGCCGATGGCCGCGATGATGGCGCTCGGCGCGGTGGTGTCTAGCCGGATCCTCGCCCGCCGCGGCGCGCGGCTGCCCATGCTCGCGGCCGGCGTCGGGCTGGCCGCGGGCGGCGTGCTGCTGTCCCGGCTGACCGCGTCCTCGGGCTTGCTGCCGCTGGTCGTCGCGTTCATCGTGTTTGGCATCGGCGGCGGTGTGGTGAACGCTCCGATCACGTACACGACAGTCTCCGGCATGCCGGTCTCCCAGGCCGGCGTGGCCTCGGGCATCGCCTCCACCAGCCGCCAGATTGGCCAGGTCCTCGGCATCGCCGTCACCGGTTCGATCCTGGCCGGAAACCTGCGCGGCGGCCCACTGCGGACCGGGTTCGTGTCAGCCAGCCACGCCGACTGGCTGCTGCTGGCGGCCTGCGGTGTCGTCATCTTCGTGCTCGGCCTGGTCACGACCAGCCATTGGGCGCTGGACACCGCCGTACGCACGGCGACCATGCTCGACCCGGCTGAACCGAGGTCTCCGGTCATGACCGGCTGAAGGCCGGGACAGAGCCTGGGTGAGGAGTTGCCAGAGCTTGCCAGCTCGGGCGAGGCAGCCTTGTACCGTCGCGCCGAGCTTGTCCGGCGTGCGAGCAGGTGGCGTACTGCGAACCGGGCCCGGTCGCGGCCTGGCCAGCTGGGGGCCAGGGACGCCGGGATGGCGGGCTGCGGCGGGCGGGCGGCCCGGGCGGGCCGCTTTGTGCATGCGGACGGCATCCATCAGGCCCAATTCGGCCAGGGCCTTCTCGACAGAATCGACCCTGGGGAGATGAGACAGCCGGTTCCGCCATACGGCGAGGCCGCCTACCCACCTCTTGGTGAAAGAGACGAATTCATCCGGTCTCAGCTCGTGGAAACGGTGCTGGGCGGCCTCGACGGATCGCAGCGGCGGGAGGTAACACGGGTTCATCTCCTTAAGGCGCGCGGCGATCTCCTCAAGGACGGCGCCGCGGTGCTGCAGGATTTCTTCCCAGAAGACCGGCTTTGTCGCCTCACGCCAGTAGGCGTATTCAGCCACCTGCGGGATGGCGCTGCGGGTGGCCGGTTCTGCGGCCCCGGTTCTGCCGCGTGCGTGGACCAGCCAGAGAAGGCCGGACGCGAGGATTTCACCGAACTCCTCGAACCTGGCGCGTTCCGAGGTGACGAACGGCCGGTAAGGCAGCTGCCCTACCGCCCCGCCGATTGCGACTTCGCCGAGCCGCAGGTGATTGATGATGCACAGCCAGTCCTCGTGATAAACGGGCGGGAAAAAGCCGTTCAGCCGCTGCGGGTTAACCAGCAGCGATCCGCCGGAAACGAACGGCTCCTGCCTGCGTCCGGTCAGCCGGCGCGCATGTCCCACCACCGACGCGTCCGGGTACTTCTTCACTTGAAGTCCCACGACGGGGAACTTATCGAGCAGCGCCGCCGCCGAGCTGAGCTTGGCCACGTTCAGCCTGCGGATGTCGTCGTCCAAGAAGAGCATGCGCGTCCATCCGCAAGCACGGCCGATCAGCAGGCCGACATTGCGTTTCCTGCTGATGTCTCGCGCGGCCGCGGAGGCGAGGCTCTGCGGCAGATCCGCGGCGAGGTCCAGCAGGTGATGCTGTAGGTCGGACGGCACGGCAAGCGGGATGACCGCATCCCGCTTGAGCCGGGCAAGATCTGTCAAGAGCCCGGCCGGAACCTTATCGGTGTAGAGCGCGTATAGCTGGCACTTCGCTTGCGTGGCGAGTTCTACGGCCGAACTGATCTGCTCGGGCGTCCGGATGGTCGGCAGGATTATCGCATCGACGAGGGGAACGGTGACGGCCCGGCTGCCTGAAGGGACGCTTTTAGCGGTGGCCGGAATTCCCGGAAATTCCAGCAGGTCCGCATAGGACTGTGCCTGGAAGGGTTTCGGTTGTTCCCCGGCAGAATCTGCCTCGCGTGAGTCCCCGTCTTCTCCAGGCGTGGCGGTCACCAGCGTACTCCCGTCTCAGCGGACCATTCCCACAAGCGGATATTCTCGCGCAATAGGTTCGGCGGCAAGGCCGCATCATTTGCGATCAGGACTTTCATCACGACGCAGAATGCGTCAGTATTGCCGAACGTCTCCTCAAGATACTGTTCGTTGTCATCTCTGACATGTGAATCAGTAAGGCAGAGCGCGGCGCCGTGCACACCGCGGCTGGTGATGCCGCTCAGCAAGGTGACGGTTCGGCCGCGGATGATCGGATGCGGGACTCGAGCGATCAGGCCGATGTCTTCCGTCAGGACTCCGTCAACGCGGGCAGATGAGAATGTACGCTTCTCATCTGCCACGCTGCATTCGAAGACATGAGTATCGCCTGTTGGCTGGGCGATGGGCAGAGTTATGTCCCGAGCAAGCCATGGTATCGATTGACAAACCTCGCGCCACGCCGCACCGCCGACGACGATCAGGTGGTTGAGGGCGAAATCTTGCGTGACTTCTTCAGGCGACAGAATCCGTATCATGCTCGCCGGATTGTCGGCCTTTACCTGTCCGAAGACCTCAACCAGCGAGTCGAGGTCGGCGAATCTGGCGTACCGGCTGTAGTTCAGGTGGGATTGATCGGCGTACGGTGGCGGATCTGCGGAGGCGGCATCGACGATGCTGACAGCATCCCCAGCCTCAAACTGCCAGATTGAGGTGGACCCCTCGGCGGCAGGCTCCTCGAGTGGCGGCGGGACAGCGCCGGTCGACTGGGCCCGCTCACGCAGCGCGAGCAGCTCGGCGTACAGCTCGGCCTCTCTTGCCCGCTCCTCCTCGGTCAGTTCCTCATCACGGAGGAGATGCGGAGTTCCCGAGATGAACGAGCGGCTTGTACAGAACAGCCGGGCATATGAGGCCAGCCGTTCGGGTGGAGGCAGCCGATCCGAGCCTGACTTCTCCCAATGTGAGATGGTCGCGATGCTGAGCGCTTCCGAGCCGCCGAGCGCCTTGGCCAGCTGCTTCTGGGTGAGCGGCCTGAACGCCCGCTCGCGGAGGTCCCGCAGGCGCTCGGCCAGCCGATGAGCCGGAAGGGACGGGTGGTCGCTGTCAGCAGTCACCGGACCTCCTTCCTGAGACTCGCCTGCCTTACGTGACCAACGGGAAGACCTGACCGATCGGCGGATAACTGGTTCTACCACCATCGACCGCCCTTGCGCGCAAACTCAAAGGGTCTTGCCTGAAACTTTATCAAATTTTTCTGCGGTTTTCATGGGCTTGACAAGTTTTGCGTCAAACCAAGCGGGGATACGTTAAACGTGGCCAAAGTTTACGCAAAGGCGCATAAGCCCTGGTCAGGGACTTTAGGCGACATTGGGGACGTTGAGGAGCAACCATGCATCTTCAGCCTTGCCAGCTAGCACGGCGGACCGCTCTCGTAAACACCGAGGCGGCGCGACGCGGCTTCAGATGGGTCACCTCGAGCTTGGTTTCACCTTGGCGGCCGCCAAGGTGGCTGACGTGACCACAACCACGACCACGCAGATCCGGCCGCTCGGCAGGAGCCCGGCCAATCCTCCCGCCAGCCTTCGCCATGCCAACGGTGGCACATCGCCGCTGAATGGTAACTGCCCGCGCCGGGACGCGACGCTTCCGGTACACAGAAGCATCCTCGCGGTGGACATCGAGGACTCCACCCGGCGGACCAACACCGTGAAGGAAGAGCTACGCGGGCTGGTTTACCGGCTCGTGGTGGACGCTCTGGGGATCGCCGGGATAGGCGAGCACTACTACGATCCCTTCACCGACCGTGGAGACGGAGTCCTGGTTCTTGTTCATCCCGTGGATGAGTACCCCAAGCCGCTCCTGATCAGTTGCCTGATTCCTGCTCTCGCCAGGCTGCTCGCCGCGCACAACAGCGGCGTTCCCGTGACCGAACAGCCGCGCATCCTGCGCCTGCGCGCCGTCCTCCACGCAGGAGAGGTGCACTACGACGGCAAGGGTTTCTACGGTGAGGACCTGGATGTCGCCTTCAGGCTGCTGGACGCCCCGCGATTTAAGGCCCAGCTGCGCAGCGCGACGGTACCGCTGGCCCTAGTGGCCTCGGACTACATGTATCAGTCGATCATCCGTCACGGCTACGCCGGCATCGACGACGAAGAATTCCTGCCGCTCGTGACCGTGAACGTCGGTGACCAGCGCAGGAGGGGCTGGGTCCACCTCCCGCGGACAGCCGGGTACCCGTTGCCGGTGCCAGCCCAGGCTTACGCCTGCTGACCCCCCGCCGGGCAGGCATCCCGTCAGCAAGCATCGCCGGGCTACGTCCGGTGATCTGCGATCTGCCGCAGTCTCGGCAGGTCCGTGATCGTGATGTGCCTCTGGCCAGTGCTGACAAAACCGCGGTCCCGCCAGTTCCTGATCGCGCGGGTCACGGTGGCGCGCGACGTCCCGGCGAGGCTGGCCAGGTCCTCTTGCGAGAGCGGCATCACGACGTCGATCCGGCCTCCCCTGACCATCCCGTGCCGCTCCGCCAGCTCGAGCAGGAGCGAGGCGAGCCGCTGGGCCCCGCTGGTCAGCGGGTGCTTGCGCAGCAACTCGGCGGCATCGCCCCAGCGCTGCGTCATGACACGCCGGTAGGCGTGGGCGGCTCCTGGATTTGAGTCAAGGAACGAGGAGAATCGGTCATATCTCACGATCAGGGCGTGTACGGCGTCGATGGCCTGCAAGGTTGCGGTCCGGTGCCCGGTCATCTCGCCGGCCAGCTCCCCGACGATGTCTCCGTTGCCGCGCAGCGCGAGCACTCTTTCCTGGCCGTGACTGGTCACCGAGAGGATCTTGACCCAGCCGACTATCAGGACATAGAGGTGCGTGGCCGGATCCCCTTCCTGGCACATCGTGACTCCGGACGGAAAGTCCCTGGTCAGGCCCAGATCCGTCAGAACAGCCCGTTCGTTGCCAGTAAGAAGACCCCAGAACCCCCTCGCTGAGCTGTTCGCCTGCATATTCACGTCGCCGTCGGAATGCCTCACGTGCCGGTAAGCGGGATAAAGCCGACATTGGTACTAACCATGGGCCATTCCGGGGCTGTTTGACAAACTCCGAGGTAGCGCGGGCCTTAATGCGGCCTCACGTCCCGAGAAGAAGGACCGCCACAGTCCAGACGAGGAAGCACGCGACGGTGATGAACGTCCAGGTGTCGGCCAGGTGGATCCGCTCCCGGCGGATGCGGGCCGCGCCAAGCATCAGGTTCACCCGCGCCCAGTCCCAGGCCGCCGCACTGTCCTCGACGGATGGCGCGCTCAGCCACCGCACCCGGGGGTTGAGCGGGGCGCCCGTCCGCCAGCGATGCTCGTTCAGCTGGTCGAGTACCGGCCGGTTGGCCAGCAACAGCAGTGCGGCTGCCCGGAGCCAGCACAAGATCACGCAGCCGAGCAGGCTGACGCACACCACGCCGACCAGTCCGGGGCGTAGTACGGAGGGCGAAAGCGCGGCCTCCAAGGCGATGCCGATCGTGAGCGCGCTCAGAACGCTTCCGCCCAGGAACGTGCTGCCCCGCGTGTCGCGCAGCAGACCGGCCATCACCGCGATGACGTCCTGGGCGGGCCCCCGCTCCGGCGCCTCGCGATCGGCATCGAGATCGTCACCGAAGCTGTATCGCCCTCTCATTGCTTCCGCCGATACAGCCATGGTCACGGCCATCGCCCTCGCCTCCGTACGTGCGCTTAACCCAAAGAACCTTCGGGATAAGCGAATCAGGCGAGACGCTGGCGCGCTGTGCCACGCGAGACAGCTTCGCTGTCTCATCTGACGCACGCCCGGAACCGGGAATCAGCGGCAGCCGCAGGCCCCGCCGCAGCAACCCCCGCCGCTGGCGCCGGAGGGACCAGCCGATCGGCCAGAGGCAAGGCCACCCACTGAGACCGTCGACAGGAGCTTCACCGTGTCGTCGTGGCCCTGCGGGCAGGCGCACGGCGCCGAGGACTCGGTCATCGGACGGTTCAGCTCGAACGTGTCGCCGCAGGCGCGGCAGCGGTACTCATAACGGGGCACGCCCATAGTCTACGCGCCGCGGCTCCGGGGCGCGGGAGCACTATCGCGCCTGGCTATGGCGCGAGAGCCGGCCGGGGAATCGGCGGGCACACTGGGGGAGGCGTCCGCCCCGGCGGGCGAATCGCCGGCCGGGGGCGAAGGGGCAAGTCCGTTCGGACTAATTATCTTGGAACTGGGGACCGATGGGGCCTTGTCGTCGTAGTAGAACTGCTTGCCGCGCAGCAGCGACACCAGCGCGCCGATGAGCGACATGATCGCGGCGGCGGTGAAGACGATGACCAGGCCGTGATGGAATGGCGCCGTGATCAGGTGCGGGAAGAACTGCCTGCCGGTCAGGACCGCGACGTTGTGGGCGGGGAGCTTGGCCAGGACCCCGGAAGGCGCCAGAAGAGTCCGAACCGGGTTGTAGCCGAGCAGCGCGGCGAACAGCGTGCTGACCGGCGGCAGGTGGCTGACCTGCGTGGCCACCGAGGCCGGCACGCCCTGGGCGGTCAGCCCGCTGCTGAGGGTGCGGGGCAGCGTCGAGGCCAGCCCGGCGATCATCAGCGAGAAAAAGATACCGATGGACAGGGCCATGCCGGAGTTCTGGAAGGTGGACCGCATGCCGGAGGCAGAACCCCGGTGCCTGGCCGGAACCGCGCTCATGATCGCGGAGGTGTTCGGGGAGGCGAACAGGCCGGACCCGATACCGTTGCCGAAGATCAGCAGCGCGAACACCCAGTAGGGGAAGACCACCGGGAGCAGCATCAGCCCGGTGAAGCACAACGCGGCCAGGAGCAGCCCGGAGGTGGCGAACAGCCGCGGCCCGTACCGGTCGGACAAGATGCCCGAGATCGGCCCGGCGATCAGGAAACCCGCCGTGAGCGGCAGCATATAGATCCCGGCCCACAGCGGCGTCACCGTGAAGTCGTAGCCGTGCAGCGGCAGCCAGATGCCGGCCAGCCAGATGACCAGCACGAACTGCAGCCCGCCGCGGGCGATGGAGCCGAGCAGGCTGGCGGCGTTTCCCGCCGTGAAGGCCCTGATCTTGAACAGGCTCATCTGGAACATCGGCTCGGCGATCTTCGTCTCGAAGACGCAGAACGCGGCCAGGAGGGCGATGCCGCCGGCCAGCCCGGCGATGATCAAGGGGTTCGTCCACCCGGTCGGGTGCCCGCCGTAGGGCCGGATCCCGCTGGTGATGGAGACGAGCAGCACGCCCAGGCCGACCGCGAACATGATGTTCCCGATCCAGTCGATCTTCGCGCGCTTGGTGGTCGCGATCTCGCGCAGGCTCTTGTAGGCCCAGACCGTGCCGAACAGCCCGATCGGCACGTTCACCCAGAACACCAGGCGCCAGTCGATCGCAGCCAGCAGGCCGCCGAGCAGCAGCCCGACGAACTGCCCGGAGATCCCGGCGATCTGGTTGACGCCCAGCGCCATGCCGCGCTTATTGGCGGGGAACGCGTCGGTCAAGATGGCCGCCGAGTTCGCCATCAGCATCGCGCCACCGAAGGCCTGCACGAACCGCCAGCCGATCAGCCACATCGCCCCGTGCGTGCCGGTGAACGGATCGACGGATAGCAGGATCGAGGCCAGCGTGAAGACGACGAAGCCCAGGTTGTAGATCTTCACCCGGCCGAACATGTCGCCTAGCCGGCCCAGCGTCACGACGAACACCGACTGGACCAGCAAATACCCGAGGATCATCCAGAGCAGGTAGGTCACGTTGCCCGGGGCGAGCGGGTTCAGCCCGATGCCGCGGAAGATGGCCGGCATCGCGACGATCACGATCGAGGCATCGATCGTCGCCATCGTCATGCTCAGCGTCGTGTTGGACAGCGCGATCCATCGGTACCGGTCAGGCCCCGCGCCGTTCAGCCGTGACCCACCCGACGCACCGTTCACATGTCCCAAGCCCACGCTTTGCCGCACGTTAACCCAGTCTACAGCCAAACACTTGCTTAATGGCAACTATTTACCTTGGACGCGGCCGTCTCAGGCGACCGGCTCGTCGCCGCCGGAAGAGTCCGGGGCGGCGGGGGCCGCGGGAGTGCGCTCGACGACGTAGTACACAGCGACCAGGGCCATGATCACGAACGCGGCGATGGCGTTGAACAGCGCGACCACGATGGCGATGACGTAGACCAGCGCACCGCCGACAAACCGGGCCCGCGCCTGCCAGTGCTTCTCGGGTGGCAGCGGCTGATAGACCCGCTGGCCGTGCAGCGTCCATTCGAAGATCCCGCCGAAGCCGACCGACATGCCGAGGAATACCACGCCGTAGAGCGCCATCGAAACCCTGGCGTCCTCAGAGTTGACCAGCCGGTAGTCCGCGACCGTCGTGGTGGCGAACGGGATCAGCACCACGAACAGAAGCAGCACCAGGTTGAGGAAGAGCAGCGTCCGGTTCACCGTCTTGATGGACCTGACCAGGACGTGGTGGTTGACCCAGATGATGCCGATCATGAAGAAGCTCAGCAGGTAGGCAAGGAACGACGGCCACAGGTGCCCGATCTGATGCAGAAGCGGCGGGTGCCCGGATCCCGGGCCTTCTACGACGATGTTCAACGCGAGCAGGGTGATGGCCACAGCGAAGACGCCGTCGCTGAAGGCCTCGAGCCTGGACCGGTCCATCTATCCCGGTTCAGCCTTCCGCCGGCTCGGAGCCGACCTTCGCGAGGATCTTGTCCACGCAGTCCTGGATCTGGCGCTGCCTGCCCGGCATGTCCTTGCTGGCGAAGTTGTCCAGGATGGCCAGCACCCGGTCCTGGCCGTTAAGGATGTCGAGTTGCTGCAGCAGCGGCCACGGCGTCTTGTCGAACCCGACGATGTTGCCGAGGAAGAGCCAGGCCACGATGCCGATCGTGATCCCGATGAACACGTACATCGAGCCGCAGAACTTGTTGACCGCGTCGGCGATCCGGTCCAGGATGCTGGTCCCGCGCACGTGCTCGGACAGCACGAGCTTGGGCAGGTGCGCTTCGGGATTCTGCCTGATCTTCAGCGCCCGCTCCCTGAGATGCGACGTCGCGTCTTCGATCGTCCGCCGGGCGGCGCCGTCAGTTTGCGGGCGCGGGATATGCGGCGACTCGACCTTCTGACCGTCGGGTAGCGAGATTGTCTCGGTCATCATCATCCTCCGTGCAGGCCACCGTCGGTTGACGGGCACGTCCGGCAAAAGTAGGGACTGCCACAACCTAGCGCTGTTTTCCCCGGCCCTCTGCGCGCACGCCGCGTTCCCCCCGGTCACCGGGTTTGGCCTTCATTTTCATCCCGAACGAAGTGGGTGACACCGTCGCGACACTCTGCGTTGGTCGTGGATTGGCCCTCGCGGTGCATTCTTCTGGCCCGGGACAACCTGGACGCCATGCACGAGTACTGCGGTGACCCCGTCGGCAGCCTGCCGAGCCTGGAGTTAGCCGGCCTGCTGGCAGACTGGACGTTAGGCGGCGCGCCCGGATCGCGCCGCGGACGGGTCTCGGTTTGTCCCCCCACGGAGGGCCGGATCATGGCGCCAACCTGGCTGACGGTAGTCGCGTGGATCTATCTCTCGGTCTGCTTCGCTTGCGCGGGAGCCATCACCTACGACATTTTCGTCAATCACCGGCGTCAGCCGATGGGCGTGATGAACGCGGTCTTCCCGATCACGGCGCTGTATTTTGGCCCGCTGGCGCTCGCGTTCTACTGGCGGTGGGGACGAACCGCCGCCCGGAACACGGTGGCGCCGACGGCCATCAGCATGGCGCCCGCGCCCCAGCGGGCCATGACATCGCCCGGCGATGGCCTGCCGGCCCATGGCGGCCAGTACCCTCAGCGGGACCCGGCCGGCGAGAGCGTACCAGATGGCGCGGGCGAGTCAGCGCGCCTAAGCGGACCGGGTAGGCCGTGGTGGGTGGTGATGGCCACGGAGGTCAGCCACTGCGGTTCCGGGTGCGTCCTGGGTGACGTGATCTCGGAGTTCGTGATCTTCGCGCTGGCCCTGACGGTGGCCGGGGCTACCCTTGGGGCTGAATACATCGGCGACTACGTTCTCGCGCTCGCGTTCGGCATCCTCTTCCAGTACTTCGCGATCGCGCCGATGCGCGGCCTCGGTCTCAAGGATGGCCTGAAGGCGGCGGCCAAGGCGGATGTCATCTCGCTGACCGCTTTCGAGATCGGCCTGTTCAGCTGGATGGCCGTCATGACGTTCGTGCTGTTCCCGGCACCGCATAACTTGATGCCGAGTACGGCCGCCTTCTGGTTCCTGATGCAGATCGGCATGATCATCGGGTACTTCACCTCGTGGCCGGCCAACGTCTGGCTGGTCAACCGCGGGATCAAGATCGCGATGTGAACGCCCGCGGCCTGCCCGGCGATAACGGACGGTGCCGGATCGGGCCGCGCTGCTCGTAATAGTCTTGGCAGGTGCCGAAGGGGACCAGCTCACCGGAGCCAGACGGCGCGGTGGCCCAGGCAGGACAGGGACCAGGTGACGAGCTGGTCCCGGCGGGATTCCGGCTGCGGCCCGATCCGGGGGCGCGGGCGCTGGCCGGCGGGACGGTGATCACAGGCGGTTACCCCACCCGGGTGCTTCGGCTCAGCGCGGCCGGGGCGCGGCATGTGGCGGGCTGGTGGTCAGGCACCCCGGTACCCGGCAACCCGAAGGCGCGCGCACTGGCGCGCCGCCTGCTCGACACGGGGATCGCCCATCCCGCGCTGGACGGCCTGGAGCCAGCGGCCAAGCCCGGCCCGGACGAGGTCACGGTGATCATCCCGGTGCGCGACCGGCCCGCCGAACTGACCCGCTGCCTGGCCGGGCTGGCGGAGGCGCGGCGGGTGATCGTGGTGGACGACGGCTCCCGTGATCAGGTCGCGGTCAAGAGCGCCGCGGCCGCGGCGGGGGCCGCGGTACTGCGGCGGCCGGTCAACGGCGGGCCGGCGGCGGCCAGGAACACCGGCCTGGCGGCGGCGGAGACGCCGCTGGTGGCGTTCCTCGACTCGGATTGCGTGCCGGGCCCGGGCTGGCTGGACGCGCTGCTGCCGCACTTCGCCGACCCCGCGGTGGGCGCGGTCGCGCCGCGCATCGTGCCGCACGAGGCCGGGCGTACCTGGCTGGCGCGGTACGAGGGGGCGAGTTCCACCCTGGACATGGGCCAGCGGCCCAGCGTCGTCCGGCCGGGA
>Ga0210383_10004122_pt1 | contig 12894 bp, 9 predicted proteins | sample IncBWC14OmetaG_FD_160072 | JGI IMG/M metagenome (GOLD analysis project Ga0210383, IMG submission 160072) | Forest soil microbial communities from Barre Woods Harvard Forest LTER site, Petersham, Massachusetts, United States - Inc-BW-C-14-O ...
CCGCGGCGAAATGCAAAATTATCGGCATAGGCGATTTGCCGATGCGCCGATTCCTTCGGTTCGAACACCTGGTAAGCGATGCCCTCGCGCTCACAATAGGCGACCGCCTCTTCCTTGGTCTCAAAGCGAAGCGTCAGCTGCTGCTTCATGTCGCCGGAACTGGTCCAGCCCATCAGAGGCTCGACGAAACGCGGCTGCTCCGGCTCATAGTCGAGCTGCCAATCCTTGGTCTTGGCCTTGCCGGATTGCATGGCGTTTTTGACAGGCTTAAAAATGCGGGCGGTCATGGAGGTCGGACCCTTTGAGAGCATTGGATCGAGAGAGCGTTGAACGGAGCAGGTCGAAATAGCCGGGGATTACGCAAAATTCCCATCCCGAAGCTAGATCGATCGATTCTCCGGCCTTTGATGTAACATCTGCCGAAATGGTATATTCATTATGTAGTCCGGTGACAATCTTGCCGGGCTACAAGGTCAGTTGCCCGCCGCCGCCCTGTCCTTCACGGACGCATCACATCGAAAACGTCGCCCATGAAAATTAACGCCACTTTGCCTGAAAAAGGACGCGACCTCCGGCTCGATCTGTTCCGCGGTGTCGCCAACTGGGCGATTTTTCTGGATCATATTCCGGACAATGTCGTGAACTGGGTCACCACCCGGAACTACGGTTTCAGCGATGCCGCCGACCTCTTCGTATTCATTTCAGGCTACACGGCCTCGTTCGTCTACGCGCGGATGATGCTGGAGCGCGGCTTTATCGTCGGCGCCACCCGTTTGTCCAAACGGGTCTGGCAGCTCTACGTCGCCCACATCATTCTGTTTGTCATCTACATCGCCTCGATCAGCTATCTGGCGCTGCGCTTCGGCGATTCTGAGATCATCAACGAGTTCAACGTCGCAGGATTGGTCGATCAGGCGACCGAGACGTTGCGCCAGGGCTTGCTGCTGAAATTCAAGCCGGTCAACCTGGACGTGCTTCCGCTGTACATCGTCCTGATGGGATTTTTTCCGCCGGTTCTCTGGATCATGTTGCGGCAACCCAATCTGACGATGCTTGCCTCGATCGTTCTGTGGTTGACCGCCCGGCATTTCGGCTGGAATTTTCAGGCCTATCCTGCCGGAACCTGGTATTTCAATCCCTACTGCTGGCAGGTGCTGTTTGTGTTCGGTTCATGGTGCGCGCTTGGCGGCGCCAGAAGCAACCGCTGGCTGATCGAGTCCCCGATCACGCTCTGGGTCTGTATCGCGTATCTGCTATTTGCGCTGGTAATGACCATGGCGGGCCGGTTTCCGGATTTCGGCGCTATGTTCCCGAACTGGCTCTTTGCGACGTTCAACCCGAACGACAAGACCAACCTGGCACCCTATCGCTTCATCCATTTTGTGATGATCGTCATTCTCGTCATTCGCTTCCTGCCGAAGGATTGGCCTGGGCTGGAATGGAAAGGGTTTGATCCCCTGATTGTCTGCGGCCAGCAGTCACTGGCCGTATTCTGCGTCGGCGTCTTCCTGTCCTTTGTCGGGCATTTCGAGCTGATGATGAGTTCCGGCTCGCTGTTCGCGCAGCTCTTTGTCAGCATCACCGGAATAGCGATCATGACCGTCGTCGCCTACTACATCTCATGGTCGAAGCGACAGGATAAGCCGGCCAAGGCGCCGGCGCCGAAGCCGGCCTGATGGCTTCGTTAGAACCGGACCACTAGTTTTCGGATTTCCGCTGTGGCTTTGGCGCGACCAATTGGCCGCGCGAGGAGAAGCCCTCCCATTCCGTGCTCCACCCCATTTTGGGGGCGTGCCCCTTCTTTCCCTGAAGGGCAAACGACGCACCCTGCGGATCGACGCAGTGGGCGACCGAAAGACCACCGGGCAATTCTTCATCGTTATACGAAGTCTGGCCGCCTCCCGCTCGCACGCGCTCTGCCGCGGCATCCAGATCATCGACATTGAAATAGAAGAGCCAGAACGGCGGCGATCCCTTGGGAGGTTTTTTGAACGCGCCGCCAATCACCTGCCCGCCAGCGGACAGCGACACGTAGGCATCGGCCATGTGATTCCCGTTGTCCGCTTTCTGCCAACCGAACAGTTTGCAGTAGAACGCAACCTCCGCATCGAGATCGGCAGCAAAAAGCTCATGCCATCCGATACGGCCGGGTTTGCTGGAATCAGTTGGAAGCTGTGGTGCCACTTGTAGGCTGTCGATCAACCCAAACGTCGAGGTATGGGCATCGGCCACGACGGAAATCCGGCCAATGTTGGTATCGGTGGGCGGCACATAAACCGCTCCGCCAAGGTGTTTGATCTGATCGGCCGCGGCGTGCGTATCCCTGACGCCGACATACCCCATCCACCTTGGCATCGCGCCCATTTTGCGGCCCTCTTCCGGCAGCGCCATCAGACCGGCCGCCTGATCCTGACCCGCCATGAACAGTACATAAGGGAATTGCGGTGTCGATGCTTCCTGCGTCTCCCAACCGATCACGTCGCGATAGAAGGTCGCAGCAGCAGCCACATCAGTGGTTATCAGTTCGTACCAGGCGAAATATCCGTAATCGTGCGCCAAGTCTGCTTCTCCGTTCGCGCCTGCAAAATCCAAAAGCGCCGCCCCAGCCGTAACGGCCGGCCAGCTCCGACGCAAGAATAGGCGAGGCCTAGGTCTCATAGTAGACACAGGGTAGACACAGGGCGATTGCGATGTTTGGAATTTCCGCCGATGCTGCTCCGCACGCGGCTAAAGGATTCCGGCGCGCGATCTGGATTTTTCCAATACCGCGAATGATGAATAGAGCATGAATAAAAGGCGATTCAAGCGCCGTTCATAAATGTGAAATCTTGGCCATTAAAGAGGCTCTCGGGACTTCGTGAGATCCGCTCTGCTTGCGGGGGGTCTGCCCTTGCAGTAGAGTTATGCTACTCGAACCGCTCGCGAGAAAATGGAGGATCGAATAATGGCACGACAGAAGCAATCTTCGAAGCGCATGAAGGCCGCTCTACCGGCCTTGGGCGCAGCCGGCTTGACCTTTTCGATGGTAGGCGGCGCGTCGGCGGCAGCTGTGCCGGCTAACGACGCAACTCAAACGACCAACTATACACCCAATCATCAGGTCACGCTCGGCGAGGAAGAAATCGCTGACGTCAGCCTCGCCACGTTCTACGTGTTCGACAAGGAGAGCACGGCTGCTGCGAAGGATGGCAACATTCAGCTCGCCCGTGGCTGCGGCTGTCGTGGTTGTGGCGGTTGCCGTGGCTGCCGCGGTTGCCGTGGCTGTGGCCGCGGATGCGGTTGCGGAGTCGGCTGGGTCGGCGGCTGCTGCGCATCCTGGGGCTCCTGCCGCTGGTGCTAAGCGGGGTCACCTGCCTCGCGTGATCGACACCAACAATCATGGCCGGGATCGACACCGTCGACCCGGCCTATGCATGTGTACTTCTGGTGTCGTTCGCAACGCTCGTTTTGGCGCATCGCTATCACGTCGAACTCCCGCCTCACCAAAACACGCCCACGCGCCGATTGGATCGGGGGATATTCCCGATCCAGAAAAATCCTGCATGTGCAGGCGGCGTTGCGGGCAAGACTCGTGTGCTAGATCATGAAAACAAAACGCAAGACCGTTCCGTCCAAGGCCAAGCGCAAGGTCACTCCGGGCCGCCGCGCGGCCAAGGACATTGCGCAGTTCGCCCCAAATTTCACGGTCTACGTCCTGCCGCCGGATCAGGTCTGTCTGTACTCCGAAGATCGCAAATTCTTCCTGCATGGCGAACTCTACTGCGCGCTGGCCACCGCCATCGGCAAAGGTGGAAAAAGCCTGCAACAGCTCGTTACCGATCTCGGAAAACGTTTTCCGCCCGAGAAGGTCGAGGAAGCGCTCAAGCGCCTGATCGAACGACAATACGTCGTCGAAGCGTCTGCCACTTCAAACAGCGTTCAGGCCGGCTATTGGGCGAGTCTTGGCCTGCCCCCCGGCATGGCTGAGCAAAACCTCGCCAATTGCCGCGTGCGGGTGGAAGCCATTGACGTTCAGGGCGCCAAGGAATTCACGAAAGCGCTCGGTGAACTCGGCGTCAGGATCGTCGCCGGCCGCGCGGCCGATCTGACCATCACGCTCACCAACGACTATCTCGAGCGGCGTCTTGCTGAACTGAACAAACAACGTGTATCGGACGGCGCGCTTTGGCTGCTTGTTCAGCCTTCCGGCGCTTTCCCGCTCGTCGGACCGGTTCTCAATCCAGGCAAGGGCCCGTGCTGGACCTGCTTGTTCGATCGCATGATCCGAAACCGCGAGGTCAAGGGATTCCTCGATCGCACCGACGCTCATGTGGTCTCCCCCTCGCCGCTGGCGCGCAGCCCGCTCGGTCAAGGCGCGATTCCGTTTGCCGCGCTCGAAGTCGCCAAGGCCATCGCGAGCGGTTTCCGCACCGATCTGAACAATCACATTGTGAGCCATGATTTGCTGGGCTCGACGACCGTCAAGCACTATGTCGCTCAGCGTCCGCAATGCCCGACCTGCGGCAGCAAGAAATTGCGGGATCCGCGCCGTGCGCCGACTCCCATTGAGCTTGGACCCGGGCTCAAGCTGACGATGACAAGCGGCGGATTCCGCACGGTATCATCGCGCGCGACGGTGGCGCGCTTCCGCAAGCATGTCAGCCCGCTCACCGGCGTCGTCAAGAAACTGGAGCGGATCGAGGCCGATCTGCCGTTGAATACGAATTACTTCGCGAGCCACAACTTTTCCGGACCGGCGCTGACAGTCGACGCGCTCAGGGAAGGGCTGACGGGCGGAAGCTTCGGCAAAGGCTCGACTGCCGAGCAGGCCGAAGCCAGCGCCCTGATGGAAGCCATCGAACGTTATTCCGGCATTTTCCAGGGCGATGAAATCCGCACCACCAAGCGGTTCACCGATTTCGAATCCGGAGAGGCTATCAATCCCGAGGACGTGCTGCTCTTCAGCGATGTGCAATATCGCTCGCCTGAGGCTGAGCCGGACAACTCCCATCCAGTCCCGGGACGCTTCGACCCCTCGGCCAAGATCGAGTGGTCGCCGGTCTGGTCGCTGCGCGATCAACGCTTCAAATACCTGCCGACCAGTCTGATGTATTTCTTCTACGGCGGCGGCGAAGGCTCCTACAGCGCCGACTCCAACGGCTGCGCGGCCGGCAACACGCTTCAGGAGGCCATCGTCCAGGGCTTCCTCGAACTCGTGGAGCGCGATGCCTACGCCATCTGGTGGTACAATCGCCTGCAGCGGGCGGAACTGGACCTCAGCCAGTTCGACGATTCCTATGTGCAGGATCTGCGAGCTCAGCTTGGCGACCAGGGCCGCAAGCTTTGGGTGCTCGATATCACCAGCGATCTCGGCGTTCCGACCTATGTCGCTATACTGCACTGGATGCAGAACGGGCATGAGAACATCGAGTTCGGCTCCGGCGCGCATTTCGATAGCCGCATCGCGCTGCTCCGCACGCTGACCGAACTCAATCAGTTCCTGTCGATCGGCTTGATGAACGGTGGATCTGGCGAAAAGCCGAGCCTCGACAACATCACGCCGCTTGAGCTGAAAAACTATCCGTTCCTGCTACCGAACGGCCGTCCGGCAAATCCGATCATCTCGGGCTCGAAATTCGGACCGCTCGGCGATACCCGCAAACAGGTCGATGCTTGCGTCGAGATTGCACGACAGGCGGGCCTCGACTTGCTCGTTCTCGATCAGACAAGACCGGACGTTGAAACCTCGATTGCCAGGGTCATCGTTCCCGGTTTGCGGCATTTCTATCGCCGCTTCGGGCCCGGCCGACTCTACGACGTTCCCGTGAAGCTCGGCCTGCGCGAGGTCCCGTTGACGGAGAACGAACTGACGCCGTACGTGCCTCATACCTAGAGCAGGTTCCGATTGAATCAGAACCTGCTCTAGTATTTTGTTTTGACGCGTTTTCTTCACGCGAACCGGTTTCCACTTCGCTCGAAAACGCTCTAATGGAGTGAATCCGGCTTGGCCGCTTCCGGGAAAAAACAAGGGCGCAAGACCACGCCGGTCATCGCCGCGTGCTTGAGCGACCATGTCACGCTAGAGGGAAAGGCAGACGGGAATGTCGTCGCGCGCTTCGAAGGATACGCCCAGGGCCTCGGAAAGTTCACGCCTGCGACCCTGAAGCGCCTCCCTGAGCTTCGTACCGGCCTGCCGCTTGCCTCTATCGCGCGCGGCCGCGCCGGCGACAAGGAAATCAATCTGCTGGTACAGCGATTGGCGCGAAGCGGTCTCTTGGAATACCGCCTTGGCCCGGCGCGCGGCGGGGATAGCGTCGTGATCGAGCCGCAGACCGCAGACTATTCGCCGCAAATCTCAAAGATCGCCAACACGGATACGATCGCGCTGTCGCGATTTGCCTATCTGCGGCGGCGCGGCACAGAAATGGTGCTGGAATCGCCGCGGGCGGCTGCCTTGTTCAGGATCGCCGATCCAAAGATGGCCGCCGCGCTCGTCACATTGTCGAAGCCGCAGAAGATCAGCCGATATCGCAAGGAGCGCGGCTTTCCCGGACTGGAATTTCTGGGTTTGCTGATGGATTGCCAGATCCTGTTCAGGCTCAGGGATGGTGACACCGACGGCTTGCGCCCGTCGGAAGGTGACCCCGGCCTCGTGCTGTGGGACTTTCACGATCTCCTGTTTCACACCCACAGCACGGAGGGCCGGCAAGCCAGTCCGATCGGTGGGCTTTACTCCTATTCCGATCTCATGGTGCCGCTGCCTGCGGTGCGCCCGGCATGGCCCGGAAAATCCGTTGACCTGGGCGGCGCGGTGACGCCTCCGTCCTCGCCGTTCGCAACTCTACTCGACGCGCGGCACTCGATACGCGATTTCGACGATGGGCGTCCGATCACGTTGGCCGAATTGGCCACGCTTCTGCAAACCACAGCCCGCGTTCGCGCGAAATGGACAGCCCCCTCCGACATGGGTGAGGAAGGCCCGGAAGTATCCTACGCTTCGCGCCCCTATCCGTCCGGCGGCGCAGCCTACGAGCTGGAGCTTTATCTCGCGGTCAACCAATGCGAGGGGTTGGCGCGGGGATTTTACCACTACGACGCGGAGCGGCATGCGTTGACGCCGATCGAAACCCGCACCCACGACCTCGATGCCCAGCTTTCAGACGCCGAGTTCGCCATTGGCGCCTCCGGCGCGCCGCAAATCGTAATCACGATTGCGGCTCGCTTTGGCCGGGTTTCGTGGAAATATAGCTCGGTCGCCTACTCTCTCATTCTGAAAGACGTCGGCGTGCTGACGCAAACGCTTTACCTGGCGGCAACCGACATGGGTCTTGGCGGATGCGCGATCGGCACCACCAATATCGACCGGTTCGCGCGAATGACCGGACTGGAATTCTCCACTGAAGGCCCGGTCGGTCAATTTGCCCTCGGCCGGGGTATCGAGCCGGAGCCGGAGGGTTAAACCCCGGCCCCGTGAGAGGTCCGAAAATCAACGGCCTTCTCCATGGCGGCCCTTGCGGTTCCGATTTCCGATGACGAAAATGCCTTGAACCAACAGGTGTCGCAGCGCGGCAAAACAGGCCGCGCATGCTGCAAGGATAAGACCGCCAGAGACGGTCAACAGGGAGAGACGCGCCATGGCCAGGATACGACGAAGCCTGATATTTGGCGCGGCCTTTATCTCTCTCGCCTTCGCGAGCGCGGCCCAGGCAGAGCAGATCGTGGTCAGCAACTACGGCATCGCCGCCAACGGCATGCCTTATGCGATCGCGATGGAAAAAGGATTCTTCAAGGAGGAAGGCGCCGATGTCACCGGCATTCTCTCCTCCAATGGCGGCGGCACCACGATCCGCAACCTGCTCGGCGGCAATCTCGATTATGGCGAGGTCGATCTCGCCGGCACCGTGACGGCGATCGAGCAGGGCAACGATTTGCACATCATCAGCGACAATGTGCTGACCGTCGGCGAATTCGTCTGGGCGGTGAAGCCGGACTCGCCGATCAAGAGTCTGGCGGAGTTCAAGGGTCACAAGATCGGCTATACCAATCCACGATCGACCAGCCAGGCGCTCAACGTCCTGCTGCTGCAAACCATCGGTCTCACCCAGGCCGATGTGAACACGATCAAAGTCGGTGGCTTCGGTGAGCAGGTGGTGGCCCTCGATATCGGCGCCATCGAAGTCGCGACGCTTGCCGATCCCGTCTGGTCGAAGAATAGCGCCAAATTGCGCACCGTTGTCCGCGGTGCCGATGCCTTGCCACCATTGTGCAACGTGATCGGCGTTGCGACCGGAAAGGCAATCGCCGAGCACGGCGACTTCCTGCGGGCGGTGTTGCGAGCCCGGCGCAAGGCCGTCGAATTCATGTATGCCCACCCCGACGAGGCCGGCGACATCATCGCCAAGGCCTACGATCTCGACCCAACCATCGCCCGCCAGGCGGTGCACAACCTCACCACTATGGCAGCCGGCGCAACCCGTCCCTATTGGGGAACGGGCCGGTTCGACATCAAGGGCATGGACGGCATGATCGCCGCACAGCGCAGCGTCGGAGCCTATTCGGGCTCGCCGAACTGGGAGAAGATGATCGACCGCAGCTTCCTCGCCGACGATCTCAAGAAAGACTATTAAGTGGCTATCGAGCCTTCGATTCACGTCTCGCTGCGGGACGTCACCAAAACCTTTGAATCCAGACTCGGGCCAATCCAGGCCCTGGGTCCCCTGGATCTCGAGGGCACGCAGTCGATGCATGCGCTGCAGCCAGACCCGAGCAGATAATGCGCATCGTTTGCTACAGGCTCCTGGCGGTGTTGCTTCCACTGGGACTGCTGGAAATTCTTTGCCGAAGCCACATCATTCCGCCGCTGACACTGCCGCCGCCCAGTCAAATCGTAACGGGACTGTGGGAAATACTTGCACACGGCACTTTCAACGCCGCCATCGTCAAGACGCTGACCAATGTCGGGCTCGCTATCGCGCTGGCGGTGACGATCGGAACGGCGGTCGGCGCGGCCCTTCACCGCATCCCCTCGCTGCGTGCGCTACTGGAGCCGTTGTTCTCCACCTACTACGCTATCCCAATCTACGCGTTCTATCCGCTGTTCATCATCCTGTTCGGCCTTGGTGACGCCCCTCAGGTGACAATCGGCTTCATGCTCGCGGTGGTGTCGATGATCGTGAGTACACTCGCCGGGCTCGACAGCGTTCCACCCGTACTCGGCAAGACCGCGCGCGTATTGCAACTTGGACCGGCGGCAACGGTGCGGAGCGTGACGCTCCCCTACGCCGCGCCCTATCTGTTCACCGGCGTGAAACTGGCGATCGCCTACGCCTTCATCGGCGTCATCGGCGCGGAGTTCATCATGTCCAACACCGGATTGGGCTACGAGATCCGCTTTGCCTACGACAACCTCGACAACAACGTCATGTATCCCCTGATACTGCTGATCCTGGTGATAGCGGTCGCCGTCAATATGAGTCTGGATCATTGGGAGCGCGTGCTGCGGTCACGCCGGGAGCGTAACTGATGCGCCGGGCCCTTGACGCCTTTCCGTCGCTGTTCCTGTTGCTGGGGCTATTGGTGCTCTGGCAGATCGCCTTCTGGCTGGTGGGCCGGAACGCCCTGCTGCCTCCACTCGAAACCGGTCTGTATCTCGCCCGGCTGCTCCAGACCGCCCGTTTCTGGGGCCATATTGCAGAAACCGGCACGGCTTTCGTGATCGCGCTCGCGATCGCAATAGTTGCTGGACTGGCAATTGGCCTGGCGCTCGGGATGAATCAAACAGCGGCAGAGGTTTTCGAGCCGTTTCTGCTCGCCGGCAATTCCGTGCCGAAAATCGCGCTCTACCCGATCGTGTTGCTGATCTTTGGCATCGGCATGCCGGCCAAAATCGCGTTCGGCGCAATTCACGGCGTCGTGCCGGTGGCAATCTTTACGCTGACGGCTTGCGGCAACGTACCGCCGATTCTCATCCGCGCTGCCCGCGCCATGCGGCTGACGCGCTGGGATATGGTCCGCTCGGTGTTGCTGCCGGCCGCGTTGCCGGATATTTTCTCCGGCATCCGCATCGGCTTTTCGCTCACCCTGATCGGCACTATTCTCGGTGAAATGTTCGGCTCCCAGCGAGGTCTGGGTTATCTCTTGATGACGGCGATCGGCTTGCAGAATGTCCAGGTGATCATGTCGGTCACGCTGCTTCTGGTGCTGGTGGCTGCGACGGTCAATACCCTGCTACTCGCGCAAGACCGCCGCTTGCGTCACCCGGCCGGGTAGAGATCGCAAGGCAACTTCGTTTATACAGGCGACAAAAGTTCTACGATCGCCAACAAAATATAGTGGGGAGTTCAAGGATGAGTAGCACAGTCGCATCAGCCGTCGACGCACGGAGGTCTCGTGCCCGCCTCCTGATCGTGACGATGCTTTTCCTCGTGACGACCGTGAACTATGCCGATCGGGCCACGCTCTCGATTGCCGGCACGGCGCTCGCCAAGGAATTGAGCCTCGATCCCGTCGCCATGGGATACATCTTCTCGGCTTTCGGCTGGTCCTACGTGGCGGCCCAGGTTCCAGGCGGATGGCTGCTTGATCGTTACGGGTCGAAATGGGTCTATGCTTTCGGCATTCTGATCTGGTCGTTCTTCACGCTGCTGCAAGGTATGGTCGGATTCTTCACGGGCGCCACCGCGGTGACGGTGCTGTTCCTGCTGCGGCTTCTGGTCGGGCTTGCTGAAGCGCCGTCCTTTCCGGCCAACGCCCGCATCGTGGCAGCCTGGTTTCCCAGCAATGAGCGCGGCACCGCATCTGCATTTTTCAACTCCGGACAGTATTTTGCGACCGTCATCTTCGCGCCGCTGATGGGCTGGATCGCGCATGACTTCGGCTGGCGTTACGTGTTCTACGTGATGGGCGCACTCGGCGTTCTCGTCGGCATCATCTGGATCAAGACGATGTATGGTCCGAAAGACCACCCCGGCATCAATGAAGCCGAATTCGACTACATCAGGGATGGCGGCGCTCTTGTCGATCTCGATGCGTCACAGAACGCGAGCGCCGCCAACAACACTCCGAAATGGAATTATATCGGCCAGCTGTTATCCAACCGCATGATGCTCGGCGTTTATATCGGACAGTTCTGCATCAACACGCTGACCTATTTCTTCCTGACCTGGTTTCCGGTCTATCTGGTCAAGGAACGCGGCCTGTCGATTTTGCAGGCCGGTTTTGTCGCGACCCTGCCCGCATTGTGCGGCTTTATCGGAGGCGTGCTTGGTGGCGTCATTTCCGATGCCATTCTGCAAAAGACGAATTCCCTGACACTGGCGCGCAAGATTCCGATCGTCGGAGGCATGCTGCTGTCGATGACGATCATCGCCTGCAACTATGTCGAGGGCCAGGCGCTCGTCATCGGCTTCATGGCGCTTGCCTTTTTCGGCAAGGGTATCGGCGCCCTCGGCTGGGCGGTCGTTTCCGACACCTCGCCGAAGGAGGCCGGCGGTGTCTCGGGCGGCTTGTTCAACACCTTCGGCAACCTGTCCAGCATCACGACCCCGATCATCATCGGCTATATTCTGGCCGCAACCGGCTCGTTTAACGGCGCGCTGGTTTTTGTCGGCGCCAACGCGCTGGTTGCTGCGTTCGCCTATCTCGTGATCGTCGGCAAGATCGAACGGGTGAAGCTGCGGACGGCCTGAAAACGGGATTATGCGGCGTCCGCAAAACCGTCTATACGTCCCTTAAGGACTGGTCTGGCCGGGCCCGGCAGGAGTTTTGACGATGGGCAAAAGAGAACTCGTCACCGAACAACCTCGTTACATCAAACTCAACGAGCGCGACAATGTCGCGATCGTTGTCAACGATTTTGGCCTTCCGGCCGGCTCACGCTTCGCCTGCGGCCTCGAGCTTCGCGCGTTTGTCCCGCAAGGGCACAAAACGGCGCTCGTCGATATCGCCGAGGGGGCGCCGATCCTGCGCTATGGCGAGGTCATCGGCCATGCCGCCTCCGCTATTCTCGCGGGGGAATGGGTCGACGAAGCGCGCATCCAGATGCCCGATGCTCCCGCGCTCGACAAGCTCGAAATCGCAACCGCAGTTCCCAAGCCGCTCCCGCCACTGGAAAACTATACGTTCGAAGGCTACCGCAACCGGGACGGCTCGGTCGGCACCAAGAACCTTCTCGGCATCTCGACGTCGGTCCAGTGCGTCAAGGGCACGCTGGAATATGCGATCAAGCGCATCCGCGCCGAGTTGCTACCGAAATATCCCAACGTCGACGACGTCATCCCGGTCACCCATGCCTATGGCTGTGGCGTGGCGATCTCGGCGCCGGACGCCGTCGTGCCGATACGGACGCTGCAAAACATCGCCCTCAATCCGAATTTCGGCGGCGAGGTGATGGTGGTCGGGCTTGGCTGCGAGAAGCTCGCGCCGGAGCGACTGGTGCCCGAGGGGATGGGTGACGCCATCGTGCGGATGCAGGATGAAGCCTTCGATGGCTTCGGCGCCATCGTCGAACACATCATGACGATGGCCGAGGCCCGATTGGCGGTGCTCAACCAGCGCCGCCGGGAGACCTGTCCGGCTTCCGATCTCGTGATCGGACTGCAATGTGGCGGCAGCGACGCTTTCTCAGGCGTCACCGCCAATCCCGCCGTCGGATTTGCCGCCGATCTCCTGGTGCGCGCGGGCGCGACCGTGATGTTCTCCGAGGTCACCGAGGTGCGGGACGCCATCCAGCTTCTGACGCGCCGGGCGGTCAACGAGGAGGTCGGCCAGGCGCTGATCCGCGAAATGGCATGGTACGACAGTTATCTGGCGCGCGGCGGCGCCGACCGCAGCGCGAATACAACGCCGGGCAACAAGAAGGGCGGGCTCGCCAACATCGTCGAAAAATCGCTCGGTTCGATCGTGAAGTCAGGCTCA
>Ga0210383_10004123_pt1 | contig 12892 bp, 13 predicted proteins | sample IncBWC14OmetaG_FD_160072 | JGI IMG/M metagenome (GOLD analysis project Ga0210383, IMG submission 160072) | Forest soil microbial communities from Barre Woods Harvard Forest LTER site, Petersham, Massachusetts, United States - Inc-BW-C-14-O ...
TTCATCGTCGCCGCACGCTTTTCAATCCAAGCATCGCGCATCGCCATGTAAACCTCCGTGTTGTCAGAACTGATTCGTCGATCGCTAAGAAAGATTCATTATGGCATTGGCTTAAGCACCCAGCAACCCACCCTACGCCTACGAATCGTGGCGCAGACACTTCGGCGCATTAGACCTACAGATATGAACGGCAAGAGTTCGTTTTTAGAACGCGCTGATATGGATCCTCCCGAAGGGAATGCGACTTGAAAGGCTGCCGCGCTGAAGGCCGCGGCGCTACATTCAAACCTACGGTGCGGTTGCTAGGCCGGATGCCCCTGGGGCGGTTTCTTTTAGAAGCGAAGATAGCTCAGCGACCGTTGTTACGGGCGCGTGGCAACTTGTCTCAACGCAAACTACGGCCTGAGCTTTCGCCGCGCCGAGATGCGGCAAGGTCTCACGGAGCGCAGGAGCTAGCGAGGCGGAAGTAAGATTTTCGGGAGTTACACGCAGCACTGCCTTTCCAAAACGATAAGTTTTGTTGGCCACGTTTTCCAGTTCCGCTGCTTTCGCGTCGTTCGCGGAGCCTAGGATTACTACTTGAATTGGGTGGCGGGAATGCAGGAGCGCGGCGAGGCCGTAAGTTGCGGCGAATAATCCGTACTGCGGGATAAGCCCGACGAAGGCTTCCAGCGTTTTCTCGGCCCAGTCGCGATAGAGCTGTTCACCTGTGAAAGCGTAGAGCCGGTCGAGAACGATAGCTGCTACGGAATTTGCTGCCGGCGTTGGCGAATCTTGTACTGGTTTACGGCTGACTTCCAGACCGCCCATGGGCGCGGAGTCTTTGGCGCGGTCGAAGAATCCACCGCCTTCGGGATCGCCGAAGCGTTCGACGGCGAGGCGCATGGCGCGTTCGGCCAAGGCGAAATATTTTCTGCCCAGCGTTGATTCGTAAGCATCGAGCAGGGCGGCGGCGGCAAAAATCTGGTCGTCGAGCGAACCTTCCAAACGAGGGCCGCCCACGCGGTGGAGGAAACCTTTTGATTCGTCCCATGCTTCGGCGATAAGGCGATCTAGAGTTTTTAACGCGAATTTGCTGCAATCTTCGCGACCGAGAACCCGAGCGGCTTCCAAGTAAGCAGAAACAAACATCGCATTCCAACTCACGTAAATTGTGGTGTCAATCGCGGGTGTGGGCTGGCGTAGACGGCGCGCTGCGAGCAGCTTTTCTTTGGCAGAGGCGATCAAAGAGCGCGCTTGCGATTCATCGAGGCTGAGTTTTCTTGCGAGCTCGGTGGGGTCGGAGGCGACCCAGAGAACATTTTTCTCGGGGTTGTGGTGCATTTCTCCGCGCGAGTTGACGTCATAATACAATTCAACGGCGCGTGATTCCTCGAGCGAAAGAACTGCGCGGACTTCCGCTTGGGTCCACGTGAAATAGTCGCCGTCATCGTCGAGAGTCTGGTCGGCATCCTGGCTGCCGTAGAAACCGCCTCGGGCTTGATCCGACAGAACTTCGTTTACCCAGGAGATAATTCCTTCGGCAGTTTCGCGGAAGAGCGGCTTATGCGTGACTTGATAGCCGTGCAGAAAATTTTTGAGCAGTTCGGAATTGTCATAAGTCATTTTTTCGAAATGCGGAACGCACCAGCGCTCGTCGACGGAGTAGCGGTGGAAGCCGCCGCCGATCTGGTCGTAAACACCGCCGAGGGCCATGGCTTCCAGCGTGCGCTCGGCGACGTGCAGCAGATGCGGGTCGTGTGTGGATTGATAGCGTTCGAGCAGAAGGTCCACGGCGCTGGCGTGCGGAAATTTCGGCAATTGGCCGAAACCGCCGTTGCGTTCGTCAAAAAGATGAAGCGCCGATTCGAGGACGGCATCGACGATGCCGGCGTCGAAGTCACAGCGAGCAGCGCGAAAGATTTCCGACTTTGCGACCGCTTCTTCCAACGCGACAGCGGAGGTGTCTACTTCAGCGCGGCGGGTTTTGAAAGCGTCAGCGATGGAGGCGAGGATGCGTTTGAAACCGGGGCGACCCATGGCGTCTTCGGGCGGAAAATAAGTGCCGCCGAAAAAGGGTTTGCCGTCGGGCGTCAGGAATGCGGTTAAAGGCCAACCACCCTGGCCGGAAATTGCGCTGATAGCGGACTGATAGCGCGAATCGACGTCGGGGCGCTCGTCGCGATCGACTTTCACGGGAACGTAGAATTTGTTAATCAAGGCCGCGATTTCGGGATTTTCGTAACTTTCCCGGTCGATGACATGGCACCAGTGGCACCAGACCGCGCCGATATCGAGCAGAATGGGTTTATTTTCGGCGCGGGCATGAGCGAAGGCTTCTTCGCCCCATTCGTGCCAGTCGACGGGCTGATGCGCTGCGGAGCGGAGATATGGGCTCGCGGAATCCTTAAGACGGTTCTCAGTCGAGTTGTTCAAACTTGTTGTCCTATTCGGCGACGAAGCATCTGGTTCGCGAATTTATTGTAGCGGGCTGGAGTAGCCGGCGTCGCGCGGATCTATGGGTTTGCGTGCTGAAAAGCCTTCGTCCTGACGGTGATAGAAACGGATGCGGTCTTCACCGAGGCGCCAGCAGAGATAGACATCCTGATTATTAATGCGCGCGGGAAAGTCGAGCAAGCCCACATCGAGATCTTTCACTACGCAGCCGGTGGATTGAATTTGCTCGAGCGCTGAGCTGACGGCTTCCTCAGATCGATTGCGTTCCAGACGAGTGCGCGCGGCTTTTTCGTAAGAAACCATCAAGCCGCCGGAGCGCTGGATTCGTTCGGCGAGGGCGTTCAGTTCCTCTTCGGCTTCGCCCAATTTGCGACGGGACTCCATGGCGTCGATCAGAATCGGCTCGAGCTGGGTGCGCAGCCTTTCGGCTTCGGTGAGCGAAAAATACTTGGATTCGTCGTCCGCCATATGAACAGACTCCCAAAATACTTCTAAAGACAAAGAGCACAACAAATCTTCTAGCGATGTTACCAGAAGCAGGTGACGTCCCGGAGAGGTCATCTCCAGCAGTACCGCTAAGCTGAATGCGCGAGCAAGATAATTCCCAGAGGCTAACCGCCGATAAAAACCATGGTGCGCGAAGGCGGGATGAAATCCGCTTCGTTGATGCGATGACCTTTTTCTTTCTTGTGGACGACGGCGATAATCGCATCGCCGATTTCCCGATCGGTGGCTCCGCCGCGGAGCATAAATTTCAAATCGTGATCTTCCTTGCTAAAAAGGCAGGTGCGAAGCTTACCGTCGGCAGTGAGGCGGATACGCGAGCAATGTCCGCAGAAAGGCTGTGAAACAGGGGCGATGAGGCCGATTTCACCGCCGCCATCGGCAAACCTGTATTTACGCGCCGTTTCGCTGCGCTCGTGAATCACCGGTACGAGAGGCCAGCGAGCGGAAATGCGCCGATGGATTTCCGCGGCGGTAACGACCTGGTCACGGGTCCAGGCACGGTCGGCATCGAGCGGCATGAATTCGATGAAGCGCATGACGATATCGTGCTCGCGAGCAAATTCCGCGAAGGCTTCCACTTCTCCATCGTTAATTCCGCGAACGAGAACGGCGTTTACTTTCACCGGGCGAAGCAGGGAAGCTTGTGCGACCTTAATACCTTCGAGGACCTGGTCGAATGTTTTTGTGCGTGTGATTTGTTCGAATTTTTCGCGGTTGAGCGAATCCAGGCTGATGTTGATGCGGTTCAGGCCGGCAGCGACCAGGCGGTCGCAGCGTTCGGCGAGAAGGTGACCGTTGGTGGTCATAGAAAGATCCTGCACGCCGAGAGCTTTCAGTCGCGCGACAAAGTCTTCGACGCCGGGGCGCACCAGGGGTTCACCACCAGTGACGCGTATTTTGCGGATACCCATGTCGACGAGAATGCGAGCGAGGCGCTCGTACTCGTCCCATTCGAGAAGAGCATGCTCGGCCATGTGATTTTCGGGATTCGCCGAGCGGCAGTAAACGCAGCGAAAATTGCAGCGGTCAGTGACCGAAATGCGCAAATCAGTGATTTGGCGTCCGAATTTGTCAGTTAGTGACATTAATTCGTCAGATGCTGCTGGACTCCATAGGGTCGCCGTGGCAGCCTAGAAAAGGCTTAAGTGAGTATAGCGCCGGCGAGAGGTATCTGCTACGGATTCAGCACGCGGGCCGCGATTGAACGAAGGGTTGGATGTGGTAGAGTTGCGAGCCGATGCGTATCTTCGTTTTGGGAGTGGGCGGCACCGGCTCTCTGCTGGCTCAACTGCTGGTGCGTCAGGGACATACCGTTTGGTGCGGAGATCGCGACCCGGAACGCGCGAAAAAGTTCCTCGGAAAGAAAAGCGGAATCGAAGTTGTAGAAGCGAACGCGCGAAACTTGTGGTCCATCGTGCGCGCGGCCCGCGGTTGCAATCTGCTGGTCAACGCCTCTCCTGCTGTGTTCAACGAAATTATTCTGCGCGCTGCGTTGCGGCTGCGTTCGCACTACATCGATTTGAACAGCCACCTCACGCGCAGCCTATTCAAGCCCGAGCAACTGCGGTTCAACAAGCGCTTCGCGGCAAAAAACCGCGTCGCGTTGATTTGTACCGGTGTGGCGCCGGGGTTGACGAATCTCTTGGCGAAACGCGGCTCGGAATTGCTGGACTCGGTGGAGTCGATTCAGCTGCGTTTGTTCGAGAGCACGGAAAGCAAAGATCCAGTTTCGACATGGTCACCGGAAGGCGCGTACGACGAGGCAATTTCAAGTCCGAGGATTTACCGCAACGGCAAATTCGCGTTGGCGAAGCGGTTTGCGGAGCGCGAAAAGTTTCGATTTCCGCCCCCCATTGGCGAGACGACAGTCTATCTGGCGGCGCAGGACGAAGTTTGCATGCTGCCTTACGCGATACCGATTCGCGATATGGATGCCAAGATCGGCGGGAATGATTTCGACCGATTGTACAGATGGTTCCGACAAGGACGCTTGAACCGTTCTCAAGGAATTGTGCGCAAAAGATTTCCTAAGACACTGACGCCCAGGAATGTGGCCGCGCTGATACGCAGAGGCATCCTTTATAATGCGCGGTTTGCTGCTGCGGTATTGTTGAACGGCATGAAAGACGAGCAACCTTTGCTCGTTCGATGGGACGCAAGTTTTCCGTCTCTTTTCCAGATTCGCCAACGCGGGTTGGTTGCAACGCCTATTTCGTACGCTACTGCTCATGTGGCTGCACTTTTCATCAAACATTTTCCTCGCGATGAAGCCGGAGTGTTGGAGCCGGAAATGCTGCCGGCCGATACGCGACGGGCAATTGTGGCTGAGTTACGCTCGCGGGATTTCCGAATCAAGCTGAAAATTATGAAGCTGAAGAAGGTGGAAGAAGAATTCTGAGCGCCGGCGACAATTTTAAAACGGCGAACCGAGGGGCTTTAGCAAACCGAAATCAGTGAGGCCGTTGGCGACGAACTGAACGGCCAGTGCGACCAGCAGCAATCCCATTAGACGCGTCATAATGCGAATTCCAGTGTCGCCCAAGTAACGGCGCACGCGGTTCGCTCCTGCCAGAACAAGAAAGGAAACAAAAGAAGTCAGAAGGATCGCCGCGTAAACTATTCCATGTTGCCAGACGGCATGAGATTCGCCAACCAGAACCATCACCGTGGATATTGCGCCGGGGCCGGCGAGCATCGGCATACCTAGCGGGATAATGCTGGCATCGTCTTTGGTGGCGCTTTCTTCTGTTTCTTCGGGGCTGACCTTGGTAGGGGTTTGGCGCGCCTGAAGCATGTCGAGACCGATGCGCATAAGAATAATGCCGCCGGCAATTTTGAATGCGGGCAAAGTGATGCCGAACATTTTGAAAATCAAACTTCCAACGAGAGCGAATGAGCAGAGAACGATGGCGCAGGTCCAAGCGGCGCGACGGGCCGTTTGCCGGCGCTCGGAGTCGGGCGAATCCGCGGTGATGGCGAGAAACAACGGGATAACAGTGAAAGGATCGACGAGGAAAAATACTGAGGTAACGGCCAATAGCGCGAATTCGAGGATCGGTGTGAAGTTCATGGTCGTTCGATATCTTGCACGATGTAGCAGGACAAAAATAGAACCGCGTCACGGTAGCATTTTTGCGGAGAAGTTTGTAGTACCGAGGTCGCGGCGCTCTTTGGCAAGTTTAGTTGGGCGAAGGCGAAGCCGGTTGCGTCGATTGCGGAGCGGAGGGGACGGCCGCGCCGCCTTCTGCCTGCGCGTCATGAGGTTTAAAATCTTTGGATCGAATCACCAGGCGCACCGGTGCATCCTGATCGTCGGGAACTTTGATGAAATCGTCGGAGCGGATGTAAGTTGGGAGCCAGTATTTGCCCTGAAAATTTTCGCGGTAGGTTTCGAACATCGTGAAAGGCAAAGCGGTGCCGTTGCCGGAAAGCTCGCTTACGAGTTTGCCGTACGACTTAACGATGGCGAAGTCCTGATCGTCCACCCAGATCACGCCTTCGAAAAACCGGCGCTTGCGGCTTAACATTTTTGGCTTCACCTGAAAAATGTAAGTGTTCAGCTGATCGAGTTTTTCCTGGCCGACATATTTGAAATTGTAATTCGCAATTTCCTGGGAGGTGAGAAGGAACAGCGGCATGCTGGAAATTGTGCGGACGTCTTCCAAGTTATACTTTTCGATTTTCAAACTGGTCTCGGGCTGTTTGTCGACACGCATATAACGCTGACCATCGGGCCGGGTGTAAACCTCGCCAGTCACGCTGAATTTTCCGCTGGGGTCGGCTAGCTCGTCGATGCGAATGGTTTGGGTGTAATCGTAGGTATCAAACTTCTGTTTCATCACGTCTTCGTTGGCTGCAAATTTCCGGATGATTTCTTCCGCAGGAATCGGCGGAGGGCCGGGATGCGGTTCGGTGGGGATACGTTTCACTTCAAATTTCGGGGGAGGGGCCATGGGACCGGAGCTGTCCTGGGCGAAGGCGCTGAGAGTAAGGGCCAACAGCAGCGCCGATAGGAATATGAGTGAGTAGGATGTCTTCACTGTGCGTCTTTCTGATTCTTAGATGCGACCAACGTTGTTTGGGTCTAGCTGCTCGCTCGTAGGCGGCTGCATAATTCGACGATATCACAGTCGCGGTTAGCCACGCGGCGTGCGACCCACTGAGACTTTGTGGCCGGTTTTTTCAGGCGAGCCGCGCCTGCGGCTCTGATAAAATCACTCGCTTGCAAATGCCGGAAAATTCCGTTCATGAAGTTAAAGAACCGCTTCAGGCTAGACGCTATCGCGTTAGCGGAACGGTACAAGGTGTGGGGTTTCGTTACTTTGCGAGTAGGATGGCGCGGCAGCAGGGGATTACCGGCTACGCGAAAAATCTACGCGATGGCCGGGTGGAAGTTTACGCCATTGGAACGCCGGAGAAGCTTGCGATGTTACGCAAAGAGCTTCAACGAGGGCCGCGTTCGGCGGTGGTTTCACAGGTGACGGAAGAAGACGCGGAAATCGAGCCCAAGTTCGAGCGGGGCTTTTCGATTGAACACGATAGTCTTGACGTATGACGGCGATTAAAGGGGAGACGATGGACGAGCTGAAAGCATTGATTCGCGAAATCCCGGATTATCCGAAGGCGGGGATTCTGTTTTACGACATCACTACGCTGCTGAAGGATCCAAAAGGCTTTCATTCCATGGTGGACAAGTTGTGCGCGCATTACGATGGGAGAAAGGTGGATTTGGTGACAGGCATCGAGGCGCGGGGATTTATTTTTGGTCCGGCGCTGGCTTACCGGCTTGGCGCGGGATTTGTTCCGATACGCAAGCCGAAGAAATTGCCGTCCAAGGTGGCCTCGATGACTTACCAGCTCGAATATGGCACGGATCAACTCGACATTCACGAGGACGCGGTGAAGCCCGGGCAGCAGGTGCTGGTTTGCGATGACTTGCTCGCGACCGGGGGAACGGCTTCGGCTGCGGTTAAACTGATTCGGCAGCTCGGTGGAGAAGTTGTGGGTGCGGCGTTTGCGGTGGAGTTAAGCTTTTTGAATGGGCGGGCTAAGCTGCCTGGCATAGATGTTTTTTCACTTTTGAAATATGACAAATAGTTCCGGCCGGCTTAATAGGACGTAATAGCCGCACCGGGGCAGACCTCACCCTCTAAAGAGGTTAGCTACATTTAGGTCGCTACGTCTTAGTCTTGCGTTGCTGGCGTTGGCGGACTACTTCGAAGAGGACTACGCCGGCGGCGACGGAAACGTTGAGAGAGCGGACGGGACCGCTGGTGGGAATCGAAACCAGGAAATCGCAGCGTTTGCGCGTTAGCTCGTGCAAGCCTTCACCTTCGCCGCCGAGAACGATGCCGACCTGACCTGAGAAGTCGGCTTCGGTATATTTTTTTTCGGCGCGCTCGTCCAGTCCGATGAGCCAGTAGCCGGCTTCCTTCATTTCTTCCATGGCACGAACGAGGTTCTTCACGCGCGCTACCGGCAAATGGGCCAAGGCGCCGGCGGAGGCGCGTTCCACTGTGTCGGTCAATCCGGCAGCGCGGCGTTCGGGGATCACTACGCCGTTCGCACCTGCAGCTAAAGCTGTTCTGACAATTGCGCCGAGATTGTGGGGGTCTTCGATACCGTCCAGGAGAACCAGGAGCCCTTGCGGAGTTTTGGCCGCGAGCAAATCTTCGAGTTCGAGCGCGGGTTTTGCGGCTGCCAGTGCGGCGATGCCTTGATGATCGCGCGTGCCAGCGAGGCGGTCGATCTGGAGGCGGTCTTCAAATCGTACGGGAACGCTCTTCGAGCGCGCGAGTTGGACTACTGTTTCGACTCGTTCACCGTGGCGGCCGCGAGCGATCACAATGCGGTCGAGCGCGCGTCCGGCAGCTAGCGCTTCTTCTACGGCGTGGAATCCAGTTAGCCAGTCCATATTTGGTGTGCGTTTGTGCCCTGGGGATTCTAAACCAAGAGCAGATTCCTCTCTACGTGTCCCGACATTCGTCCGGAATGCGGACGAACGAAAGAGCCTCGGGACACTTCGCTCGGAATGACAAGTTTAGCAGGGGTCTAGATTCCGGCGGCGATGAGGTGAGCGACGATGGATCCGCGAGATTCAAAGGCCGAGCAGGTTGCTCAATTCATCCTTCCAGGGTGGCAACGGTGTGGGCGGCGATAGCTTCGCCTCGGCCGATTTCGCCGGTGCCTTCGTTGGTTTTGGCTTTGAGATTGATTTGTTCCTGGCTGATGCCTAACGATTTCGCAAGGGCGACGCGCATAGCTGGAAAATGCGGACCCAGTTTCGGGCGCTCGCAGATGACGACGGCATCGAGGTGGGCGATGCGTAGATGCTTTTCGTCCAATAGCTTTCTGGTGTGCTCAAGGAACAGCAGGCTGGATGCACCCTTCCATTTTGGATCGGTGTCAGGAAAATGCGTACCGATATCGCCAAGGCTTGCGGCGCCGAGCAACGCGTCGCACAAGGCGTGCGCGAGAACATCACCATCTGAATGTCCGACTGAACCCTTATCGAACGGAACTTCGATTCCGCCAATCATGAGCTTGCGGCCTTCGGCCAGGCGATGCAGATCGTAGCCAATTCCTGAGCGCGAACTCACGAATTTGCCTTTTCCCGCGACTTTTGCCCCAGGTCAACTCCGAAAATGAACAAAAACAAAACTACAACTAAAGCAAGAGGAATGTAATTGAGTAGCCAATTCATTTTGTCGTCTTGACCCGCGAGATTCATTTTTACGAAAAAGTCCGCAACGGTGTTCATTTTCGCCAACACAAGAGCCAAAAACACCATTAGAGACCAAAATGAAATCGCGCGAATTTTATCTCGTCCGGTCATAGCTGCCCCTTGCGGTGCTCCTGATCGAGGTAGAAGCGGGCGAGATCCATGTCGGCGGGACGAGTGATTTTAAGATTGCGCTCGGATCCGAGGACTACGAAGACGTCGTGGCCGAAGCGTTCGACCAGCGAAGATTCGTCCGAAGCAGTAATCCCATCCTGCTGGGCTTTGCGAAACGCGTCGCGCAGAAGGGCGTAGGAAAATGCTTGCGGCGTCTGCGCCAAAACTATTCGTTCGCGCGGAATCGTGGAGGTAATCAGCGCAACATCTTCGGGAAGGCTGGCGCGTTTGACTTCCTTTACGGTATCGATCGCGGGTATGCCCAGAATTGCGGCGCCGCGGGTGCGCGCTTCGGCAATTACGCGCGCTGTTTGCTCGGATGTAACGAAGGGGCGCACCGCGTCATGTACCAAAACGATTTCAGTGGCGGGATCCACTTGGGCCAGCGCGTTCGCAACGGATTGCTGACGCGTGTCGCCGCCGTGAACCACGCGCGCCGGGCGGCCTAGCGCGGCTTTGGCCACTTTGTCCTGCAAGGAAACGATGTCGTCGGCACGCGTGGCGATAAAAAAGTCTGTGATGTCCGGACACATGGCCAAACGCCGCAAGGCAAAAATCACGAGCGGCATGCCGTCGAGTTCGAGGAACTGCTTTGGTGTTTCGGCGCCCATGCGGGTGCCGAGTCCAGCAGCAGGAATGATGGCAGCGACGCGGCTCATCGAAGGGTCAACAGTCTATCGCAATTGCGAACGAAGGTGGAGAAAACGGTCGTGGCGGCAGATTCCAATTATCCGACTGAGTTAGCTGGCCGCCAACCTCAGTCATCTAGATCTACAACGCACCCACTCCCGTTGAGACTGTTTCGTCGCGGCCAGAAAAGCAGTCTCAGCTGGACCAGCGGCTCCCACGGAGGTCCTTCCAGGGGCCGCCGGCTACGTAACGCTCGGGATAAAGCGCCTTCGAACGCGGATCTTCAGCGGTATCAAGTTGAAGAACCATCCACTTCGGATATGGAACGCCCGGATCAGAGGCTTCGTCGAGAAGCCGAACATCTTCCTGCGAGAGATGAAGTCCTGTGGCGGCGATGTTGTCTTCCAGTTGCTCGGCCTTTCGGGCAGCGATGATCACGCTGCTGATCGCCGGGCGTCCCAACACCCAAGCGAGCGCCACGCGTGCGGGACTTGCGTTATGCCGAGCAGCCACTTGCTTCAGCACATCCACGACGCGATAGCCCATCTCTTTGTCGAAGGGCACGAATGCGCCAGCTTCCGCGTATCGTGTGCCGGCAGGAGCGGGATTCGCGCGAGTGTACTTGCCGGAAAGAAAGCCGCCTGCCAGCGGGCTCCAGACGAGGATGCCGATGTTGTGATACTCGGCGAAGGATTGAAATTCGTATTCGAGACCTCGACCGACCAGGCTGTAGTACATCTGAGCGGTCACGAATTTCTCCAGTTCCAGGCGCTCCTGCAGCATGACCGCGGTTGCGGCTTGCCACGACATATAGTTTGAGAGTCCAATGTAGCGAACTTTCCCATGGCGCACGAGATCGTCGAGCGTGCGGACCGTCTCTTCGAGCGGCGTGTTGCTGTCCCATCCATGCACCTGATAAAGATCGATGTAATCGGTCTGTAGGCGGCGAAGACTGTCCTCCACTTCGCGCATGATGTTGACGCGGGTCGCGCCGCTGTGAATGAGATTCTCGGCCATGGGCAGACGAACTTTCGTGGCCAGGACGATTTCTTTCCTCACACCTTTTAAGGCGTTACCCACAAGTGTCTCGCTCTCTCCCAGGCTGTACACGTCCGCCGTATCGATGAAGTTGATTCCTCCATCCAGAGCTAACTTCACCATTCGCGTGGTGTCCTCTTGGCCGAGGTTGCCCATGTTCATCTTGCCGCCGAATTGCATGCTGCCGAGCGCGAGTTCGCTGACGATGAGGCCGGTATTACCCAGTTTTCGGAATTTCATGTCTCAGACTCCTTCCGGTGGGCTGGGAGATTGTAATAGCAAGCCGCGAATTTGTCCTGTCGGCGAGGGCGACAGAACTAAGAGCGGCCGGGCTCGGGGTACAACGGGCGAGGGGGGCGCTCTCCGCCGACGCGATCTTCCACGGCGCGTGGGCCGGGCTGGGGTTCAGCTTGAGGTTGTGGGAGCGACGAAATTGGACGCGGTGGTGCTTGTTCGCCGCGTTCGTCGTAGCGGCCGAAGATCATTTTGCCGGCGGTGGTTTGGTGCACAGAGGTGACCGTGATGTCGATGGTTTTGTTGATCATTTTGCGCGCTGAATCCACGACAACCATGGTGCCGTCGTCTAGATAGGCGACGCCCTGATTGTATTCCTTGCCTTCGCGCAGGATGAAAACGCGCATAGTCTCGCCGGGGAGTACGACGGGCTTGAGCGCGTTGGCTAGTTGGTTAACGTTGAGAATCTCGATGCCTTGCAGCGTGGCAACTTTATTCAGGTTGTAATCGTTGGTGACGATTTTTGCGTCGTAGCGCTTGGCCAGTTCGATCAGCTTCAGGTCTACATCGGGCACTTGGGGGAAATCTTCGTCAACAATCTGAACTTCCAGGTGAGCCATTTTCTGAATGCGTTGGAGGACTTCGAGACCGCGGCGACCGCGCTGGCGTTTCAATGGATCGGCTGAATCGGCGACGAGCTGCAGTTCGTGCAAGACGAACTGAGGAATGATGACGGTGCCATCGAGGAATTGGGCGTCGGCGATGTCGGCCACGCGACCGTCGATGATGACACTGGTATCCAGGATCTTGAAAGAATGTTTCAGGCTGCGCTCGCTGCCGAACAGGCCGCCGAGGGCCTGCAGATTGAGCATGTCGCCCTTGTTCGCGCCGAGAATCAGGCCGGTGTAAGCCATCACCAGGAAAGTTGCCAAGCTAAAAAACGAGCGAGTACTTTCCGGCATGGAGGTGTGCGATAGAACCAGCGTGGTGAAGTAGGCGCCGAGAATTCCAAGAATCGAGCCGGTGGCGGCGCCTATCAGGCGGCGTAAACTAGCGCGTCGCAGCCGAACTTCAAAGAGAATGACAGCCAAAGCAAACAACAAGCCAGCCGCTGCGCCCGATTCCTTGGAAACGCTGAACGGACGAAAATGG
>Ga0210383_10004124_pt1 | contig 12886 bp, 14 predicted proteins | sample IncBWC14OmetaG_FD_160072 | JGI IMG/M metagenome (GOLD analysis project Ga0210383, IMG submission 160072) | Forest soil microbial communities from Barre Woods Harvard Forest LTER site, Petersham, Massachusetts, United States - Inc-BW-C-14-O ...
TGGAGCTATGACGCGTCGGGAAAATGCGTCGATGTTCCTTATCTCGGCAAGGGAAAGCTGCCTAGTGGCGTGAAATCCTATCCCTGCTGCGAATGCGATGGAATTATCTTCGTCTGGCCTGGCAGTTCGCCGGCTGCGCTACAGCCGACGGGCCTCGGCGCTGCGGCCAGCAAGGGCTACAAGACGCGGCGTTTCGGCCGGGTCGTCAATTGCCACTACACGTTCATGCACGAGAACCTGATGGATATGAACCATCAGTTTCTTCACCGGCGAACAACCGGAAAGGTTTCTCCACGCTATCTCGGCAAGCGGTCGGGTGCGGGGTGGATGGAGCTTGACTATACTTTCACGCGGCCGGACCAGAAGCCACCGATCGGCGAATCCTTGATCATGGGAAGTTTTCGCCTCGACACCTCTACCCCACGCGATCGCATGACCATCCGAACGGAGTATCCACACCAGACACTGCGTTTCTGGACGTCGCACGAACAACCCGTCTTGCACGTCTGGCTTGGCTACACGCCGGTCGATGCCGAACAACGAAAAAACAGATCGTTCATCGTGCTCTCGGTCCGCCGGCCGAAAATCCCCGGGGTACTGGATATCGCGTGGCCTGTTTTGACCTGGTTCACAAATCGCGTGTTCGAGGAAGACCGCGAAATCGTCGAGATGGAGCAGGCCGCCTATGACGCGCAGGGGGCCGATTGGAATCAGGAAGTCTTCCCCGCGATCAGAGATTTACGCGAGCTGCTTTCGCGGTGCGGTCGCGCACTATCCATGAAGTAGCTCTAGTCGAACTTTTTCCAGAAAGCTCTGAAAGACCCCCACGTTATTGACGGCTTCGTCAGAGCTATCGGCCAATAGCCGGTCGATCGGAGACGGACATCCCAGGTCCGCTCCATGGGCCCGCGGCCTGGCATTCTTGCTAGGGCGTGGCGCGATCTCGAGCCGGGCGATGCACGTGACTGCGCCTGTGATGCGGCGGAGAAAGCAGCTTGGAAAATGGCGCGGACAAAACTCATTACTGCCGCCGGCGCCGCTGCGCTGCTGGAATACGTCACCACCGGACCTATCACAGGACTCTTCGAGCTCGGCGAGACGGACCGGCACGGAAGGCGGTTTCGCAACGTCGCCGCATCGCTGGCCAAGATAACGCGCCGATCGCAGCAGGCCGCCTGATCAGGTCACGAAGAGAGCCCGCCGGTTCGCCGGCGGGCTCAAATCAGAAGAAGCCTGGACTTAAGTCAATCCCGTAGCTCATCGTTAGCAGCCAGAATAGGAGTCCAGCTCCGCAGAAAATTAGAATTGGTCTCAGGGTGTTGGCATCGATGTCGATGCCCGATGCGCGGGAAAGAGCTCTTGCGACCGCAGCCATTGGCGACTCCCAAATTCGAGTTCGACAAGATGCGTTGCTAACGACGATTCGTTTCGGGACGTTTTCGAGAGCCGGGAAAGCGGTTTCTTCGCGCGTCCAAATGTTTCGTCGGAACCTGCCAGTTCGGGGCGGAGCTGGTCCGTCCCGTGGGCGGAGCTGCTGCAACCGATTTTCGGCCGATTCCTACCATTTTCTACGTCGATCTACGAATTTCTGCGATCGCGGTTGGGGGCGAAACTCTCGCAAAGCAGCGCCAAGGCTCGACAGGCACGCAGCTATTCCTCTTGCGTCCGACCTTTGAAAGGTCAATGAGCCGCGACTTCGGTGCCGAACGTTTGATCGAGGCGCCGGTTTCCTATCGCCACGAACGCCGCCCAAATTGGTGGGTTTTGCGAACCGAGAGCCTCAGCGATCGCGTCCACCGCTCACCGGCTCAATCATGGTTTGGCGCCTTTCAGAAGATGCTTGAGTGGAAGGCCATGGGCAAGCGCCTGCAACCTTCCTGCGGATCACATCCAGCCCGACGAGTTGGTAGGTTGCCATATGCCGGGCGCCCTTGCTGTCGCCGACCCCGAGCCTCAACTGGTCTCCATCCGAAATTGACTGCAACAGCGTGATCGGATCGCCGCCATAGACAAGGATCGTGCCCTGCTCTTCGTCCCAGACCCATAGCTGCCTGACGGGACGTCGGTCACCAATCTGGGAATCGACAAAAATCCCGCCCCATCTTGGGACATCGAGATCGTCCATAAAGCGCAACGAAAGAGCGATTTGCTTGGCCCGGCAACTGATGGTGAGACCGCTGAGCCCACTGTTGATCCGTTGCCTCGGCCAGATGGTTGCGATGACCAGCGGACTGTAGTCCACGGGCGAGGTCGTTTCACTAACGACCCATTTGGTCTCCTCGGCCTTCTTATTGATTGTAGCGCTTGGCCGGTCAGATTGCGCCGAAACAACCATTGTTTCCGGACTAGTGAGCTCCGCCGGCCGCGCGGCTATTATCGGCTGAATGGCTTCTGTTGGCGAAGGGGCTTCATCAGCTTTATTCGCTTCGGTCGGTAGAGCGGTCTTTTCTGGGCTCGCCACCATCGGATGAGCCGTACCGGCTGGCCGGGGTAGCTCAGACCGCGGAATGGAGGGCCCAGGCTCGGCGACTTCAGTCGGCTTGATGGCCTCGGCCATCAATATCTTCTGAACGCGCGAGCTCGGTTTGGCGTGGTGGAGCAGCCGCCGGCGCGATTCATACAAGATGGAGCTCGGCTCGAAATCGACGCGCGAGGCATTCGTCCCTGAGGTTGTCGCGTTCGAGGCCGTCGTCCTGGCCCACTGCTCAAATAGATCCGGGCCGCCTGCGCGCATCTGATCAGCCGACGACGACGCGCCTTGGGCCAAGACCAGACCGATAATCAGGCTTGAGAACTTCATCGACGTGCCGGCAAGCTCGGCCCACGCTGGCGAATGAGCTATCCCTCCCTAACCTTAGCCAAAATTGGTTGCACATTGCAATAGGATCGGGGACGAGTGCCGACCCGTATAATTGCGGTTCACGATCAAGAATCCGACCAGATAAGATCATAGCCGTCGGCACGACCGCGGCGGCGGTGTTTCTCCTCACCGCCATCCACGACGCTGCTCCTCACGTCTAGACGAGGTCCGCCAAGGCCGCGGTCGCGCTTATCATCACGGCTGTCGCTACGGGCAACAGGGCTGAACGCATCCTGCTTAGTCCTCGTCCGGCTCGCGCACGACGGGCGGTTCGTCGGCGCTGTCGTCGTTTTCGTCCTCGTCCTCTTCGTCCTCGTCGTCGTCTTCAGGATCTCGGGGCGGCATCGTGTTGCCCATGATCACAAAGGGACTCCAGTTGATCTTGGTGGAAAGTTCCTCCGGGATGTGTGGGGTCATGCTCTTGCTCCTCGATGTGCCCCTGTAAATTTTAGCCCTTTTTTCCGATTCGGATTGTACCAAGGTCTTGCACAACCGCATTTGCGGTAGCCCGGTTTTCATCCGAGAGCCGACGTTAGAGTCCCAAGCGGTCAAATATCGGTTCCAGCAAACCGCTTAAGCCTACCTTAATCTGGATCGGCATCTGAAGCTAGCGAAGACCAATTCCCGCGTCAGGCGGGGACGAGCCGTGATTCCGTGCTGGTCTCGATGCATGAGTTTTCTGCTCGCCTATGTCCGCCCGGTGGCGGGTGGTGACGCGGCGGCCGCTGCTTTTTTATTGCCCTCCTTCAGAATTGGACTAGCCTGCTGAACGCCAAGTCTTTTGGGAGGGCGCGCACGTGAACTCCACCCTTAAAATCCGGACACCAGAAGCAATAACCCTGATCGAAAAAATCAAGGCCGAAATCAAAAAGCGCGCAGAGTTAAAGGCCAAGCGAAAGTTGCTGAAACTGCCCAAACGGCTGGCGAAACGTTGATGGCTAGCCAGCTCCGCTCGCGGCCAACATCTCGGCTCAGGGAGACAAACACGCCTGCGGCATAAAGGCTTTCGCCATGACAAATCAGGTTGAGCCGAACAAATGGTACTTCACCGTCGATTGCTCCAAATGCGGAGAGACTATCCCATTCGCGGAAGCGCCTTCGCCGGAGGAAGAGCCAGAACCGCGGTTTCAAACCATAAAGCTTCAATGCCCAGATTGTGGAACTGAGGATATTTATGCACCGGCCCTAATGTCGCGCCGCCGGGGACCTGAAAGCATATAAATTGCGGACGGTGTAATTTGTCCCGGGCGCAGACGTCGAGCGTGCGTGCCCATTTTCTCATAACGCCGCAAGGCGTCTATCAGGCGTCGCCTGGGCCCGCGCGCAAACCCCGATGGCCTGTTCCTTGCCGCGTAGCCGGATCAAGCCCAGTGACCGCGCCGCAACGTGAGGAGGAAGCAAGAGCCGGTCGAGAAGGTCGGCCGAGGCGATGATCGATTCGTCGCTGTCGCGGCAGACATCGACCAGGCGCGCCGCGGTGTTGAGCGTGTCCCCGGACAGCGCGATCTCTTTCTTGACCGATCCCATTGATGCCGAAGCACCGCGTTCTCAGCCTCATGCCTCATCTTCGATTTGACTGGCGCGGCCAAGACGGCCAAGACGAAACACAAAAGCCCGATCATTTCGCCAGCTTGGGCGATTCCGTTACGTCATCAACTCGGATGAGGTTTTCGGTACAAACAGGCAGCCTTTCTGATCCGCGCAAGGCTTGGCTATTGGTCTTGCAGAATTTTCATCTCCCAGGGAGTGATGACCTTTCTGAAGATGACCGGATCGGTCCAACCTCTTTGCTCCCTTCCAAGGTGTCCTCCACTTGGGTTGATCCAAGCATCCTTTGGCACGTCGCCGGTGTTGAGCAGCAGGTCGATATCTGTGATCGGGACCTGAGTGTCCTTCACCCCGGCCACGACCAACATCGGGGTAGTAGGCTGACCGAGAATCTGTTGCACCTTCAGAGACAGGGGCGGAAATGCCTTGGCCAGATCAGGCACCGTCTTCACGTCTTCAACCACCTCAAGAAGTGCAGGCACCTGGTCGAAGAGGTATTCCTTGTTTCCCAACAAGGAGTTTTCGAGAAACTCTGGGGTGAAGAACGTATCGATCGGCGGCGACTGGGCCACCACGCCCCGCAAGCGCGCCCGCTCGGTGACGGCGAGTTTCGACGCCCAATAGCCGCCGAAGCTCACGCCGTGCACGATGATGCGCTTGGGATCAATCTCCTTTCGGCTGACCAGATAGTCCAAGGTCCGGCTCAGGACACGGTCCGCGGTTGGGCTCACCTTGACCGGCGACTGACCGGTCCCAGGCCCGTCCAGCGTGAAAAATCCGATCCCCTTCTCCAACAGAGCTCCGTAGGTCACGGCCATATTTTCCTTGCGGCTATCGAGCCCGCTGATTGCGAACACGATCGGCACCGGTCCATTCGCAGATGCCGGCAGTCGCAGGTAACCGACGATTTCCTTCCCCTCGAAGGGAATATGAACGACTTCGATTGGAGGGCTGAGTAGCTTGGCACTCCGCAAGAACGCATCGAGCGCCTTCGCATATGCTGCCTTCTTGCCTTCCGACGCAGCGACCGGCCACTGGCCAAAATAGTACAGACGCCAGGCGCGGAGATAGTTGCTTCGCTGCTCCTCTGTCGAGGTCGCGGCTTCGGCGGCCTTGTAGTATCGATCTGCGACTGCGCTCCATCCAGCCGCCCACTCGTCTCGATCTCGCGTGCTGATATGAGACAGTGCTTCGCGCACGTCGCTGGGATCCAGGCCGATCAATGGATAGGCGCCCCGTTCGGCGCGCGCTTGAGCCTCGACCTTGATTTCCTCGATTGTTCTTTCCTGCGCGTCCGCAATGGATGCCCCAAGCAGCACGCACAGCGCGACCGTCGGCACAACAAGGTTCATTCCTTCCTCCCAGGCGCTTCCGCTTCCTGCGCTCCCCAATGCTCACCGATCGTTCCGTCCTTAGAATGAAATAGATCGAACGCGACGATCGACGTTGCCTCTCCCTTCAAGCCTTCGTAGCTGGAGTGCAAAAGCACCCAGTCGCCGTCCACCAGCGTGCGATGGATTTTGATCCTCGGACCCGGCGACTCCGCAATTTCTTCCGCGTATTGCTTCAGCCCGGCCAGACCATCGGCGACATTCGGATCGTGCTGGACGAATGGGACCGCGAAGAAGCGATCGATGGCGGACGGATCCTTTTTGTCGAAGATGGCTATCATTGCCTCGCGCGCTACCGTACCCAGTTCTTCGTTGGACGATTGCGCGTTCGCTGATTGCGCTAGACCAATTGAACCAAGGGCGACACCTACCGCCGCGATGGACGACGTGACCAACCACTTGGGTATTGAAAACGCCATGTTGTGTGCCGCACAGTTCATCATTGCCTGGTAAGAGGGTACTTCTGCCGAAACTCGGTGGCAACCTGCGTTACCGCATCGATCGGATCGAACACGTCGATCACGACCGACAATTCCGGCTCCAGGCCGGCCGACATGGCCCGGAGCACTTCCCGGTCGAGGCAAGAGGGCGCGATATCGTTACGCAGGACGGTGCCATCGTCGCAGTCGGAGCGGCGAGCGTCCATTCGACCGGTCCCGGCACTCCGGGGTACCTGCCATCTGCCGTAAAAGTCGAGCTCCACCGGTTCGCTCGCGTGCAACGTCGAGAAGCAAGGCCGTGGTGTCGATATTGGCCGCGACCAGCTTCAATGGCTGCCGGCGGGCCAGCATCGGCCCGGGGATCGCGCCGCAGTGGATGATCGCGTCGATCTGCTCCTCGACGATCAGCTCTTACAGCCGAGGTCGCTCATCAAGGGACATCAGCCTGAGCTCGGGATCGGTGCGGCCGAAGGCGGTGATGTCGCAGGCGGCGACCTTGTGGCCGCGCTTCGCCAGCATCGGGCGCAAGTCCGTGCCGATGAGGCCGGCGGCAACCCGTGAGCAATAGCTTCATCACGGCCCCCCTTTGTCGTCAGAGCGCGACCATGCCGCCGTCGACGCTGACATCGGCACCGGTGATGAAGGAGGACCCGTTCGACACCAGGAACAGGATAGCCGCGGCGACTTCCGGCGATTCTGCGAACCGGCCGATCGGTGTGAGGGGCAGGAAGGCCGCGCGCTGGGCCTCGGTGACATCGCGTTGCAGCCCGGTCATCGTGGTGCCGGGGGATACCGAATTGATCTGGATGTTGTAGGGCGCATATTGCACACCGGCCTGGCGCGTGAGCGCGAGCACCGCCCCCTTCGATGCGCAATAGGCTGCGGCGTCGCGCAGACCGATATGGGCGGCAGTCGAGGCGACATTGCAGATCTTGCCGCGCTTGCGCGCGACCATACCAGGCAAGACCGCCCGCATGCCGAGCCAGACGCCCTTGGCATTGATGTCGAGGATACGGTCCCACACCTCCTCGGTGACGTCGGCCGCCGTGTCGCCCGGCACCGCGATCCCGGCGTTGTTGACGAGGATATCGATCGGGCCATAGCGCTCGATCACATCCTCGATCAGCGTCCTCCAGCCGGCGGAATCGCGGACGTCGAGCGCGACTCCGGTCGCGTTGCCGCCTTTCGCCCGGATCGAGGCGGCAGCCTCTTCGGCCCCCCTCCAGTCGACGCAGAAGACCGTGGCGCCACCGGTGGCAAGGCCTTCCGCGGTGGCAAGGCCGATGCCGCTTCCGGCCCCTGTCACGATGGAAATCTGGCCATCAAACTGCTTGGACATGGTTTTTCATCCGGCTCGGTCATGAGGGAAGAACGCAGGGCGGCGAAGGCCAGCGCGCCTTGGACAAGGGGTGAAAATGTCGAGGTTGCGATCACGTCCGGTTACCAACCAGAGGCCTTCGATGTCGCTGCCATTATCCACGACTGGGCCCATCATCTCCTCAGGCCGCCAGGACGTAGAACGAATGGACGTAGCCAAGGCCGAGCGCCGTATACCAGCTAATCACGAGCACCAGCATCACCGTGCAGACCGCGACGCCACTCGCCGACATCTGGGGCGCTTCCACGAAGGTGCGCTGGGGGTAGGCCCCGAACGCCCGGGCTTCCATCGACATCACCATCATCGAGGCCTTGCGCAGGCTGCCGACCAGAAGCGGCATGGCATAGCGTTTGGTCTCGCCGATCCGGCCGGCGACGCTGCGCTCGCGCACGACGCCACGCACCGCCTGGGCCGCGTGGATCGTCTTTATCTCCTCTTCGATCGTGGGGATGATGCGCAGAGCGATGAAGAAGGCATAGGCGATGCGATAGGGCACCTTCATCTGAGTGACGAGCGCGATGGCAAGTTCGCGGGGATCGGTGGTGCGCACGAAGACGAGCGAGGACAGGATGATCGTGTAGATGCGCAGCGCCGAGGCCAATGCATAGTCGGCACTTTCGACATAGATCGGATGACCGAGGAGATGGAAGGCGACATGGCTGCCAGGCAGCGTCAGTGTCTGGATAACAAGGAAGCTCAGGCAGGCGAGGCCAAACAACCAGGTGCTCCGAAACACCACGCGCGGGGACAGCCGCGCCAGCACGAAGGCGGTGAAGAGCACTGCGATTGTGATCAGGATCTGAACCCAGGCGATATAGGCCCCGAAGGCGAGCAGGGAGATCGCCAGCAGCCAGGCGAACTTGGTGAGCGGATCGAGGCGGTGGAAGAAGGAGTTGCCGGAGCGGAACTGAAATGCGGTGGATCGGCTCATGCGACCTTGCCTTCCATGCGCCCGATGGTATCCGCCAGTTCGGGCACGGACAGCGTGGGCTGCAGCAGGCTGCCAGGATGCTTGGCGGCCAGCGCCTTGCTGATCTCGTACACAGGCGGCGTCAGCAGACCGGCCTCGGCGATCAGCCTCTCATCGGCGAACATCGCCTCTGGGCTGCCGTCGAAAAGCAGCCTGCCGCCGCTGATGAGAAGCGCACGAGCCGCCCATTCGGCGATCAGGCGAACATCGTGGGTGATCATGAGGATGGTTGTGCGGTATCGCTCGCGCAGCCGCGCCATCAATCCCATCAACTGCTGGGCGCGCTCATGATCCTGGCCGATCGTCGGTTCGTCCAGCACAAGCAGATGGGGTTCGAGCACCAGCATGGTTGCGACGCTCAGGCGCCGCCGCTCGCCAAGGCTGAGGCTGAAGGGGGAGCGGTCGCGATAGCGCTTGAGGTCGACGATGTCGAGCACCTCGCCAACACGCTCCTCGATGGCGTTGTCGGCATAGTTGCGCACCTTGAGGCCGTAGGCGACCTCGTCCCAAACGCGATCGGTAACGAACTGGTGGTCGGGATTCTGGAAGACATAGCCGATCTCGCTGGAGATCTCCCGCGCGCTGAGATCGGCGACATCCTTGCCTTCGAGCCAGATCGTACCGCGAGGCGGGGTGTTGATGTGCATCAGCAGGCGGGCGAGCGTCGTTTTTCCCGAGCCGTTGCGCCCGCAAAGCGCGATCATCTCGCCCCGTCCCAGGTTGAACGAGATGTCGCTGAGAATCGGCCGGTCCTTTTCATAGCCGAAGCCGAGTTGGCTCACCCGCAGGAAGGTCGAATCGTCGGCAGTGGACGAGCGCGTCAAGTCAGTGGCCGGCGGCGCCATCGTCGCCACGGCTGTCCCGACGCAACTATCGGCGAAGGCGACCGCTTCGCCGACATTCAGAGGCATGCCGGACGCATCGACGGCGAATCCCAACCGGTCGCCAAGCGCCAGGGCAAATTCACAGGCCTGCGGAAACCAGGCGCTGGTGGGGATCGTGGCATTCTCCTCCGAATGCGCAGCCCGCCGCTGTGAGAAAGCCTCGCGCGGCGTCCCGTCGAAGACGATTGTGCCACGATCCATCATCAGGACACGTGATACCCGGTCGGCGAGTTCGTCGACACGGTGTTCGACCATCACGATGGTGGTGCCGGCTTCCCGATTCAGGCGTTCGAGCACCGCAAAGATCTCGGCCATCCCGGCCGGATCGAGATTTGCCGTGGGCTCGTCGAGCACGAGCAGGCGAGGGCGGGCCGCGAGGACCGCCGCGATGCTGACACGCTGCTTCTGTCCGCCCGAAAGATCGAAAATAGAGCGGTCGCCGAAACCGTTCAGGCCGACGAAGTCAAGCGCCTCCCGTTGGCGTTCCAGGATCTCGGGGGCGGGACGACAGAGATTCTCGAGGCCGAAACAGACCTCATCGCGCACCCTCGTGTTGATGATCTGCGCGTCGGGATCCTGGAAGACCATGCCGACTTCGGTGGCAAAGCTGGCAATCCTGGTCGACAGGATCGGCTTGCCACAGACAGAGACCTCGCCTTCCAAATGACCCTTCAAGGTGTGGGGAATCGTTCCGTTCATAAGCTGGAGCAGCGTGCTCTTGCCGCATCCGCTCGGACCGAGAATCAGTACGAACTCGCCGTCGCGCACGGTGAGCGAGACGTGGCTAAGGACCTCGTCCGACTCGCCCTCATAGGCGTAAGAGACATTCCGGATGTCGATGGCGAGGTCGCTGGCGGATTGAACTTTCGGGGCCATGGTTTCCTGAGCCGCCGACGCCGCGGTCGCTTCCGTGCTTCGCAGGGTTGCGATTTTGGCTGGATAATCGGCTGCGACAAGAGCCATTGCTTGCATTCCTTTAACTGGTGGATGGATCCGAACGATCGATCCACCAAAGCAAGAGTTTGCGGTTCGGTCCGGAGTGGGCCGAATCGCAAGGCATCAGGGAGCCATCGCGGGCTCAGGCCGCCGAGCTTTGCACCCGGGCCGGTGCTTCGGCAGAGGCAAGCGCCGTGCCGCGCAGCACACCGGCGCGCGCCAGGGCGTGGGCAATCGGCTTGACGAGAACGATCGCGTAGATTGCGCCGCTGACCATGCGGATGGCCAAAGCGAGCAGGTTGTAGCTGATGCCCAAGTCGCCGACGCCGAAGAAATAGACTTCCGGGATCTGCTGGAGGAGGGGGGCAAGGGCACCCGACAAAGCAAGGACCGAGAGGGTCCATTTGCGATAGCCATAGAAGGCGAAGCCGAGATCCGACATGAAGCCCTGCAGGAAGCCGGCGCCCAGCACCATCACGCCATTCGGATTGCCCGATAGCACCTGCGCCACCCCGTTCATGGTTTCGGCGATGGTGGCGGCGCCCGGCTTGCGGATGATGTAGCCGCAGAGCGGGCCGGAAATATAGAAGCCGCCGCAGATGGCTGCGAAGGCCAGGAAGCCGTAGCTGCCCGAAAAGGTCATGAACAGACGCCCGAGCATGGCGTTGGGGGTACCGAGAACTCCGTTGATCACGCCAATGATCGCCATGATGACGATCTCCATCAACGTGAACGCAACGAAGAACTTTCCGCTTGTGCGGTTCATGAAATAGGCAATTGCCGCCAGGACGATGCCGATAGCGGCAACGATCAGATACAAGATGCCAACAGTCATTGGAGGATCCTCGCACGTTGAAGTGGATGCCGAACCGCAGGCCGCCTCGCCCCGCGGGCACCGCGCGCCTGCGACGATTCAACCTCGATGGCGTGGTTACCTGTTGTCGAGCATGCGCAGCCCGCATCAGGGGCGTCACGTCTTCTGTCCGATCGCACCGAACATGATGGCGTTAATTCTTGGCTGCGCACAGTCGAAGATGTAGTCAAAGGGCCGGTGCTATGAATAAATTGTGTGCAGGCCTTCATTTTGGTCAGGTGGGCGGGCGATCTAAACCGGAAGGTTGAGAGCACCCATGCTCTCACAGTCATCGAGCAGTGCGCGATGGTTTCAAATCCCATCCCGGACTGTGAGAAGGTTTTGTCGAGTATGTCTAAGCAAACTCGTTTAGACACCTCAGTCAACACTTCTGTTGGAGATGGTTTGACCAAGAGCCAACGAGAGCAGCTTGAGATGAGGAACCTGATGAACACACTTCACCTGATGGCTGGTGAACGAACAGAATGACGCGGGCAAACCTCGGGTCAAAACCATGGAAGAACATCACCAGTTCACGAGGTGCGCATTCCGATTGTTCCCAATTTCAAGCTGCATAACCGCACTGGTTGTTCGCCACGGCTAAATCCTCATGTGAGCTTCGATCCGGGCTGCGGCTTCCGCATCGACGCGGGCGCTGTCCACGATCTCTCCTCGCTTGAAAACCAGATAGCGGTCGGCGATGCCGAGCGCGAACGGGAGATGCTGTTCGATCACGATCATCGAGGTGCCGACGTCCTGCCGGAACTGCGTCAGCACGTCCGATAGTCGATCGACCAGCGAAGGCTGCAAGCCCTCGGTGACCTCGTCCAGCAACACCACCTCCGGCCGTGCCATCAGCGCGCGCGCGACGATCAGCATTTTCTGCTCGCCCCCCGACAGCGTTCCGGCGCGCTGCTGCAGGCGCTGCGTCAGCACCGGGAACCATTGGCCGACGCGATCGAGCGCCGCATCGAAATCTCGATCCGACAACAGGCCGAGCCGAAGGTTGTCGCGGATCGTCAGATCCTGAAACAGCGCGTGGTCCTGTGGCACATAGACCAGGCCCAATCGGCGCTTCAGATGGGGTGGCATGCGGGTGACATCTTTGCCCGCGAGCGTGATCGCACCGCGCCAGGCCGGCAGGAACCCCAACAACGTCTTCAACAGCGACGTCTTGCCCATTCCATTCTTGCCGACAATGGCGAGGACCTCCGACTTCGCCAGATTAAAGCTGACGTCGCTGATGACCTCGGACGTGCCATAGCCGCTGGCCAAGCGGTCGACCCCAAGTGCGCTGGTCATGGTCCGACCTCGGCTGCGGCGGACTGCTCGCCGGTGTAGATCTCTCGCACCAGCGCGCTGTTTGCGACCTCATTCACCGATCCATCCAGTGCGATCCTGCCCTGGTGCAGCACGATGATGCGCGACGATATCTCGCGAACGAAATCGAGATCGTGCTCGATCAGCAGGATGCAGAGGCGTGCCTGCGACGCCAGTGAGGTCAGGATATCGGCAAAGTCCCGGCGCTCGGCGCGGGTCAGGCCGGCGGTCGGCTCATCAAGCAGCAGAACGTCCGGCTCGAGTGAAAGGACCATGGCGAGCTCGAGCGCCTGCTTGAGGCCGTGA
>Ga0210383_10004125_pt1 | contig 12885 bp, 11 predicted proteins | sample IncBWC14OmetaG_FD_160072 | JGI IMG/M metagenome (GOLD analysis project Ga0210383, IMG submission 160072) | Forest soil microbial communities from Barre Woods Harvard Forest LTER site, Petersham, Massachusetts, United States - Inc-BW-C-14-O ...
TATGAGACAAACGATCAGATCGTCCGCAGTGGCTTGGCTGGCCATCCGAGCGATGCGACGCGCGCCGTCGACGCCCCGTTGATCGGGTACCGGGTGGCCGCACTCATTTATCTGAATGCGCCGTAACGGCGCGCCATGGCCATCTTTGACGTTGATTTCGCCGGCGGTGATGCGCGCCCCGAGTAATCGTTCCATGGCTCGGGCCATCTGGGCGCTGGCTTTGCCCGCTCCAATCACGTAGATGTTGCGGAAGGACGATAAGCGATAACGCCTGCCACCGGCGATTAATGTGTCCCTATCCAGACGGACATGGCGCAGAACTGCTTCCGCGGGAGCGGCAGCTTTCAGCGCGGCTCGAAAAATACGGAGCGCCTGGCGTCGCACGAATTAGAAAATCGAAAGTTGCAGGATCTGGGCCACGATTGCAGCTGGATCGTCGGTATCGGCTTCGATGCGATGCTCGGCTTTGCTGTACGTATCCTTGCGATCGTTATAAAGCTGCTGGAATTTTTCAGGATCGCGCGCCAGCGGGCGGTGCGTCTGGCCTTCCATCCGCGCACAGATACGGGGGAACGGACAATCCAACCAAATGGTTACGCCGCGTTCTTCGAGCAGCTTGCGATTGGCTGGATCTATAAACGCGCCGCCGCCCAAGGCGACCACCATGGGTTTGCCACACTCTACGTCCCGCACTCGTTTGCGCAACGTTTCCTGCTCGATTCTGCGGAATTCCTCTTCGCCACGCGTGTCGAAAATCTCAGCGATCGGAAGACCCTGCGCTTGCTCGATATCCTCATCGATGTCCGCGAAGGACCAGCCGAGCTCGTCAGCCAGCAAGCGACCAACGGCTGATTTCCCCGAGCCCATGAAACCGACCAAGTAGAGGCCGGGAGTGCGTTTCAACTTCAGTAGCATTGATCCACGTAACGTCCGCGTAACGAATGGTCACACATCTTCCACTCGCTTCGCAACAAGAGGTGCAAAGGCGTTCGGGCAAGCAGCATAATGGTACACATGCAGGAAGAGCTGTTGCCGCTTTTTCCCCTCCAAGTGGTCCTCTTCCCCAGGACCCCGTTGCCGTTGCATATCTTCGAGGAGCGCTATAAGCAGATGATCGCGGACGTGCAGCGGGGCCACACGGAGTTCGGCGTGGTGCTGGCGGGCGAGAAGGGAATTGTAAATACCGGCTGCACGGCCACTGTGGAAAAGATTCTGAAGGAATATCCCGACGGACGCATGGATCTGATTAGCGTAGGCCGCAGGCGCTTTGAAATTATTCTGCTGAACGACGAGAAGCCGTATTTGCGCGGCGCGGTGCAGTATTTCGACGATGACGCAACCGACCCAATCTCACCGGAGGCGCGCAAGCGCGTGATCGATTCCTATAACGACCTGCGCGCGCTGGAGGATTCCGAGCCGGTGCACGAACCGGAACTGAGCGATCCGCAGCTCAGCTTTCAACTGGCGCAAGTGGTGCCCGATCTCGACTTCCGGCAGGTTCTACTGTCCACGCGATCGGAAGCCGACCGGATGCGGCGGCTGGCCGAGTTCTTTCCGAGCTACAGTTCGCGCCAGCGCCAGATCCAGCACGTGCGCGCGGTTGCGCCCACCAACGGCCATTCCAAAGGATCGTTGGGCGTGTGAGGAACAGCCCCCGAATTGACCAAAGACAAAACCTGATCGTGGACGCCGACGACACGCTTTGGGAGAACAATATCTACTTCGAACGGGCGTTCGACGATTTTTGCGAATTTCTGGCGCATTCGAAGCTCGCGCCGGACGAGGTGCGCGCGGTATTGGACGAGATTGAAACCGTCAACAGCAAAGCGCATGGATACGGCACGGCGAATTTCGCGCGGAACCTGACGCAGTGTTATCACAAGCTGGCGGAGCGCGAGGTGATCGCCGAAGATCTGCCGCGCATCATGAGCTTCACCGAACAGATCCTGCACCATCCCATCGAGATCATCGAAGGGGTGGAAGAAACGCTGGAGTACCTGGCCGGACGCCATAGTCTGACGTTATTCACGAAAGGCGATCCGGAAGAGCAGAAACTGAAGCTGGATCGTTCCGGTTTGGCGATTTACTTCGGCCACACGGCAATCGTGAAAGAGAAGGACGCGCGGTCGTACGCGTCGTTGATTCGCGAACGGGCGCTCGATCCGGCCGACACCTGGATGATCGGGAACTCACCGAAGTCGGATGTAAATCCGGCGCTGGAGGCGGGCATCCACGCGGTATTTGTGCCGCATGAGCGAACGTGGTCGTTGGAACGGGAGGAATTGCGCGAGGAGCCGGGGCGGCTACTGAAGATCGCGCGGTTTGGAGATTTGAGGGAGTACTTCTAAGGAACGCCACTCACTCAAGTCAGTCTTCAGTAAGAGTGGTTCGAGACCAGACCAGCCGGCGAACTCTGCGGAGCGGTTTGGGCGAAGTAGTTTTCGCCTGACAGATTCTTATAGACGGCGCCTGCGACGCCCGAGGCGATGGGTCCGCTGACGGAGTGTTGGCTCGAGGTGAGCAGAACCACGACTACCAGTTTGCGTCCAGCGATTTCGTTGTAGGATCCAAACCAGCCGAGGTGCGTGGGGGTCCGGTTGTCGGTGCAGGTGCCCGTTTTGCCAAAAATCGGCTCGGTGGGGCTAAAGCCGGCGCGGCGTGCCGTGCCGTATTCGACAGCCCCCATCATGCCCGGCTTGATGTCAAGCAGCCACTGAGCGACATTGAGCTGCCGCTTTACCTGTGGAACGAACTGATCGATTTCTGCCGGCGAGGACGGGTGTTGGAGATAGTATAAAGTTCCACCGTTGGCGACCGCGGAGACAATGGCAGTCAGCTCCATGGGGGTCATCGAAAAACCTTCGCCAAAGCTGGTCATCATACCGAGGCCATCTGAGGGGGGCGCCTCGGCAATCAAACCCGGCTGTTCGGCATCGATGTTCAAGCTGGCCTTTTCGCCTAAGCCGAACATCTGCCCATATTGGACGATCTTGTCGTATCCGAGCTTCTCGCCAACCGAGGCGAAGTACGCGTTATTGGAATGCGCGATTGCTTCGGTCAAATCCATTGAATGATGTTTGGTGATGTGCAGCGCGGTTTCCTGATTGATGATGCCTTCGTTCAATCCCGCCAGCGCCGCGACAATCTTAATGGTGGAACAGGGCTCGTACGCACCCTGGTAAGCCAGCTTCTGATTCACGACGGAAAGGATGCGCCCGGTGTTCGGATCCGCGACGATTACAGCTCCATTCTGTGGTCCGAGGGCCTGCACCGCCGCGCGGCGAGCCATCAGGTCTTCACCATCCACCGAATCGCCAATGGTGGGATCGACGAATGGCTGGGCCAGGTGTTTCTTAAACCGGCGACCGATAAACTTTGGACCCGCGGTGACCGACACTTTCACAGCGTTGGCTGTGGCGTGTAGAGCACGATGTCGCTTTTTTCGGTTATTGGTGGTTCCGAACGCGGAACCCGTCAGGAGGGTAATCGTAAGAAAGAGAAGAAGAAGCCGTCGGCGCATATATGAATATAAATCCTAGCTCACACAAGGCTACTGAAGTGGCGCAAATGCGTCACATGAGAACTTCCGGGCAAACTGTTCCCACATTATGAGTTATCGGCAAACTTTCGTCAAGACTTGAATGCTTCCGGGCGATATTTCAGTTTGATGCTATTAGTGTAGCTCAACTGACCAAGTTCTCAACGAGATACACCTCCGCTGCCTTGATATACAATAAAGCCGTACAATAAAACCACCGAAACTTAGACGCTTCTCCATATGGGGCGCGATGCCGTGATAGTACCACCCAACTCCGTATTTACCGCTCGCGAGACACATGGCCGGGTGCTTCGCTCTGGAAACCGGCTGATCGCGCATAGCCAGGATGCGGGCTGGCGGTCGCTGCACGCCGCCATTCTGGAAGAAGCGCCGTTCCAGGCGGTGGAGCGGCCGATTCGGCATCCTTCGCTGATCTATCATTTGAGCCGGCCCACGCAGGTGACCCGTAAGATTGAAGGCGCCGTGCGGGAGAGCGCGCTCATCGGGCCGCGCCGCATTTGCCTGACGCCCGGCGACGCCACCACGCAATGGCAGCACTCGGGACATCCGGAGATTTTGCAGGTGTACCTGCGCCAATCGGTTTATGAAGCGGCGGTGAGCGAAATCTATGGATGCGACAGCTCGGGCGCGGAGCTGGTGCCTCGGTTTGCGATTCTGGATCCGTTATTGGAGCAGCTGGCTATTGCGATCACGAACGCATTGCGCGATGGAAATTCAGAAGATGGTTTGTATATCGACACCATTTCGCAAATGATGGCCGTGCATCTGGCTCGCACGCATTCTTCGCGATCGCGTCCGGTGCGCATTCTTCCCGCGAAGCCGTTGGCAGGTTGGAAAATGCGGCGCGTGATCGAATTTATCGAGGATAATCTGGAAGGCGATTTGAGCTTGCAAGCGATGGCCGAGGAAGTGGACATCAGTCCGCTATATTTGGCGCGCGCGTTCAAGGCGGCCGTCGGACAGTCGCCGCATCAATATGTGCTGGGGCGGCGCATCGAGCGGGCCAAGGAATTGTTGCGGAATACGGATTTGCCGGTGGTGGATGTGGCGTTATCGTCGGGCTTTTCTTCGCAGAGCCACTTGTCGCATTGGTTCATCCGGCAGGTGGGCGTGTCGCCCGCGGTGTATCGAAGACAGGCTACTTCGTAGCCTGAAGCTGATCCAAGAGGGCGAACGTCGCGTTCTATTCTCGCTCCCTCGCGGTCCTTGGCTATTTCAAGATCGAAGGCTGTCTGAATTCGTATCCAGATGTCAGGTGAGGTGCCAAAGTAGCGGGCGATGCGCAATGCGATCGGCGCGGTTACATTTCTGTGGCCCTTTATGATTCTGGTGAGAGTGCTGGGCGGCAGACCCATCGCGATGGCGGCGCTGGTCGCGCTGATCCCGGCCTCGCGAAGAGTATCCGTCAAAACGTCGCCCGGATGAATGGGTGGTAGCTGCCGCGATTGCCTTGTGGTACTTGTGGGCCCGTCCCGCGCTGTGCGCTTCTCAGTGGTAATCCGTGCTTTCGACATCCTGCGCCTCGTCCTTCTCGCAGCGAAAACAAATTCGATACTGATCGTTAATGCGGATAGTGTGTTGGCCGGTTCTATTTCCAGAAAGCTTTTCGAGCCGTAAACCGGAATGGGCCGGAGGTCAGTCAGGTCGTTTGCATTTCCACTAGAGCGAGCTTGATTCGGGCAACCTTTTCTATTTCAGGGAGAATCTGGTGAAATTCCTCGCGAGTTTCCAGTTAACAACTTTCCTTGGCGGGAATTTAGCGGACACACGGAGCGATTCCGGTCCCGCTCGCACGCCAACCGGTAAAACTCGCACTCCTGGCCATCGATGTGGATCCATACAGCAGCGCTAATGTTGCTCCGGAATGACGCTACGCAGAAGCCGCTTGCGCGCGGTCAGAACCATTCTCCCGCGATTCACTCTAGGGGCAGATGCTGTCGCTCTTGATTATTCCGACGTTGTTGTAAGTGTTCAAACTGAATGCATTGCCGGTGGTTCCCGCGGGCACCAGAATTCCGATGCACGCTCCATTGATCGTGTTCTGAGTGATGGTATTGCCGTTGCCGACCCCCCCGCAAAAATCGGCCGCGGAGTTGTCCAGCCGGATTCCCGCGTTTCTACTACCCATGATGGTGTTATCCTGCACCAGGTTGCCATTGCCACAAATGAAAATGCCATCATTGTCGACCGTACTGACGAGCGTATTGTGGACGATCTTAAGACTGCTTCCCTGGGTGGCCGAAATGGCGCAGTTGGTGTTGCCAACGGTGTTGCCGGAAATCGTCACATTGGATGAGTTGGTGATCTGAATCCCGCAGAGGCCATCCGTGTTACTGCCCAGCGTATCGCTCGGAATGGTGAAGTTCATCACCGTGTTGCCTGACACGGTTCCCGTAGCGCCTTGCGCCACATAGATTCCGTTGTCGTCCGAAATATTGCTGCCGACTACTGAATTTCCAGCGATCTTGACGGTAGTTCCAGCGGCTGTTCCGCCGATGTTGAGGCCGCTGGTGAAGCGGACCACGCTGTTCTGAATCGTTACCGTCGAACTCGCAGCGCCGTCGCTCTCCACGTAGATGCCCAGCCCTCGTCCGCAATTGCTGAATCCTACTTGCCCCCCAACCGAGACGTTATCTACCGTCCCGGACGCGTTCTGATAGTAGATCCCGACGATGCCTGTGTTGCAGTCCGTCAGGCCGGAGCCACTCCCGTGCACCGCCAGGTTTTTCACCGTTACTCCGGCTGCGTTCTGGACAAGTATCTGGGCAGCAGTCGAGTATGGGGTTCCTCGGGGGCTGGCGGTAGCGTTGGCAATCACGCCGCCCACGGGCACAGTAACGGCCGGATTATCCGCGTTTCCTGTGTGAATGCCGGACAAGGTTAGTGGAATGGTGATGCGCACCTGCTCGGGATAGGTACCTGGACACACGTCGATCTCCGCGCCTGAAGTTGCGGCATCCACTGCCGTCTGAATTGTCTTATACACGGTGGAGGAGGCCTCGCAAGGAGTAGAAGACTTGGACACCACTAGAGGATCGGCCCAGCCGTGCGCTGTGGTCGAAACCACCAGGGCGGCAACCAAAACGACCGAGTGCGCCGCCGGTCTGACGAACCTTATCGTCTCAACAAAGTAACGCGCCGTCGACTTCGCGAAGTGCATACGTCCCCTTTACTGAATTCCGATTGAGATTTCACAATAGTACTCTATCGATTGTGTTAGCAGCGAATTTTCGGCGCAAATTGAGAATACTAGGACGGGCCTAGGCGTGGCCCGCGGCCAGGGCCTAACTAGCCTGCTGGCCCAAGCCGTATCCAACCAATTGAGACGTAACCACTCGTGGAACTGTCCAGCACTAGCCTGGTTGCTTCGGACAAGTTGGTGTTGCACCCAGGTTCGGGATTAGGCGGCGGGATTAGCTAGGATTGCCAGGATCGAGTTCGTGCAAAAACAGCAGCTTGATCAGCGCGGCGCTCGATTTCGGTAGTGGTTGCACAATACGCTAAGATCCGGCCGCAGTCTTCATCGGTCAATACACCTTGGAGCTTTGCACATTTGCGACATCGGCCTAACCCTGCGGTGTTTTAACTGTTACCTCAATTCAACGACGGCGGCGCTCGCGGCTGGAACAGCAATCTCCATTTCGCCGCTCCTCACTCGCACGGGCTCAGCTGCGCCGGGGGTCCACTTGCCGGGCACGCTCACCTGCGAACCACCCAATAGAACGCCATCTTTGCTTGAGAGCGATGGCGCGGTGAGGCGAAGCGCATCGGCTTTGGCGATTCCCGGACAAAACACGCGCACCAAAGCCTCGCGATTTGCTTCCTTGTTCACCAGGGTCAGCCAAATGCCGCCACGATCCGAACGCACCGCGTAGGCAGTGATGTTCAGACCTGCTGGGTCCAACATCAGTTTGACGCGTTCCCCTTGGCTCGCCAATCGAAACGCGAGCATCCCGTAGTACAAAGGCGTGGCGATGAACCGGTGCGCCGAATCCAGACCGATCGGCGTGTAATAACTCAGAAATCCCAAATGATTGACCCCGGTTTCCATGTTCACTCCGGCGGCGTTGAATTGCGCCAGGGTAAACATAAAATCGAGGCCCCAAAGAGCCGCGGCCATGGTATCGCTCACGCCCGGCTTGCCGCCGCCGAAGCAGGAATTGGTCTCGCAAATTCGATACGGAACCCCGGCGGCGCGCGAAGCGGCTTCCAGACGACCCAGCAATCCCGGCACGATCGCATTCGGCTTGAGCAGCGTATCGATGGTGCTGGTTGGATTATCAGGCGGGCCCTCGGCATAGTAATGATGCGTTAGCAACTGGATGTCCCGGGCGTCGGTGGCCGCGAACTGCTCCAGCCAATCGGAACGAACGAAGACGTCGGGGCCTGCCAACGGCGCCTTCGGCAGCTTCTCGCGAATCGCCTTTTTGAAGCGGCCGTACTCGGCGTAATAGTCGGCGTAGGAGTAATTGCCAGGCCGATGGATTCCCGCGAACAGATCGGGTTCATTGCCGATTTCGAAAGCCAACAAAGCATCGCCGGCGCTGGCCGCCACTCCCATGGCTTCATCGACGGCTTGTTCCACCGTGCCCCGGCCAAGATTGAAGCCCCAGATCAGCCGCCAGCCGGTGGCGCGAAGGAAGGTTCCAAGATCGGCAACGCCGCGCCGATCGACGACCGTCGCTTTAGGCGAGGAAAGCGCAGGGCCGTTGGGCGACCAAGACGCATAGTCGCTGGTATTGCCGCCGATGCGAATGACGCCGGACGTGGAAAGCGTGCGTACAAACTGTACGTATGGACGATTGGAAGCGGCGAGCAAGCCGCGCTCAGACACGGAAGAAACCTCGTAGCCGAGGCCCATAAAACCGCCAGGGATGCGACCCAGACGGGATTCTGGTTGGATTTGAACGCGGACTGCATTACTTTGCGGGGCACTTTGGGCGGCCACGACCGATGCTCCCAGCATCCCGGAGACAAATGTGCGCCGGTTGAGTCCCTTTGAGGCTGGCATTCGCTGCATAATAGTATTGCAGCAATGCTCTGGATCGTGATTACATGATTGTCTGGCGAGCTTTGCCCGCTACCCTGCTCTTGTTTTTGCTGGCCGGATGCCACCGCCTCAACGCTCCTTCCAGCGTGGTTCGAATGGGCGACCCGAAGTCGGCCACGCAGCTGATCAGCGGATTCTATGGGGTGGAGGGCGGTGGAGGGGACAACGCGTGGCGCTGGACTGGTCCTGACTTTTCGCTAGCCCTAGCGCCACCGGCGCAAGCGCCGCGCGGCGTCCGATTATTGCTGAAGTTATATTTTCCTGAAACACAAATTCAGAAACTCGGTCCAATGACATTAACCGCTTTTCTCGATGGCGAGCCGCTTGCGTCCGAAACTTATACGCAGGGTGGCAGCTACGATTTCGTCCGGGACGTACCGGCCTGCTTTCTTGAGACCAACGTGTTGCCGATCAAGTTCAGCTTTGATCCGTACTCTCCGAGATCGACCGCCGAGGGGCGCGACCTGGGCGCGGTGGTGTTGATGGCGGGGCTGGAGCCGAAATAGGAATTTATGAAAACAGTGATGGTTACGGGAGGCGCCGGATTTTTCGGCGGGATTCTAAAGCGCGCGATTCTGGAATCGGGAGATCGCTGCATCAGCGTGGACGTGGTTCCCGATCACGATGAGCATCCGAATCTTCAGAAACATCAGATCGATTTGCGGGATCAGGCGGCGTTGGACAAAGTGTTTGCGGGCGCCAAGACCGACGGCGTGGCGCATTGCGCGGCCATGCTGGCGCACGGCTCCGAAGATCCGAAGGAGTTGTGGAGCAGCAACGTAGATGGAACTCGCAACCTGATGGACGCGATGCGAAAGCACGGCGTTCGCCAACACGTGTTTACGTCATCGAATTGTCTGTGGGGCGAGGCGATGGGCCGGCCGGTTCGAGAAGACGACCCGCCCAATCCGGTAGAACTGTATGGCCGCTCCAAACTCGAAGGCGAGCGCATTATTCAGGAATATCCCGATATCAATTCCGTGCTGCTGCGCTGTCCCACCATCATTGATTTTGGACGTCTGGGATTGCTCTCGATTCTTTTCGAGTTCATCGATGAAGGGCGGCGCGTATGGGCGGTGGGCGGGGGGCGCAACCGGTATCAGTTCATTTATGCGCAGGACCTGGCGAACGCCTGCATCCTGGCTTTGGATTATCCGCATTCCGACACCTTCAATATTGGTTCGGACGATGTGAAATCGATCGCCGAAGTTTACGAATATGTGATTCGCAATTCCAAGAGCAAAGCGAAGGTGGCCACGCTTCCACGAGGGCCCGCGATTGCGGCCATGAAGCTTGCATACCATCTTAAACTTTCCCCGCTGGGGCCTTATCACTATAAGATGATCGCCGAAGATTTTCTGTTCGATACATCGCGCATCAAGGAACGGCTGGGCTGGCGCCCCACTATGACGAACGAAGAAATGCTTTGGCGGGCCTATCAATACTACAGCGAGAACCGGCGCGAAATCGAATCGCGCCAGGATGTTTCGGCGCATCGCAAAGCCGCCAAGATGGGTGTGATCCGGCTGCTCAAATGGGTCTCGTAGGCAAGAATGCCACGCGAGGGTAGATGACCTTTGCCGAGACCGTTCGCTTCTTTCTTGACGAAGCCGCTCATTTTGTCTCGCCCTTAGCCGTCGCCGTTCAGTGGGAACTTGTGGTTCTGGCCGCGCTGGCCATATGGCTGTTGCCGGCGGCATTCGGCAACGGACTACGTCCCCTGCGGGCAGCGTTCGGGCGGCTGGCAAATCATCGCGCCGGTTCCATTGCAGTGTGCGGCATTTTGCCGATCGCGATCAGATTGTTGCTGTTGGGAATTTATCCTGTGCCGGAGCCCAGCATCCACGACGAGTTCAGTCATCTGCTGCTGGCCGACACATTGGTTCATGGCCGGATCAGCAATCCGACGCATCCCATGTGGGAGCACTTCGAATCCATCCACATTATTCAGCAGCCGACTTACAGCTCGATGTACCCGCCAGGTCAAGGCGCATTTCTGGCTTTCGGAGAATGGCTGTTTCACGAGCCTTGGGTAGGCGTGCTATTGAGCGTGGGCCTGATGTTCGCCGCGATGTGCTGGATGATGCAGGCGTGGCTGCCATCGAAGTGGGCGCTCTTTGGGACGCTATTGGCGATTCTTGCGTTCGGCGTTAGCACGCTGTGGATAAACAGCTATTTGAGTGGCGCGGTGTCGGGGATCGGCGGGGCGCTGGTGTTGGGCGCGGTGCGGCGTCGGCGGCGGCCAAGATCCGGCATTCGCGAATCTATTCTGCTGGGCATCGGCATTGTGCTGCTGATGAATACGCGGCCGTTTGAAGGCATGGTGATGACAGCCATCGCGCTGGTGTATCTAGCCATGGGAGCGTCGCGGAAACAATGGATGCAGATCGCGGTTCCAGCGGGCTTGATACTCGGCGCGGGTCTGGCTTTTACGGGCTACTACAACTTTCGCGTGACGGGCAGTCCGATACGCATGCCCTATGAGGTGAATCGCGACACGTACGGATGGCCGGAAAACCTGGGCTTCCTTCCAGCTAAGGATGTGACGTTCCGGCACCGCGTGCTGCGCGACATGTACCGCAAGGAAATTGCGCATCACACTATCTACAGTTCGTGGCAGGCGTTTCTGGATAGTTTGGACGTGCGAGCGTTTGAAAATTGGTCGTTCTTCTGCGGGCCAGTCTTGACTATTCCTCTCTTGCTGCTGCCGCAACTGTTTCGGGATCGGCGTACTCGCCCACTGGTGCTGATTCTAGCCGTCATGTTAGGGCTGAATCTTTTTCAAATGGTGTTGTATCCTTATCACCTGGGGCCGATCGTGCCAGCGATTTTCGCAGTGATCGCACAAGGCGCGCGGCACATTTATGTGCTTCTGTCCCGAACCAGGCCGGCGCGAGCGCTGGCTTTTGCTGTGCTACTTCCGCTCTGCGTCGCGTTGGTGAGCACGATGAAGCTGGAGGCATCCGATCTAGGAATCCCACTCACCTATTGGGAGCACGGAGCGGAAGCGCATGGCGACACGCGCGCTTATTTGCAGGCTTGGCTAGCGCGCCGTCCGAAGAATCAGCTGGTGATCGTCCATTACTCGACGCTGCATTCACCTGACCAGGAGTGGGTGTATAACGGCGCTGACATCGACCACAGCAAAGTGGTGTGGGCGCGCGAGATGGACACGCGGGCGGATGCGCAATTGATCCAGTATTTCAAGGATCGCGAAGTGTGGACCCTCAACGCGGACTCCATCCCTCAGCGCGTGCGCCCTTACGATACGGATGCGAATTTATGCCAGCCTTAGGCCGCGGGCGCAGTTTTCTTCGCCGCTACTTTTGACAACACGAAATCGGAATGCAGCTTGCGCCACGGGATGTCAATCTTTTTGCCATCCGGAGCAACGCCTGGCGCTTCGCGCGTGAAATCGCGGATGAGCGAATTCTTCACGGCAAACACGGCGTCGCTATCCAGATATTGATCGCCATCCACGAATAGATGTGTAACAAGCGGCTCATGTCCATCGGCAAGGATCATGAAGTGCACATGCGCGGGGCGGTAAGGATGCCGCTCGGTGGCCTTCAGCATGTCGCCAACCGTGCCGTCGTAGGGAATCGGATAATACCTCGGCATGATGGTCCAGAAGCGGAAGCGGCCCTCGGAATCGCTGTGGAAGCGCGCGCGCAACGTGGGTTCCTCGAGCTCCGGTAATTGCACGTCGTAGAAACCCTCGGCATCGGAATGCCACACGTCGACGATCGCATTTGCCACCGGCTTGCCGTCTTCGGAAAGAATGGAGCCATCGATATACAGCGGATCGCCTTTTGCTTCTCCGCGGATGTCGGCGCCGAATTCCGCTTCCGGGGGATTCTGCACATAGAACGGACCCTTCACAGTGGTTTCCGTTGTGCCTTCGGCAAAGCGATGATTGATAGCGTCCACCAGCATAGAAACACCCAGCGTGTCAGACAGCAGAATAAATTCCTGCCGCTTGTCGGTGCAAAGCTTGCCGGTGCGCGTGAGATATTCGATGGCCTGTCCCCATTCGGCCTCGGTTGGTTCGACGTCGCGCACAAAATCGTGCAGGTGTTGCACCAGGCTGGTCATGATCTTCTTGAGCCGCGGATCGGGGGTGTTCTGGTAGCGATCGATCACCGCGGCCGTGATGTTGTTCTCGTCAAAATCTCGCATGGGTTGGAAGCCAACATCATATCGAATACGCTGGTTTGCCGAGGCCCGGCTAGCCGGTGTGATAACCTCGCAAGCGATTATGAAGATGTTTCTTACC
>Ga0210383_10004126_pt1 | contig 12884 bp, 7 predicted proteins | sample IncBWC14OmetaG_FD_160072 | JGI IMG/M metagenome (GOLD analysis project Ga0210383, IMG submission 160072) | Forest soil microbial communities from Barre Woods Harvard Forest LTER site, Petersham, Massachusetts, United States - Inc-BW-C-14-O ...
GTATGTCTAAAAGCAAAGGAGGACGCAAGACCCCCACAAGGGCTATTGCACTCCTTGCTGATACCCACTCAATCATGGCAGTCAATCAGCATGGACTTTATAGGTCCATTCCCGGAGATCGACGGATACAACCACCTGTGGGTAGTCATATGCCATATGATCAATATGGTGCACCTTATCCCGGTGAACACCAAGATGACAGTCTCACAGCTGTCGTGGATCTACTTGAAGGAAGTCGTACGACTTCATGGATTGCCCGACAGTATCATATCAGACCGAGATTCGAAGTTCACCTCCAAATGGTGGAGAGAACTTCATCGGTTGATGGGTGCAAAACTGTTGATGTTGACGTCATTCCATCTGCAAATGGATGGCATGACTGAGTGAGCTAATTGCTCAGTAGGCCAACTGTTCCGAGCTGCAATCAGCCCGGATCAGAAGGAGTGGGTATACAAGATACCCATGATGGAGTTCGCAATCAACGCCAGTATCAGCGAATCAACAGGGTTTGCGCCATTCGAGCTGGACGGCACGTATATGCCCAGGATGATTTGCCAGTTGCCAGAGTCGAATATGGCCCTGCCGGGCATCAGAACATTCGCTCAGCAGGCGCTGCAGAACTTAGCTGCAGTGCACAACACCATAATTGCGAGTCGTGTGGTTCAACGACACTACTCAAACACTCGCAGGCGTCAGGAACCTACAATCAAAGAGGGAGATTTAGTATACTTGTCCACCAAGAATCTGTCGCTCCCTAAAGGATGAGTGAACAAATTAATGCCTAAGTATGTAGGGCCCTACAAGGTCCTACAGGCATACTCTGAGACCTCCAACTATACGCTGGAACTCCCTAGTGAACTTGTCAGATGACGAATTCACCCGAAGTTTCAGGTTGGCCTGTTGAGGCCGCACGAGCCCAACGATGACGCGCTGTTCCCCAACAGAGCGTCAGTGGATGCATATGATTTTGGCGCTCCTGACGACGCCAAGTGGATAGTTGATGAGCTCGATAGCCATCGATGGAATGGTCAGGACCTTGAGTTCCAGGTGCGCTGGAACGCAGGTGAAACGACATGGGAGCTGTTGGAGTCATGCAAGGATCTTGCAGCTCTAGACTGATACCTCACGCCAATGGGCGTGAAGCATTGGTGGCAGCTACCTAGGAAGGTAGCTGCACAAACCGCGCGATGCTGAGAAGTGTCGAGCGGCCCACCACTGGTATGGTGGCCAGTGGTGGGATGGAAGAGGAAATTAATAAGTCCAATTCGGACTAGTAAGTATCCCAATCGGGAAGTAGCCAAAAGCCTGGGCCTTCGGCAAAGCCTCGGCAAAACATCAGCAAAACAACTATATAGTTGTAGCTTAGCGATCACGTGCGACATATAACTTGTCATCGTACCATCACCAGGAAATGCGACAAGACCCTCAAGCACAACATCGAGCCCGGCGAGGACCAGCTTATGGCTGGTCCTCACCACCAACATCGCCATGAGGCGTCGTCGTCCCGTCGTCAGTCATGATGTGCCTATAGCATGTATTGACGACGCATTACCGTACAACGACCCATATGCACAAACATTGCCTTACGGCGATGATACCATGATGGACGACAGCTAGTCGCCCATCCACACTTTCTTTAATGTTTCTATTCATATTATGGACTACATTAATCATTAATTACCTTATCGACTGGGTCACCTGGGTGTCCAGTCTTGGGGGGAGAATGTAACATATTCAGCACTATACACATTTGTGCTTATTTACTAAGGCCCTCTGGCCTTATAGGGACTATTACCTAATTACATTCCCTAGCTTATTACTTGTCACTACTCCTGCATCCCTTTGCTATATACATTGGTTGTGTGCATTGGGAGTTGTGATCTAAGTACTAAGTGACCTAACCCAGGATTCCACTACAAGGTGTAAACATCTAACAATTTTCAAGACCTGTTGATGACTTTTAAAAACATGGCTCTGCTTCTTTAATTATTTCAAAGGTAGTCTGAACCAAATGTCAGAGTGGATGATTGCCAACAATGCCTTAGATGGGTAAAGGTCAGGGTACTGACAGTCTATACTGAGTGGAAGAAGAAACTGAGTCAATGGAATAAGAAAATGTCACTTCTGGCCATCTACACATTGAGATCATACTTTTAACCAACACCAATGTATATGCCTACAATTATTGCCTTCTATTTTTCCTGGTGATTGATGATAGTAACTCAGGTTCTGCAAGGGTACAGGAATAGTACAAAAAGGCCATACCCTACCTACCATTACCATCCAATATCTCAATCTTGGGGCAAGAGTTAAAGGTATGGTATACCCTTACCATAATGTAAGGGTTCCTGGGTTATATAAAACTGACAAGAGGTAGTAGAGGAAATTAATCAAGAATACCACGGGTACAAAACGTTGTTATCTGCAATCAGAGTAGTGAATGTCCTGACTTGATATAACTCACATAGCCTGATTGCTACCTTTAAAAAATAGCTTGTCAAACATCACTATATGGGAAACAGAGAGCCTGTCTTTGGCAGTGATATTCACCTCTCTTTATATGCATGTTTATTATCTAAAATGGTCAAGTATTGAGTGAGTTATAATTAAAACAATCAAATTAATTATAACTTACTCAATTCTTATCTGTTTTTGATGATCCAGGGCTGGTTCAAAAACTCATGGATACAAGAATCCATACAGGTAACAGTCATTCTTATCTGTTGCTTGATCCATTTTGCATTACATTTTATGAATGTGCATGTCAGAAATAGGTTTGTTCTATTTACACTTTTTGATATTTTTGAGATGATGTTTTATGATGGCTTTTGCATTTATATGCAGAAGATCTGGCTTCAGAAGAAGCAGAGGCAGGTGCAGTGGCAGAGGAGGCAGCTTGACCACCCAAGACAGTGGCACCATCTGAGACAGTGGGTCCAACTATACCAAAGGCAGGAAGTGGGCTGGTGGTGGTGAGGATGGTGAATGCAGCCAATAGCATAGTAAATATTGCATTCAGGGCCTTAGCAATGGCACTGGGCAGATTGGCACTTGACAAAGACCCAATTTCCCCAGGATTAAAATCTGAGGGTACTGCAGGCCACCTCTGCAAGTCAAATGATTTGGCAAGAACATTAAAATGTTTGAATCAAATAGTGGCATACCTTTTTAGATCATTTGGCTCTATTGTTCAGTGCAGGGGTGGGAAAGAGATACTTTGGGTTTACATTGCAAACCAATTTAGTATTTGCAAAGGCCTTTGGCATCTGTTTCTTCATCATGAGGCAAGGTGGTGCTGATGAATATCTTAAGTTTAAATTTCCTTGGTAACCAAACACAGTGTGGCTGAACAAAAAGTAACTAATTAGATGATAATGAAGCCTAAAAGGACAATGGCAAGGGCAAGGGATTTGACAGCTGCATGTTTCATGAAGGATTAGTAGGTGTACAAGGGGTGGTAGTTCCAAATACAAATGGATAAGTCTATTTTCAATTGACTGCTGTGCTGAACAGTGAGAATTGTATTAGAGTAGTGCTGTCCTCTCTATTAAAGGTAATAAATATGTTACACAGCCTTTACATGGCAAGTATGTGTCCCATGTCTAAACTAAACCCCTGGCTCATTCTTCCTTCTTGCATAAAAGGTGGACTTGCCATTGATGGGATGTCCTGAATGTCTTGTCAACATTCAGACTTCCATCACCACCATCAAACTGGGGTCAAAGTCAAAATCAATGTTCATGGGAGTAGCATGCTGTGAAGTTGATGGCTCTGCTGAAGAGGGCCTCAACAGACTGGATTTGTGTTTCACCTTGACTGATCTGGAGATTATGCCTCTAGTGGTTTCTGATTTCTGCCATACCACCCTTTGAACCCAGGGACCCAATTTTTTGGTGGTTGCCTTTGGCATAGTAGTTAGATCATGTGACTGAAAATGTGATTGAGGCTGGAATGACAAGTGGACAATAGTCACAAACAGTATAGACATGAAAGATGGATGCAAAAATGTCAAAATTCTGCTTATTCTTTCATACTGTTGGTTGGTCACTGAAAGATAAAATGTAAGGACATGCTATACTATTGTAGAACAAAGCAAGAATATTAGATGTAGCTTGAATGGAATTTCAAAGGACATGCATAACTTGAAACCATTGTATTACTGAATTAGGCAACCAAGGTTTTCAAGCAAAAGCCACATCTTGGCTTCCACTGTTTGTCAACCACATACACTACATAATTCTATCACTCCAATATGCCTCCTACTACAAGTAATGATGTTGGACCTAGTCACAAAGCTGGACATAGTCAACTACCTGCAGGTTCTTGACTAAACCTGATTGAGCAAAATTTTAGTAACCATTTAGATTTTCTTATTTTTGGCATGTGTCTATCTACCATTGGGACTGGAATTTTACACTGAATTCAATGCAATTAACCATGTGTCAATCAGAGTAGAATTGACTGAGTTATAAGACTTTTTGTGTCTGCCATGTGCATATGACAATTTTTTTCTTTCATTATGTGGATGTTTCTATATGCCATTGGAATCAAATTTTTATGCTGATTCCAATGCAATAATCCATTTTTTAGGTGCACCAAAACCAACTGAGATATGACACATACTAACCAGTATTACCTGATTAGGTAACTTGAGTTTTCTGAACTTGAGCATGTTTTTATATAACATCAGAACTAGAATTTTATGCCAGATTCAACCCAATCAACTATTTGTCAATTCAAGTAGAACTGACTGAGTTATGAGGCTTTTTGTGTCTGCCATCTGCATATGGCAATGCATATTTTTTATTTTATGTTATGTGCATGTTTCTATATACTATCTGAATCACATTTTTACACTGACTCCAATACAACAAACAATTTCTTAATTTAACCAGAACTGACTGAGATATGACATTTTTGGTAATATCAGATCATATTTGTATATGTTTGACAACAGCCTCCAAAGTTGTACCTTTTTTCTCCAGCTTTAAACACAATATACACCTTATAATATACCCATTTGATACTGACATTCACACATAACAATAGGGTTGTTGACAGTAAAAAAAATTGGGCTATTTTTGACTTATTTTCACTTCTCTTCCCAGCTTATCTTCATGAGTTATGCAGATGAATTAACAAAATGTAATGAAAATGAAATAATAAATGATACAAAAAATCCTCACCATGAACCCCTCAGAAAGGAAACTGAATGGATGTGCATTTTATATGGTTTTCACCTGTACTTGCCAGGCAAAGATAAGATGAAAATGGAATAACAAATAAACTAAACATGAATGAAAAGTACTTGGTGTGAATGACTCAAATGTAGTAGATGAAAAAAATCCATTACATTGCTCAGACATCTGTAGACCTGTGAATAGCATGGGTTTTGGTCACAAGTAGTCACAGGTGTAGGTAGAGGTCACAATATTTGGACTGACTTGTTAACATGTGATAGAAAAATGGTCATGGTTGAAGTGTATACTGAAAAACACAGGTAAATATCATCCTACAGCATTCACAAAGGGAGGAGTAACATGCCATGCAAAGCAATGGCCCACTTCCAACAGGTCAACATATTCATCATCTTGACCCACATTATCAGTGATATTTCCAGTTATTTTGTAGACATGTTTTCCTTTTGCCTTTCACTGACATTTTATTTATTATCATATCTGATTTCAAAGATATAGTTTCTATTGTTTCCATCCTTCCACCCCTTAATATTCAGTTCACAGTTGTAAAAATACCTAAGCTGCTAGACATCCTGATCAATTGTTTTCTTTACAATTAATTAGCACTTGCAACTTGTACTATAGTATGCAGACATTGGTTACCCTCCAGCTGCTTTCATCTCTTTCATTCAGTAGCCATTTTCTGATTATTGGTTAGAATTCAGATTCTGAATGGCTGGATGATGTCTTTCCATGCTTATGTGTTTGGTTGGAGTCAGATAGATGCATAACTCTGGCTACATCTCTTATTTTTCCTTGGTACTGTGCTTGTCCTTCTGAGCTTTCTTTGTGAATCCATTAAGCTTCTGCTCCATTATTTTGAGACACTCATGATTGTTGATTCAGGGAGGCTCCCCATTCTGGCATTTGTCCTTGTTATCCATTTGATTTGTGGGCACCTTACATTTCTTGGTATTCACCTTGATCAGCTGGTGCACATCTCATTAGGCCTGCAGCACTTCTTGGACAATTGTGATCCAGTTCATTGAGAGGTGGCACCCATGAAGCCCCAGGTGTATTGAGTGGCAAATCTGGGTTGGCAAGGAACAGGGGTAGGTGAATTGCAGCCTCCACTGTTCGTAACATGGGTGGATAAGAAGCAAAGAAATGCTGGAAGAGGATTGATGAGGCATTGGCAGTGGCTTAGGATGTTTGCGAGGTCTACTTCACCTCCATTTTTCTCACATTTATATTAGTCTGTGTCACATGACCACTCCAAATTGTTTGTGCTCATATATCTAACAAATTATTTAAGAAAACATAAACCCATAAATGTGTCAAGTGAAATAATAACAAGTATTGGGTCATAAGAGGTGATGGTGAAACCCTTGCCTTATAAGTAAGTAGTATGCAGAATCCATGGGTTTCTAGTGGTTCCTGAAAAGCCTGCACCTTATCAGTTCTGTTGTCAGGAAACATTTTCAGAAAACATTTAAATAGTGTACAGGATGTGGAAACCTTTGCCTCATTGAGGAATGATGTACAGGAACTGTCATTCACTCAGTGGTTTCCTGAAACCCCTAGCAGTCTTGAGAAGGGTTTTCAGGAACCACTCCCATGATCAGTACTGCCCTATCCTTTAAAAATGTCACCTACTTCAATCACTGACAGAATTTCTTTACTCTCATCTGCTCTTACTCATTTTAGAAATGCATTGACTTATTTTGTGTGACTATCAAGTATATAGAGACTAGACTTGAGAGTAAAGTGACAATGCTACCATAACTCTCAACAATTGGTGTAAGTCATGTGATTAAACTAAATTTGTATTGCAATGTCCATTATTTAATCAACACTCATAGGATTTTATTCCTGTCTCAGAATTGTATAAATACCAGCTCAGAAAAGCCCCACTAGACATTAAATCCCTTTATAGTTAAAGATGGTTGAATTATTAATAATAGATATTTCTATTATTATAATGCTTAAAAAGTGAAATGGGGAATAATGATCAGACATAATATTAAACTTGCATGAGGATACCACTGGTGTCTAAAAATAGCATGATAATATAATGATCACATGGCAGGCCTAGAACCTGAACTGCATGATATGAACCCTTGATTGTCACTGTGCCCTCATTACAATGTTTCTTAATTTCATTCCCATTATTCAGAGTTGTTTACTCTTTAGATGCCTATTTATTATTTCCTCAATCTGACCTGTCAACATTTAATCTGTTACTGCTCAAATATTTCTTAATATATACTCTACTTTTAAAATTCTTCCACCCTTCTATTAATGTTCATGCTCACCCCTTTTTTTTTGTTTGCTTATGTAAATCTGAGCAGATGATAAACAATCCCGAGGGAGATAAAGAGAGTGATAGGGAAAATTGTGCCAACATGATGCAGGTGTGCCGATGACCAACATGAGCAATACATAAGTGAGACAAAGAGTGAGGAGGAAGGTGAGTCTGAAAACAAAAAGAAATTAGTAGAAGAGAACTGGAAGCACATCTGGGTTCATTGTCGACCAGATATTTCCAGTAGAGCCCGGTGTGCGTAGTAAGGGTTGGGGGACAGCAAGTCGAGCCCAGGCAAGAGATCTCAACCGACACTAGTCAAGGTTGAGATCTTGTGAGTGACAGAAGTCAAGCTCAATATTGGTGGGTTGTATGACATAGGGCGGAGCGGCACAGATTGCATGGCGAGCCAGTGGGTGGTGGATGAGGACTGAGACGAGTTGACAGTTGAGCACTGAAGTTGGACTAAGAGTGTTAATGGGTTAATGGGGATAGATTCGAGTTTGGTGTGTTGGCGTCACTTGCAGGAGGTCCTGGGTGACAACAAGTCAAGCCCAGTATAGAGATCTCAACCAATGCTAGTCAAGGTTAAGATATTGTGAGCGACAGCAGTCAAGCTCGATGTTGGTGGGTGGAACGAGGAGCAGTGGGCTGAGCAGTGTGGTGGATGAGGAGCCTGAGGTGAAGCACTGAAGTCTGAGTTGGACTTATGGACTTAGATTGTTTCGTATAAATGTGACAATGTGATGTCACAACAAATATGCATAATAGGAATGTGGCAGGCCACACAACATCAAGCTCACTGAGTGGATTGTGGGCAGATCTTGTTCTCCAGTATATTCAGGAATGCAAGATATATATATTTTATGGAATCCTATGAGAGCTTTAAGCAAAAGGATTATAAAGCAACAATGCAGACACTGCTTTATGTGCCACCAGCATTTTATTACCATAATGGGTGATTTGGTGCATCATGAATTGACAGAGGTTTGGGCTCATTGAGCAACTGGCAGCTGCCTCACATTCATCGGAATATCCAGAAATGTTAGATATATGTATTGTGTGTAGATAGTAAGCGGAATTATTGTGCAATAATCATGTAATAAAAGTGCATGCACTCCTTTCCATGCCGCAGCAGTGTAATGGTCTACAGCGGGATGCATGGCCACCCTAAACAATAAAATAATACACAAAACATGTGAATTACTCAAGTATTTTGTCCCTGAAAAGAGAGGGAGCTGGGAAACAGATTTTAATTTTCACAGTTTTGGCGAGGGTGAGGTGTATTCTGCCTCTATAATATTTATTGTGCTCCTACAAAAAAAAAGATTGAAAACCTAATCTAGTATAAGTATTGAAGTACGCACAAGCAGTAGTTTGAAAGAAATCAAAGTGTTGCTGGCTGGTGAGCAGAAACACCCCCTTACACCATTTTAGGAATCCCAGACAACTGTTCGTACATAAGGACTTATACTGTCAATGGCTTGCCACATCTCTTGATCCATTGTGATCAAGTGTGATCAAGATTGGAAAACATATAATATACATACACTGTCCTTCTCAGGGGGTTTTTTTTTTTGAGCCCTACATGATACCTGTTCATCGAAAACAGTTATATAAGGTTAAGTGTCAGTTGATTTGAGTGTGTCAAAATTTGTTAGGCTCATAGAATATTTCAGAAAAATTTCAATGCATTTCTGTTAAGTTTCTTAGGTACTAAAATATCCTAGGTAACAATCCCGGTATATATTTCAAATTTATTTAAGAGTTATTAGGTCCGGAATGAGATCCTGGTTTATTTCTTAGCACAACTCAATACCAAATTGGGTTGTTTGTTTGCTATAGTCTTGTTTACTCCTCAAAAGCAAGCCAAATAAACAACACTCAACTCTCTCCTTCTTTCAACCACAACATACCAACTTACACACTAGCAAACCCAACCAGGTAAGCTTTTTTTTTTGTCCACATCTTTCCCTGTGAACTTGACTTGGTGTCATTCGTCTCAGCTTCCTCGATCTATACTTACGTCAGTTGACAGTTGCTTTGAACCACTAGCCTGACTTGTGTCCACTAGTTGGTGGGGACTCCTCTTCAGTTGCTAGAAGAACTTGACTTTCTGTCATTTGTGCTGGCACTTTCTCCTTGCAAACTCGATTTGGTGTCATTCATACTTCCATCCTCAACCTAGACTTGTGTCAGTTGAGGATCGATTGAACTGTCATCGCAAGCCCAGAACTTACATATTTCTTTTCTTTTTTTCAGCGTGAAGTAACCTCACTCTTCAACATCCATCAATTTTTTTGGGTCATCTGGTGACCACATACTTTCCTTTTTCTGGTGAGTCTCTCATCATCTATTTGACTTCCATCTCTTTTTTCTCTTGTGTTTCAGTCTCAAGTGCTAAACTCTTCTATTTTAACACTTATTCTACAAATACCCTTCCAATATTGGCCTTACAATGCAAAGGGAAACACGATTTTTAAGGAGTATATGAGGCCAGGTGATAGTGAGTTCACCTTGCCGCATTGTTTTTATTCATTCATTTGTTAATTCTTATTCACTGATAGTGGAGATTGGGCCCTTTGACGTAGTGGCCATCAGTGAACTTGGCACGATTTACACTCCCCAGCCTGGCACAGACTTGCCTGATGGGCAAGAATGTCCACACAGATTGATCACCACCTTCTCTAACATGTCTTCTATCCTGGACATCAAATGCGACAGGTGCAGTACACAAGCATGGTGCAATGGATATTTTGCATGGACTGATTTTATGCTATGGACGCAGTGGTACTGTCAAGAGCAAGAACACTTTGTGTACATCATACACCATCTGTATTCCAAGACTGACCTTGCCTCCCACCCCCTCAGCATCATGTGGTGGGACATGGATGTGCACGACTTTATTGAGGAGCGAGAAAGCTGCTATGAGGGGCTGGGGAAGTTGACTGGCAGAGGGTTAAGAGACTTGGAGATGTTCGAGCATGAGCTTGCCAGCAGGGTCAACGATCAACAGAAGGCCAGGAGGTGCCACACTGCCTTCTCTTTCTCAGCAAAACAATGATGTACTGTGTCAAGGCTTATAGTCATTATTCAAACAACCTCAACACCTACATCAGCTGAGAAATAACTTACAATATACCTGAACCTCAAATGGGTTGGGTTTCTTTTTATCACTCTCTCAGAGCTTGACCTCCTCCTTCCACTTGGCAACTTGTGCAGTTGAGTCTCCTGTTAACCCAAGCTCAAACTGGTGTTTGTTTGTTGTACACACTTTATTAACATGCTGAATGACAATAATTTCATTTAGACAGGTGGAAAAATTTGGTCATGCTACTATAAATTTTATTATAGACAGGGTCACATGATCAAATTGGATTGGAACATAACAGCTTGAGTGCACTTCCAGTGATGCTACAGAGAGAATCAAGCAAGTACCTCATTTATAAAGGTACTTTTATCCATTTCTGCATGTTGTTATGATTCTGGCATGCTAAATCAACAAATAAGATGCAAAAGATAGTCTACTTGGTAATTTCAGAGACATTGAAACTCTCTAGTGCAACTGGAAACCTTTATAAGTTCATCATAACTTCCAATAGCTTATATGACAAGCTTATAGTTCTCCAGCATGCATGTCCATTATTGGCATTGCTTCCATAAACCAAAATTTTTACTGGCAATCCTATTGATTGTGCAACTGACCAAGCACTTTTTCTCTCATCACTTAATCCAAACAGTCTCTTTCAATTGGCCAATTCTCACATATGATGCTGTAAAATGTTCTAGCACAATTTCTATACAATATGTATCATGCTACATATTTAAAATACAAGTGTCTTCCACTGTACCATAACAATTCATTTGCCAAGATACCATTTGAGGAAGGAAGCTAGCAATAGTGAGGATAAAGATGAAGATGCTATAACCTTAACTCAAGTGAAGCTTGTGATCAAGAATTGAATTAACTTGGAGCTTGATGACAGCAACTCTGAAGGAGATCATGCGGATTATGCAGGTGGTGATAGAAGCTAGGGCAAGAACCATAAGGGAGACATCATTAAAGATGAGCTCTACCAGATTATATTTATAATAAAGGTTTATAATCGATTTAATTCAATTTGACTGATAAATCACTCAATTAATAAGTTGTTGTATTTCTATTCCAGTATGGAAGTCCTGAAGAAAAAACTATAAGATGTTGGTTCATTTTTTTTTTGAAAAGCTGGTAAAACTTGATGGTTGAAAACTAATAAAAAAAGGCTGGATATATGACAACAATAGAGGAAATTAGCCACTGTCATCAACTGTTTGAGTCAAGTCATAACACCTGGTAAATCATACTGTGAATCTTAAAAGCATTGGCACTGTATTTAAAATAGCACCGCAGTGTTTTGTAGCCAATGATGTGGGGCTTTTCAGGTCTCTCCCATTCTGTATAAGAGGACTTCTATTTCTCTATATACATATTTAAATATTTTCCCCTACTCTTTACTTTTATCATTTCCTCTTTCCTTTAATACAGACATATAGCACATCCTATTTAAATAAAACATTATATGATCAGCAGTCGAGTTTACACACCCAGTTGTCTGATTCACAAAATAATTATGAATTTCCCAACCAGATCAATAATTTTAGTTCAATACAGATTGAGTGAGAGATGATGCACCTTATAAAGCATATGGGGAAATTTGAAAATTTAATGAATAATGAAAATTTCTATACCAGTTTAATTATTTCAGAATGACATGAGTTCAGACTTGAGTTACAATTAAATTATATGCATTACACCTGCATAGATATTAAATTTCGCTTACCTGATGTATCCAACAACAGATCTCAGGCTTCATATTCCCAATTCGTGTCAGATGATGTGGTTTCTGACTCAATGCTTGACTTCCACCTCTTGGTCCAGGTGAGAATTGTAGATCATACTGAGTTTGAAGGGGATTTCCATGGCAGTGAGCAATTTGTGAAGGTGTTGTATAAAAGCAAGGGTGCTTCAAGTTAAAATACATAATAAGCACTAAACCTTTTGGAAATATGTGACAACCTTCACATATTGTTTTTCTTTCACTCAATGAAAAGCAATAATCCACTACCTTCATCTATCTGAGATGCCCTAATGTGGAAGGTCACTTCCCATTTTGTATATATTATCTTCTGTCAGTCCTGGATGTCACATGGAGCATATCTACCAAGTCTCCAAATGCTTCTACACCCCCTCTTCCTCTACCTCTTCTACCATATATTATACTATTCCTGAACCCCCACCAGGTTAACCTCTTGTAGCATCTGTCAAAGTGGTATATATGGTCCTTCAGAAGAAAATCTCCAGCTTTGTTGTGCCAATGAATTGTGATGTGTCCATTGGCTCCCTGACCCATACCACACTCTCC
>Ga0210383_10004127_pt1 | contig 12883 bp, 13 predicted proteins | sample IncBWC14OmetaG_FD_160072 | JGI IMG/M metagenome (GOLD analysis project Ga0210383, IMG submission 160072) | Forest soil microbial communities from Barre Woods Harvard Forest LTER site, Petersham, Massachusetts, United States - Inc-BW-C-14-O ...
CGACGTTGCGATTTGATCTTCAAACGTGGCGTCGGGAAGTAAGTCGCCCGCCAACTGGGTGATCACGAATCGGTCGTAGGGCACATTGCGGTTGTAGGCATCGATCACCCAGTCCCGATAGGGCCAGACGCCGGGCCGCTCCATGTCTTTTTCGTAGCCTTTGGTATCGGCGTAGCGAGCCAAGTCGAGCCACATCGAGGCCCAGCGTTCGCCGTAATGAGGCGAGCTCAACAAACGATCGACCTGCTTTTCGTAGGCGGTGGGAGACAAATCGGCTAGGAAAGACGCTTGTTCTTCTGGAGTCGGCGGCAGGCCAGTGAGGTCGAGCGACACCCGACGCAACAAAGCAGATCGATCGGCCTCAGGAGATGGTGAAAGTGTTTCCTTTTCAAGACGCGCAAGAATAAATCGATCGAGCGGTTGGCGAGGCCAATCGCTCTGTTTGACCTCAGGGAGAGCCTGCGGCTTCGGAGCGACGAACGCCCAATGGTCCTCCCATTTTGCGCCCTGTTTGATCCACCGCCGGAGAACATCAATCTGTTGGGGTGACAAAGGGGAACCGTGGTATGGCATCCGGGCGTCAGGATCCGAAGAGCTTACCCGCGCAATCAATTCCGACTCATCCGGCCTCCCGGGTACAATCGTTCGCTTGCCAGATTTCCCTGTGCCCAGCGCCTCTTCTCGAAATAAGAACGAGACGCCATTTTTCTGGCGCACTCCCCCGTGGCACGGCATGCAGTTCTGATTCAGGATGGGACGGACGTCGCGGCTGAAGCGCACTTCGTCGCCGGAGCGATGCCGAACGAAGTACGCGACAACGAGCACTAGACAGACCGCTAGCAGCCCGAGCATCCAAAATCGGGCTGATCTCGAATCGGATGCTTTTAACCCACCGAGCATATGCTACGTCGCGTGGATACACATTATATCGCCAATCATTTCCCAGCTGGCTGTTTTCTAGAGCCCGGCTTTGCCTGATTGCCAGAGAATTTCGGTCAACTTCGATAGTATCTCGGAGGCTTCTTTGCGAGTATCTCGGTCAGCTCCGTAGATGTTGGGTTCCGGTTCATCTTCTCTGCCACCTGGCTTCTAGCTGCGACCAAGGCTCAACCGTTAGAAAGGTTTCCTTGGCTCGGGCGGCACCTGCCGCTCGTCTCCATCCTCGTCTTCTCACACATTGAGCTTGGTGCATCCCTTTGCGGTCCGCTGAGCCCCGTGCTCCGTTCGAGATCCTCCCTCGTGTCCAGGTCCAATTCGCCCTCAAGGAAATCGACCGTACCAACACGCACGGCGTTTCGCTCGAGGATTCCGCGCGCTCCCCGATCGCCGGTCACGGCAAGCAGATCGGGAAAAAAGATGGAGGAAAACACTGCCGGAACTCCGAGTCGACCGCCATAGCGCGCGGCTGTAATCGGATGCTTGGCTAAGCCATGCTGACGAAGCAGTTGTCGGAGGACCTCGGTGCTCAGGCGAACCTGGTCGCAAAGCATGAGGAGGATGTGATCAGGAGGGGGGCTCATCCCCAGAGCGGTTTCCACGCCGCAGCGCATCGACGATCCCATGCCGACTGGCCAGTTTTCATTCACAGCGACGATCACTCTGAAACCATCGAGGGCGCTACACATCCGATGGGCTTCAAAACCAAGTACGACAACGATCGGTTGACAACCGGCCTGGGCGGCAAGGCGCACGGTTCGGCCCAGCAGCGGCTCGCCCTCGATCTTAACCAGTTGCTTCGCTTGACCCAGCCGCCGAGAGGCGCCCGCTGCAAGGATGACGGCTGCGCAGGAAGGTTCAGACATGACTCAGGGAAGAGCATTGGGGAATCTTCACGCTATGTTTTTCGATCACATCGTGAATCTCGGCGACGATCGCGAGGGCAATGCTAGCCGGATTTTTGGCTCCGATGGCAAGTCCGACAGGAGAATGTAGTCGGGAGAAGCAGTCCTCGACCGTTCGATCAATCTGGGGCGCGATTTCCGTCAGCAGGCTCTCGGTTCGCCGCCGTGGGCCGAGAATGCCAACGTAAGCGAGATCGCGGGGAAGCAGCGCTTGCAGCACCGCTCGGTCCTGCTCGTAGCTGTGCGTCAGGATCACCGCAGCGCTGCGTTCGGTTAACCTTAGATCGTTCAATGATCGCAACCAGACTACCTGGTCTGCCAGCGGGAAACGCGCTTTCGTGGCCAGATGGGGGCGGCCATCGGCAACCGTGACCTGCCAGCCAAGCAAGTAGGCGAATTCGATCAATGGCTGGGCATCGTCACCCGCTCCGAAGACTAAAAGCGCGGTGGGCGGGGCGACGTAATCAACGAAACACAAGCTTGGGTCCCTGGTCCACAGCGACCGACGTACGTTTAGTGCTTGCCAGGCCAACCCCTGCCAGTCTCCTGAACCAGAGGACTCAAACAAAACATTCCCGTTCTCGGTCAGAATGAGCTGGCACCCGACCGATGCCGAGGGTTTCGTATCAATCACAGACACGATTGCCATCGCCGCACGCCGTTCTGCGCATTGCTCGAGCGCTGCGAGCGTGCGGTGCGCGGGTTCCCCCCTTTCAAGCAGCACTGAGAGGGTTCCGCCGCAGCCCAGGCCATACGAAATTTCGGAATCTTCATCAACGAAAGTGCTGTACTTCTGAACGGTGGGACCGGATCGGGTCAGCCACCAGGCTTTCTTTTGGACCTCTTTCTCAAGACAGCCTCCACTGATGGTGCCCGCTCTCCCTCCGCCACTGGTCAGCAGCATGCGCGTTCCGGGTTTGCGGTACGAAGATCCTTCGATCTCGACAATCGTCGCCAGACAGATCTCTTCGCGATGATCACGCGCGCTGCGCCACAGTTCCAGCATTTGCCGAAGTTCAGGCATGTCCTATGCTTCGTGACTTCCCAATTATTTTCTGGTTGCGAATCGGCATCTGGCGCGGACCCATTCCGCTACCGCGCCAAGGTGATCTTAGTCAGGGCTGAGGCAACGCAGCGTCGGATCCGGTTCATCGCCCAAGATAACGATCCCAACCGACGGTTGCGAAACTTTTGTCGCCGAGCGGGGCAAAGGCGGTGCGAAGCGAGTCGAACAGGGCTCGCAGGTTCAGATGGTGATGCAACCATCCAAGGACAGCCACGGCTCAACCAGAATCGAATCATAGGTTCGTCCCATACCGGTTCGCACCGCCGAATTCTCGCTTGACGACAAACCCCGTACGGTTTCTGCCTTCCGGCCCTAGGCTGATGCTGTGGGGGAGTGCCATGGCAATCTCTCTGAAACTGAACAACCGCACGGTCAAGATGGATGTCTCTCCTGACGTGCCACTTCTCTGGGCGATTCGTGAAGTCGCTGGGCTAACCGGTACCAAGTACGGGTGCGGCATCGCGCAGTGCGGTGCCTGCACGGTACTCCTCGGCCGAGAACCCATCCGCTCCTGCGTCACGCCGCTCAATTCGGTGGCAGGAAAGTCGGTGACTACGATTGAGGGTGCCTCGGACGTGACCGCTCGGGCGGTCAAAAGAGCGTGGGAAAAACTGGACGTCGTTCAATGCGGCTATTGTCAATCCGGCCAGATCATGTCTGCCATTGCGCTGCTTGAACAAAAACCGAAGCCCACCGATCTCGATATCGACGATGCCATGAGCGGCAATATCTGCCGCTGCGGAACTTACATGCGAATCCGGCGAGCGATCCACGAAGCGGCGCGAATCAAGGTTGAGCTGACTCATGCGGAGCGATAGCAAAATTGCCTCCGTCAGCAGGCGCCGTTTCCTCGCGAGGGGTGCTTCAGCGGCCACGGGCCTGGTCGTTGGCTTTTATGCGCCAAAGAGCGGCGGATTTTTCGCCGGGATGCTGGCAGAGAGCCGGGACAGTGTCTTCGCTCCCAATGCTTTTTTGCGGGTCGCTCCCGACAATACAGTGACCGTTGTCTCCAAGCATCAGGAAGGGGGACAAGGCGTCTACACCGGGCTGGCGACGATCATTGCGGAGGAGCTTGACGCCGACTGGTCTCAGGTCCGCGTTGAACCCGCGCCTGCGGACCGGGATCTCTACAAGAATTTGCAATTCGGTTCCCAAGGTACAGGTGGGAGCAACTCCATCGCCAACTCCTATGAACAGTATCGTCGGGCAGGGGCTACGGCGAGGGCCATGCTGGTTGCTGCTGCGGTGGACCGATGGAAGGTCCCGAGCGGGGAAATCACTGTTGAAAAGGGGCTGGTGAGACACGCAGCATCCGGACGGCAAGCGAGTTTCGGCAAGCTGGCCCGAGCGGCCGCATCCGTGCCAGTACCTGCAAGAGTCACCCTCAAAGACCCGAAGAACTTCACATTGATCGGAGCTGAGCACCTGCCACGCCTCGATAGCAGAGCCAAGACGAACGGAAAGGCAGTTTTTGCAATCGACTTCTCCCTTCCGGACATGGCGATTGCGCTGGTCGTACGGCCGCCTCTGTTCGGCGCCACGGTAAAGACGTTTGATGCGTCAAAAACCAAGGCTGTGCCGGGTGTGCTCGACGCGGTCCAGATTTCGACGGGAGTGGCGGTGATCGCCAAATCGTTTCCAACCGCGCAGCAGGGCCGCGAGGCGCTTCGCATCGCATGGGACGAATCGAAAGCTGAGAGGCGGGGAACGCCGGAATTCCTCACTACCTACCGATCACTGCTGCAACAGCCCGGAGCTGTGGCCCGCCGCGACGGTGACTGCGCGCAGGCGCTCGCTCGTGCGGCGCGCACTCTGACTGCAACGCTTGAGTTTCCCTATCTCGCCCATGCAACCATGGAGCCACTCAGCGCGGTGGTTCGACTTTCAGCAAGTCAGTGCGACATCTGGACCGGTGATTGGGATGTTTCAGGCGTACAGGATGACGCGGCCCGGATCACGGGCCTGACCATGCAACAGGTCCACATTCATACACTCTACGGAGGGGGCAGCTTCGGCCGACGCGGAAGCGGCGCTTCGGAGGCCGTGGAGGTTGCAAAAGCGATCCATGGCCGATTCCCGGTGAAATTGTTCTGGACTCGAGAAGATGATATGCGGGGCGATCAGTACCGGCCAATGTATCTGCACAAACTTGTGGCAGGACTGGACGACAAAGGCAATCTGATCGCATGGCAGCACCGGATTGTTGGCCAATCGGTTCTCGGTAGCGATCCGGGCTTTATTATCAATGGCATCGATGTCACTTCCGTCGCGGGAGCCAGCAACATTCCGTACGACATTCCAAACATCCTGGTCGATCTTCATTCACCAACGCTTGGCGTACCGATTGACAAATGGCGTTCCGTGGGTAACAGTCACAACGCTTTTGCAGTGGAAACATTCTTGGACGACGTTGCTCACGCAGCAGGGCGAGATCCGTATCAGTTTCGCCGTGCTCTTCTGATGAAGGATCCGCGAGACAGGTCCATGCAACTCGTAGCCCCTGATCGAATGAAGCCCAATCTGTTCGCCAAGTTTCCGCGTGATCGTCAAGTCCTCGAACTGGCGGCAGGGAAATCCCGCTGGGGAACGCCACTCCCTCCCGGCAAAGGACGGGGCCTTGCGGTGCATTATTCCTTTCGCACTTCGGTCGCGCAGGTGGCAGAGGTAACGGTTGGCTCGGATGGCGGGGTCAAAGTTGATCGTGTAGTGTGCGCAGTGGATTGCGGTGTAGCGATTAATCCTGATGTGATTCGCGCACAAATGGAAGGCGGGGTAGCCTTTGGCTTGGGTGCCATTCTCTATGGTGCGATCACTTTGAAGAACGGTAAAGTCGAGCAGTCGAACTTTGACGACTATCGCGTTCTGCGTATGAACGAGATGCCGAGCGTCGAGGTGCATATCGTAGATTCCGACGAGGCGCCTACGGGAATCGGCGAGTCTGTGGTGCCTCCCATCGGCCCGGCCGTGTCCAATGCGATCTTTGCGGCTACGGGAGAACGTGTGCGAACGCTGCCGCTATACCCGAGGACATCGGAGGCTGCAGGCACGCTAAGAAACCGCTTTTGACTTGTATGATCCTAAGGCCCACAACTACGAGGACAACTACGAGGCATATGGCAACTGTAGCTCGCTTCAAACTCGTGATGCTTGGCTGGGCCGGCGCAACTCTATTCTTCACTGCCGTCCTGATGGTAAGCAATCTTGGCGGCGACAAGTCTTTTGGCTTCGCTCTTTACGCCACCGCTGTGCATTTCGCGCTGTGGACACTTGCGTTGCCGCTGCTTGCAAAATGTACACACAAGTTCCCGCTTGGCCGTGGGAAAAAAATATGGAACGTCCCCGTGCTGCTCGGAGCCGTCGCGGCTTTTGGATCTGTAGTCATGCTGAGCCAATGGGCGATCGTGTATTCCACCTTCTTTCCGTACCACGCGCCATCGCTCTGGTCATTTTTGAGGCCCAACCTTGGCAGGTTTTTGCCCTCCGACATTCTGATGGGGATGGTCCTCGTCCTCGCACTTGAGGGCTGGCGAGTGTGGCTGGATTTTCAGGCGGAACGCAAACGTGCGACCGATTTGGAGCGGCAGCTGGCCGTCTCGCGTCTCGACGCGCTGCGTATGCAACTGCATCCGCATTTTCTGTTTAATACTTTGCACGCCATAGCCGGGCTTATTGTGGAGCAGCCCGCGACGGCACGTCGCATGGTGATCGCACTTGGCGACCTTCTCCGCCTCACTTTGAAGGACACTGGTAGAACCGTCCGAAGTCTGTCCGAAGAGTTGGAATTTGCCGATCTCTATCTCGGCATCGAAAAGCTCCGGCTCGGCGACCGCCTGGTACTTGACTATGATATCGAGCCCGAGGCAACCTCCGCAGAGGTGCCTGAGCTCTTATTACAGCCTCTCTTTGAAAACGCAATCCGCCACGGGGCCGCGCGCATGCTGCGTTCCTGCGAGATTCGTTTCCGTGCCTGTCGCCAGGGTGATCGGTTGCACCTCGCTCTCCACAACGACGGACCTGTGCGCTCTGAGTCATCGGGCCCACCGCCGTTCGGAGTAGGACTAAGGAACACGAAGGACCGGCTCCGTCTCTACTACCAAGATGAATTCAGCTTCCAATACACGGACCGGCCGCAGGGTGGGGTGCAAATTGACATCTCCATTCCGTACAAGAAAGCCGAAAATGAGAGACTAGACCGTCACGAGGACCTGTATGCCACCGCCGACGCCCGTACGCACGCTGATCATCGATGACGAGCCGCATGCGCGTCGCTATCTGCGCGAGCTCCTTGGCGGGGAAAAGGATGTCGTTATCGCCGGCGAGGCCGAGAGTGGTGTGGAAGGTGTAGACCTGATCCGTAGGCTTACACCGGATATCGCATTTCTCGACATTCAAATGCCCGGTCTTGGCGGCTTCGAGATGATCGAACAGGTGGAGTTCGAGAAGAGGCCCGTCTTCATCTTTGTTACAGGCTACAGTGAATATGCGGTGAAAGCATTTGAAGTGGAGGCGGTCGATTATCTCTGCAAGCCCTTCGATAAAGAACGGCTGTCGATTTCGCTGGAACGCGCCATGCGGCGTTTGGGCACGCGAAGCAATCTTTCCGGAGGCAGGGCAGAAGCGAATCCCTGGCTCTCCCGGCTGGCCATCAAAGACGAAAATGGGATTGTTTTTGTACCGGTCGAACGGATTCTTTGGATCGAGGCCGCCAACAAGTACGTTGTCATTCACACCACCGGCGGTGATCACGTCGCCAGGCAGACCATCAAGAGTTTAGAAGATACGCTCGATCCGAAAGAGTTCCTCCGAATCCACCGATCGATTCTGGTTCGCAAAGCGGCGGTACGCGGACTGCACCCACTCTTTCACGGCGATTACATCGTGAAACTGACCAATGGTGCTGAGCTCACACTGAGCCGGAGTTTCCGCGGATCATTCTTCAATCAGATGAGCCGCTGAACCGCGCCCCATTCTTTCCTTCCTTCCCACCCTGCGCCGCAAGACCAGCGCTTCGCGACGGCCACGGAGACGTAGCCAATTAGCTCCCTTATCGTGCAAGCAGCATTCGAGTTATGGGAGGAACCTAGTATGAAAAGGGCTTGGCCATCCGACGGTTTCTGGGCGCCAGTATTCTTTGCTGGCTTGCTGTCCGTTGTCATTCCGTGGAGCGCGTGTCCGTTCGCAACCGCCGCCTCGCAGTCCACACACGTAAATGGTCTCGGAACGCAAGAATTCTTCTGCTATGCGGGACTTGGCCACCAGGAATGCTTACAGAACGTCGCGAAACTACGAGCGGAGTTGCTGCGCTATTCCGCTGACCTGCCGAGACATTGGAATTGGGTAATAGTGGGATCGGAAGAGTGGCAATCATTGACGCTGAAGCTGCGCGTTGATAGGCGCAGCCCGGCGTTTAGTACCATCGATGCCCGCGAAACCTTCCTGGAAGAGGCGCTCTTCTTGCCCACGCCGGCTCGAACGGATGAGCTCGTGAGAAACCTGGGCGTACCGGCCAACCAACTTCTTACCCTCGCGGTTGGCCACGAGCTTGGGCATGCCATTTGTCGTGGAGGAGACGAGGCGCTCGCCAACCGCGTCTCTGATCAGTTACGCAGCGGCGCAAAAATCGATTGCACGAACTCGCTGACTCCGCTCGATGAATTGTATCTGCGGAATCGACCCACAGCTTACCGTCACGGTGCTCCACGAACAATGGGCTGCGTTGTTCCGATAAGTTCAATCGAGTGCCAATAAGGCTTGCCAGTTTCACCTCATTCTGCGCCGGAAATTCACCGGTTGGCGACGAAACCTTAGAAGGTACGTGCTTGCTTCGTTTAACTTTCAAATTCGTTTCTGGCGGAACTCGCCGAACTTGGTCGAGACCGAGGAGGGACCGTTGAGAGTGAAAGATAACTCACACACGCATTTGTTCGCTCTGGCGGCTTTTATCGGATTTGCCATTCTAGCGCTGTCGTGGGTGCCTCGCCGCGAGGCGATGGCCGCCACTGCTTCTGGCTATCATTCCCTCGCAAGAGTGACACTGGGTGGCGAAGGGTTTTGGGACTATCTGGCAATGGATGCTGACGCAAGACGCCTCTATGTCTCCCGGTGGACACACGTGATGGTGCTTGATGCTGACAGCTACCGGGTTGTGGGCGACATTCCAAGCATCGGAGGAGTGCACGGCATTACCATCGCCCGCGAGTTCGGTCGCGGGTTCATTAGTGAGGACGAGGCCAATCGGGTTACGATCTTCGATCTGAAAACCTGGGAAAAAGTTGGGAGCGCCAAGACGGGCCAAAATCCGGACGCCGTGATCTATGATCCTGCCACCAAGCGCGTATTCGCTTTCAGTGGACACGACGGAACCGCCACCGCCATCGACGCTGCCTCGGGAAGGGTCGTCGGCACTGTCAATCTTGGCGGCAGTCCTGAGTTCGCGGCGGCCGACCGTCAAGGACACATTTACAACAATCTCGAGGACAAGAACGAAGTGGTCGAGATTGATTCGAAGACCCTCAAGACCTTGAATCACTGGCCCCTTGCTCCGGGGGAGAGCCCCTCTGCGATGGCGATTGACCTCAGGCACAGGCGGCTCTTCATTGGATGCCATAACAAGATGATGGTGGTCATGGACGCCGACACGGGCAAGGTGGTGGCCACCCCAGCTATTGGCGAGGGTGTGGATGCTGCCCGCTTCGATCCGAGCAGCCAACTGGTCTTCAGCTCGAACGGCGACGGGACATTGACGGTGATTCATGAAGATTCTCCCGACAAGTACTCCGTGATCGACAATGTCCAAACAGAACGCGGAGCTCGCACGATGGAACTCGATGAAAAAACGCACCGCATCTACACCGTCACGGCTGACCTTGGCCCCCAACCCACCGAACCCCATGAGCCGCCGCCGATGGTGCCTGGAACCTTCAGGCTGTTAGTCCTCGGCCAGGAAACAGATCGATGAGCGGTTTTCTGAGTCCGGACGAGTTGCGGGCGTTGGAATCGGCGGCGACGTCGTCCTTCGCCTCACCGATTCCCACGCAGATTGTTTCGAGCAACGAATTCTTCACTCAGCCTCAGAACAAACCACAACGAGAGGTGGCAGCGCCGCCTCTCGTAGGACACCAGCCGGGAAGATATAAAGACGAGTCACCTCTTCAGAGCAACAATTGAATCTTGTCGAACTGCTGAGCCCAACCAATCTTCGACAGGGCGTACACGATGAGGGGAATGCCGACTTCTGCAACAGTGACTCGGGCCTTCCCCTCAGATTCACTGAATTCAACGATAACGGTGATCTCGTTAGGCCACTGCCCAGGAACCGATACTTGCGAGCCGGGAATTGTTTTCCCGTTCTCGTTAGAGAAAGACATCGTTGACACGATTTTCTTGTTTGCGACGACTTCCTTGTAGGTTCCGGTGTTCCAAAGCATCCTTCCTTGCGCAGATTTCATTGCCCAAAGATAGCTGCCACCCTCTCGCACGTCGTTCCGGACGACGAGTGCGGTGTAGCCCTGGGGCCCCCACCACTTCTTGATAGAGTCCGCATCGTTCCAAACCCTCCATACATCCGCTACAGAGGCGTTGAAGGTACGTTCCATGCGGACGGTCGTGTGGACGTTCCATGCAGCGAGGACCAACAGGACCAACATCAATGTGATGCTGCCCGATATTTTGTAGATCATGCTGAACCTCCCTATATGCGGCCTTGACGTTTCTCCCGGGCTGACGAGGACTAGGGCGAAGCCTAGAGCATTCCCTCCAGCCGAACGTAGCTCGCTTCCATTCCACGTTCCATACCTGTGGCCAGCATCGCCGCGCGCGTCTTACCATCGGGCAGCGTCATTCGCATAGTCATCAGGGTTCCTGCGCCGTCGGCTTCAAATCGCGTTTCAATATGGTTGTCCGGCGTGGCATCCGGCAGGTGCATGCGCTCGACGTGTACGATCCTGGTATAAGGCTCCAACTCCAAGTATTCGCCAGTAATGTGAAATCCACCGCCTTTATCATTGGTCCATTCGTAGCGGAACTTGCCACCAGCCTTGGCCTCGTTGATGCAGACCGGCATCGTCCAGCCGTCCGGACCGAGCAACCATTTCTGGATTAATTTCGGATCGGTATGGGCGCGGTACACGGCTTCTGGAGGCGCAGCGAAGCGCCTGGTCACAATCAGGTGAGTATCTCCTTCGGTCCTCAGCGTCATCTTGCTCATCGCTCTTTTCCTTTCTTGCGCGGTTCCATCCCGGCCAGAACTTCGTCCAACCGGTCGTAGTTTGTCTCCAGGGCTTTACGCAGCATGGCGAGCCATTGGTCCATCGCTTCAATCCCTGCCATTGCCAGGCGACGAGGGCGCTTCGTACCGTCAACTCGGCGAACGATTAGTCCCGCATCTTCGAGCACCTTCAGGTGCTGGGAAATTGCGGGTTGCGTCATCTCAAACGGCTCTGCCAATTCATTGACGGTGGCCTCCCCCTTGGCAAGGCGCCCAAGAATCGCCCGCCGCGTGGGGTCGGCCAAAGCAGAGAAAGCAGCATCGAGATCATGCATAACGTATAGCTTATATAAGTGAATGTTTATCGTCAAGCAAAATTTCGCCCCATCCAGCGAGTGCGTGGCTAGGTTCGGACGGATGTCGGTTATCTGGGGATGTTCGCGACCGCGCTCAGGAGCCGTGCCATTCGCTGTTGCCAGCTGCATCACCGACGCTTACTGGTTCACCGCGTCAACCTCGTTTGCAAACCCGGTAGTGACGATCGCCCGATGCTTGTCGGATACTTTCGCCGGGATGCAACCTGCCGACGTTCCTGTATTCATCGCGGCGTAACTTTGGGAGCCTTGACCGCGACTCTGTTATTTCGATGGCTAGACCCGGCCTTGCCAACACACGCGGATCAAGTGTTGGTGCCTCACACTCATTAGAGGAACCATGAAAGCGCTATTTGAAGTAGGAAGTTGGCGTTGTCCCCAGAGCCTTTCGAAACATGGAAATGAAAGCGCTCGCCGTACTATAACCAGACTCCAGAGCCGCGTGGGTCACCTTTGCGCCTTCCGCCAAAAGGCGCATTCCGTGCATGAGCCGGAGTTGCTGTCTCCATTTTCCAAAGGTCATTCCAATTTCTTGCTGGAAGAGTCTTTCGATGGACCTCTTGCTCGCACCAGCCACCCTGCAGAGCTGAGCGAGCGTTCTTGCATCGCTCGGGTCGCTGACAAGAATGTCCGTAATGCGGACGACTCTCGGATCTGACAAATGGGGCAGTTGTAACGGGACCATGCGCACGGTTCGCAATTGCTGAAGGATGACCCCGATCAACTGCTCTTGCCATTTCACGGATCTCTTTAAGGCTCCGACAGTACAACCGTAGAGAATGAGTTCCTTTAGTAAAGTTGAGACGCCGATCACACAGCAGTCTCGTGGCAGCCCTTTCGCAATCCGAGGTTTCAAATACAGAGTTCGCATTGCGACAGCCCCGGACATCGCGATTGTGTGCGAAACCTCCTTTGGTATCCAGACCGCACGGTTGGGTGGGACCACCCAGGTGCCTTCGCGGGTACGGATGGTCATGACTCCTCGCGATGCATAGACAAGTTGATCTCGATCATGGAAATGCAGCGGGATTACATGACCGGCTGGATAATCCCGCGTTAGCGTTGTTATCGCAGACTTGCGATCGGTCGATCGCTCGAACCTTCCATATTGCCGCTTTTGCGACATCAGTTGGCACATTATCGAAAGCGCGCAGACCTGACAAGCTCTAGCGTAGCAATCAAGCAGTTTGTGGGATATGAATCGCTTCCATCATTGGCTCTGTCGTTCTGATCGTTGGCGTGCAACCGTTCAGCAGCGAGTACCTTGGGTTTTAGCCAGTACGGACCTCGGACCAAATGTTTTGGAACTCGGTCCTGGTCCGGGTTTAACCACCGATCTACTGCGGATGTCGGTTGGGCGACTGACAGCTCTAGAAGTCGATCCGAAGCTAGCGAG
>Ga0210383_10004129_pt1 | contig 12877 bp, 6 predicted proteins | sample IncBWC14OmetaG_FD_160072 | JGI IMG/M metagenome (GOLD analysis project Ga0210383, IMG submission 160072) | Forest soil microbial communities from Barre Woods Harvard Forest LTER site, Petersham, Massachusetts, United States - Inc-BW-C-14-O ...
TGCAGCCGACCATTCGCTCCAAGGAGTTTGCCCGTCCCATTCCGCGTCCCATCCGTCAGGGCATTGAGTTTCGGCACGTGTCGTTTCGCTATCCCGGCACCGACCGGCTCGTGCTGAACAACCTGGACCTCGACCTCGATGCCGGCGAGCGGTTAGCGCTCATCGGTGAAAACGGTGAAGGAAAGACCACGGCGGTGAAGTTGATCACGCGCTTGTATGACCCCACCGAGGGACAAATCCTGCTCGATGGCATCGACCTTCGCGAGTTTCGTCTGGAAGAGTTGCACCAGGAGATTGGCGTCATCTTTCAGGACTTCATGCGTTACGAATTCACCGCGCGTGAAAATCTCGCCGTGGGTCGAATCGAGGAACTCGCCAACACCGACTTGCTCATGGACGCCGCGCAAAAAAGCCAGGCCGACGAGGTCATCGCCCGCTTGCCGCTGGCCTACGAGCAGATGCTCGGCCGCCGCTTCGAAGGCGGAGTCGATCTCTCCGGAGGTGAGTGGCAAAAGCTCGCGCTGGCCCGCGCCTATTTGCGCGATGCGCAACTGCTCATCCTCGACGAGCCCACTGCGGCGCTGGATGCGCGCAGCGAATTCGAAGTATTTCATCGCTTTGCCGAGCTGACCGTCGGAAAAACCGCGCTCTTCATTTCGCATCGATTTTCCACCGTCCGCATGGCCGACCGCATTGTGGTTTTGAAAAATGGCGCCGTCGCGGAACAAGGCAGCCATCAACAGCTCGTCAACCTGGGCGGACTCTATGCCGAGATGTTCGCCATGCAAGCAGCCAGCTATCGCTGAGTACCGGAGCATGATGTCGCATCCCACTTGTACCGGATCGTCCGGCAAGGAAGCCGATGGTGCACCTGCCGACTGCATCAGCCCGCTGAATGCCGAAAATTTGCAGGCAGATGCTCGTCAGCTTGCCCGGAACCTGGCATGGATACCGAGTACACGTTCTTCGAAGGTCTTCGCCACTCGCTGCCGGCTGTTGGCAAAAGAATTGGGGCGCGCGCTGCGGGCCGCTCGCCGCGCGAACTCTTCTCCGTCCGGTACGAACTTTTTGCGAGAAAACACCGCCCTGCTCGAAAGCTCATTTGCCGATGTATACGACTCGCTTCACAAACTGCGTCGCTTGCCCCACGTACGCATGTCAGATGGCGCGATCGTTCCGCGTGCTCTGGCCATCGCTGAAGGTTGTGCCCAGTCTGCAGGTTATCGCTGCGATGAAATCGTATTCTCGCTTTATCTTGCTGCTTTCCAGGAAGTCACCGTCCTCAATCTTCTCGAGCTCTGGGTAATAACCTCCGCGCTGAAGCTGGTTATTCTCGAACGCCTGGTGGCGAGCGCGAGTACGCCCCACGAATCCGAACCAGGCAAGCCCGAAATTGAAACTTGCCTGCAAAGCCTGCGGACTTTCGGCCAAATTCGCTGGCGGCAGGTCATCGAGCCTCTCATCCTTTTCGACCGTTTTCTGCAGCAAGACCCAGCCGGCGTGTATGGCTACATGGAGCCTGAAAGTCGCGACCAATATCGCAACCAGGTCGCCAATATCGCCGACTACTCCGACTTGTCGGAGGAGGAAGTCGCGCGCGCAGCGCTGGAGTTGGCGCAGAAAGCCAGCCACTCCCGCTGTGATGATGCTCGCCTTGCGTCCCGCATTTCTCACGTCGGCAACTATCTCGTTGCTGAGGGGACTGCCACTCTCAAACGCAAGGCTGGCTTTCGCCCGCCGTTTAAGCAGTCGTTGCAAGGTTTAGCAAAAGCATATCCCGATGAATTCTATTTGCCGACGATCACTCTGCTCACCGCGCTGATTGCCGGCACGGTCATTCATTTCTCCGAGTTTGATTTCTGGTCGTTCGAGACTTACGTCTTCTTGCTTCTCATCCTGATGCTGCCCTGTTCCGAGGCCGCCATTCAAATCGTTAACTACTTGGCGCTTTCCTTCCTGACGCCGCAGCCCCTCCCGAAGCTCGACTTCAGCGACGGAATCCCCGATTCATGCGTCACGGTGGTAACCGTACCCACGCTGCTGCTCAGCGAGCAGCAGGTGCACAAGGTGGTCGACGATCTGGAAATCCGCTTCCTGGGAAATCAGGACTCCAACTTGCACTTTGCTTTAGTCACCGATCTTCCCGATTCGCCAACTCCTCCGGCTAAAATTGACCCTCTCGCTGTCCTGTGTGCCGACCTCATAGAAGGCTTGAATGAGAAGTACGCCGATTACGGGGCCGGATCGTTTTTCCTGCTCCACCGCGAGCGCCGCTATAATCCGCGCGAGCGGGCCTGGATGGGCTGGGAACGCAAGCGTGGCAAACTGATCGAGCTGAACCGTTTTCTGCGCGAAGGCAAAGACGGCTATGCGATTGCCATCGGCAACCTCGCCATCATGCCGACTGTCCGTTTCGTCATCGCCCTCGACGCCGATACGCTGCTGCCTCGCGATACGGCCAGCCGAATGGTCGGAACGCTCGCGCATCCGCTGAATCAAGCCATCGTAGATCCCGACAGCAGCATCGTCGTCGCCGGTTATGGAATTCTCCAGCCTCGCGTCGGCGTCAGCATCCGCAGTGCTGCACGCTCACGCCTGGCGAAAATCTGGTCCGGGCAGACCGGGCTCGATATCTACACCCGTGCCGTTTCCGACGTTTATCAGGATCTTTTCGGCGAAGGAACATACGTCGGCAAGGGCATTTACGAAGTCGATGTCCTGCATCGCATTTTGGATGGTCGCTTCCCCTCAAACCTTTTGTTGAGCCACGACCTCATCGAAGGCGCGTATGCGCGCTCCGGCCTGGTCAGCGACATCGAGATCATCGAGGACTACCCTTCGCTCTACAGCGCCTACAATCGCCGCAAGCATCGCTGGCTGCGTGGCGACTGGCAAGTTGTCGAGTGGTTGTTCCCGCGCGTTCCAGCTCCGGGCGGCAAGCGTGTCGCCAATCCTATTTCGCTAGTTTCGAAATGGAAGATCCTTGACAACCTGCGCCGTAGCCTCGTCGAGCCCGCAACCCTTCTCCTCTTCGTATTGGGCTGGCTCATTCTCCCCGGCTCCGCCTGGTACTGGACACTCGCTACCCTGTGCCTTCTGTTTCTTCCCAACTTCGTGCGCTTACTGTTTCACCTGGCGCGCGCTGCCGTCGGCCGCGACCCGTCGCTCGTCGGCAACTTGCCCGACAGTCTCTTCGCCGCCAACCTGGGTGTCCTGCTGAGTCTCATATTCCTCGCTCATCAGATGCTGGTGTCGCTCGATGCCATGGTGCGGGCGCTGGTGCGCCGCGCGGTCACCGGTGAACGAATGCTGGAGTGGGTGACTGCTGCCCAGGAAGAGCACGACTCACAACGCCGCACCACGCTCGACGTTTATCTCGACTGGACCTCCGCGTTGGCGCTCGCGCTCGGCGCGCTCGTCTGGTTCGTACGCGGCCGCGCCTTATTTGCAGCTCTACCTATTCTGCTTCTTTGGGCAGCCAGCAAACCCCTCTCGGTTTGGCTTAATCGCGTTCCTCGTACGCGCCACCAGAAGTCGGAATCGGATCAGATCTTCCTCCGCCGGATCGCGCTCCGCACGTGGCGGTTCTTTGCCGAATTCAGCCGCGCCGACACCAACTGGCTGATACCCGACAACACTCAGGAAGCGCAGCTGCTTCTCGATCGCAGGCTTTCTCCCACCAACCTCGGATTCTTGCTGAACGCGCGCCAGGCCGCGTGCCAGCTTGGCTTTTTGACCGTGCCGGAATTTGCCGAATTGACTGGCAGAACACTTGCTTCAGCCGCGAGTCTGCGCCGCTATCGCGGCCACTTCTACAACTGGTACGACGGAGAAACACTTGAGCCCCTCCGGCCTTTCATTATCTCGACCGCCGACAGCGGCAACCTTGTGGCCTCGCTCTGGACCCTCGAACAAGGCTGTTTGGAACAACTTCGCACCCCGCTCATCGACGCTCGAATAGCCGATGGCGTGGCTGACTATCTGCGCGAGTTAGTTCGCTCTGGGGTGATTCATCGCCGTGTGCTGAAAAACTTCCTCCGCCGAAGTCGCACCGACTGGCTCGATGCCATCGCACAGCTCCCTCTTGTACCCTCGTCCGCTGAGTCGCCATGGTTTGCCGAACAGCTATCGACCCTGATCGACAGCTTTCAGTCGATGTTGCAGCTCTACACCCCGTGGCTGCTACCGGAGTTTCGTCCCCTGCGCCGATACCTGCACGACTTGGGTGTCGCGCCGCACTCTGATATCGAATTGACGCGCATCCCCGACTTTATCGATTCGTTGCAACTCGAACTCGACGCGCACCAGGCTCTCGACGACACCACCTCTCTCTCCTCCGAGGAGCGCCGCCTGCGCGACCAGCTCCGCGCAATGTTGCTGGCGGCACGCAAGAACGCCGTCGACCTGGTCCGTGATCTGAAGGCTCTCGCAGCCAAGGCCGGCAAGCTGGCCGAGGAAACCGACTTCAGTGTTCTTCTGAATCCCAACCGCAGGTTGCTGGCAATCGCCCTCGATGCCGAGACCGAGCGCCTTACCGCCGAGTGCTATGACCAACTCGCTTCGGAGTCGCGAATCGCAACCTTCGTCGCTATCGCGAAAAACGATATCCCACAGGAGACCTGGTTCGCCCTCGGTCGCCGGCACAGAATCCGCGAAGGCCACGTCGCCTTGCTCTCCTGGGCAGGCACGATGTTCGAGTACCTCATGCCCTGCCTGTGGACGCACACCTACCCCGACACCCTTCTCGATCGCGCCGGCATCGAAGCCGTCCGCGCCCAGCGCAGCTACGCCCGACAGCGCGGAGTCCCCTGGGGAATCTCAGAGTCGGCTTCATCCCAGCGCCTCGACGGTGGCGGATACGCGTATTTCGCCTACGGTCTGCCCGACTTGGCGCTGCGCGACATACATCCGGCCACGTCGGTAATTTCGCCGTATTCGACGGCACTGGCGTTGCACATCAGCCCCCGCGAGGCGCTGGCCAATCTACACACCATGGAGCGTTCAGGCTGGCTGGGCGCATACGGAATGTACGAAGCCGCCGGCTTCACCCGGCCAGACGGCACGCGACGCTCGCGCCCTGAGCTGGTCCGCATCTGGATGGCTCACCATCAAGGCATGAGTCTGCTCGCCATCGCGAATTCCCTGTGCGACGGTGTCTTTCGTCGCTGGTTCCACAGCAATCCTTCCGTGCAATCGACCGAACTGCTGTTGCAGGAACGTCCTCTCGCGCGCATGAATTTGCGCACCGGCCGTCTTCGCATTGCCGCCTGATTTCGGGTGGAAGCGCCAGGCTTCAGCCGTGCCGGTAGCGACATCCACGAAACCGGGCTTTTAGCCCCTGAGGGAATTCGTCTACATCTTCCCTGAAACGCCTTTGGTCCGCGCCATCATCTCTGTGTGGCACCACTGGCCGGCACCGCCGCTTGCGGAGGCGCCCCGGTATAGGCGTGAAATCCCGCTCGCTCCATGCCGCGTGTCGCCTCGGGGTTCTTCATAAACGTTTCCCACACGAAGCCAGTTCGCAGGTTCTCGGCCATCAACATTGTGATTCCTGCATCGATGCCAATCACGTACGAGTCATACCACTTCTTCAACGGATTGAACGCATCGACGAACCCATACCGGCTCCACGTTGACGGATAGTTGCTTCGGATGTTGCGCAACACCCGAATCGTCGCCGCCGGCAAAAACGGCAACGAACCGCCACTGGCGCACGGCACCACCGTCCCATCGATCGGGCCCAGTGCCGGAGGACCGCCCCAAATCACATATCCGTTCTGCGAGTCCGACGCCGTAATCCCCCACAAGTCGTCGCTGTAGTCGGAAAACTGTTTTGCCAGCCCGATACAAAACCGCCGATGCGCTTCCGTTGCAATCGTCGAATTCTCAAAGTAGTCGGCGTACTTGTCGCGCTTGCCCCGAAAATCAAACCACGCCTGCGAATACTGATGCACAAACAGCGGCGCAAACGACCCGATATACCGCAACCCGTCATATTCGAATACCGTGCGCTTCCACGCGTTCCACACCTCCACCTGCAGCGGATGCGCAAACGAACCCAGACCCAGCAGGTACATCATCATCAGCTCGCTGTAGTAATCCCACCGATACGGCAGGAAGCCATTCTCCGGCGTCCAGCCATGCGACAACAGCGACGTGTCTTCCGACAGCCAGCTCCAGTCCACCCGGTTGAAAATTTCGTATGCCAGGTTCGTGATTTCCGAATGTGGCTCGAACTGTTGGCGGCAAGTGAGCAGGCCCGCCAGCAGGATCGCCGTATCCACCGACGAAACTTCCGAGTCCCAGATTCTCTCGCCCGTGTTAGCGTTCGCGAAATGAAAAAAGAATCCCCGGTGCGTCGGCAGCTTCTTGCTGATGAAACGCAGGGTCGTTAGCACTCGGTTCCGCACATCGCTGGGCGAGGCGTAACCGTTCTGGTCAGCGATACACAACGCCGTCAATCCGAATCCCGTCGCCGCGATGCTAGCCACTACGCTATTGTCGGCAGCTCGCACATTGCAGCGGTCCTTCACCAGACCAGTCTGCGGATTGCCCTGCTCCCAGAAATACAGCAGGTGCGCTTTCTCGATCTCTTCCAGAAGATTGTTATCGTCGGCTGACAACGGAGCCGCGGAGATTCCCAATGCGGTCTGCGACGGATCCTGAAATCCGAATGCGAGACGCCCGCTGAATGGAAGACACGCACTCGCGCCGGCAAGTTGTCGCAGGAGTTGGCGGCGGGAGAGAAGCGTCGATCGTGGGTGAGTGGCCCTCACTCTTCAGCTTTAGATGACTCACACTGCGCAAGGTTGCCGGGTAGTCGCGACGCCTGAATTCTGCATCCAATATTCAGCGTCGTGTCTGCATCGCCCCAACTCGAGTCACAGTCTCCCAGCGTCAAAATGACCAGGGCTCGAAAACTTACGGTGTGGATTGTGGCCCTATGCGCGCTCGCGATTATCGCGACAATTACTGTCTCTTACATTCAGAAGCGCCGCGATATCACGCTGCACGGCGCTGTCATTCGCGACGACACAGATCCTACGAAGCGCGTTCCCATCGCCGATGTGACGATTGTCGCCATTACCGGAGGACTCGCCAGACAGACGAAGTCCGATCAAACCGGCTCATTCGCCGTCACTCTACCTAAAGGTTTTCGCCGTCATCAGTCGGTCACACTTCGCTTCGACCATCCGGATTACCATCCCTTGGAACTCGACCAGGTCATCAGCGACCAGCTTTACGTCGCCCACTTGGTCCCGCTCAATGCTTCGCCCCAAGGAACCGCCGCGCTGTCGCTAGCGCAGGTCATCTCCAATGTTCGCGTGCGCTATGTGGTGCGCTCCACTGAAGCAGCCGACGTAGGCACTGCGGTGAAGGCTTTCCAGGTGATCAACAAGGGAGACGTTCCCTGCACCCAGCAGCCTCCGTGCTCGCCCGACAAACGCTGGAAAGCCGCCACCGGATCGTTGTCGCTCGATGCGGGCGAGGGCAATCAGTTTCGCAACGTGCGCGTTTCCTGCATTGCCGGCCCGTGTCCCTTCACGCACGTCGAGCACAAAACTTTCTCTCCGGATGAGCGGCAACTGACCGTCGAGGTCCGCAACTGGTCTGAGACTGTGACCTATCTGGTTGAGGCGGAGGTGGTCCATCCCTCCGAAACTGACGTCGTGCGCGAGTCGTATCCGGCGATCTTCGGCCCGTCGCTCAGCTTCAGTTTGCCCGCCTCCGCCGAAGGGCCGAGCATCGAAGCGGAAGTGAATGGCGAGGCCATCGTCTTTCCACTGGGGCCAAATTTGGGAGTGACTTGGGCGCAATGTACCGAAACTGTCGGCAGCGATCAAGTCGCGTCGTACCGCTGTGAACTGAAGCCCGGCTACCGCTTTCAGTAACGAACGAGCAGGGAACAAGAGAATCTATCTCATCAACCGAATTTTGCAAGGGCACGCCTTCACAGGCCGCGGCAAGAAGCGGTTTTGGTAGAGCTGACCTTTAGGTCAGCGTCTAAGCCCTTTATAGTTGACCCGCCGAGCGGACTTGAGTCCGCGAGGCGTGAGCATTTCGGACCTTTTCCGGAGCCTGTTCAGCCGCGCCGCTCCGACGCTCATGAACAATGGGCTTTAGCCTCTGAGGGAATTCGATTTACCTCTCCCGCACTCGGGTTTTCTAGCCACTAGCCACTAGCCACCGACCACTTATCTTCTGAATCCGCCGCCGCCGCGGAAGCCTCCGCCCCCAAAGCCGCCACCTCCACGATCGGCCCAGCCGCCTCCACCATATCCGCCGCCCCATCCGCCCGAATGGAAGTTGCCCCAGCGTTGCGATCCGCTATCGCGTGCCGACGCCCAGCTGTCCGCCGAAGACTTGTCAAAGCCCGACGACGGACTCGACCACCCGCTGCCGGAGTGCTGCTGCCAGCCGTTACCCGATCCCGGAGTCGCCTTGTATACGTTGCCGTCATGATCGGCATACAGGTTGCCTGTGTTCGTGTTGTACGCGAACCCGTGGCTGCCGCTCACCGACTGTCCCGTGTACGCGTTGCCATACGTTCCCGCCGCGCCGCCATGCACCACTCCGGTGTTCTGGTTGTAGTCCATGCCGTGCGCGCCTGCCGCGTAATTGCCCGTATAGGCATTGCTCGCCGTGCGGCCTTGCGCCGAATAATGGTTCCCAGTCGAGGGGTTATATCCGTTGACATTCGTTCCCGAGCGATAGGTTCCGGTGTAGGCGTTGTAGTTCTGAGCATGTGCCGCCGTCCCGCTGTTGCCGGTCACAGGATTGTAGTAAGCCCCTCGGCCTCCCGTGCCCACATTGCCGGTGTACGGATTGGCCCACGCCGCCCGAGTTCCGGAGTATGCCGTGTTGCCCCAGCGCCCATAAACATTGGCTGCTGCCGCGCCGCCGTATCCGCCCCATCCCCAGGCAGGAGCTCCGTAGCCCCATCCCCAGTAGCCAACCGGGCCCCACCACGGACTGCACCACGACCCGTAGGCCATGCCCATGCCGAAGCCCAGCGCCCATCCGGCGCCGACACTCCACGCAAATCCAGCACCCACGCCGTACGTGTAAGGCGCTGGCACCCATCCATACGGTCCGATGTATGGCGGGTAGTAATAGCCGGTCCCGTAAACTACCACATTGTCAGACGAGACCACCGTGCCGTAATAGCCCGGTGTATAGCCTACGTACACGACGCTCGGTGTGTACCCATACACCTGCACATAGGTCACATAATGCACCGGCGAGCTCGGCGGAATCGTGTACACCGCCGGCGGCACCACTGTCGCCACCGCCCACGGACCCGTCGGCGCCCCAGCCGTAAACCACACGCCGTTGTCTACTGCATAGTAGGCGTTGTTCGGAACATAGACGACCGGCGTCGCGCTGTTGACCGCGTAAGTCAGATCAGTGCCCTGAATCGTCTGGAAGTCCGGCGCGCCATCATACGTCACATTCAGCTTCGCTGCCGACCGCGTGATCGTCGCCGTTTGCGGAATCGAGTTGGCGATAATCGCCTCTTTGGCCTGCGGCGTTCCCGGAACCGAAACCAGCACGCTGGCCTTCGGACTGTACGACGGAATCTTGGCGAAATCCGCCGGCAAGCTGTTTCCTGCGACGTACGTCCAACTCCCGCCCGTCTGCAGCGCGCCCGACTGGAACCACCGCCCCGCGATCAGCAGGTAATAGTTCTGATTCGAGGTGTCTTGGAAGACGTCGCTCCCCGTGTTGCTCACATATTGCAGGCTTGTGCCCGGAATCGCCGCATACACCGGCACGCCTTGCGTCACCACCAGCTCCGCCGGCTTCGTCATGATGAAGATCGTCGGCACCTGGCCATCCTCTTCCGCCTCTTTCAGCGACTCCTGCGGATTCCCCAGCGGCTGGTTCTGTCCATTCGACTGCGCCGCCTGAAGAATCTTGTCCATGTCCTTCGTCGGCGCACGCTTCGCCGGCGAATACATTCCATCGATCCGGTCCGCCTCCATCCAGCCATCCATCAGCGCGACGTAATACTTGCTCTTCGACGGATCGAACAGGATCATCGCCCGCGTGTTGATCACCTTCTGCAGCTTGTCAGCCGAAGGCCGCAGTACCGGCGCCCCATCCACCAGCGCCAGCACCGCCGGAGTAATACTGAAGATGATCTGCGGCGGATCGTTTTGCAGCGGATACGTCTTCTGCTCGCTCGCCGCATTCGTCACCGCCAATTCCGCTTCCAGCAGGTCGAGCGGCACCGTCTTCAGCGTCGGCGTGTCGCTCAGAAAGGCGCTGGTATAGGCCTGACCGTTATTCGCAATGGTCGGGAAGCTCTGCTTGGTGACGGCCACATTTTCCAGCGTCACCACGCGGTTCACTTTGTCCACCTCGGTTTGCGCCGAGTACCAGACGACCCCATAATCCGTAGCCGTCTTGCCCGGCAACTTCACCTTCACGGCCGAGCGGGCGGTAAGCTTGTTGCCCGTCCAGCTTTCCACTTGCGGCTGATACACCGAGATGGTCGCTCCCTGCGAGGTGACCACTCGCGGCCACGGATCGTTGGCCGACGGAGGCGGCGGCGCAGCATTCGCAGTCGCCGGAGCCGCGGGTTCAGCCTGGCTTTGTGCGACCGCCATCGTGGGCGATCCCACTCCAATGCTGAAAACAAGAAGACACGCGATGAGTCGTTCGAAAATTGCTTTCATAAGGTAATCATAGCGGGACAGCCGCTCGCATCGAGCCGAGCGCCCTCTCGCTCCTCCATGGCAGGCCGAGCCCCACAGGACTCAAACCGCTCGATTTTGCCCTTCCCGGGCGGCGGCGACAGGCTATTGCAGCGATTGCCCCTGCTCCACCACCAGCTTGTAGGCAACGTAATACTTATAGATGTTGCTCACGTACTGCACCGTGATCGGCCCCACACTTTGTTCCACCATGAGCTCAACGTTGCCGAACCATTTATTGGGATCCAGTCCCCTCGACGCAGCTCTCTTTCGCAGCTCCGCGATGCGGTTTGGGCCTGCGTTGTAGGCGGCAAAGGTGAACAGCAACCGGTTCGTCGCATCGATCTTCGGGTCGCTGAAGTAATTCGTCGCGATCGAATTCAGCAGCTTTACCCCAGCGTGAATGTTGTTCTCCGCAGTCCCTATGTCGGGAATACTGATGGGCGCCGCCGCCGCGGTGCTCGGCTTGACTTGCATAATTCCCACCGCACCGCCCGGACTCCTCGCCGCCTGGTTCAGCATCGACTCCTGATAGCCCTGGGCCACGACCATCAGGTAGTCGAAGCCGTATTGCGATGCATACTTCTTAAAGAAGGCAACCGTCTGTTCAAACTTCTTCATTTCCTCCGCCGTGGTCGGATTCTTGACCCACTGGTCGCTTTGCAGATAGCGCCGCCATAGGGTGTTGCCGAACGACGTCCCCATGCCATGGGTTTTCACGAACTCATCCACCAGCTGCTTGAGTTGCGGATTGTTCTTCCGCATCGCGAATGCCAGGTCGCCTTCGGTGCCAACCACCAGTTTCGGCTGCGGAGTGATTCCCGGAAACACGCTGGCCCACAGATCAGCGCGCTCCGCCAAGGTGACGGTCGCAGGAAGTATGCCCGCATTCACCATCTCCAGCAGGTCTTCATCGATCAAGCTCTTGTCGGCTTTCTCAATCAGGACTTCCGGCTTGCCCGCCTGCCGCAACGACTCATTCACTTTCATCAAGCTGTCGTAATACGTGGTGAGCGGGTTCACAAAGACCTTTTTCCCGCCCAACTGGTCCAGCGAAGTAAGCGCGCCGAAGTCCTTCCGCGTAACGATAATCTGCTTCACATCGGTTTGGATCGGGATCGAAAACGCCACCTGCTGTTCGCGTTCCGGCGTGACCACTAGTCCGTACGCGATCAGGTCGCCTACGCCCTCATTCAGCGCCTCTTCCAGTTGGTCGGGCCGGACGGGAATAAACGTAACCTGCACGTGCTGCCGGGTGTGCAGCTTCTCATTGAGGAACTGCTCGAAATATTGCATTGCTTGGTAGTAAATCCCCTCCGGCTTTCCGTCCACGTAGAAAAATCCGGAGCGGGTATAGAGCACCAGCGCTCGAATGCTGCCGCGCTTCACCATGGCATCCAGATCGCCTGTCTGGCGCTCAAAGCTCAGCGGCAACCCGGCATCCGAGGACTGTGCCGCAGGCTTGTCCTGTGCGGCCCGGCTCTGCTGAGTGAATGCCGGCATCGCTAGCGACAATCCAAAGCAAAGGCATAGCAGAAGGAAACGCTGCATTCGTCAAGTGTTGCACGACTCGCCCTTGGCTGCCAACGCCGGCAAGTCACCGGCACGACGAGGAACGACGCGTGCGGGACGTCGCGCCTACTTCTTCGGCGGAGCCCCTGCTGCTCCTTTTCCAGCTGAATCTCAGTTCCTTCTGAACCCGTCGCTGTTGGCCAGCGCGAGGCAATAGTCAAGTTTACGAAACAACAGTGGACTTAACCTTGCCGCGGTTGATGGATCCGGCTCACCACCACGAAGAAGTAACCTGTGGACAAGCCGCACATGAGGACGCCCATCAAGCCCTCGATCGGTCCGAGCAGCCGCCACAGCTTAGCCAGCACCACCTCGCCGTAGCCGAGGGTCGTGTACGTGACACCGGAAAAGTAGAACGCCGATTCGGCATTGGTCAGGCAGCCACGCCACAGATAGAACAGGCCCCAGATGGCGATCTCCGTCAGATGGAGCAGAACCAGCCACCAGATCATCCGCAAGAGCAACCGGGCGACATACCACACGCCGGTTGGCTCGTGGTGCGATCTCAGCAAGCCCCGCACCAGAACGGCGATCCCCGTAGCATGCACAACCACCGTGAGGAACGCCAGAACACACGCGCTGAGGAATACTGAGATCATCGGCTA
>Ga0210383_10004131_pt1 | contig 12876 bp, 7 predicted proteins | sample IncBWC14OmetaG_FD_160072 | JGI IMG/M metagenome (GOLD analysis project Ga0210383, IMG submission 160072) | Forest soil microbial communities from Barre Woods Harvard Forest LTER site, Petersham, Massachusetts, United States - Inc-BW-C-14-O ...
AACGAATGAACAGGGTCGCCATTCTGTACAGCGTCGACTCCAGCCACGGCCTGGACTTCATGAAATTCAGTGACACCGTCACCTACCGAACGATCATGGGGCAGATGTATGGGGCGCTGTACCGTAACAATGTAGGCGTCGACTTTGTATTCCCGGAGAGCACGAACCTCGCAGACTACAAACTGATTCTGGTCCCACCGCTTTATGTTGCGAGTGACGATCTCTTGAAGCGCCTCGTTGAATACGTGCATGACGGCGGGCACCTCGTCATGTCGTTCAAGAGCGGTTTCACTAATGAATACGATACGGTGCGTTGGACGATGGCCCCCGGCCCGCTGCGCCAGGCTGCGGGTTTTCGCTATCAGGAGTTCTCGAACCTTGCGAAGCCCTTGGCTCTTAGAGGTGATCCGTTTAAAGCGGGCGATGAGAACAAGGTCTCTGAATGGGCCGATATGTTGATTCTCGAGGGAGCACAGGCGCTCGCTTATTATGACCATCCCTTTTTCGGAAAATATCCAGCGATTACGCGTAACCACTTCGGCAGCGGCACCCTTACCTATGAGGGAACCGTTTTGTCGGAGACGCTTCAAACCAAACTTCTTCAGGATGAGCTTCAGATTGCCGGACTCGCAAGCGCTGATCAGAATCTGCCAGACCGCTTGCGGGTGAAGCACGGGATCAACCGCCAAGGTAAGCTGATCGACTTTTACTTCAATTACTCAAGCGACTCGCTGACGTTTGCCTACCCCTACAGGACTGGACAGGACTTGCTCGGCGGCGCTGCGATTGTCCCGAATCAACAAATCACTCTAAAACCATGGGATCTGGTCGCGATTAAAGAACAGTAAAGGGAATGCGTTTGTGACGATCAGAAATATGTGCATCTCTGGGCGTGCATGGAAGGATCGCACTGCTGTCTCAGTACTGTTGCTCGTCTTTTGTAATTGTTTATGCGGCGTTGCTTGGGCAGACCCGAGGCTCCCGTACCTGATCAGCGATCATGCGGTCTTCCAGCAGGGCCGCGAGATTCCAATCTGGGGGAATGCCGATGGCGGGGAGGGAATCGTAGTTACTTTAGCCGGGCATAGCATCTCCACCGCAGCGGATTCGGTAGGTCATTGGGATGTCCGAATACCGGCGATGTCCGCGGGTGGACCATTCACACTCCGGGTTGAAGGAAAGAAAACGATTGAGCTGAAAGATGTCATGATTGGCGAAGTCTGGATCGCCTCCGGCCAGTCGAACATGACCTTTGAGTTGGGTGGTTCTGCGGGCGCTGAGCAAGAGCTGCCTAAGGCCGACTATCCTGAGATCCGCCTGTTTGTCGTCCCCAGAAGGATCTCCCGCTCAAAACAGAACGATACATTGCCCGCAGATTGGGAACCTTGCACGCCCGACAGTGCAAAGAAATTCTCAGCGGTGGCGTACTACTTCGCGCGCGATCTCTACAACAAGTTGCATGTCCCGGTTGGGATCATAGAGAGCGCGTGGCCTGGAACTGCGATCGAAGAATGGATCGCGCCCGAGGCTGCCGATCGCAATCCTCAAACCAAATCCGCATTCAACGCGTGGAACGCGGAGTCGGGAAAAGGGTATAAGGATGGGCGCCAGCCATTTTCGCTCGAGTTCGATGACTTCCAATTGATTCCGAACTCCGGGAGCGTTGCGAAGCCTATGACGCTTTCGAGTTTTCATGACGGCAACCCACACACCCCCTGGGGCGGATCGTGGTCGTACGATTTTAAGGACGCTCCTGAGACGTTTTTCAGCCTCGTCAATTCCGGCCGCGACGTAGGCGGATATGCAGCCCGCATCGAAGGAGGTCTCGACGCCTCCGATGATTCGCGATTGCAGATTCGCTATCGATCCGATCGCGCGCCCATCGACCTAAGCGAATACAACGCAATTCGATTCTGGGTTCGCGGCGCTGGCGATTTTCGTTTTCGGTCGCTGCAGCCGACCATCGCCGATTGGGATGATTATTCCAGCCCCGCTCTTCACGCTTCTGCCGATTGGACTCCCGTGACCATTCACTTCGCCGACCTTCGTCAAGAGGGTTGGGGAGTAACCGCCGACTTTACCCCGAAAGCCCTGACTGGCTTCGTGATCGAATGCATGCCGAGTGGCGGGGATCCGGCCAGACCGGCCACTGGTCTCTATGGTGGCATGATCGCGCCATTGATGTTCTCCACGTTCCGTGGAGTGATCTGGTATCAGGGAGAGAGCAACGCATGGAGGCCGAAAGAATACCGCGGCCTGTTATCGTCGCTGATCGCGAGCTGGCGCATTGCATCGCATCAAGACGACATGCAATTTCTTATCGTGCAATTGCCGAATCACGGAGCGATTCCGGTTAAGCCCGGTGAATCCGCATGGGCTGAGGTGAGAGAGGCGGAGTTGGTGACCGCGAAGCAGGTGCCCCATACCGGTTTAGCTGTCACGATTGACGTGGGCGACCCCAAAGACCTTCATCCCCATCGCAAGGCAGAAGTGGGCACGCGACTCGCGCTCTGGGCTCTCGGAACTATTTATCACCAGTCGATCCTGCCTTCAGGCCCGCTGTACGAAGCGATGAACGTTGAAGGCAACAACATCCGGATTCGTTTCAAGTATGTGGGCGAGGGTTTGGAAGCCAGAGGAGGCGATCTCCGCGGGTTCGCGATCGCAGGAGAAGACCGGAAATTTTATTGGGCCTCCGCTCGAATCGACGGGGATTCAGTTCTTATCTCGAGCCCGGAAGTCCTGCATCCCGTGGCCGTGCGCTACGCCTGGGCCGACAGTCCCGAATGCAATTTATACAACGTGGAAGGATTGCCCGCTTCTCCGTTTCGCACTGACGACTGGAATCGGCCACGCTAAAGGATCCTCATGACAGCATGGGCTAAGCCTTTTTTATAAAACGCAGCGAGACAGAATTCATGCAATACCGAAGATAGGTAGGCCTGGGTCCATCGTCAAACACGTGTCCCAAATGCGCATCACACTCCGTGCATGAAACGGCTGTGCGCGTCATTCCGAGACTAGCGTCGCGAATTTCGCGAACATTCTCCCGCGCGATCGGCGCGTAAAAACTGGGCCAGCCCGTACCCGAATCAAACTTGGTCTTGGAATCAAACAGCGCGTTGGCGCAGCAGGTGCAACGGTAGATTCCAGCTTCATGCAGGTTCCAGTACTTGCCCGTGAAAGCCATTTCGGTGTCGGCGCGCCGCGTGATGTCAAATTCATTGGTTGTGAGTTGCTTTCTCCAGTCAGCATCGCTGTTCACAATCTTAGGTGTTTGTTCTGTCTGCAGGCGTTCGCCATTGTCGGAGAAGCGCACTAAGGTGACGAGACCATCTGACGAGCGTGCGAACGTAAAACTACTGGGCCGTATAAGCACCGAAGTCGCGACTGCGCCCGCTGCGGATGCCCATCCCAGAAGGAACGCACGCCGGGTTGACCGGGATAATGGTCTTACGGTTCGATTGTCCATACCAACCTCTTCATCGAGAATGTTTCGCCTTAGCGGCTCTTGTAAAGCGCCGGGAATTCCTGCTTCAGGCTCTCGACCTTCGGCGCATCGTTGTAGACGATGTATGGATTATTTGGATGGAGCGTCGCATAGTCCTGGTGATACGCCTCAGCTGGATAGAACGCTTTTAGGGGTGTCACTTCAGTGACGATCCGGTGCGGAAAAGCCTTTGCCTGGTCGAGTTGCGCGATGTACGCCGAGGCAATTTTTTGTTGCTCTTCGTTTGCATAAAAAATGGCTGAGCGATATTGAGTACCTTCGTCGGGCCCTTGACGATTGAGTTCGGTTGGATCGTGTGCCACTGAAAAGAAGATCTGGAGCAATTGTCCATAGGTAATCTGGGCCGGGTCGTAGGTGACCTTCACAGATTCGGCGTGCCCCGTGTCACCGGTGCTGACCTGGTGGTAATCAGCGGTTTTCGCCTCGCCGCCCGAATAGCCGCTCACTGCGGTGGTGACACCCTTCACATGTTGAAACACGGCCTGGACGCCCCAGAAGCAGCCCCCCGAGAATACTGCAGTCTGTGCCGATGCATTCGCTGTTTTGGCAGCATCGATCGCAGGCGGAGGGAGAACTGGCGAATTTGCAAAGCCAACGGCCGCAATACTCACTAGAAAGATGGCAACCTTGCTGGCGAAACTCGATGGAGACTTAGAGACCATTGGAGCCTCCCCCATTCCATAAGATGCGCGATTGGCGCTTCTCCAGAATCAGACTCCCGGGCCGTGAAAAAGTTGCAGCCCTCCTCAAGGGAATCCTCGGCCCCCAGCCGTGGGTTCGGAGCGCAGGTCGAGGCGAACGACAAACTCAAAGGCCTAGCGCGCACAACCCCGGCAAATGGTGTGTTATCGTAGAACTACGCTGGAATCTGTATTTTCAGGTGGGCAGCCACAGGAATCGACGATAGAAGGCTGCGCCAGAAACCCGGCAACACCCAGCAGCTTCCTCATCGCGAATCGTGGGCGCGTAGCTCAGTTGGTAGAGCAATGCCCTTTTAAGGCATGGGTCGCAGGTTCGAATCCTGCCGCGCTCACCATGATTTTCTTCAGATAATTTCACACAATTAATGTTTCGGTCGAGGACTTGTCCTCGCAAGAAATTGCAATCTAATGCAATTTCAGGCTTATGAATTACCTGCTTCCCGCAAACTTTTGCCTCTCCTTGCTCCCAAAATCTGCGTCTGTTTGAGAGTGACTGGAATCGTTTCGCTTCCGGGCTTGCCAAATGGCACCTGTCGTGCAGAATGGGAAAGGTACGCAATCTTCTGAGGGGCCTATGATTACAGTCGTTTCTGGTCTTCCACGTTCTGGCACATCTTTGATGATGCAGATGATCGTCGCGGGCGGTATCCCGGCGCTGACCGACGGTCTTCGTTCGGCAGATGAGAACAACCTCAAGGGTTATCTGGAATGGGAGGCTGCCAAGGCGCTACCCCAGTCGCCGACCGCGATCGCTGCAGCAGAGGGGAAGGCAGTGAAGGTTATCTCCGCGTTGCTGAAATCGCTACCCGGGCCGTACGAATACCGCGTCGTGTTCATGTGCCGACCGCTGGAGGAAGTGATTACATCGCAAAATCGTATGCTCGAGCGGCTCGGCCGCGAAGTAGCTCCGGTTCCGCAAGCTTCTGTGGCGGCGGCTTTCACCAACCATCTCAAAGAAGTGAAGAAGTGGCTCTCGGAACAGCCCAACATGAGCGCGCTCTACGTGGACTATCCCGCGGTTGTCCAGCAGCCTGCGGTCGAATCGGGGCGGATCGCTGAATTTCTAGGCCAGCCCCTAGATGTGCAAGGAATGACTGCCCAGGTGGAACGCTCACTTTACCGCGAACGGTCTGACGCGATGGCGGGGAAGAGCTGAAGCAAGCGAAACGGGTTTCCGAGCCTGCCCAAAGAGTTGGTCTAAAAAGGAAAGGCCGGCGGATCCTTTCGGTCTCTGCCGGCCACGAGGAAACGGGACTAGTTTACAGCGCGCCGCGAAGTCCGAGTACGATCACTCCACAGCCGACGCAGTAGTAAATCGCCACCAGCGTCCAAGCGGTCAATCTTTCTAACATATGCAACCTCCGAAGGGGGATCGGTTCCTGTGGAACCTTGTGGCATCGGAGAGGGCTGCGTAATCGCTGCTTTCTCCTAATGCGGATTTCACTACGGATTCGCCAGAACGGCAAGGAACCGGGGTACAAGACACGGCAGAGAATGGTACAGGTCCTGGCGTAGGCCATCCGCGCAGTGCTGGCCTGGTCGGATTCGCGGGGACGGTGGTCCTTCTCAACCCGCCCCCGATCGATCCGGCTTCGAGAGCCTACTGGGTGATTGTCAAATTGATCGGCGTGGAGCCCTGCAGGGACCCTGACGACGCTGTCACCATGACTTTGTACGTACCGGCCGGAGTGCCCCCGGAGTTTGAAGAGCTGCCGCACCCCAGAAGGCTAAGGATTAAGGCCAACGTCGTGATGATCAGCACAACCCCAACGGACGAGATGGGCCCCTGGCGACGCGATCTGGAGAACAGCACCACCGCCGGGAGCGCCAAACTTACAAGGGCGAGATTGGACCATGGGAAAGGCTGTCCCGCAGGGGATTCGCCGAGCGGAAGCACGCTCGCCATTTGGCTGCCGCTCGTGGTGATTGTGACGGATACTTTGGCAGGCACATTATTCGCGGGGACGCTGGACGGACTGAATGAGCATTGGCTAAGACCAGGCAGACCCGAACAGGCAAAAGTGACTGGGCCTGCGAGCGTCCCCTGCGTAGTGACGTGTAAGGTGTCGGTGCCGGCTTGTCCTTGTATGATCGTCAAAGAACTGGGCGCCGCTGAAAGCGAAAGAACGGCGGGCCCAATCAGTTCATTGACGACCCCTGAATTGATTGCCCCAAAATTGACATCGCCAGAGTAAGAAACAATAAGGTCGTGCGATCCGGTGCTCAGCGAGGTGGTCGTCAACGCGGCCTTCCCGCCGTTCAAGGCGACCGGTGAGCCGATCGGTTTTGCCCCGTCCATGAATTGAACTGTGCCCGTTGGAAGTCCGGAAGCTGGCGAGACCGCGCTCAACGCGGCGGTCAGTAGGACCGCCTGTCCGATTGCCGCTGAGTTCGGAGTTACCATTAACAGAGCCTTCGTGTTGCCACGATTTACCGACTGTCCGAACGTGGTGGAAGCACTCCCCATAACATTGGCATCGCCTGAATAAAAAGCCTGGATCGAGTGAGCCGCCGTCGGGAGACCGGACGTTGTGAAACTGGCTTGGCCGTTGGCGTTGACTGGAATATCACGCGCCAGAACCGTAGCTCCATCCATGAATGTCATCATGCCGGTGGGAATTCCAATGGCTGGGGAGATCGCAGCTGCCGTCGCAGTGATGGTGACCGACTGGCCTGACTCGGACGGATTTGCAGACGACGCGAGCGTGACGGAGCTTTGACCCTCTACAACAGTGAAGACGTAGGCGTTGATCGTCCCGACGCTGCTATTTGCGACGCCCGTACTGGTTGCGACTTGCCCATCAATGGCCAGTGTATAGAGTACGTGCGTTCCCGAGGCCAGGTTCGCCGTAGAAGCAGTGAACGTGTTCCCCGACCCCTGCGCGACGACCCATGAACCCTGCCATGAATCGATTTGGTAGTAGACCGCCAGCACGGGCGGGGCAGTAGGTTGATATGTGCTAACGGCCGTGACCGTGAACGCGACTGAGTGTGGAATGGTTTGAGCCTGCGGGAGTCCACTGGTCCCTGCGTTCAGGGGCACGTTCTGTAATCGTTGCTCAGTCGCCGAGGTGAGCGTGGTTCCCCCCGGGTTCGTTATGTAGACCTGCCCCAGAGTTGGATCGACATCGATGGCTCCGGCGCTGGTTCCCACTGAGAAATTCGATGAAGCCGTAGTGACCCCATCGACAACCGTAACCATCCCGTTGGCACTCGTCACGTAGAGGTGGTTCGTGGCAACGTTTAGCGCAAGCGCTACAGGAGTTGCGCTGAGATTTACGCTGGAGGTGGCATTTGTGTAACCGTTCACCAGAGTTAGGCTGTTATTGCCAGCGTTGGCGACGAGGATGTGGTTTGTAATCGGATTGACGGCAATCAATGTAGGAGATGGTCCGACTGTCAGAGGGGTGACCTGGTTGGTAAAGCCATCCACCACACTAAGGGTGCCATCTCCTGCGTTGGCGACATAGATGGTGTTGGTGAGCGCGTTCACAGCCACCGCGGATGGAGCCTTACCCACCGCGACCGGGGTGGTTCGCTGGGTCGAGCCGTCAATGACGGCCGCCAGATTGCTTGCAGGCATGGTCACATAGATCTGATTTGTGACCGGGTTCGCGGCGATAGCTGCTGGGTTCGCAGACAGCGCGATCGTAGAGGTGGAGAGTGAAATTGGATCCACTACTGTAACGCTGCTTCCTGCGCCATTGGCCACGTAAAGCTGATTGGTAGCAGCATTTACCGCGAGCGCAATTGGCTTCGCGCCAACAGTTACCGAACTTACCTGATCGGTTGTTCCATCGAGAATGCTGACCGTACTGTTGCCGCTGTTCGCAACGAAGACCTGACCGGTTGTTGGATGGATCGTGATCGCCGCCGGGGATTGCCCAACATTCACTGTGTTCTGCTGGTTGGTCGCGGGGTTGAAGATGCTAACCGTCGCGTTGCCGCCGTTGACTGTATACACCTTGTGATTTGCGGGATTCACCGCAACCAACACAGGATTCGATCCAGCGTTCAAGGAGGCTGTCTGATACGTAGCACCGTCGAGCAGCATCACGGTGTGGCCAGCACTGCTGGCTGCGTAAACCTTGTTTGTGATCGGATTCACGGCGAGAGCGGCCGCGCCGGTTCCGGCTGGGACAGTTGTGACCTGAAGTGAATGACCATCGATGACGCTGACGGTGTTGTCGCCCTGGTTGGCGGTATAGATCTGGTTGGTAGTTGGATTAACGGTGACCGCCGCCGGATAGGTGCCAATAAGAACCCCATTCGACTGCAGCGTGGCCCCGTCGATGACGGTCAGAATGTCGGTGCTATTGTCCGCGATATAAATCTTGTTTGTGACGGGATTCACTGCAACTGCGATGGGGCGAAAACTGGCAGGCACGCTCGTGACCTGCCCGGTGGCACCATCAATCACCGAGCACGTTCCCCCCACGTTGTTGGCAACGAAAATCTTATTCGTGACCGGATTGACCGCAACTGCGATAGGGAATGCTTCCACGCCGATGGTGGAGGTCTGATTATTGAAGCCGTTGATGACGGTCACGGTGTTGTCATCAAAGTTCGCAACGTAAATGAAATTCGTAACCGGGTTGACCGCGATCGCTTTCGGAAAAGCGCCGGCGCTCACTACAGACACAGTGTTCGTCGGCCCGTCGATGACGCTGACGGTTTTATCACCTGAGTTCGCAACATAAATCTGGTTCGTCGCCGGATTGACGGCCACTGCGACGGGGGCGACGCCGACTCCGACGCTAGTTGTCTGACCGGAAACAGGGTCCAACACCGTAACCGTATTGTCGCCTGTATTGACCACGTAAATCTGACGGGAAAGTGGATTGACGGCGATTGCAACTGGAGTGATCCCGACAGGAACCGTGCTCAACACACTTCCGCTGATAATGGTGAGCGTATTGCTGTCTCGATTGGCAACGTAGGTGCGGTTGCTGAGGGGGTCAACTGCGACTGCGATCGGTGACGTTCCAACGGAGAAGAAGGCATCGGTGGTTTGAGCTTGCGCCCGGAACGATGAAAGCATGACCATCGCGGTCAAGCAGATGACTAGACAGAGTGAGAAGACGAGCGAACGTGCTGGGGCGGTCGCGCGCATGAGAATACTCCACTTCGTAATTTAGGGGAGGGAAGCAACCAGATCGTGAAGAGGGGTCTGATCTGGTTCGGCGCTCCACGCGTTCGTTCGCGGCAGCGCGCGTATGACGGGCTAGATTGTCCCCCCTGCCGCAAATTCTGTCAATGTGAAGGAAATTGCAAAAAACAAGGCGGCCGCTCAGGTCCGCCGAATTAGCGCTGGTCGCGCCAAACTGCTGTCAAGTCGTGCATAAGCCTGGCAAACGAGGGTCCAACCAGTGGTTCTGGCAGCAAGACGGAGGTTGACAGTTTTTGCATTGCCCCCTACTGTGTGCAGATTGACTTCGTTGCGCCCGGGGCCACGGCAAAATCGATTGGGTGGCGGGGAGCGCGAGACCGCAGGGGAGGCTGGGGAAGAACTGGATGAATAGCACAGCAGCGCTAGTCCATCGCAATCTTGCTCCGATCGACTTGATCATCATCGGAGTTTACTTCCTCGTGGTTTTCTCCATCGGGATGTACTTCGCCCGCAAGGAAAGAACATCGACCGACTATTTTCTGGCCAGCCGCGATATTGGGTGGTTTTTCATCGGCGCCTCGCTGTTTGTATCCAATATCTCGACCGAACATTTCATCGGGCTTTCCGGCACGGGCGCATCTTCGGGTTTAGCGGTCGGACATTTCGAGTGGCTTGCCTGCTTGATGTTGCTGATCCTGGGATGGGTCTTTGTACCGTTCTACCTGCGCACTAATGTTTTCACGATGCCGGAATTTTTGGAGCGCCGGTTTAACCGCCAATGCGCCGTGTACTTGGCGGCTATCTCGATCATTGCCTACATCTTTACGAAGATTTCAGTGCAACTTTACGCTGCAAGCGTCGTGCTTGAGCGGGTCGCCGGCTGGTCATTGACCACGACCGCCATCGTGCTCGTCATCGCGACCGGAATTTACACGGTAGCCGGTGGCTTGGCGGCCGTGATTTATACCGACACAGTTCAAACCCTTATCTTGATTACAGGTGCCGTGGCCCTGACCGTGATCGGGCTGGGGCGAGTGGGCGGACTGGAACATCTGCGTACGATGGTCCCCCCGGACTTCTTCCACATGATCAAGCCCGCAAGTGATCCCAACTTTCCGTGGACCGGGATTTTCTTTGGGGCGCCGATCCTGGGAATCTGGTATTGGTGCACGGACCAAGTGATCGTCCAGCGCGTCCTTTCGGCTCGTGATGAAGGCCACGCGAAGGCGGGCACAATCTTCGCAGGCTTCCTCAAGATCCTTCCGGTCTTCATGCTCGTGTTGCCGGGGATTATCGCGCGTGCGCTCTATCCCGAAACCGTGATCTCTAAACCGGATGCAGCATATCCGACGTTGGTACTGAATCTGCTGCCGACCGGTCTTGTGGGTCTAGTGATGGCTGCTTTGCTGGCTGCCGTGATGGGAGCCATGAGCTCTGTCTTTAATTCGGCTTCCACGCTCGTCACGCTTGATTTCTATAAGAAGATACGCCCAGAAGCCTCCGAGAGCCAACTGGTGAACTTCGGGCGGATCGCCACCGGCGTCATGGTGCTTCTGGGGTTGCTCTGGGTTCCTTTTATTCACCTCATCAGCAGCCAGCTCTACATTTACCTGCAAAGTGTGCAGGCTTACATCAGCCCGCCGATTGCGGCATGCTTTGTTCTCGGCATCCTGTGGCCACGGTTAAATGGGCAAGGAGCGATCACCTCGTTGCTGACCGGCTTCGTGATGGGAGCGGGTCGCTTTATTCTTGAAATCGCAGACCGCGCCAGCGGCGGGCGCTTTGACTCTTCCGCGATTCGCTGGATCGTCGATATGAACTTTCTTCACTATGCAATCTTCATGTTCGTGGTGTGCTCATTGGTATTAGTGGGCGTTAGCCTGGCTACACCTGCGCCGGATCGGCGCAAGCTGGCCGGTCTTACGTTCGCCACGGTCGGCGAGAAGATGGACACAATTCCGGTAGGCACTCCGCAGCGCAAGCCTGCCCAAGAGACGGTTGCGGAACATCGCATCAATGTTGCGTTCAGCTTGCTACTGCTGGCAACAGTGATTGGACTGTGGATTTACTTCCGGTAGAAAAATGTTTCAGAAGAAGAAGGGCCGCCAGAGCGCGGGTTTTTTTCTTGGGAGCCAGCGCGTTCACGAGAATAACGTCTCGGCGCCCCCTCAAGGCAAAGTCACGATGACCGCATTGCACGGCTTCTTGCTGGTTCGCCGGTACGAATGTTGAAGGCCCGAATCGAAGTAAATCGAATCACCGGTCTCCAGCGCATAGTCCTCGCTTCCGACCTTCAGACTTAGATCCCCGGATACGACGTAAAGAAACTCAACTCCTGCATGCTGATGAGGGCGGATCTTGTCTTGCGGGAGTTCTTGAAAATCCGCAAGGAAGGCGTTCAACTTTCGGTCCGTCGCTGGGTAATCCAGACACTCAAAATAATACGGAACGTCTGGGGTTCCGGGGCGCTCGGGAAATCGGACCCGATCGTTCTTGCGCACCACTGCGATCACTCGCCGTTTGCGCTCGTCATTGAAAAAGTGATCGAGTCCAACACTAAAAACAAGTGCGATACGCATCAACGTGGGCAAGGTGGGGAAGAGTTTTCCACGCTCAAGTTTCGAAAGGAGGGCCGCCGAAAGCCCCGTGTGTCTCCCGAGCTCAACCAGTCCCATGCTTTTCTTCAGACGCAGTGTGCGAATCTTTTCGCCGATCGAATAGGGCTTGAGACCTGCAGAGATCGTTTCGGGGACCACGAGCACACTCCATTTGCATGTCAATAAAAGTTATGTTCCTTATAGTAAATCGGCGCCGGGGCAAAATCAACCTGTGACATGGGCATCAGTCGCCAAACATCGGGCAAAGAAAAAGGCGAGATCGTTCCGATCTCGCCACCTTGGAATCCATGAGCCCACTATTTCTTCTTCTTGCCAAGCAGACCGCCGAGTGCATTGACGGCCTCTGGCGGAACAGCTTTTCCTGCCCCTCCATTCATCGCCTGACCCAGAGCTCCCTGGGCGACCCCACCCACGATGCCCTTCATGTCTGGGATGAACTTTGGATTGGACGTTGTTCCTTCAATGGCGAATGGGATTCCGTTTTTCCCACTACCGATGGCGGCCACCTCAGTCAACCCCCCAGCCATGCCTCCGTGAAGATTGGCGAGCATTTTGAAGGCGAGCGCTCCGGCAGGGCTGACCGTTCCAGCGCCAGTGATGACCCCGATCGCCGGGACGGTGAGATTGATGTTGCTCGCCTGCGTTCCTGCAGGCGATTGTTTCGCATCGAGGCTGAAGTTCTGGATCGAAGTATCCGGATTCGACACGGCTTTGCCTGCGAACGAAGAAAGCGCGCCAAGCTTCGAACCGAGATCGAAGTTGGCCAACTTTGTGTTCGCCAGCTTGACGGGCCCAGCGATCACTAGCTTGTCGACCGGGCCCACGATGGATAAATCGGTGGTCAGCGTGCCGCCTTTGAGTTGCGAGCCTGATGGCAAAACGATTCCGAACGATGGCAACATCGATTCCAATTCGTCGACTGACATCCCGGGAGCG